>Ga0210406_10000457_pt1 | contig 55262 bp, 43 predicted proteins | sample IncBWC30MmetaG_FD_155454 | JGI IMG/M metagenome (GOLD analysis project Ga0210406, IMG submission 155454) | Forest soil microbial communities from Barre Woods Harvard Forest LTER site, Petersham, Massachusetts, United States - Inc-BW-C-30-M | ecosystem: Environmental > Terrestrial > Soil >...
CGGGAGTCTTGGTGGCGTCTGGGCTCATTGCCGGAGAATCGGTCTTTGGCCTGGTGTGGGCGGCATTGATCGCGATGGGGCTCGCGAGTTCTCAACCGCGCGTATTGCAGGTGATCGAAGGATGGGCCCGCCGCACCACGGCAGCGCAAATCTTTATTCATCCCACGTATCTTGCTGGAGTTGTAGTCATGGCGTTGCTGGCGATTTTGATGATCTGGCTGCCCCTGACGAGCGCCGGCGACCCGAGTGAACCCGCCCCGCCGACAGCGATGATGTAAGGATCGTGCGAGGGCAACTGTAGGGCGGACACTCCCTTCGGCTTCACTCAGGGCAGAGGCCCGTCCGCGATTCTTGTGCAATGAGAAGACCTTGGGCATTACCGCTGCGATGAAGGACGCAAGGCAGAAATTGTGGCAAGGCGCGTCATACTTGCTCTGTGTGGTTGCGACCTGGCGAGACCCATATGGCCTGTCACGGTCAGAGTTCAGTGGCGGCAGGACTACGAGCCGGCTGCTCAATCTGTGCGACGCGGGGTGCCTGCTTTTTGTAGCGGCGCTATTGCTGACCTTTGCCTATCGACGAATCGCCGCTGCAGTTGCCATCATCGCGTCCTGCTCGTGCTTGCCGCTTTACCTTTACTTCGTGGCCCCGGGTCCTTTCCGCGGAATCTTCTGGGGAGAATATTCAGTACCTCTGCGAGCGAATTTCTTATGGGACAGCTGGGCTATTGAGAGCCTGCTGGCACTGACACTGGCAACTTGCGTTTCCCTTTTCGTTCTTCGAATGTGAGGCCGAGGAGGTTTCTGGAGAATGGCTGAAGCAGATATGTCCATAGCCGAAAATATCTTTGCGACTCGCGAGCGCATCGCAGCGGCCGCGAAGCGCGCCGGCCGGCGTCCGGAAGAAATAGCGTTGATGGCCGTCAGCAAGACTCATCCTCCGGAGCGCATTCGCGAAGCCTACGCTGCAGGACTGCGTCTGTTCGGAGAAAACCGCGTGCAGGAGTTTGCCGGCAAAGCCGGTGCGCTGACCGATCTGGCTGAAGCCGAGTGGCATATGATCGGACACTTGCAGACGAACAAAGCCCTCAAGGCGGCAGAACTGTTCCGCGCGGTGGATTCGGTCGATTCCGTGAAGCTGGCCGAGAAACTGGACTCGGCAGCTCGAAGCTTGGGCAAGAAATTGAGCGTGCTGGTCGAAATCAATGTCGGAGGCGAAACGGCGAAGAGCGGAGTCGCGCCGGATTCGCGCGAACTCGAAGAACTGCTGCTGGCCGCACCTCGGTTCGAGGCGTTGCAGTTTCTCGGACTCATGACCGTGCCGCCGTTCACCGACGATCTCGAGGGCGCTCGACCGTATTTCCGCAAACTTCGAAAACTGCGCAATGTGGTCGCCGCTCGTAAACTCCCTGCGATCGAGATGGCTGTGCTTTCCATGGGCATGTCGCACGATTTTGAAGCGGCGATTGAGGAAGGATCGACCTGCGTGCGGGTGGGGACGGCGATCTTTGGAGAAAGACAAAAAAGACAACCATAGGTCTCGGAGGAGCTGGGAGTATGGATGCGGTCACGGCGAAGCAGTTTCTTATTTCAAAAATACTGCAGGAAGCCGAGTCATCACACGTGCAACTTTCCGAGGTCGAGAGAAAGATGCTGTATTTCACTGAAATACACCCGTCGCTGCCGGACATTCGCGAAGTGAATGCGGAGTTTGAACGTGACTATGATGCCGATAAATACGAGAACAAGATCGCACAGCTTCTCAGCAACGCGCGTGCACGGGACACCGCCAGATCTCCAGGTCAAGAGCATGCTTGGAACGAGGCGCTCGATGCGCTAAGGAAGGAAGATCACTACATACTGGTGATGGTCGGTCTAGCTTTCGGATATCGCGCATCTTCGAGCAATGGACATCGCGTCCGCGATTTTCTGATTTACGTTTCTATGGGAATTGCTCTCGTTTTGTTCTTCGTTCTGACAACATTCTGGCGGGCGAGGCACTGACATCGTTCTATGATCCCGGTTAACGACGGCCCGGATGGCGCCACCTTTGCCGTCAAGGTCCATCCCCGCGCGAAGAAGACCTCGATCACCGGCGAACTCGGCCAGGCGCTCAAAGTCTCCTTGACCAGCGCTCCTGCCGACGGTCGAGCCAACGACGCCTGCATCGAATTCTTCGCCAAACTTTTGAAGGTGCCGCGATCTTCCGTTACCATTGCCTCCGGCCAGGCCAGCCGGAATAAAGTTATTCGCGTGGCGGGGGTGAGCAGCCAGTACGTTCGCGATCGCCTTTGCGCCTGATCGTGGCGGGGGCGCCCGCGCCCCACAAGCACAGGAGTCATTTTGCCTTTCTCGCAACGCTTCGAAGAAATCCGCACCGGGTTTGAGCGGCCGTTCTGGATTGCGAATATCACCGAAGTTTTCGAGCGGCTCGCTTACTATGGGGCGTTTGCTTCGCTGGCTCTTTACTTGCAAGAACAACTGAATTTTTCCACCGAGCAGACCGGCACGCTTACCGGCATCTTCGGCGGCATGGTGTGGTTTCTTGCGATTTTCGGCGGGGCCGCAGCCGACCGCTTGGGATTTCGCCGCGCTCTTTCGGTGGCCTATCTCATTCTCGGCGCCTCGTATTTCCTCATCGGTTCGATCGGGGCGTCGTGGCTGGCGCCGGTGCGCAACACCGTGCCGCTGGGGTTGTTTGTAGGCTTCATCCTCGTTCTTCCCGCACTCGGAGTGGCTCTGGTGAAGCCCTGCGTCGTAGGCACGACGGCACGGGCTTCGCAGGAAAACGTCCGCTCGATCGGATATTCGATTTACTACACGATGGTCAATATTGGCGGCGCAGCTGGGCCTCTGTTTGCTTCCTGGGCGCATCGCCATCTGGGGGTGGAAAATGTCTATCGCGTGGTGGCCCTGGGCGTCTTTGCCATGTTTTTTGTCGTCTTGCTCTTCTTCCGCGAACCGCGCAGGGTCGGCGACGCTGCGCCGCCGTCGATCGCGAAGGTCGCGCGAAATTTTTGCGTAGTGTTGGGAAATTATCGGCTGGTCTTGCCCGTGTTGGCGGTTGCCCTACTGCTGCGAATCGCACTGTGGGTGAAGCCTCGGTGGGGCGTTCCCTGGTGGATCTGGATCGGCTTTCTCGTCTTAATGCTTGCGGGCATGAGCCGGTTCATGTGGTTTCTTGTAATCTTCACCGGCTACTGGATCGTGTTCTGGCAACAGTACATTAGTCTCCCAGGCTTCGTCCACGGCTACGTCAACCCGCAGGCGGACGTCGAAAAGATGCTGGTGGTAGACGGGCTGACGGTAATTTGCCTGACCCTGGCGGTAAATTTCCTCACCCGCAAAATGCCCCCGTTTGCCGCAGTCATTGTGGGCACGGTGATCACGTCGCTTGCGTGGCTGATTCTTGCATTCCGGCCAACCCTCTGGGGCGCGGTGTGCTCGCTGTTTTTTCTGGCCCTGGGCGAAATCATTCAGGCGCCCCGCTACTACGAATACATTTCGCGACTGGCGCCGCCGGGGCAGCAGGGGACATACATGGGATTTGCCTTCGTGCCCATCGGCATTGGATCGCTCATCGGCGGTCCGTTTGGCGGATTCCTGCTGCATCATTTTGGAGAAGTACAGCACCGTCCAACCTTGATCTGGTTTTGGATCGCCGGGATAGGGCTGGCGACGGCGGCAGCTCTGTGGGTTTATGACCAATTCGTGAGAAAAACCGACTCCGTTGCTTAGGATGGAAAAATGCCGGACCGCAACAATATCGCATCCGCCGTCGCCCGGAAAATTCGCAAGGTGCTTAGCGATGGCGGCTCGGGCGAGCACGCCGCCGGAGTGCAGTGGTTTTTCAAAGACGAGATCAAGTCGCATGGCTGGTATACGGGCGATTTGCGGCGAGCGATGCGCCGCTGCCGCCGGGAGATTTTGCAGGAGCACGACTTAGATTTCCTCGTAGCCGTCGCCGATGAATTGTTCGACGGCACCGTGCTCGAGGAGAAAATTGCCGGAGTGTTTCTACTGGAGCAACTGGACGCGCAGTTTGGCGATCGCGAATTCCGCATGTTCGAATCATGGCTCGACCGCATCAGCAGTTGGGCCGATCACGATGCCCTGGTACACGATTTGATTGCGCCCATGGTGATCGCGAATCCGGCGCGGGTCAACCATGTGTTTCGCTGGGCGAAGTCGCCCCATCGCTGGCACCGCCGCGCGGCCTGCGTGGCGCTGATTCGCGGGGCGCGGGCGAAAATGTTCTACCCCACGATCGTAAAACTTTCGGACTCGCTGCTCGCCGACCCAGACGACATGGCACAGAAGGGCCTGGGCTGGTTGCTGCGGGAAACGGCAAAGTCCGACCCGGGACGCACCGTGCCATATCTGATGAAGATTCGGGGACGGGCTCCGCGACTGGTGTTGCGGACCGCCTGTGAAACGCTGCCGGCGCCAGCGAAGCAGAAAATCCTGGCACGCACCGCCGAACCTTCTTGAGGGGCTTGCGCTGGAGGAACTTCCGCTGTCCCTTTGGGCTGGTGTTCCTTCTGGCTCCCCGGCACTTCTGTGCCGGGCGCCGCTGCCCGGCTCGCAGACGGCTTCCCACTTCAGAAATAACTCAACCACCCATCGCTACGGCGTTGTCGCACGCCGGCGAACCAACGGCATAATGGATAGAGCGAAACTACGACCACGATCCACAGCAGATAAATGACCGGCAGTGAATATCCCCACCCCGGAGGCGTCGTGAAGGGATACTTGTCCAGGCTGGGCGATTCGAACATCCAATACGCATGCCCATAGCGCGCGTAACAGGCGGCAACCGCGAGCAGATGAATCAGCGGGAAGTGCAGAAGGAAATAAAACATAGGCACTCTGCCGAAGATGAGCGCGGGCCGCATCCATCGCGGCGTTCGCTCGTCCACAGCCCACAGGATGAGCATGGCCGGCCCGAGCGTCATCAGCAGAAATAGAGGCGATGGCGGATACTTGGTTGTATTCAGAAACGACATTACGGTGAGTGGCGCCGACTTCTGGACACTCCAGCGCACGGGATCGCCATAAACATTGATGGCGCGCAGCACGAGGAATGCCGCCGACAAGGCAAGTCCCAGACGCCATAGAAATACTCTGCGGCGGTCGGACGGCCAGGAGTAGATCTGCCCCAAGCCATAGCCGGCCGCAGTCACGCCCACCCAGGGGATCAGCGGGTACACGACGAAAACGACGAATCGCGGCGTGTTCAGAACAAAACCTGGCGAGTGCAAAATCGACCACCATGGATTCATCGACATGACACCATCGAACAGATTGTGGGTTGCGATCATCACCACGCCCAACGCGGCCACTACCCAGGGAGGAAAGTAGACCAGCCCTGAGAGCACGATCATCGCGCAGCCCAGCGCCCAGAGCACGATCAAGAAGGTTACGCGATAATCGAAGTTGAACTGCATTCCCAGGCAGCGCGAGACGCCGACTTCAAGAAAGATCAGCCACAGGCCGCGCGTGAGCAAAAACCTTGACAACTCAGTAGTCGACTTTCTACGTCGCGAAAGCCATGCGCCCGTGCCGGTCAGCAGAAAGAAAGTAGGCGCGCAAATGTGTGTGATCCAGCGCGTGAAGAACAGCGGCACGGTGGTGACGTCCAGGTTGGTTGGGTTGACCGCGGGGTCGCCGAAAAAGTCGCGGGAATGATCGATCGCCATCAGGATCATGGCCACGCCGCGAAGCACGTCGACCGATTCGAGGCGGGCGCGTTTGACCAGGACGGGCTCGGCTCGGGTGGACATCCACGGGAGTTTAGCAAAAAGCGGTTTGTGGCGATTCGCCGCGGCCGTCGCACTTCGCTCGACCGGACAGCCGAGGTGGCTGCTCCCCACCCGAACCCTTTTCCGGCCACTCTGATTCACGAAGTGCGCGCGAGGTGATTCGCCCAAATCCCTGCTCTTGTTTACAATAAGAGTTTGCCCATGGATCTGGCTGCCATTCAATCTGCGCTGCGCGAACGCAACATGGACGCGTGGCTGTTCTACGATCATCATCATCGCGATCCCATCGCCTACCGTGTGCTGGGCCTGCCTCTGAGCCTGATGGTGACCCGGCGCTGGTTTTACCTGATTCCCGCTGAAGGCGAACCAGTAAAGCTGGTGCACAAGATCGAAGCCGGACATCTCGATTCCTTGCCTGGCAAGAAGCATCAGTATTCCGGTTGGCAGGAATTATTCGACAAACTGAAGTCCATCTTGGCGAACTATCGTGATCTCGCCATGCAGTACTCGCCGAACAACATTGTCTTTACCATTTCGTTGGTGGATGGCGGCACCATCGACCTGCTGCGCGGGCTGGGCAAGAACGTGGTCAGTTCCGCGGATCTAGTGGCGCAGTTCGAATCCACCTGGAGCGAACCGCAGGTGCAGTCGCATTTCGCGGCCCGCGACAGCGTCGATTCCATTGTGGCGGCCGCCTTCAAAGAGATCGGCAGGCGCGTCCGCAACGGTGGCACCAGGGAGCACGAAATTCAGCAGTGGTTCATGGAAGCATTCCAGCGCGAGAATCTGGTGACCGACGATCCGCCCATTGTGGCCGTCAACGCCAACGCCGGCAACCCGCACTATGAGCCGCATGCCAGTCATCCCGTGCCCATTCGCGAAGGCGACCTTATCCTGCTGGACGTCTGGGGAAAGAAGAACATACCCAACTCGGTCTACTACGACATTACCTGGATGGGTTACGTGGGTGCAGCTCCGTCGGGACGCATGCATGAGATTTTCGAGATTGTACGCGATGCCCGTGACGCGGGCGTGAAGACTGTGCTCGACGCCATCGGCGCCGGCCGGCGCATCGCTGGATGGGAAGTCGATCGCGCCACTCGCGGCCATATCCGGAAGGCGGGCTACGGCGATTATTTCATCCATCGCACCGGACACTCCATCGGGACCGACGTCCATTCCAACGGAGCCAACATGGACGATCTGGAAATTCACGACGAACGGCAGATTCTGCCGAATTCCTGCTTCTCCATCGAGCCGGGCATCTACATGCCGGAATTTGGCGTGCGCAGCGAAGTGAACGTGCTGGTGCGCGCCAAGTCTGCCGAAGTGACGGGAAAAATTCAACGCGAGATTGTGAACATCTGAATGGCAAATTCCACCACGGAAAAAACGCGAGTAACCCCGGCCCAACCGGCAAACATGATGGCCGTGCTCGCCCCCGCAGTGGGCTGGCTAATTCCAGGCGCGGGCCACATGATCCAGAGGCGCTGGATTCGCGGCCTGCTGCTGTTGGTCTCGATTGCAACCCTGTTCGTACTCGGACTGGCGATGCAAGGCCGTATTTACAAAGCGAATGGCGGCGATATTCTCGACATTCTGGGTTTCATCGGCGACGTCGGCGCGGGCGGTTTGTACATTGTGACGATGGCCATGGACTGGGGCCAGGGTGCCATCGCATTCGCCACCGCCGACTATGGGACAAAATTTATGATTGTCGCCGGCTTGCTGAACTTTATTGCCATTGCTGATGCCTATCACATTGCCATCGGAAAGAAACGGTGAAACGGTTGCCAGTTAAAGCCTCTTCGCGGAGACACGCGCGGTGAACATCACACTCCATCATTTCAGCGCGGCGGCGGTGTTTGCGCTGTTCGCTTCCATCGTCTTCGGCATTACCCACCGCGAGACCACGCGCGACATGGTGCGCTACGGCCTCTATTGTTTCGCAATGTTTTTGGGCGGAGTGCTGGTGGCGGGCTGGGCGATGTGGGTGTTGCGAAGATAGCCAGTAGGGAAGATCGCCAGTAGCCACCCAGGCACTCGCTTCTTCATGACGGTATGCCTTAGGGGCGTTATTTGCCAGGTCGTCCCGCTAAGGCGTGGTCGCGTTTCTAATTCCCGGCACGACCGTGGGCCCTACAGAGCATCGTGCAGGTGTTCTTCCGCCGAAAGATTAGCGCCCGCCAGCAGAAGCAAGCCCGAGAGGAATGCCCAAAACATCATGCTCACCGAGAGCGCGAATGGGCCGTAGACTTCCTGAAAATTCAGCCAGGGTAGCGCCAGGATATAGGCGTATTTCAAGGCTTCGGAGAGCAATCCCATGATGATCGCCGCGGGCAGTACGGCCCGCGCCGGGACCTTGCCATTGGGCAACAGCCAGTAGATGAGGAAGAAGATGGTGATGCTGGCAGCGATGGCGAATATCTTCATCATCAGAAATCCCACCAGGCGCACCACTGCCGTGCCGTAGCCGCGTAACAGGAATTCCATAAATGCGACCGGCCCGGCGGTGAGCCCGATCGAAAGCAAAGCCAGCAGGCCGCAGGCAAAGGCGAGGCCGAGCGAGATCACCTGATTGCCCAGATACGATCGATTGTTCTCGAAGCGCCAGATGCGGTTGAGTGCGACTTCCAGGGGCACGAAGATCCCCGTCGAAGTGACGAGCAAAATGATCAACGAAACCACCTGCACCCGTTGCCGGGCGTTGACCATGGCGTTCAGGTTGCGAATCACGAAGTCCTGGCCGGCGGGCAGGTAATCCCGCAGCAACTGCACGACTACCTCGTACATGACGCGCGAATGAAAAACGCGGCGGATAACCGTCATCAGCAGGACGACAAAAGGGAAGAAGGACAGAATGGAATTGGCCGCAACCGAGAAGGCGAAGGTATGCACGTCGGTCCGGGTCAGATATTTCAAGGTGGAAAGGAATATTCCTCGAGAATGAGGCGGCGCGCGGCGCACATTAGGTTGCGCTACGGAATCGGCCGGCGGAAGCGTCGGAATGGGCGGATTAGCCACAGCCATCACTCATCGTACCAGAGCAGAAACCAGCGGGTAACAAACGAAAGTCGCGGAAGTCGCGGGTGGAGTTGCCAAGTATTTCTTTATCTTTGTGAAAGCTACGCCAGATTCTGCTATTGATGACCGAGGGTCATATTGCGATTTCTTTCTGATTCTTTCTGATTCTTCTTGCGAATCGTTTTAATAGCCCTTATTATCGGGTGCTCATTGCCGAAGTGGTCCGGTGGTGAGACCAGTAGGTAGTTGACGTTGGTTGGCTGTGTGGTGAAATGCCCCAAATTGTCGGACTCCAGAAGTTCCTAGCGGATGCACGGCGCGAGGACTGAGGAGTCTTTTCCATTTTGGGGTACTTCTCCGCACTGGTAGGCGCACCGAAAGTTCTACCGGCTTCTTTGAGGGGGGCTCCAGCAAACCGGGGCGACGATCGAGAACGCCGGAGAATAATTCTTCGCGATTGTGAAAGGAGTTTTTGCCGTGAGAGAGAAAGGTACAGTCAAGTGGTTCAACGGGGCGAAGGGATATGGATTCATCCAGCGCTCCACGGGGGAAGATGTGTTCGTGCACTTCTCCGCGATCCAGGAGAACGGCTACCGCACGCTCAACGAGGGTGAGACCGTGGAGTTTGATCTGCTGAAGGGCCCCAAAGGCTTCCAGGCGGCAAACGTCGTCCGCGCATAACTGCGAATTATTCCAGAACCCTCCCGCCCCCCAGCGGGAGGGTTTTTCACGGCCACGCCAAAGTTCAACCGCAGATTTCCCCCAAAGCTTTGCTCGGATATCTGCCCGGGTTCTTCATTGACCGAGCCGGAGTTCCGGACCTAGTATGACGTTGCCCATTTAGCGCGGCGCGGATGGGGATTCTATGCGTCACCGCTCCAATGCCATGTGGTTTTGCATTCTTCTCTGCCTGACGTGCCCGCTGCTCCTGGCTGCGATCGCCGAGCCGGCGCGGGCTCAGCTGCTGGCGAGCGGCGACCTTTCTCGCCTGCGCTCCGTAGGCGGCGTCGCGCTCTCGCCTGATAACCGCTACCTGGCCTACACGATTACCATGCGCGATCGACCCGGCCGACCCTACGGCCAACTCTGGGTGATGGATCTGAGCACAGAGAAGAGCGTCCGCCTGGGGGGTGACCAGCCGGCCGGCGGCCCGCTCTGGTCGGGTGATAGCCAGTGGATCGCGTTCCGCGGTGCGGATGGCGAGCGGCACGGCCTTTTGCTGGCGCATCCCGATGGCAGCGGCACGACTTTCGTCGCGGCGCTGGTTGGTGGGAATTCGCCCCTGCCTGGAACCGGAAAGGACTTCACCTGGTCACCCGATGGAAGGCAGATTGCGTTTGTCTCCTCCACGGCAGGCGCGGTCGCCGCCGAAGCGAGTGGCGATCCCATGATCATTACGCGTTATCTCTACAAACCCGACGCGGGCGAAGGAATGACGCGCTTCAACGACAATCAACGCCTGCATATTTTCGTTGTAGACATCGCTTCGAAGCAGGTGCGTCAGCTCACCCAAGGCGATTACGACGAGCACTCCATTGACTGGTCGCCCGATGGAAAGCAACTGGTGTTCGCGTCCAATCGCGAGCCCAATCAGGACGAGTTCTTTAACTACGATCTTTTTACCCTGCAACTCGCCGACAACAGCATTCATCGCCTAACCGCTACGGAATCCAACGAATACGATCCGCTATGGTCGCCGGACGGCAAATTCATTGTTTATCGCGGCACCCGCCGTGGCCTCACCGATCGCGAGACCACCATGGAAGACACGCATGTCTGGATCATGAACGCCGACGGCAGCCATCGCCGCGAAATTGGGAGCGCGATTGACAATCGGCAAGGGACGCCGCAATGGGCGCCGGAGGGCAGCGCGGTTTATTTCACGGTGCAGGAACGCGGCAATAATCATCTCGTGCGCCTGCCGATCGCCGGAGGACAGCCTGAATACTTGGTAAACGATATCGGCGGAGTGGGAGCCTGGTCGGTCGGCAAGAACAAGGCGGTGGCTTACACTTTCACCACGCCGCGCGACGCCGCGCAGCTCTACTACAAATCCGGCGCGGCTGGAGCCCGCAAGCTGACCGATCTCAACCATGAACTTCTCGCGGATAAGTCGGTCGCCGAGGTTGAATCGTTCACCTTCGTCAGCAACGACAATCGCTTCGACGTGGAAGCTTTTCTCACCAAGCCCATCGCCATGACCGCCACCTCCAAGCATCCACTGATCGTAGTGATTCATGGAGGACCGCACGGAGAGAATGGTCCCGGCTTCAACTTCAAGAATCAGATTTACGCGGCGCACGGCTACGCCGTGCTCAATGTGAATTATCGCGGCTCCACTGGTTACGGCCAGAAATTTGCGGATGCCGTCTTTGGCGACCAGGACGGCAATGAAGGCCAGGACGTTCTCTACGGGGTGAGCGCTGCCGTGCGGCGCTACTTGTGGATTGATCGAGAACGGCTGGGGATCGAGGGAGTGAGCTACGGCGGCCAGCTCACCGATTGGCTCATCACTCAGACCAACGAGTTCAAGGCAGCGATTCCAACCGCGGGCATTGCCAACCTGGTCAGCTACAACTACATGACCTATTACAACCAGTACGAGGAGATGGAGTTTGGGGAATTCCTGCATCAGGGAAATCTGATGGATGTTGCCTGGGAACGGTCAGCGTTGAAGCATATCGGTGCCGCTCATACTCCGACTCTCATCATCCATGGCGAGAACGACAACGACGTTCCCATCGCGGAAGCGGAACAGCTTTTCGTTGCTCTCAAAGACGTAGGCGTCGAGACGGTATTCCTTCGTTATCCTCGCGAAGGACACGGCCTGTCCGAGGTCAAACATCAGATCGACGCGGCGGATCGATCCCTGGCCTGGTACGAGAAGCATTTTGCCCAGCCCGGTGGGGAAGGCGTTACGAACGTTCAGCCCTAAGCCGCGGGTTGTGGTCCGTTAGACGGCATACGATGCCGACGCTCACCGCACTTCGAGCGAGACCAAGTCCCCGTCCTTCGGGCCCCCGGGTTTGTAGTTCACCGTGACTTGCCGATCTTGCCAGTCGCAGGAAAAATCGTTGGCGCCGATCAGGAGCAGAGATTTGTAATCGGCGGCGCGAAGTTTCAGCGTCGCGCTTTCGGTGGCGATGGTGAGGGTGGCGGCAGGGGCCTGCGAGCAATCGACCGCCACTAGGCGGCCCTTGAAGAACTTCGTGGGACGCTGATCCCCCGGATCGCCGGACTGGGCAGATTTCTCGGCGGCGGCACGCTGGGCAGCGTCCTCGTCCAGCACATCAAAAGGCGACTTCTGCGGCGCGAATTTGGGTTCGGTCCTGGCCGAGCCCACAATGCCGTATTTACGTTCGGTTTCGGCCTGCTCGATCTGGTCGCGGGCGAGTGCCGCGATTTGCGGATTGCTGCTGGCTTTCAGCCGGTCCAGCAAAACATGGGCCGCTTCCCATTTCTTGCCGGCCAAATAAATCTGCGCCAGGTGATAGGCATAGCGTTCATCGCGCGGACTCAGATTGATGGCGGCGCGCTCGGCCTGCAAGGCCGCGGCCGGGCCTCCGCCGGCGTTGCGGGCGACCGCCAGCAGATCGTAGGCATCGGCGAATTCGGGATACCACTCGAGCACGGATCGAAGATCGAGCATTAAGTTGGGCAGGCCTTGTATGTCGGTGTGGCTAGTCTGCGCGCTGCGGTACTTCAAGACGGAGACGTAATACCGCAGCCACATGTCGCCCGGATTGAGGGCGGAGGCCTGTGAGATTTCGGTCGCGGCTTCTTGGAATTCGCCGCGCTGAATGTGATCCCAGGCAAGGATGCGATGGGCGCCAGCGTTGCCAATGGCATTGCTGGGCAGCAGGTCGGGATCTTCGCCGGGTCTCTTTTCTTCTTTTCTGGCTTCGAACTTCTTATCGGCTACGGTGGGCGCTGTAGCCAGGGTGCGTAATTGCTGCAGACCGAAGTCGCGACGTTCGGGGATACGGATTGCGATTTCAAAGTAAAGGGCGCGTGCATCGGACTCGGGCAGGGGCCGCGAGGTGATGGCCGAATCGTCAGGTCCAATGGGCGCCGGGAAGCGGTAAGCCTGGCTGGCCGTGGTACTCGCGGCAGAAGCAGGGTGCGAATTCGTCTGCCGGGCGGCATCGACCGCGCTCAGAAGCGCGCCCTGCGCCTGGAAATAATCCTTCACTGCCTGTTCGAACTGCACCGAACTTATGCCGAAGGCTTTTTGAATGGCATCTTCCACCGGGACGTGCTGGTTCAATATCAGATCGAAGTAAGTGCCAGTTTCCGGCAGTTTCTGCTGGTGAAGCAGGTAGTGCATGACGATCCACGACTCGGCGTAGTAGAGCGTGTGATGAGTACCTTGGTTGCGCGTCGAGGTGTCGTGCTTCATGGTGAAAAGATCGGGCAGCGAGAGCCAGACCTGGGAGCCAAGCAATTCGGTCAGGGATTTTGGCGGATGCGTATCGCGCTCGTTACCCAGCAGATCCTGGGTGGCGGAGGGAACGAGTTCGGGGTCGCTGCCCAGTTCGACCTGTTTGTCGTCGACCCGAATCGAGCTGAAATACTCGGCCAGGCCTTCGTCGAACCATCCTTGGGCGGGGGGATAGTTGTAATTCAGCAGCATCACGGCGAAGTCGTGCGCAACCGCTCGCCAGGACTCTTCTTCGAACAGGTTCAGCACGATGAAGTCTTGATCGCTGCCGGGGAGAAAAAATCCGGGGACGCCAATGGGCTGGGTATTGAGTTGGCCCGCTTGTCCTTCAACGTGAGCCAGGGGCGCAACCTGATAGTAAGACTTGTCGTTCTTGAAGGCGAGGATGGTCAGCGGGATCGACTGGTTGAGATGCCCTTTCCCCAGCAGAGTGGCGAAGACGGCCCGCATTTGCTCGAAGCGCAGGGCGACCTCACGGCCTTTTTTGTCGCCGGCATCGGTGATGACCCGGAAGTGGGCGGAGTGAATTTCGAGCCAGGGGGAAGGTTCGGCGGCGGCGGGGACGCAGCACAGCAAGACCTCGCACAGCGTGAGACAGAGCGGGATGGCGTGGCAGCGGGACATGGCGCCGAGGAGAGGGAATGCTCTTCAGGGGAATGCTATCACGATGGATCGAGCGCATGTTCCTGCAGTTCGCGGCGCTGCCATCTCGACGGCTGCTGGTTCGACAAGCTCGGGTCCGCTCTCGCGCAGGCCGGCAGGGATGCCGGTGCTGCATGGCGGTTTGCGCCGTTATAATTCGGGGCGATGCCGATCTGCGCCGGAGACCGATTCCGCTTGGTGTGCCGGATCGCCGTCCTGCTGGTTGCATCCGTCTCTGGGGCTGTTTCCGGGGCGGCTTGGAACGGCGTGTTGCGGGATGGCGCGGGCAAGGCCTTGGCCGGAGCTGGGGTGCGCTTGCGCTCAGCTTCCGGAGGTCGTGATTACAGCGCGACGACCGCGGCGAATGGCACCTTCGCATTTGCCGACATCGCTGCCGGCACCTACGAAGCTTCCGTGAAGGTCGCAGACAGGGAATGGAACGGGGCGGCTGGGCTCGTGGTCAAGGACGCGAGCCCGCTCACCATGTCGCTGCAGATTTCTTCTCCCGGGCAAAACCCCCAGGAACTCCGCATCGTAGCTTCCGGCGGCGAGGCTTCCGCGCAGGCCAGCGGGGGCGGGCATCTTTCGAGTACCGAGGTTTCCAGCCTGCCACTGAATGTGCGCGACTTCAGCAAGTTGCTGTTGTTGGCGGCGGGCACGATGACAGACGCGAACGGTGCCGCCAATTTCACCCAGCAGTTTGCCGTGAATGGGCAGCGCGGCGTGGCCACGGTTTTTGCCACGGATGGCTTCGACACGACCGATCCGGAGATGGGCGGCGCGACATTTTCCAACTTCAACGTAGATGCGATTCAGGAGGTCGAGGGCAACTCCGGAGTCATGCCGGCCGAGATCGGGCACGGGGCGGCGAGTTTCACGAATGTGGTAACGAAATCCGGAGTGGATCAGGTGCACGGGAGTCTGTTCGAATTTCTGCGCAATGCAGCCTTCGACGCGCGCAACTATTTCGATTACAAGGATCCAACCGGCCGGCGGCGTATTCCCCCATTTGTGCGCAATGAATTTGGCTTCACCATCGGAGGGCCGGTGGTGATTCCAGGACTTTATGAGGGGCGCAAGCGCACGTATTATTTTGGCGAGTACCAGGGGTTTCGCCAGGTGCTCGGAACCACGCAGGTGCTGCCGGTGCCCACGGCGGCGGAGCGGCAGGGAATCGACACCACTACTTTCCCCGGCGACACGCTGACGGTTCCGGTGAATCCGGCGGTGGTGCCCGTGCTCAATCAGTATCCGCTGCCGAACCAGCCGTCGGGGGCGTTTGGCGATCGCACGCTGGCAACATCGTCGAAGGTTTCGACGCGCACCGATCAGTTCTCGCTGCGAATCGATCACCAGATTTCGGGCCAAGCCTCGCTGATCACGCGATTCAGCTTGAATCAAGTCACGGGGCCGCTGACCAATCCCGACCAGACCGCAATCGATCCCAGCTTCGGAGTGCAGTTTTTTGATCATCAGAGGAACGCGGGCGTCAGGTATACCAGGACGATCACTCCTCATCTGATTTCTGACACTTCGCTGGGATACATTCGCAGCACGCCGTTTTTTCCGGCGATCAACCACACGCAGCCGGGAATCAGTTTCGGAGACGGTTTATTTCAGGCCTTCAATTTACCGGCAGGCTCGATCTTTGGATCGTACAGCAATCTCTATCAGGGCAAGCAGGATATCGCTTGGGTGCGCGGGCCGCATGCCTTCAAGTGGGGAGTGGAAATTCGGGTCAACCGCGATTCCACAATTTTCGGGACGAATCCGAATGGAATATACGAATTTGGCGGAGGCACCGCGTATTCGCCGGTTTTGATTACGTCCGCGAGCGGGGCGCACGACATCCAGATCGGCGATCCGTTGCCGGATTCGCTGACCGGATTGCTGACCGCGACGCCCTTCTCCTACAACATTACGGCGCCGGCCAGCATTACTCCGGTTGGCGACAAGTTCGATGAAGCCGGAGTACGCCGCGAAGCTTACAACTTTTATTTTCAGGATGCGTGGCAAGCGACTCCGCAACTGACGGTCAACTACGGATTGCGCTACGAAGTGAACAGCCGCATTCATGAGGCGACGAAACGCACGTCAAGTCCCTTTTTTTTTCGGCCGGATGGCAAACCTGCATCCTACGGAGATCGCAGCGCCCGGCAGCTTCTGTTGATCAATCCGCTGCCTCCTTATGATCAGGATTGGAACGGTTGGGGACCGCGGCTGAGTTTGGATTATGGCGTTGGCAAGCACACGGTGCTGCATGCAGGTGGGGCCATTACGACGATGATTCCTAATCTGTGGCAGGACAATTTTCTGACGGCTTCGATTCCTTTTGCGTTCTCTCCCTACATTACCGCGCTGCCGGGAGTTGCAGTTCCATTTCAAGACACGTTCGTGCCGGTGAATCTGCCGACGGCATACACCTTACAAGGCCAGCCGGTGTTTCGAACCGGCAGAAGCCAGGACGTTGCGGCCAATACTCAGATTGATTTGCCGCGCTTCCAGAAAGATCTGGATGCGCTGACCCCAGGCGACCAGGTGCAGTTGCTTACCATTGTCGGCATTGCCAAGAATTTCGGCAACGGCTATATGGGGACCTGGACGACGGGGCTCGAGCACGACTTCGGCGACGTGAAGCTGAACGTCTCCTACGTGGCCACGGCGGGGATTCATTTAGCCAGAGTGTATTCGCCGAACAGTTACGGAGGGGCCGATCCGGCGCACGCGCCGTTCACTCAATTCAACTCGGCGGGGCAGGCCACGGGCGGGTTTGGACAGGAACAGCTGATGACGAGCGGTTCGCACTCCAATTATCAATCTCTGCAGTCGAGCGTGAGCAAGAACTCGGCGCGGGCTGGATTGGGTCTCCAGGCCAGCTACACCTATTCGAAATCGATGGATGATACCAGCGCGGTGTTGGGTGGGCTATTTGGTACGGCGGGTACGGTGCTGCAGACGCTGCCGCAGGACCCGTGGAATCCGTCGGCGGAAAAAGGTCCATCGACGTTTGACGTGAACCACGTATTTTCGGCAAGTGTGATTCAGTTGTTGCCGCTCGAGCGGTTCGGATTTCTGCGGCCGCTGGGAAAACCACTGACGAAAGGCTGGCAATTTCTGAATATTACGACGCTCACCACGGGATCGCCGTTCAGCGTGTATTCCGGAATCCAGCAGACGGGCGCGGGAGCGGGGGGCACGGATCGACCGGATTTGCTGTCCCTCCCGCATTTTTCAACCGGCCGCGCGGTGCGCGACGACTACTTCGGGCTGGGTGCGAACAATGCATCGTTCTTCAATATTCCGGTCAATGTTCCGGGAGGTACGGGGCCGAATCACGGGCGATTCGGCAGGCTGGGGCGCGACACATTTCGCGGCCCGGCATATCACGACTTTGATTTTGCGCTGATCAAAGACACTGCTTTCGGGCATCGCGGAAATGGGGAACTGGGCACGCTGGAGTTTCGGGCGGAGTTCTTTAATTTGTTCAACGTCGTGAATTTCGGCCTGCCATCGAACATTGTGCGGGGCAGCGGATTCGGCATTATCAGCAAGGCTGCCGGAACGTCGCGGCAGATCCAGTTCTCGCTGAAGGTGATTTATTAAGCCCGAGACGTTTGATCGCCGGGATCGAGCGAATAACCGGTACGCCGAGGCCAGGTCGGCCGGTTTTTTGAAGATTAAAGAGTTAAAGATAAAGAGTGAAGAGTGAAGAGTTTCACGAACGGCGCATTCGGCGAGCGAGTTAAATTTGCTTTGCCGCCAATCCTGTCCCGATAGAGGGCCTGCCAATTCGAAAATGCGGTCTTGCTTTTTGTGGTATGCGGTTTGTTCTGCACCCCAAGCTACATTATTAATAACGTACATGAACCTGCTTTGGCACACCTTGGCAGACACGGCAGCTCAACCCTTTACGCCGGATTCTGGGGCATGACAGGAGCGGGCGCAGCTAAATCGCGGGAACTTCCGGTGCAGTTTGCGCGTAGGAAACAGAGGAGGCTCCCCGTCGATGCCAAGACCGCATCTTCTCGTGTTGCTGCCGGTCGTGTTGCTGCTGGCAGCCGGGCTCTCGGCCGCTCAAGACTTGCAGCCAGCACCGGCAACCGAACCGCTGACCGCCGCTGCCATCATGGCACGCGTGGCTGCGAACCAGGACCGCAGCGAAGCCCTGCGTAAGCAATACGTTTACCGGCAGCACATCCGCATTCTTACGCACAAACCCAAGGGCAAAACCCTGCGCGAAGAGACCACAGAGTATGACGTCACGCCGACGCCCGATGGAACGCAGAAGGAACTCAGGTTGCTCACCGGCCGGTACTGGCACCAGGGGAAGTACGAGACGTTTCAAGGCCAGCCCGCTCCCGGGTCGGGGAGCCTGGATGGGAGCCTGATCGAGGGCTTGCGCGACGACCTGCTCAACGAGAAGACCAAGGACGGCTTGGCGAAGGATCTGTTTCCCCTGACCAGCGAGGAGCAGAAAAACTATGAATTCAGGCTGCTCGGTCAGGAGACGCAACAGGGGCGTAGCGTCTACCGCATCGGCTTTCGGCCCAAGGACAAGAACGAGATTACCTGGGCCGGCGAAGCCTACATCGACGCAACCGAGTTTCAGCCGGTACGAGTGTTTACGAAACTCTCGCGGCGCATTCCCTTCGCGGTGCGGACATTGCTGGGGACCGATGTGCCTGGCGTGGGCTTCAACGTTGTCTACAAGCGGCAGGGGGATGGAGCGTGGTTTCCCGCCACGTTCGGAACCGAGTTCCAAATCCATGCCGTGTTCTTCATTCATCGGCAGGTGTCGATCGCACTGGAAAATTCAGCCTTTGAGCGGACGCACGTGGAGAGCAAGATGAAAATGGTGGGGCCGGCAGAGTAAGAGTAAAGGTTCAAAGCAGGGGGACGACGCTAGGTGGTCAGCCGAGGGCTGTCTCGGCAGAGTCTTGATGGTTCAGTCGCCGCTGGCGCGGTTCTCGCTGGGGACTAAGACCAGGCGCCGGCGGGACGGTTGGGGCTGCGAAGCGGGGCCGAAGGTCTGCAGGATGCCGATCACCGCGGCATAAGCGGCTAAAACACCGACGCCAACCGATGCGACTACGGTAGCGAAAAGGATTACGGGCATAAAGAGCGAATTCACGGTCAACCAACCTTTACGAAGGGCTGTTATCAGATGCACGGCCCAAAAATCCGTATACCTGGTTTCTTCCTGTTTCCACGGGGCGAACCTTCAATCTAACCGCGTTGACGCTCCGCGCTGTTGACGACTAAGATACGGAGTAAAGCTGTGCAATCCCACTTTCCATTAAATCTGTTGCCCTGTCGACATTACGGAAGGGAAATAGCCTCAGTACAAGATGGCCATTACCAAGATTTCTGTCCGGGGGGCCCGGCAGCACAATCTGAAAAACATTGACGTTGAGATTCCCCGTAATACCCTGACAGTGGTCACCGGGCTCAGCGGTTCGGGTAAGTCTTCGCTTGCCTTTGACACCATTTATGCCGAGGGGCAGCGCCGCTACGTGGAGACTTTGTCGGCTTATGCGCGGCAGTTTCTGGATCAAATGGAACGCCCGGATGTAGATGCCATTGATGGACTCAGTCCGTCGATCTCGATTGAGCAGAAGACCACCAGCCGCAGCCCGCGCTCGACGGTTGGAACCATCACCGAAATTTACGACTATCTTCGCCTGCTATTCGCTTCGATTGGAGTGCCGCATTGCCCCCGGTGCGGACGGGCGATCAGCCGGCAGTCCGCCGATCAGATTGTTCAGCGGGTGATGGCGCTGAGTCCGGAGGATCGGGTCATGGTCATGGCGCCGATCGTGCGCGGGCGCAAGGGCGAGTTCAAGAAAGAGATGGAAACGCTAGTCAAGCACGGCTACCCGCGGGCACGCATCGACGGGGAACTGGTCAGTCTGGACGATGAGGTCGCGATCCATCTCGACAAGCGAAAAAATCACACGATTGAAGTGGTGATTGATCGGCTGCTGGTCAAGCCCGGGATCGAGCATCGTCTGGAAATGTCGGTGGGGCTGGCGATGAAGCTGGCGGGCGGATTGGTGCAGGTTGCGGTGGTCGGCGGTGAAGAACAGCTTTATTCGGAGAAGCTGGCGTGTCCCGATTGCGGCATCAGTGTGCCCCAGTTGGAGCCGCGGTCGTTTTCGTTTAACAGCATGTATGGGGCGTGTCCGGAGTGCCACGGGCTGGGCAGCAAATACGATTTCGATCCAGCGAAGGTGATCACCGACTGGTCGAAGCCGCTGCTCGAGGGCGGGCTGGGGCCAGGATCGGCGTCGCAGAATCTGATTCACATGCTGCAGATTTCGTCGGCGGCCTATGGCATTCAGCTGAGCACTCCGTTTGAAAAGCTTTCAGAGAAGACGCAGAATTTTCTGCTGAACGGCGAACCCGGGCGCGGCGGCAAGACTGGGTTTCACGGCATTTTTGGATATCTGAAACAGAATCTGGAGGAGTCGACTTCGGAAGGGTATCGCGACTGGCTGATCGATCACATGTCGGCCACGCAGTGTCCGGCGTGCCATGGCAAGCGCTTGCGCCCGGAGAGTCTGGCGGTCAAGGTGAATGGCATGGCGATCGCAGACTTCACCGCCATGCCGGTGGAAAAGTCGCTGGCGGTGGCGCAGAGAATCACGCTGGCCGGCCGCGAGGCGAAAATCGCCGGGCGGGTCATGCATGAAGTGGTGGAGCGGCTGCAGTTTTTGAATGCGGTGGGCTTGGGATATATCTCGCTGGATCGCTCCGCGGCCACGTTGTCAGGTGGCGAGGGGCAACGGATTCGCCTGGCGACGCAGATTGGATCGAAGCTGCGCGGTGTCTTGTATGTGTTGGACGAGCCGTCGATTGGGCTGCATCATCGCGATAACGACCGGTTGCTGACTGCTCTGGAGAATTTGCGCGACCTCGGCAACACTGTGCTGGTGGTGGAACACGATGAAGATACGATCCGGCGTGCCGATTATGTCGTGGATCTGGGCCCGGGTGCGGGACGACATGGCGGGAACCTGGTGTCGCATGGAACCCCGGACGAGATCATGGGCGATCCGGACTCCCTGACCGGGGCCTACATCTCGGGTCGAACCTCGATCGCGATGCGGGCGGAGCGGCGCCGGGCGAACGGGGCGGCGCTGACGATTCTAGGCGCGAAAGAAAATAATCTCAAAAATCTGGATGTGACCTTTCCCCTGGGCGTGATGACGGTGGTGACGGGGGTTTCTGGTTCCGGCAAATCGACTCTGGTGAATGACATCTTGTATCGTGCGCTGGCGCGCCAGCTTTATCGCTCGCGTGAGAAGGCGGGCGAACACAAGGCGATTTCGGGCGCGGAAAATATTGATAAGGTCATCCGCATCGATCAGTCGCCCATCGGACGAACCCCCCGATCGAATCCGGCAACCTACACCGGCGTGTTCACGCAGATCCGCGATTTCTACGCGATGCTGCCGGACTCGCGGGAACGTGGCTATAAGGCGGGCCGCTTTTCGTTCAATGTTTCCGGCGGTCGTTGCGAGGCGTGCCAGGGCGAAGGGCAGCGGCGCATCGAGATGAATTTTCTGCCCGACGTGTACGTGCTGTGCGAGGTCTGCGGCGGACGGCGCTACAACCACGAAACCCTGACGGTGAAGTACAACGGGAACTCGATTGCCGACTTGCTGGAGATGCCAGTCTCCGACGCGCTGCCGATTCTGGAAAATATTCCGCAGGTGAGGCAGAAGTTGCAGACCCTGGTCGACGTGGGCCTGGGATATATTCACCTCGGGCAGTCGGCGGTGACGCTCTCGGGTGGCGAGGCGCAGCGCATCAAACTGGCGCGCGAATTGAGCAAGCGGCAAACGGGCAAGACGCTTTATCTGCTCGACGAACCGACGACCGGACTGCACTTCGACGACGTGAAGAAGTTGCTGGACGTGCTCCACCGTTTAACCGACCTGGGAAACTCGATCATCATCATCGAACACAATCTGGATGTGATCCGCAACGCGGATTGGATCATCGATCTCGGGCCGGAGGGCGGCGAAGAAGGCGGGCGCATCGTGGCCCAGGGCACGCCGGAGACGGTCGCGCGGGTGAAGAAGTCCTACACCGGGCAAGCGCTGGTGGGGTATTTTGGAAACGGGAAGAAGTACCCAGTACCGAGTGCCGAGTATCAGGTCAAAACTTCATAAGAAACTTCATAAGTAAGAAAGAGTCATTTTGTCTTCTTCTGAGAATCCGCAGTTTGAGCCGCAGCCGCTGCTGAACGCTGAGCCCCCGACGCCCCTATCGGGCGCGCCTGACCTGTTCGCGGCGGGCAGTGTTGCTCCCGGACCAACCCTACCGCCGCCGGTGGAGAATCCCGTGTGGAACGGGTGGGACGTGCTATTGATCGCGGGGTTGACGGTGGTCTTCATGGTGGTGTTTCAGCTGGCCGTGTTGCTGGCGGCGCATTGGCTTTGGTACCCGCAGGAAAGCCTGGCTGACGTCTCGAAGCAGCCCATCCTGCTGATTGCTTCGCAATTTCTGATCTACATTCCGGTGGCCGCGTGCATGGTCGCGCTGGTCGAGGGGAAGTATCACGTGCGCTTTTGGCCGGCGATCCGCTGGAATTGGCCGCGGTTGGAGTGGAGGCTGCTGGCCCTGGGCGCAGCCATGTTCTTCGTGCTCGGCCTGCTGCAAAGCTTGTTGCCCATGCCGAAGGACACACCCTTCGAGCATCTGTTCGACCGGCCGCGGGATGCCTATTTGCTCTCGATCATTGCCGTCACCCTTGGTCCGCTGATGGAGGAGCTGTTTTTTCGCGGATTCATGTATCCGGTGCTGGCGCGGCGGATGGGCGTGGTCTGGGGAGTTGTGCTGACGGCGCTGCCGTTTGGTTTAATTCATCTGCCGCAGTATGGTTGGGCGTGGGGAGCGGCGCTCGTGATCTTTCTGGTGGGCGTGGTATGCGGCGTGGTGCGCGCCGCCATGGGTTCGGTGGGAGCCAGCTTTCTGGTGCATGCCGGCTTCAACGGGACGCAAATGCTGATTGCTGTGGTGATGACGCAAGGCTTCCGGCACATGCCGAAGGGGCTTGCCCTGTTGTGCTTGCGTTGAGGGAGAGGCCGGCACGACTCGACGGCGGCTCGGCCTTCGCCGGACGGCCCAAGTGGCTGTCGCTAGCCGAGCTTGGTCGGCGCCGGGCCCCCTCGGCGGGCGCGGAGTGCCGCCCCACACGGTTTCACTCCATTACTTCACGGTTACGGTCAGTAACTGCGCGCCGCTCACCACGTAATCGAGCGGAGGGGTTGCCGTTTCGTCGACGCTGGATTCGCTGCTGACGATCATCTCCTGATTGCCGCGCATGCCGTCCATGATGTTCATCACCGAGATGGGCAACGTGGGCATGACTTTATCCGCCACCCGGGCTTCCGGGTCCGCTTCGAGCAGGGAAACATAGAGGCGATTGTTGGAATGCTCTTTGTTGAGCAAGGCAATTGTCGAAGCCAGGTCGAGTCGCCGGCCAAAGGCTGCATTGCCGCGGCCCACGTGGTCGAGCGTTTCACCGTCGCTGACCAAAATGCGCAAACTTCCCTTGCTGGCCGAAGTGGGAATCTTTACCGGAATCTGGTGCACAACGCGCTCGCCGCGGTAGGGAGCGAGCACGGTTTCGACCATAATTTCGTCGCCCGGGCGGACTTCGCTGACGTCGGTACGGGCACTCTCCAGGCGCGCCCAGCGGCGCTCACGGACGAGGTCGAAATCAAGCTTCACGCTCTTCACGGCCGGAGCGTTATAAGGATTGTCGTAAATGCGTCCGAAGCGCTCACCCAGGGAAACAGCTGCGGCCATGGCGGCCGGCTGACCATTCTCCGCAGGAACGAACATGTTCCGAAGCCCCACTTGGGGAAAGCCCTTCACATCGATGCTGCCGTTGAGGCGGTAGGTGATTTCTTCACCGTATTCGTTGACGCCATGCAAAGCATTGAAGACCGTTGCCATCATGGCCACCGGACTCAGACGCGGATTGTTCAATACTTCGTAATGAAATGCCTTTACGCCGCTTCCGCCGTGGATGGTCAGCGTCACCGGAATCATGTCCGCCTGTTTGTCGAACACGCCCAGGATTCCAGTATGGCGATCCTGCACAAAGACTCCGGCCTGCTCGGTGGTGTTGACAATCTTAAAGGCGTTCAGGGGAGAGGGCAGAGTGGCCAATACCTGCGCCTTGTTCATGGGCAGATCGACGGAGCCGAACTGCAATAGAGGATGTCCGCATGCCAGCAGACGCTGCGGATCGATATAGGTCACAGTGCAGGTGGCCGCGATATCCATATCGCCGCGAACCAGAATTGCGCTCACCGCCGATCCTGCTTCGAGCGGTTCAGGCTGTTTCTCTTCACTGACCGAGCCCGCGCCCATCACGGGAACGATTCCCGCGGAAGCGAACTGGCCGGCGAAGCGGCGTATGGTGTCTTCCGAAAATCCGTTGAAGATCAGGGGCGCGTCAATGGGCTTGAGATAGTTGGAGAAATCTTGCGCGGAATCAGCAAATGTGCCGCTGTCGCCCGGGGCGGCGGTTTTTCCCGCGGCATTCGATACGCCGGGCTTGGTCGCCGCAGCTTCTTCGGCCGGCGACTTATCGAGTGCATTGATCTCGAGCATATCGGCAATCGGGGTCACTCCGGCGATCGGTTCCTTGGAAAACTCTCCGATGCGGAAGGCGAGTGCGCCAGCCAGCTTGCCGTTCAGGTAGACCGGGCTGCCGCTCATGCCGGCGACCACGCCCGTGTATTCCACCTTTTTTCCATGCAGGCGAATCAGGATGATGTCGCCCTTGGGTCCGTTCGTATTGTGCAGAACGCCCAAGACTTCGACGTCCATCGATTCAGGCTTAACCCCCTCAAATACCGTGAGGGCATAGCCCCGCATGCCAGCGTGGATCTGGTCCACTGGAATGGTGGGCTGCGCGGTTTGGCCGGCCAGACTAATTGTGGATAGGGATAGACCTAGGACGAGAAGCGTAAGGACTACTTTTCTCATTTAATGCCCCGACACGGAACCCGCCAACCGGTTCCATGGCAAATTAGACTCCGACCAACTGCGACTCGTTGCCTGGAGGAGGACTTTCTGGGACCGGGCAAAACATCCCAATTGCGAATCTGTGCGTCTATACTAGCACAGGGGTTTTCAGGGTTGAACATGATTAATCATTACAAAAGTAAGACCTTAGGATTTGAAAATTTGATTGGCTTAAGACTCCGTTTGCTGATCGCTTTGGGTCTGCTGGGTGTTGCCGCACCTCTCATCGCGCAGGACCAACCGGGGCAAACGCCCAGCGCTCAGACTCCTGCGCAAACGCCATCCCAGGCACCCGATCCGAGCCGGCCCAAGCAGGAAGTGCCCGACGAAGCGGGAGGTCCTACGGACAATGTCGGACCGTATGCCATCCCCAAGAAAAAGACCGACGAAGCCCCGCCGCCTCCGCCGGTCGCTGCGAAAAGAGCCGAGGATATTCCTGACTATTCGCTAAAAGTGAACGTGCCGCTGGTGAATGTGGACGTGCTGGTCACCAGCAAAGATGGGCAGTTCATTCCCGGACTGAAGCAGGAAAATTTTCGCATTCTGGAAGACGGAGTAGCTCAGAACGTGCGCCACTTCACGGTGTCGCAAGCGCCCATAACCGCTGTACTCTTGATCGAATTTGCTTCGACCAATTATGTCTTTATGCTGCAGGCTCTGCAAGCGTCGTATGCCTTCGCGAATACTTTGAAGAAGGACGACTGGGTCGCGGTGTCGTATTACGACATGCAGCCGCACATTCTGGTGGACTTTACGCAAGACAAGAAGGCGGTTTATGGAGCGTTGAATCAGTTGCGCATCCCAGGATTCTCGGAGACAAATCTTTTCGATGCTTTGTATGACACGCTTGATCGGCTGGATCGTGTCGAAGGGAAGAAATACGTCATCCTGGTGACGACTGGAGTCGATACTTTCAGCAAGCTCACGCTGGATAAAATCACGAAGAAGATTAAGGACACGAAAGATGTGACCATCTTCCCGGTCAGCGTGGGGTGGATCCTGCGCGAGATGTATGAAGCGCGCGGACGGGCTGCGCCTCATGGCATGGGCATACCTGTAGGCCAAATGGATTATCTGCAGGCCGACAACGAAATGCGCACCTTCGCCGCCATAACCGGTGGCCGTGCCTACTTTCCCCGGTTCCAGGCAGAGTATGGCGAGGACTTTGAGGCGATTGGCAACGATATTCGCCATCAGTATACGCTTTCGTATTCTCCCACGAACTCCAAGCTCGATGGAACTTATCGCAAGCTGAAAGTGCAGGTGGTGGCGGGAGATGGAGGCCCACTCAAAGTAAGAGACCAGAAGGGCAAAGACGTAAAAGTTGACGTCGTCGCGCGCGACGGATACACGGCGAAACATAGCGTGGATTAACAAGTTCGGATCTACATTCCGAAGAATGCCTAGCGAAAGGGGCGTCCTTTGACGATGCCTTGGCCCTCGCGGACCGTGATCAGCTGATCAGTTGATCGGCTGGCAGATCGGCGAAGGTTTCGAAAGTCGCGGTGGGCCAGCGGATCTCGACGCTCGCTTTCCATGCCGCCCCCAAGCCAAAGTGCAGACGCGGATCGTTGGCGGAAAGAAAACTGCACTGACTGGTGACGGCTTGTGCCTGCACTTTTCCCACCGTAGAGCACCATTTCCTGCTAGGGGAATCCGCACCGCACGCGTTTTGTCTCAACCACTTACGTCCTACGGTAGAGTACCCACCACGTTCGTGCTATAGATGGCACTGGGGAGCCATTTACCGAGTATAGGCCCTGCGCTAGAGTGTTCTTGAGCAGCACTTGGGGGAGGGCTGATCAACAGACGCCTCGGGGACTCAAATCGAGTCCGGGGCGTTTTGTTTTTGGTCGGAAATTCCTCTCTTTCTCTTCTTGTTTCGCCTCGCGGCTCACCGGGCGCCTGGGCTCACGGCTTCTATCGCGGTTCCCAGCCATGCCCGCGCTACCCACCCAGGTTTCGATGGTGGTAGATTTATTTTGCGCCTGTATCGCCCTGACCAACCCAGTTCGAGGAGCAGCTCATGCCGGTTCCGTTTGCACGCCGCGAATTTCTCGTAGGAATGGTCGCCATAACGGCGGAAAAGGCCGCGTCTCGGTTTGTCTCGCCTTCCGCTGCCAAGTCGCCGTTCCGTATTGCCGTCATCAACGATGAAATCTCACAGGACTTCGGGCACGCCTGCGAGGTCGCGTCGCGGGAATTCGGCATGGGCTGGATCGAGCTGCGCGGCATGTGGAAGAAGAACATTGTCAACCTCGACGAAAAGGAAGTGGCGGAAGCGCGGCGCATTCTGGAAAAATATCAACTCAAGGTGACCGACATTGCCAGCCCGCTGTTTAAAGTTGACTGGCCGGGCGCGCCCAAATCAAAGTTCAGCGAGGCCAAAAGTTTCGGCGCAAACTTCACCCTGGAGCAGCAGGACGAAGTCCTGGAGCGGGCCATGGAGATGGCGAAGGCGTTTGAGACCGACCGCGTGCGCTGCTTCGACTTCTGGCGACTGGAAGATCAGGCTCCCTACCGCGCCGCCATCAACGACAAGTTGCGGGATGCCGCAGGCAAAGCGGAGAAAAAAGATATCATCCTATTGCTCGAGAATGAATCCGCCTGCAACACGGCGACCGGGGTCGAAGCCGCTAAAGTTTTGCACGAGGTGCAGTCCCGTTCGCTGATGCTGAACTGGGATCCGGGCAACGCCGCCGCCAGCGGCGAAACTCCGTATCCCGACGGCTACCATGGGTTGCCCAAGGAACGCATTGGTCACTGTCACTGCAAAGATGCGGTCAAGAAGGGGAAGAAATACGACTGGGCGCCGATGGGCGGCGGAATCATTGATTGGGCGGGACAGTTCAAAGCGCTCGAGCGCGACGGCTTCCACTACGCCGTGAGTCTGGAGACTCACTGGAATGGTGGTGGCTCGCCAGAAGAATCGTCCCGCAGGAGTTGGGCGGGAATGAAGAAACTTCTGCAACAGGCCGACGCGCTGTAAAACGCGCTCGAATCCGCGAGGAGGAAGAGGAACGATGACCGCACAAACCAGACGCACGTTTCTGAAGCAGGCGGCCCTTGGAACGGCCGCCGTGCTGGCATATCCAACGGCCCGCGTGCTGGGGGCGAATGAGCGGATTCGCGTCGGCATGATCGGGGTGGGGGATCGGGGGCATGATTTGTTGGGGCAAATTCTCTCGGTCCACGGGGTGGAAGTGGTGGCGATGGCGGATGTGTATAGCCGCCGCCGCGATCAGGCGAAAGCTAGAGTGCCTGGGATTCAGACCGTCGACGATCACCGCCGCCTGCTGGACATGAAAGATATCGACGCCGTGATCGTGGCTAGTCCCCTGCATATCCACACGAGGCATTTTCTCGACACGCTGACCGCCGGCAAAGACCTTTATTCCGAGAAGACCATGACCTGGTCGATTCCGGAGGCCGACCAGTGCCTGGCGGCGGCGAAAGAATCGAACCGCGTGATTCAAATCGGATTGCAGTATCAAAGTTCGGGGGCTCTGGTCGACGCCAAACAATGGATTAAAGACGGATGGGTGGGGAAAGTCACCGAAGTCGAATCCTGGATGAGCCGCAATACGGCTCACGGCAAAGGCCAGTGGGTGCGCCCGGTTCCGTCGGATTGCACCGCGCAGAACGTCAACTGGGCGGCGTTTCTCAACGGCCGGCCGGAGCGTTCCTTCGATCCCTACCGATTCATCAACTGGCGTTTGTTCTGGGAATTTTCCGGAGGCAATTGCGCCGAAAACATGGTGCACCAGATCGCCTGGATCATGGGCGCTCTCGATTTACCGCTGCCCTCTGCCGCCTCTATGTCGGGCGGCGTGTTCTCGGAAAAAGATGGCCGCGAGGTGCCCGACACCATCGCAGTGACTCTTGAATTCCCCAAGGACGTAATCGTCACCTGGCAATCCAGTTTCAGTAACAAGCACTATGAACTGGGCGACCGCATTCTGGGCAGCGACGGAACCTTCGAACACCACTTCGATCAGGCACTGCAGTATTGGCCCGAAAAAACGAACCGTTCCGCCGGAGAGGCCACACGCGGCAAGAGCCATGATCAGCAGCACATGCAAAATTGGATCGACTGCGTTCGCAGCCGCGGCACGGCCAACGCGCCGCCGGAGATCGGCTACCGGTCGGCCATCGCAGTACACATGTCGAACTTGTCGTACCGGAATAAGCGGCGGATCACGCTGGAGGAAGCGAAGGGGATGACGCCGGAGTACTCATGATCGGTGCGGTCGATATTGGAGGAACGAAAATTGCGGCCGGCATCGTTGATGACAACGGAAAGGTACTTTCCCGGATGGAAGGGCCGACCGATCCGAACCGCTACTCCGAAGGGGTCGAACGGATCGCGCACATGCTGCGCCAGACCGCGCAGCGAGCCGGAGTCGAGTGTACCGGCATTGGGATCGGATCAACCGGGCCAGTCGATCCTATGCGCGGAGAGTTTGGCGACGTCGATTTTCTGCCGGGCTGGCGTGGTAAGAGCCCGGTCAAGGACTTGGCGCAGATTTTCAAGGTGCGTGTGGCCTTGGAGAACGACGGCGACGCGGCCGCGCTGGCGGAGTCCGGTTGGGGCGCGGGCCGGAATCGCTCACGGCTGATCTACCTGACCGTGGGCACCGGGATTGGCGGCGGAATCGTGCTCGATGGAAAACTCTACCGCGGAGTCGACGGCGCTCATCCCGAAGTTGGACATCAGGTTCTCGATCCGGCGGGGCCGCCTTGCTCGTGCGGATTTCACGGCTGCTGGGAATCGCTGGCCGCAGGTCCAGCCATGGTGGCGTGGCTCGCAGGGCAGATGCCTGCGGGTTATCCGCATCGCGAAGGCATGACCGCGCAGCGTATCTGCGAACTGGCTCAGCAGGGAGATGAACTTGCCCTGCAGGCCGTCAAACGTGAGGCGTACTACCTGGGTCTGGGCCTCGCCAATCTGATCAACCTCTATACACCGGATGCCATCGTGCTGAGCGGCAGCGTCATGAAGAGCGCACCACTTTTTCTCGATCGCATGCGCGCCGTAATTCGCAGCGGCTGCCGTTTCGTTCCGGCGGAGAAAACGCAACTCACACTCGCCTCTCTGGGGGAAGACTCCAACCTGATTGGCGCGGCGAGAGTATGGCATTATCGCTTCGCCACGTAGCGCCGCCGCCCCGGCGGTTGTGCGGCAGGCGTCCGGCCGCGTCGAGGGCGAGACGCTCCTTCGCCAAACTCAGGGCTGGCTCTCGCGACTGCCGACAAGACTCCCCGCTGCTCTGGGACGCCTGGGACGCCTCCGCGTCTTCCAGTTCCTTCTCTGATCTGTTACTGTTTTCAATCCACTTCTTTAGGCTGTTGCGGCGGGTCATAGAACTCGAGAGCCGCACCAAGAAACGATGTACGCTCATAGGCGGGCACACTCTCGCACGCCGAGGCAAACCAGACAACGCCGAACCAAACCCGACTAAGATGATCGGCAGGGAAAGGACGAGAGCCGCGTGATCGTTGGAGTTGCGAAAGAAAGCTATCCTGGAGAACGCCGGGTTGCGCTCGTTCCTGTAGTGATTCCCAACCTCGTCAAAGCGGGACTCGAGGTCATCGTCGAAGCCGCGGCGGGCGAACAGGCCGGCTATCCCGACGCAATCTACGTCGAAAAGGGGGCAAAGATTGTGCCCGATCGCGGCGCGGTATTCGGCGCCGCCGACATTGTGGTGCAGGTGCTGTGCTACGGATCGAATGATGTAACCGGCAAAGCCGACCTGAGTCGGATGCGTCGCGGTCAAGCGCTCATTGGATTTCTTCGGCCTCTCGGCTCTGCCGAGATTGTTCAGGAGATCGCACAGGCGGGCGTGACCGCCTTTTCCGTGGAGCTCATGCCCCGCACCACGCGCGCGCAGAGCATGGACGCCCTTTCCTCGATGGCCACCTGCTGTGGCTACAAGGCAGTATTGCTGGCCGCTGAAACCTCGCCCCGAATTTTTCCCATGATGACGACGGCCGCCGGTACGATTACGCCCGCTCGCGTGTTCGTCATCGGCGCGGGCGTGGCCGGACTGCAAGCCATCTCGACCGCTCGTCGCCTGGGCGCCGTGGCCTCTGCCTACGACATGCGTCCCGCCGCCAAAGAGCAGGTGCAGAGCCTGGGCGGCCGTTTCGTCGAGCTGCCCATTGAGGCCCAGAACGCGCAGGACGCTCGTGGCTACGGCACCGCGCAGGACGAAGCTTTTTACGCGCGACAGCGGGAATTGCTCACCCGTGTGGTCGCGGAAAGCGATGTGGTCATTACCGCGGCGGTGATTCCTGGCAAGAAATCGCCGGTACTGATCACCGCGGACATGGTGAAGGGAATGGCCCCGGGCTCGGTGATCGTCGATCTGGCGGCAGAGCGCGGTGGCAACTGCGAATTGACGCGGACGGGAGAGACCGTAGCGGTAGAGGGCGTCACCATCATCGGCGCCATCAACCTCGCCACCAGCGTGCCCTACCATGCCAGCCAGATGTACGCCCGGAACGTGAGCACGTTCCTTCTCTACATGATAAAAGAGGGCAAACTGCAACTGAACCTGCAGGATGAGATTATTCGCGAGACCATGATCACCCACGGCGGCGAAGTCGTGAACGCGCGCGTGCGCGAGTTCTTCAGGATGCCGGCGCTGTCGCCTGCGGGCGGGTAGAGATGTCGGCTTTCGGAATTTTGCTGTGAAGGGGCGCGGCTTCCGCCGCGCCATGCCTGAGAAGAGGGCGGGATTCGGCCCTGAGGGAGCAGATGAGCACCAACCTGATCGATGCGCTTTTCGTTTTCATGCTGGCAGCCTTCATCGGATTCGAAGTCATCCGGCACGTCTCGCCCTTATTGCACACGCCGCTGATGTCGCTGACCAACGCACTCGACGCGATCGCAGTGGTAGGGGCAATCGTTCTGGTGGGCGAGAGAAAAAGCACATTCGCGTTGGTGCTGGGCGTAATCGCCATTGTGGCCGCCACCAGCAATGTAGTGGGCGGATTCCTGATTACCGACCGCATGTTGCGCATGTTCAAAACCAGCCGGCCAACCAAGCCACAACCAACCAAGCCATAATTTATGACCGAGTTTGCCGGAAGCCAGTACGCGATCGAAATTATCTACCTCATCGCCAGCGCGCTGTTCATATTGTCGCTGAAGTGGATGAGTTCGCCGGCCAACGCGCGCCGCGGCATTCTGGCGGGGGAAATCGGTATGGTGCTGGCCATCGCCGGCACGCTGCTGCGTCACGGCATCGTTGACTACAAGTGGATCATTATTGCCCTGGTGCTGGGCTCGGGCATCGGCATTCCGCTGGGCATGGTGCAGATGACGGCGGTTCCGCAGCGGACCGCCCTGAGCCACGCTTTCGGAGCTTTATGCGTCACGCTGGTGGGCACGGCTGAATTTTATCTGCGCACACCCGACGTTCCGAAATTCATGATGTCGGTGCTGGCGATGGAAGTGATTCTCGGAGGTCTGACTTTTACCGGCAGCTTGATGGCCGCGGGAAAATTGCAGGAAATTCTGCCTCAGCGTCCGATTACTTATAAAGGGCAGAATCTGGTTAACCTGCTGCTGTTCGTAGTGGCCGTCGGCAGCGCCGTCTACCTCGTGCTCCATCCTGGTGCGAAAATCTTCTTCCCCATCATCGTGGGTGTGTCTCTGATCTTCGGAGTGCTGCTGGTGATTCCTATCGGCGGTGCCGACATGCCGACCGTGATCTCGCTGTTGAACTCTTACGCCGGACTCTCGGCCGCCGCCATGGGATTCGTGCTTGACTCGAAACTGCTGATCATCGCCGGCGCGCTCGATGGATCCTCGGGCCTCATCCTTTCGATCATCATGTCGAAGGCGATGAACCGTTCCTTTACCAACGTGCTGTTCGGAGCCTTCGGCCAGGTGCAGGCGTCTGCCGCCGCGGGAGAGGAAGCGAAGCCGGTGCGCAGTGCGACCCCGGAAGAAGCTGCCGCGATCCTTCTGGCAGCCAACAAGGTGGTCATCGTTCCCGGCTATGGCATGGCGGTGGCGCAGGCGCAGCACAAGGTTCGCGAGCTTTATGACGCGCTCAGCAAGAAGGGAGTCGACGTGCGCTTCGCGATCCATCCGGTCGCCGGACGCATGCCCGGCCACATGAACGTGTTGCTGGCCGAAGCTGACATTCCTTACGACCGTCTCATCGAAATGGACGAGATCAACGGCGATTTCCCGCAGACCGATGTCGCCCTGATCATTGGCGCCAACGATGTGACCAATCCCGCGGCGCGCACCGATCAGTCGAGCCCCATCTTCGGCATGCCCATTCTCGACGTGGACAAAGCCCACACCGTCATGGTCATCAAGCGCGGCATGAGTCCGGGCTTCGCCGGCATCGACAACCCGCTCTATTATCTCGACCGGACGCTGATGCTGTTTGGGGATGCGAAGCAATTTGTCGGCGGGATCGTGCGGGAGCTGGCTGGCGGACATTAGGGCGCGAAAGCCGACCAATGTGGCAAGAGATCCAGGATGCGACGAGAGCAGAGGAGGCGGCAAGTGCGCGGACGGTTTCGCTAGCGTCGCCGCACAGCTCGGAAATTCTGCGAGTGCTTGGTTCCATCCAGCCCGGCGAATTGGTGAAGGTAGGCTGAAAGGAATTGCTTCCCATGCGAACATCATTGATCGCTGTTCTACTGCTCTTGCTGGCGTCCGTTGCCGCCGCGCAATCGCAAACTCAACTGAACCTGATGCCCATGCCGGCCGGCGTCGAGCTGGGCAGCGGGCAATTGGTCATCCAGCAGTCGTTCGCGGTTGCCAACACTGGCGCGCACGACGGCTCGCTGGACGGCGCAGTGCAACGGTTCCTGACGCAGCTTTCCCGCCAAACCGGGATTCCATTCCGCCCCAAGCCTGGCTCGACGCCGACCCTGGAGATTCATGCTGATCACGGCCGCGAAGCGGTGCAGAAACTTGGCGAGGACGAATCCTACGAGCTGACCGTCCGGGATGCGGGGGCGAAGCTGACAGCGCCAACCACGCTTGGCATCCTGCGCGGGCTGCAGACGTTTCTTCAGCTGGTCGAGATCACTCCGGCGGGATTTGCGGCTCCCGCCGTCACGATCAAGGACCAGCCTCGCTTCGCCTGGCGCGGCCTGCTGATCGACGTCAGTCGCCACTTCATTCCGATCGACGTTCTTAAACGCAATATTGACGGAATGGCGGCGGTAAAGATGAACGTGTTGCACTGGCATCTTTCCGACGACCAGGGATTCCGCGCCGAGAGCAAGAAGTTCCCCAAGCTGACTGGGATGGGCTCGGACAACATGTTTTACACCCAGACGGAGATTCGGGAGTTCATCGCCTACGCGCACGATCGCGGTATCCGCGTCATGCCCGAGTTCGACATTCCCGGCCACAGCCGGTCATGGTTTCTGGGATATCCCGAACTTTCCGCCGGTTCCGGCCCGTACACGCCGGAAGGCGGCGGGATCGATCCGATCATGGATCCCACGCGAGAGTCGACTTACAAGTTTCTGGAAACGTTCATTGGGGAAATGGCCAAACTGTTTCCCGATGGCTATTTCCACATCGGCGGCGACGAGGTCGACGGCAAGCAGTGGGACGCGAATCCGAAGATTCAGGCATTCATGAAAGCGCACGGCATGAAGAACAATCAGGATCTGCAGGCCTATTTCAACCAGCGCCTGGAAAAGATTGTGGCCAAGAATCACAAGACCATGGTCGGCTGGGATGAAATCCTGCATCCTGATTTGCCCAAGACCATTGTCGTGCACTCCTGGCGCGGGCAGGCGTCGCTGGCGGCGGCCGCGAAACAAGGCTACCGGGGCCTGCTTTCGTATGGATACTATCTCGACCTGATGTGGCCGGCGTCGCGGCACTATGCCGTCGACCCGATGACCATGACCACGACTGATGCCGCCGCGACGCTCACTCCGGAAGAGAAAAAGCTGATTCTCGGCGGCGAGTCCTGCCAGTGGGCGGAGTGGGTCACCCCCGAAAATATCGACTCGCATATCTGGCCGCGCAACGCGGCGATCGCCGAGCGTTTGTGGTCCCCGCAGGAAGTCAAGGATGCCGCCTCCATGTACCAGCGGATGATGGCCGTGAGTTATGACCTGGAAGGGCTGGGCCTGACTCACAACTCCGTGCTTATCGAGATGCTCGAACGCATGGCGGGGAGGGGCAACACGGCAGCACTGCGCGTGCTCGCCGATGTCGTCGAGCCGGTGAAAGACTACAACCGTTGGGACGACGCCAAAGGCCCGATCGACTTCCACGCGCCGCTGATCCACATGATCGATGCGGTGCGTCCCGAGAGCGATAGCGCACGCCAGTTCAGCGAACTGGTCGAGAACTTCGCCCAGAGCGGCTACAAGGACCAGACCGTTGAAGCGCAGATCCGGAGTTACCTAACCGCCTGGCGGGACAATGATGTCCGGCTGCATCCGGTGCTGGAGCAATCATTTCTTCTGCAGGAAGACGTCCCCTTGTCGCAGAATCTGTCTGCGTTGGGCGCAGCCGGCCTGCAGGCGCTGGATTATCTGGACAAAGGCCAGACCGCGCCGGATTCGTGGAAGACCGAGCAAATCGCAGTAATCGATCGAGCCCGGACGCGTCAGGCCGACCTGCTGCTGATGGTGGTTACACCGGTGCGGGAGTTGGTGGAGGCCGGCGCCGGGCAAGGCCAGCACAACTGACGTCGATCATGATCAAGGGAAGAGGTTGGTTTGCCGGGCGAACCGTCGAGCTTGGCTCGACGGGCAGTCGGGGCGGCTGTTCCCACATGAGTGCCGCGTGGCGTGATATTCTATTGACTCCAGCTGCGCACCGTCTTAAGCGGAATTCCTCGCAGGTCCTGAAGAAGTTACAAAGAAAACATGCTCTCAGTCAGCAATGTGTCCATGCGCTACGGCGCCAAAATTTTGTTCGACGAGGTCTCGACCGCATTCACGCCGGGCAAGCGCTATGGCCTGACCGGGCCCAACGGCGCGGGCAAATCCACGTTCATGAAACTGCTGAGCGGGGAATTGGAGCCGCAAAAAGGGACGGTGGTCCGTCCCCGGAAACTGGGCGTGTTGAGCCAGGATCAGTTCGCTTTCGATGCCTACTCCGCGATCGACACCGTCATCATGGGCAACCGGCGGCTGTGGGCGGCCATGCAGGAACGCGATGCCATCTATGAGAAGGCTGAGATCACCGACGCCGACGGCATGAAGCTGGGCGAACTGGAAGGCATAGTCGGCGAAGAAGACGGTTATACCGCCGAGAGTGACGCTGCCATCCTGCTGCAGGGGCTCGATATTCCCGACGAGGTGCACGCCCGCAAGATGGGCGAGTTGCCGGGGGGACAGAAAGTGCGAGTCCTGCTGGCGCAGGCCCTGTTTGGTCATCCCCAGGCGCTACTGCTGGACGAGCCCACCAACCACCTCGACTTGGATTCGATTCACTGGCTACAAGGGTTTCTCAACGTTTACGACGGAGTGGTGATCGCAATCTCGCACGACCGCCATTTCCTGAACAGCATCTGTACGCACATTGCCGACATCGATTACGAAACCATAATCAACTACACGGGCAGCTATGACGACATGGTCGTAGCCAAAACGCAGGTGCGCTCGCAGATCGAATCACAGAACGCGCAACGCGAAAAGAAAATCTCGCAATTGAACGAATTCATCGCCCGTTTTGCGGCGGGCACGCGCTCGAGCCAGGTGCAGTCCCGCCGCAAAGAAGTCGAACGGCTGCAGGTCACCGAGCTGGCGAAGTCGAACATCCAGCGCCCCTACATCAAGTTTGAGCAGAAGCGGCCCTCGGGCAAGCACCTTCTGGAAGTTGAGCACCTGAGTAAAGCCTATGGCGACCAGCCGGTCATCAAGAACTTCACGGCCAGCATCACGCGGGGCGAGCGAATCGCGCTCATGGGACGAAACGGTGCCGGCAAGACCACGCTGTTGAACGCGCTGCTGGCGAATTCTCCGACCACGCCGGACGCCGAACTGCGCAAGACCAGCGGTTACGACGGTCCGTTCGTCGACGCCGGAAAAGTCATCTGGGGACACGAAGCCTCGATTGGCTACTTCGCGCAGGATCACCGCAGCCTCATCGAAGGTGGCATGACCGCGATTGAATGGCTGCATCAGTGGGACGGCGCGGCGGTCACTGAAGAATTGCGCGGAATTCTGGGGCAGATGCTGTTCGCCCGCGAAGAAGCCACCAAATCGACCAGCGTGCTTTCCGGCGGCGAGGCAGCGCGGCTGCTGTTCTGCAAACTAATGCTGCAGAAGCCGAACGTTCTGGTGCTCGACGAACCTACCAATCACTTGGACCTTGAGTCCATCAATGCCCTGAATATTTCTTTGCAGCGTTACCCGGGAACGGTTTTTCTGGTCACCCACGATCATGACTTAATCGATGAGGTCGCGACTCGCATCTGGCACTTCGAGAGGGACCACAAGATTACCGACTTCAAGGGGACCTACGAGGACTACCAGGCAGCCGTGGTCACGGCCTAAGCCCTCTTGCGATCGCGTTTCAGAAGCGGCGGGGCCCGGCAAGAGCATTGCACCATTTTCGCTGCATGTACATTAATCAGGTTCTCCACAGGCTTTCGCCCGGATTTGCAGTTGCGTTTCTTGCTTCAAGTTGAGGATAATGTTCGCGAGCGTTGTTGCAGGGCGTAGAGTATTCCTGTGTACAGTCGAGCTGATCTACTCAGAATTCTTCATGTCACACCGCGCCAGTTAGTCAATTGGGAGCGCATAGGTCTGGTAGCGTTCGCCGAGGCCTATTCTTTTTCCGATCTCCTGGAAGTTAAAAAGGTTCGCGATCTGTGCGCCATGAGCGTGCGGCCAGCGATCATTCGCCAGTCGCTCGATGCCATGCGCAAGCAGGCCTCGGGCGTGGAGAAGCCGCTGCTCGAAGCCGGGGCCTGGTCGACCGCGAAGCATCGCGTAGCCTTCCGCCACCAAGGCAAACTGCTGGAGCCCATTGCGGGACAATTCCTGATGGACTTTTCCGAGCGGGAGAAAGTCTTGACCAGCACGCCCGTGCCGAAGTCCGATCCCAGCCCCCGGGAGAACGAGGTGGCGGTGTGGTTTGCCCGCGGCATCGCCTTGGAAGAAGATCCCAACACGCAACCCGACGCGATTTCCGCTTATCATCAGGTCCTGGCCATCGAACCAGAGCACGCGGCCGCGCATATCAATCTGGGCACGCTCTACTACAACCGCCAGGATTTTGCCTTGGCCGAAAAGCACTACCGCCAAGCCATTGAAGCCGATCCGCGCTACTCGCTCGCCCACTTCGATCTAGGCAACGTGCTGGACGAGACGGGGCGCGTGCAGGAAGCCATTCTCACCTACAAGACCGCGCTGCAACTCGCTCCCACCTACGCCGATGCCCATTACAATCTGGCGCTGGCCTACGAAAAGGTCCGCGAACCTCGAAAGGCGCTCAAGCACTGGGAGGCTTATACCCGGCTCGACACGGCCGGGCCGTGGTCGGTACACGCCCGCAGCCAGATCAAGCGGATCCTGCAGGCCGACACCCTGAAGCTGGTTCATTCGCGGCCTCGCTAGTCGCTCCCCTATTTTAAGTGGCGTCATTCTGAACGGAGTTGTCCTTCAGACGGGAGTGAAGAGCCGGCCCTGACCCTCCCCGGGGCTGAAAGACGCCCTGGTTGTCGAAAACCTGTCAAGCAGTCCGTACGCGGCGGAAGGAACAGTTCAATCCTGCGAACCTGCCATCCTGGTTCGTGGGTGACACTTCGGGTGTCAGTTAAGGTGATTTTGGGGTGTATTCAGTACGACTCAGAAACGCTCACCGCACGTCATCATTTGTCCGTCTCCGGACGTTTTCGTTCGGGAACGGACACTTTGGGCGTGCCGCGGCCGTTTATGCGCGGTTATCCTGCTGTGTTTCCACCATTTAGCCTTCCTGAAATGTGGTGCACCGGTTGCTCACGACGAAGGTATGGACATCGCTCAGCCTGAGAAAGTCCCCTTGTGCCAAGGTCGGTTCTTCACGCAAGTTGATCGTGATCAATCAATTCGGATGGGTCGAGCAAGGCGGCGTTGCGATGCGGGTAGGAGGCTGTAATGAGTGGACTGTTCCACGACGTGCGCTTCGGCGTGCGGCGGCTTCAGAAGAGCCCGGGCTTCACCGCCGTGGCTGTAATCACTCTGGCGCTGGGCATCGGTGCGAACACAACAACGTTCAGCACGGTGAACGCGATGTTGCTCCGGCCGTTTCCGTTCCCACACCTCGATCGGATTGTCACGGTGTGGGAAACCGTTCCCAAGCAGAACGACGACCACGTGAACGTAGCCCCTGGGAATTTCAGAGACTGGAGTGAACAGGCGAAAGGATTCGAGAAACTAGCCGCCGTTCAAAGCTGGGATGCCAACCTGACTGGCGGAAACGTTGCTCAGCATGTGGAGGGTGTCCGCGTTACATCCGACTTCTTCTCCGTGCTAGGCATGCCCATGCAAATTGGACGCAGCATCGGGAGCGCAGATTTTCAGCAAGGAGCTGCACAGGTTGTTGTCGTGGCACACGGGTTCTGGCAACAGCATCTGGGTTCTGATCCCGACATCATAGGAAAGCAACTGCTATTGAACGGTGAAAAATTCACCGTGGCGGGAATTACCGCACCAGAGTTTGATTTTCCGCCTGGGGCCCGGGTTTGGACACCGCTCATTCTGACCGACCCGGACAAGGTCGATCGCGAAAACCATTCTTTGACCGTGTTCGGACGCCTCGCGGATGGCGTTTCCATTCCTTCAGCACAGGCGAACCTGCAGGCGATCGCAGCCCGGCTGCGACAACAGTATCCGAGTACAAATGCAGGCCACGAAGTCAGCGTGAAGAACACCGTTGAAGATCTTATGTACGGGTCGCGGCAATTCATTCTCGTCCTGATGGGAGCGGCCGTCTTTGTTCTGTTGCTGTGCTGCGCGAATGTCGCCAACTTGCAGCTGGCGCGCGCTTTCGCGCGCCAGAAAGAAATCGCACTGCGGACAGCCCTGGGAGCAACCAAATGGCACATCGGACGGCAGTTGCTAGTAGAAAGCGTCTTGCTCGCTCTGCTCGGGAGTGGCGGCGCGCTTCTACTGTCTCGTTGGGGGCTCGCCATCATGAGTCGCAGCATCCCCCCCTTTATCGTGGAGCACATTGCCGGGCTGAAGCACCTGCAAGTGGATGGGCGGGTCTTCCTGTTCACACTGGCTGTAACTGTTGCTACGGGCATTATCACGGGACTGGCTCCGGCATGGCACCTTTCGCGTCCAAACCTCAACGACACGCTTAAGGAAGGCGGACGAAGCAGCAATCTCAGCGTCGGCCGGCACCGACTACGTACACTGCTGGTTATCTCCGAAGTAGCCCTCTCTCTGGTCTTGCTGGTTGGGGCTGGGACAATGGTAAAGGGCTTCCAGGCCATGGTGGCGAGTGACATGGGCTTTGATCGGCGTCACGTGCTCACGTTCCGTGTTGCCTTGCCGGCAGCGAAGTATCGCGACAAAGACCGTGTCCGCGCATATTACGACCGCGTTCTACGGGACATTGGAGCCCTGCCGGGCGTGGAGTCCGCCGCTTGTGTGACTAGCCTACCTTCGGGGTGGAACTGGAACTGGGTGCAGTTCGCTGCCGAAGGAAAGCCGCCGGCGGTTCCGGGTGAGGCGCCATCTGCGATTTCACAAGTTGTGACTCCTGGTTTTTTTTCAGCATTGCGAGTTCCCCTGCGACGAGGACGGCTCCTTTCAGAGCAAGACGCAGTCGATGCGCCTGCCGTCGCAGTCGTGAGCGAGGAGATGGCGCATCAGAATTGGCCTGACCAGGATCCTCTGGGCAAGCAGATCCGGATGGGCCGTCCTGGAAGCGCCGGACCTTTGCGCACAATTGTGGGAATCGTCGGAGACGTGCGGCCGAGTCCTCTTGATCATAGTGCCGCCCCCACTGTGTATGTGCCTGTCGCGCAACAACCTGAATTGGCATCGGCGTTTGTTGTGCGGACGTCAGGAGACCCGCTCGCATTTGTGGGCTCCGTGAGTGGACAGATGCGCAGTGTCGACCCTGACCAACCTGCGTATGACGTGCGCAGTCTGGACAACGTTCTCTCGGACAACCTCAGCGGTATTGAGCAGACCGCTCGCCTGATGCTGGTGTTCGGCTTCAGTGCGCTCATGCTGGCGGCTGCCGGAATCTTCGCTGTTATGGCTTACTCCGTGACGCAGCGGACTCATGAGATCGGCGTGCGGATCGCATTGGGAGCACGCCCCCTCGACGTGCTTCGACTCGTAGTTGGGTTTGCCATGAAGATGGCCGCGGTCGGAATGTTGATTGGACTGTCATTGGCCACCCTATTGACCCGAGCGCTCTCCGGTGCACTCTTCGGAGTAGTTCAAACCGATGTCGCGACGTTTGCTCTGTTGACCCTCCTGTTATCTGCGGTTGCAGCCACTGCGGCATACATGCCCGCGCGGTGGGCGATGAAGGTCGATCCTATGGTGGCATTGCGCTACGAATAGCGGCTTCGGCAAGTTAACTTTGGAGTCCATCGCTTTGTGGGTAATTCAGCGTTGTTTGTAGCCCAAATTCTTTTTCAGCCACTCCCGTTCCTCGATCTCTTCCAGATAAGATTCGCTAAACTTGATTAGTTTTGTGATTCCAAGCTTCTGGTTAAGTTCATCAAGTCTTCTTTCCTTCTCGGTATTGTCCATGGCCCGCAGCCGTTTCTTTGTCTCACTCTTCATATCAGGACCCATTAGCGAGCCAGTTCTGTGCGCGATTCCGAACGCTGACGACCGTCGTGGCCACACGAAGAGAGCCTCTGGCGATGCACCTAGAACGGCCGCTGTTGGCTTGTTTCGATCTGGATCGCGCAGGAATCGAGTAGCGGACCGGCACGAAGAACCAACCGTCGCTTCGACCTCAAGCAGACTTCGTCGGCGGTAGACGGAACTCAATCACTCGCCCCCGCTGTTGCACGGGAAGCCACTTCATGCGCTTCGGAAATGTGGTCGGTATGTAAAACTCAATTACTTTTGCCACGGATCACTTCTACGGGTATTACGGTCTCGTCGCCGCCGGTCGTTACGAGTGTCCCAGTCAATCCCATCCGCACTGACAGCGCAGGGAATCGTTCAACCCGAACTATTTCAGAAGGGCCTTGCATACCGCGCATGGCGCGAAACATGTCCGCCTCCGTTGCCCTCAGACTCTTCTTGTAATCATTGTGTCAATCTGTGCAAGACCGTTTCACATCAGACTGCAGTTCGTCGTCCTCTGCTGTTGTTTAGATTTAAGAAGCGCGCGTGGGTGGTTGGGAGATTTGGAAGAGATCAGTTCAGCGAAAAATTGAAAAATCCACGACTGATATCCACGACTGATACCATTGATGCCGTTTTACGCGGAAAATCCAGCGAATAAGAGAAACTATAGAAACCGTACCCGAAAGACCCGAAAGACGCTGATGGCGTGCTGCGCACCATCCTCGCCGGCGAGTGCTAAAATTGCGGGTTTGCCATCTTAGTTTTTTGAAGGTGTGCCCATGCCCGAAACCACCCTGCAAGCCGCTGCTCCCACCCCACTGACCAGCCTCACCGATGACGAAATTCTCTTCCGCGACAACATCCGCCAGTTCGCAGACGAGAAAATTCGGCCTCTGGTGAAAGAGATGGACGAAAAGAGCGTCTTCGACAAAGACCTCATCCGCGATTTTTTCCAGCTTGGTCTGATGGGCATCGAGATTCCCGAGCAATACGGCGGAAGCGGGGGCAGGTTTTTCGAAGCGATTCTGGCTGTCGAGGAATTGTCACGCGTGGACGCTTCATCCGGCGTCATCGTCGACGTGCAGAACACGCTGGTCAACAATGCGCTGCTGCGCTGGGGCAGCGAGGAGCAGAAGAAGCGCTACCTGCCCAAGATGGCCACCGAAACGGTCGGCGCCTACGCCCTCAGCGAGGCAGGATCGGGCTCGGACGCCTTCGCTCTCGAAACCCGGGCTCAGCTCAAAGGCAGCGAGTACGTGGTCAGCGGCCGCAAGCTTTGGATCACCAATGCCAAGGAGGCGGGATTGTTCGTACTGTTTGCCACGCTCGATCCCAGCGCCGGATACAAAGGCATCACGGCCTTGTTGGTCGAGAAAGATTTCCCGGGATTCACGGTCGGCAAAAAAGAAGACAAGCTGGGCATCCGGGCATCGTCGACCTGCGAATTGATCCTGGAAGACTGCCGCGTGCCCAAACAGAATGTGCTGGGCGAGCCTGGCAAGGGCTACAAGATCGCCATCGAGACGTTGAATGAGGGCCGCATCGGGATTGGCGCGCAGATGATTGGCTTGGCCCGCGGGGCCTGGGAATTTGCCTGCAAGTACGCCCGGGAACGCAAGCAGTTCGGCAAAGCCATCTCCGAGTTCCAGGGCATCCAGTTTCCCATCGCGCAGATGGCGACCGAGATTGAGGCCGCGCGCCTCATGGTCTACAACTGTGCCCGCATGAAGGACGCCGGCGTGAACTTCGTCAAAGAGGCCGCCATGACCAAGCTCTTTGCCTCCCAGGTCGCCGAGCGCGTCACCTCGCTGGCCATTGAAATCTACGGCGGCTACGGATTCACCAAGGACTATCCCGTCGAGAAATATTGGCGCGACGCCAAGATTGGCAAGATCTATGAAGGGACATCGAACATGCAGTTGGCGACCATCGCCAAACTGGTATTGGGGAAGTAGCCGGGCAAACAATGCTTTGCAAAAAGCCTACCGTTTGATCCCCTGCCGCCGCGCCGGTGATGTCCCCATCAATGGGGCTTACTCATAATGTGCATCGAGTTGCACATCGCCAGCCGCTGGCTCCCCATTCAGAGACAGGTAAACGCCCTAATATCATCCGTTTAGCTGAAGGTCCATGGTTGGCTCGTGAGGTGCAATTCCCCCAGCGTGCCTGCGAGCTCGGGGCAAGGACCGGGGTGCCACTTGACCACTGTATTCGGAACCAGCGCCGTATCCACAGTATCTGCGGCTGACACTACCGCGGCTCGCAAGAAACAGGGCTGGTTGCCGCTGTTGATCTTACTGTTTCTGATCTCCTACGGTCTGATGACCATGCTGATTGTGGAGCAGGGCCGAACCATCGAGTCGCAGCGCACCCTAATCCGCGACCTGTTCCGTGACAGTACAGAATTGTCTTCCATAAAAGGGGTGATCCGGCAGGAACGTGCTCAGTCGCCGTCGGCTAAGTCCCAGGCCCCGGCGATCGGGATTCCGTCAACCCAGATTCCATTGACTCAGGCCCCGTCAACCCATGTCCCGTCAACCCAGGCTCCAAACATTCAGATCCCGTCTTCCCAGGCAGGACGGCACCATCGTGCGCAGAACCAGACAGCCAAACAGAAACCGCCGTTCCGGATGCCTTCCAAACCGGCCTCAGATCTGGTGGACGATGTCCGGACCCTAATTACGATATGAAGATCGCGACCCTGAACATTCGAACGCTCTCTTTCTGTGAGTAAGCAGTAGCGAGCGGAAACCGGTACGCGAGAAGCAAGCAGCGAAAAGAAATGAAGGCCCTGACCCTAGCCTTGTTGTTCAGTCTGCCCGTCGCCCCATGGGCGCCGCAAAAGCTCTTGCGCGAGCCTTCAACTCAGCTCACGCATCGTTCAAAAAGCGGGCGCTGGTACTTCGCTGCCTCCGGCCATGCCGTCTATTGCTATGGCCCGGTAATGACCCTGCCACGCGCCAACGGCGACCTGCAGAGAGTCGCCACGCTCTGCCGCGACGGTAGCGCAGTCGTTCCTCTAAAAGATTAGAACGGATCGGCTCGTCTGCGCAGGGCACCGCACGACACTCCACGACACTCCACCTTAGAATCAAATCGGCGGTGAGTCTGCAGTGCGTCCTAGGCGACCCCCAGCGCATCCAATGGCCACGCGACAAAGAGGGCTGACCGCCCACCCGGCAAGACCCAATCGCACCCATGCCCGAACTACCGGAAGTCGAAACCATCGCGCGCGGCCTCGCCAGTCGAGTGACGGGGGATGTCGTGGACTCGGTCTGGCTCGGCCAGAAAAAGGAGCCGCTAAAGTCTCCTGCGTCTGACATTGCGGCGACCCTCGAACACAGCCGCATCGCAGCGGTCCGCCGCGTGGGCAAGCACATCGTCTTCGACCTGGAGCGAGGCGATGGGGGGCGGCCCCTCGCTGCGACCAGCTCAGGGCAGACTTTGTCCGCCAACGGACGCCCGCTAAAGCCGCGGCCTCCAGGATCCAAACTGAGGCAGAGGCAGTTTTCATCGGCACAGCGTGCCTTAACCGAAACAAGTGTCCGCCCCACCCCGGTTTCCCACCCTACTACAGCGCAATGGATCGTCCACCTGGGCATGACTGGGAGGCTGCAGGTCTGTGAGCCGCAGTCGGAAGTGTTAAAGCACACCCATGCCATCCTCAAGCTTGCCTCGGGAAGGGAACTGCGCTTCGTCGATCCCCGCCGCTTTGGCCGTCTGAGCGTGGCCGAGGCGGGAGACTTCGATGCCGCAGGGATCGAGCCCCTGGAAGTCGATCTCGACCGTTTCCTGAGGTTATTCCACGGACGAAACACTCCGATCAAGAGTGCGCTGCTCAATCAGAAACTACTTCGCGGCGTCGGCAACATCTATGCCGACGAATCTCTATTCCGTGCTGGAATTCGGCCGCGCCGGCGCGCCGCGACTATCTCCCGCGACCAACTCGGCAAGCTTTTCATCGGCGTGCAAGACGTCTTGAAAGAAGCGATTGCTCTGGGCGGTTCTTCCGTCTCGGACTACGTGAATGCCGATGGCGAAGAAGGATTTTTCCAACTCCAGCATCGCGTCTATGGCCGCGAAGCCGAAGCCTGCCTGGTCTGCCAGACGGCCATCAAGCGAATCGTCATTGGAGGCCGCAGCAGCCACTACTGCCCCCGCTGCCAGAAGTAAATCGTTGGCTTGATGATTTCTGATGGCTGATTACCGGGGAAGGTTTCAGCCCGGGGGTTCCATCAACTATCAGCAATTATCAATCAATAATGAATTTCTGCTACCCTTCTGCGCATGCCTGATTTTTCCATCGGAGTCGATCTCGGCGGCACCAATCTGCGCATTGCGGCTATCAGCACAGAAGGCCAGCTACTGGAGAAAATCACGCTGGGCGTGAAGGTTGCTCTCGGCCGTGACCACGTGATCGGGGAGATGTGTGACGCGATTCGCCGCCTCTCCGACCAATATCGCTCCGGCGGCAAGTTTGTCGGGGCGGGCATCGGAGTACCCGGCATCATCGACCTGGAAACCGGAATGATGCGCAAGTCCGCCAACCTTCCCGGCTGGTCCGACTATCCCGTGCGCGATGAAATCGAGCGGCGTCTGGGCGCTCGCGTCTTCCTCGACAACGATGCGAATGTCGCAGCTCTGGGGGAAAAATGGCTGGGTGCCGCCCGCGATGTCGACAACATGGCGATGATCACGCTCGGCACTGGTATCGGCGGTGCGATCATCCTGAACGGAAAAATCTTCTATGGCATGAGCGGTATGGCAGGCGAATTTGGACACGTCACCATCGAACCCAACGGCGTTCCCTGCGGCTGCGGTAACCATGGGTGTGCCGAACGCTATGCCTCAGCCACGGCGGTCGTGCGCATGGCCCGCGAGGCGATCGAATCCGGCGCGGCGCCGGCGCTCGCCCAGGCCGCCGGTTCCGACCCTGAGTTCAGCGCCAGATCAATCTACAACTTGGCCATTCAGGGAAACGCCGACGCGCAGCGCATTTTTCAGCGCTTCGGCCAGGCGTTGGGAATTTTGCTTGCCGACCTGGTTAACATTCTCGACCTGGATATGTTCGTGATCGGCGGCGGAGTGGTTAGTGCGTGGGAAGCTTTCGCCCCAAAGATGTTCGCGGAATTGTGCGAGCGCTCGCTGGTCTATGCCGCCAGCGCTCCGGAAGATCCTCTGACTAAGAAGCAAGGCGCTTCGGCTCAAATTGCCGCCTACGCGGGTAAGAAGACGAGGATTACCCGTGCCCTGCTGGGAAGTGACGCCGGACTGTACGGCGCCGCCCGAATTCCGGCGTCTTAGCTTCGCCGTTCGCTCCGCCTCGTCGCCACCACCCTGAGCGCGGTCGGTTTTTAGGCGGAGCGAAGCCTCTCTCTCCCATCCCCGTCGGCAATTGACGGCCGCGGACGTGTGCCTGCGCAGCTTAACCTTAACCTTAACCTTAGACTTAGCCCTGGGGATGAATGGAATGGATGAGAAAGAAGGTGCTTGCCGCCACAATTGCCGATGCGGGGATGGTAAGCACCCATGCCCAGACGATTCTTCCGGCGACCCCCCAGCGCACGGCAGACAGGCGGTGCACGGCTCCGACGCCGACGATGGCGCCGGTGATGGTGTGAGTGGTGCTGACCGGGATGCCCGCCAGAGCGGTGCCGAATAGAGTGATGGCTCCTGCGCTTTCGGCGCAGAACCCGCCCAAGGGTTTGAGCTTGGTGATCTTCTGTCCCATGGTGTGGACGATGCGCCATCCTCCGAAATAAGTTCCCGCAGCAATGGCTGCGTGCGCGGCCAGGATGATGGGCCAACGGTACCGTCCCCAGTTGGTAAGCATGTCAGATTTGCTCATGAATCCGGCGGTGTAGAGCGCGCCCGCGACAATGCCCATGGTCTTCTGAGCGTCGTTGCCGCCGTGGCCGAGACTGTAGGCCGCGGCGGACAGAAGTTGCAGCTTGCGAAACCATTTGTCCACGATTTGCGGCGGCTTGTTCTGCAGAATCCAGTGAGCGGCGACCATGAAGCTCAGACCGAGAACCATACCCATGACCGGGGCTACCACGATAAAGATTAGAGTCTTGTACCAGCCTTCCGGAATGATGACGGAAAACATCGTCGAGGTGCCGGTGTGAAGCGCGGCATGCATCACGGCGGCCCCGGCGTAGCCCCCGATCAGGGCATGGGAAGAAGACGTGGGAAGTCCCCACCACCAGGTGAGAATATCCCAGACAATGGCGCCGAACAGCGCAGCCATGACGACGTATTGATCCACATCTTCCAGGCGGATCATACCTTTGCCAATGGTCTTGGCGACCGCGGTTCCGAGGAAAAAAGCGGCCAGAAAGTTGAACGTGGCGGCCCAGAGTACGGCTAGTTTGGGCGACAGCACGCGGGTGGAAACTACCGTCGCGATACTGTTGGCGGAGTCGTGAAAGCCATTGAGGAAATCGAAGACTAAGGCGACGAAGATGGTGATCAGGACCAGCAGCACATCTCTGTTCAACGGGAGTCTCTCCGGGTTTGTGCTCGCGAAGTCGGGTTTCGTGAAATCGGTCTTGTGAAATCGGTTCGCGAATCCTGCTAAGTGCTCTCGACTAAGTACTCTTCACAACGATGGCTTCGAGCACGTTGGCTGCGTCTTCTGCTTTGTCGGTGGCGGATTCCAGCACTTCGTACAGTTCCTTCAACTTGATGAGCTGAATGGGATCCTTTTCGTTTTCGAACAGATCGGCAATGGCTCGGCGGCTGACATTATCGGCCATGTCCTCGAGGCGGTTGACTTCCTCGCAATGTTCCATGACGTGGCCGTTTTTCTCGAGCAGAGAGACGCCTTTGGCCAGTTCCTCGCATTGCAAAACGATCAGTCCAGCCAGTTCGGCGGAGACGGGCGGAGGCGTGGAGATTTTGTACATCACCAGGCGCAAGGCCGCGGAGTTTACAAAATCGAGTACATCGTCGAGCGAGGAAGCCAGGCGGTGGATGTCCTCGCGATCGAACGGGGTGATGAAGGTCTGGTTGAGTTTGGTGATGATGGCATGGGTGGCCTTGTCGCCTTTATGCTCGATAGCCTGCACCTGATTCACGCGCATAGCAAGGTCGCGGGGGTCCGCCAGGATGGTGCGGAGCAGTTTGGCGCCCGCGGTCAGGTTGTCGGAAAGCTCAGCGAAAAGGTCGAAGAACTTGGTGTCGCGGGGGATGAGGCGCATTTTGGGCGGTTCGCTCTCGGCTCATGGCGGGTCAAGACGGCGGCGAACACCAAGAGCAGAGTAATATCTCACGCGCTAGGTGGAGTAGGCAAATGCCGAAGCCGCTTAGCGGCGATTCCGGCGAGTGACGAGGGCGGGTGAGCGGCGGGGCGTCCGGACGCCAATGATGAGTAGGAGGATGAAGACCGTGGCCGATCCGAGCGCCACGGGCTGCAGAAAGCAGGGAAAAAGTTGACTCAGGCCCATCGTAGGATTATGGAGGCAGGGGAGGCAGAAGGCGACGTTACTACCAGGGTAGACCTAACGTGCGGGCACGAAGTGCGTGCCGGTACTACGGGTAGGACTAGACCCCTACTTTTCGTAGGACCCTGGTGCCAAACTCGTCGCTTACTCGCGTAGAAATGGCGGTGCTGCACGCGACAAACTACTGCTGTAGCAGAATAGAAACGGTTCCATCCATCAAGTTGGCGACAGCGAGATCCAGTTTACCGTCGCCATTGAAATCGGCCCCGACAATTTGATACGGTTCCTTTCCTACCGGATAAGGCGATCCCGATGCCTGAGTGAATGTTCCGTCGCCATTTCCAAGCAGAAGCGTGACCGTATTGTCTTCGAAGTTGGCGATGGCCAGGTCGAGTTTCCCGTCGTTATTGAAATCTCCTGCGACGATCGCATCCGGACCGCTCCCGACCGCAATCGTGGTTGGAGGTCCAAATGTTCCGTCACCATTTCCCAGCAGTATGTATACGTCGTTCGCACTCGAGTCTGTGACTGCGACGTCTAGCTTGCCATCGCCGTTGAAATCGGCGACAACAAGCGCATAAAGGCCCTGCCCGAGGGAAATCGGAGAACCATTTGCCGGGGTAAATGTCCCGTCCCCATTCCCAAGCGACACAGCCAGTCCCGAACTTCCTAGCCCGGCCGAGGTGCCGCCGCCTCCGCCTGCCACAATCGCATCCAGCTTTCCATCGCCATTGAAATCCCCCACGGCAATGCCATTCGGAAAGCCAGTAACGTTGAGATTGCCCGCCGCGCTAAAAGCGCCCTCCCCGTATCCCAACGCGACAGAGCCCGAGCCATAGATTTGATTGACGATGGCAAGATCGAGATTCCCGTCCGCGTTGAAATCAGCCGCTGCCAGAGCGGAGGTCGTCGGATCTAGCGCGTTGGCGAATGATGCGGAAGAAACGAATGTGCCGTCGCCGTTCCCCAACAGGATGGCAGCGGCCTCATTTTGGATCAATGCGACCGCAAAACCCTGATGACCGCTATGGTTGAAGTCTGCCGCGACGATCGGGCCGACATAGGGTGAGGCGGCATTATCATACGGCGGACTCGGTACTTGCACAGGAGAGCCCGACGCGGCCGTAAAGGTGCCATCGCCGTTTCCAAGGAGCACCGCCACCTTAACGTTGGTTGCAACGGCAAGGTCTGGCTTGCCATCCCCGTTGAAGTCGGCAACCGTCATGCCGAACGGCTCGTAAGCCTGAAGCGGGGAGTTCGGAGCCGCTGCAAAAGAAACGGCAGTATCAGGTGCAGCGATGGGGAAATAAACGACGTTAGACGAGCCGCCGCCGGGTGCGGGATTCACAACCGTTACCGCCGCGGTCGCCGCATTTGCTACGTTCTTTGCTGGAACCGTCGCGGTGAGATGTTCATTGTCTATGAATGTTGTGGGCAGCGGTGTGGCGTTGAAGTCAATCGTCGCGCCGGAAACGAAGCCTGTGCCGCTGACGCCCAGCGTGAAGGCTGGCGAGCCGGGAGAAACTGCAGTCGGCACCACCGGCTGGTTCAGGAACGGGACCCGATTCCCGGCCGCCGCAACCGAATTAATCTGGATACTCATAAAGCCGTTGATCGCGACCACTCCCGCCGCATCGGTTACCGTCGCCTCGAAATACCAAGTTCCGCCGCCAGTTGGCGTGCCGCTGATGGTTCCGGTACTGGCAATCAGCGTTAGCCCGTGGGGCACGGAACCGCCCACCTCATATCCAGTAATGATCGGGCCGTCGTAAACGCTCCACTGGAACGGAGCCGTGCCGCCAGTGAGCGAGATCATCTGGCTGTAGGGAGTGCCGACCGATCCGTTGGCCAGCGTCTGGAAGGGAATTTGCGGTGATGGATTTACGGTGATGCGCAGCGACGCACTCTTCGTCTGATCAGCCACCGAGGTCGCGGTCACCGTCGCCTGCTGTGCGCTGGTGAGGCTCGTGGTCGGCGAAGTGTAGGTAACTGATAAACCTGTCGAACTGCTGAGAGACCCTGGGCCCGTCAGATTCCAGGAAACGCCTTTACCAGACGTGTCATTCAGTACAGTCGCCGTGATAGCCAGACTCTGGCTCTGATCAATCGCTTGCGTAGAGGAACGAGAGAAGCTGACTGAGATCGGAGGCGAACTGGAAGAACCCGAACAAGCGACCATTGCGATCAACATGGCTACGAGGAAGAGAGCAAAGTAGTGGCGGAACCTCGACATGGCCCCTCCAAGAGGTCAGAGGGAGTATCGCACAGTTTCTCGCTGCAGGCATTTGCAATCAGGATGGTAGGGGATCAATGCTGGCCCCAGGATGTTGGCCCCATTTGTGCGACGGATTGGATTCGCTGAACAGCAATTGCTGGGGGAATGTCGACATTAAGATGGAAACAGTAGATCGGACGACGCATTACACAACACAGACTCAACAGTCGAAGGCAACCGTTTACACTCAAATTCCCCGCTCAGGGAAGATGAGCGTAATGGCGATGTAACAACAGTCGGATTTATTCCGCTTGAAACTTCTGGCGCTGGTTCCTTTTGGGATATTTGTAGTCTCGATTGGCACAAAAGGCACAGCCTTCCCACGCCGCCGTTGTATCTTCCCGCAGACCGGCACGCGCCACTGACCGGACACAAGATCTAACCCTCCCGGCGTTCATCATAAAATTGGGTTTCCTGTCGAACTAAAAGCCAGGCGGTGGCGTCTGGCAATTGTACGGAGAGAACAGATGCAGGAATTCACCTGGCCCGGTCGCACGGCAGAGACCGAGTTGGCGTTCGATCTTGAAAAAGCTTCCCTTAGGCGCGAGTTTGAACAGCGCCTCGAGGAGTGCGGCATGCTGGCGTTCCGGGTTGCGCGCGGAGTCCTGCGCAATGCAGCCGATGCGGAGGACGTCGCGCAGGAAGCAATTCTGCGTTCGTACCGTCGCTTTGCGCGACTCCGCGACCCGTCGCGGTTCCGGGCATGGCTGGTTCGAATCACCTTCCGTCTCGCCCTGGATCATGGGCGCTCCGCGCGCCGCCGCGAACTGCGGGAAACCGCGTGGGCGACCGACCTGCCGAAGCCGACCGCGGAGGACATCGCCGCGTCGAACGAATTCGGGCGCCGCTTACAAGACGCGATGGCGGCACTGTCAGAAAAATCACGGCTCGTTTTGTTACTCACAAGTATGGATGGTCACTCGCTCGAAGAGGTGGCGCAGCTACTACAGTTGCCTGTCGGCACCGTGAAATCGCGTCTGCATTCCGCACGGAAGCAACTTGCGGAGAAATTACGATGACCTGCGAGGAATACGAGAATGCCCTGCTGCTAGCGGCAGCGAGCAAAGGCGAACTGGATGCGAAGCTTGCTAGGCACCTTGAGCGTTGTTCGACGTGTCGCATGGCTCTGCGCACGGAGAGGGAATTATTCTCCCGAATCGACAGTGCCCTGCGCGCGCAGGTGAACGAGCACCCGCGGCCTGGTTTTCTGCCGCAGTTGCGGCTCCAGCTTTCGAAGGAGCTGACTGCCCGACCTGGATCGGATCGCGTGTGGCACGTGGCGGGAGCGGCCTTGGCGCTGGTTCTGATGGCGATGTTCTATCCGTTGGTCAATGCGCGACAATCAATCGTCCAAGGAAACTTGCAGACGCCCACGATTCAAGTGCCGGAGAGTGCCGGAGTGAAGCAATCCGCCCGTGCCAGTGAACATTTGGGAGTGCGCACCCGCCATCATTCCAAGCGTCCGGCGGTCCAAAGCGCAGTCCCGCAGGATCCGGAAGTCTTGGTGCCCCCAGATGAACAGAAAGCTTTTGCGCAATTCGTGGCTTGTGTTGCCCGGGGCGACGCAATAGCGCAAGCGGTTGCGACGCCGGCGGCGAGCGAAACCGTTAACCGGGACACGGAACTGCCTCAGGTGTCTTCAGTTGACATTGCTGATCTCCAATTGGGTCGAGCGCGACAGGAAGCATGGATCGACCAGACTGGCAGTTCAGAGTAAGTTCCACAGACTTAGGTGATGCAGGAGGAAGAATGGGAAGAAGAGCGAACGCAGCATTCCTATTGGCAGCATTGGCGATGGGAACCCCGTGGGTTTCGGCACAAGAGAAACCCAAGACCGAGGACGTGGCCATCGAAGCCCGTCAACCGGAACCGACACCGTTGAAGATATCGGTCACGTTTACGGAGTTTGAGGGCGACAAGAAAGTGAAGAGCCTCCCCTACACGATGGTTGTGGTCGCCGACGGAAGATCGCCGAAGTCGGTAGTGAAGATGGGGAGCCGCGTTCCGGTTTACGCGGGCAAAGAATACGGGATGCAATATGTGGACGTTGGCACCAATATCGACTGCCAAGCGTCCCGCACAAAGGACAACAAGTTCGACATCCGGCTGAGTCTCGAGCGATCGTGGGTGGAGGGCAATGTAGCAGTTCCCGTTGATCCCGGTACGTCCCTGCAATCATCTGGGCAATTTCCAGAACCGATTTTGCGGCAATTCAAATCGGAGTTAAGCCTGGCACTGCGGGATGGCCAAACTGTAGAAAGTTCGTTCGCCACTGACCCTCTGAGTGGGAAAGTCTTTAAGGCGGAGGTATCACTCAACATAGTGAAATGACGAGTGTCCTTACTCTCGGAGGACGTATGTGTACGCCTGACGGCACTGGTCGCGCACGATACGCGATGAATCTTGCACACGTCCAGCCTCCAACAGCGAAATTACACTTCTCGTTGCAGGCTGAGTTATTTTGATTGTCCTAAATCTATTCGTACTTCAGCGCCACCATAGGGTCGATCCGGGAGGCACGTCGCGCAGGAAGATAGCTGGCTAAAAACGCCACGAACGCAAGCAAAGCGGAAACGCCAACATACGTGAGGGGATCACTCGGTGTGACGCCTACGAGAAAATCGCTGACCAGGCGGCCAGCGAGCCACGACGCCAGCAAGCCAACGGTCAGGCCGGATACCACGATCACCAATCCTTGGCGTCCAACGATCCTGAGAATGTCGCTTGGCCTTGCACCCAGTGCGATGCGAATGCCGATTTCCTGCGTGCGTTGTCTTACCGAATACGACATCACCCCGTAGACGCCAACAATGGCGAGAATTAGTCCAAGCAAGCCAAGCCCCGCGGCGAGGCTCGCGCCGACTTCGAAGAACAACAAGCCATTGCCTCCGTGAAGGGCGTCGTTCATCGTGCGCACGCCGTAGACTGGAATCGTGGGCGCCAGTGTCTGCGCGATCGCTCTTACTTCAGCAACCATGTCTTGGGCGCTCCGGTCCGAGCGTATCTGCAGCGTCTCTGTCGATGCGTAACTCTGCACAACCGGCAAATAGAAGATCGGTTCGAAGGGGCCATAAAGCTGGCTCATCCGCGTATTCTTTACCACTCCCACAATCGTCACGAGAGTCTTCGGATCTGAACTCACCGCAAACGACTTGCCTAAGGCATCCTGGCCGGGCCAGTAGCGATCCGCCATGGCCCGATTGATTACGGCAATGTGGGAGGAGTTTTCGTTGTCCGCGTCAGTAAAATCGCGGCCGCGGTCCAGAGCAATGCGCATGGTTGTGAAATAGGCCGAAGACACCGCGTCACGCTCGGCGTGAGGCGCCTGTTGGTTTGCTGAGGTTGCATATCCAGGAATCACCAAGTCGTCGCCCTGCACGGAGTCGCTCAGCGGAACCACCGATGCCAGGCTGGCGGACTGCACTCCGGGCAGCGCACGCGTGCGCTCCAGCATTCCGCCAAAAAAAGTCCTGCCCTGCGCTTCCGTGTAACCGATCTCGTTCGGATCAAGCGTCAAATTGAGGACGTGCTCGGGATCGAAGCCCAAATCGCTGCTCTGGACGCCCCGAAGGCTCCGCACAAACAATCCCGCAACGATCAGCAACGTCAGCGACCCGGCGACCTGGACGGCGACCAGGACATCCCGTAACCCCTGACGCCCACCAGTCGAAGTACGTCCGCCTTCGTGCAGCACCTCCCGCAGGTTTCCATGCCAGACGCGGACCGCCGGCACGACGACAACGAACGCCGCAGTTGACGCCGCAACTGCGAAGGCATACGCGAAAACGTGCCAGTTGAACTCGAAGTCGAGCGTGATGGGCAACTCGCTCTGCAGGGACACAGAGCCGAAGAGGCGCGCAC
>Ga0210406_10000459_pt1 | contig 55242 bp, 51 predicted proteins | sample IncBWC30MmetaG_FD_155454 | JGI IMG/M metagenome (GOLD analysis project Ga0210406, IMG submission 155454) | Forest soil microbial communities from Barre Woods Harvard Forest LTER site, Petersham, Massachusetts, United States - Inc-BW-C-30-M | ecosystem: Environmental > Terrestrial > Soil >...
CCCAGCTCGGGCTTCCACCCATGGTCGTGCGGTCTTCAGCTTAATCCGCCGAACCGCCGTATGCGGACCCGCATGTACGGTGGTGTGGCAGGGGAGGCGGGGCGACCCGTCCCCCTATGCCGATTGTGCGTCTCACCTGCAACTGCCACTGACCGTTCTTAGCTTCATCGCTTCATCTCGATGACGAGAAGAGTATTTATTTAAAACCCGGGAATAACAACGGCGGAGCTGAGTTTTACACGGCGTGAGACAGAATCTGGAGTCAAAGCGAACTGGTGGGCGAAACATCGCCGTGGATCTACTTGCTTAGAAAGACATACTTGCTTAGAAAGAGTTGACCATTAAATGACAAGAGCTTGTATCTCCTAGTTAGTCGAGTGTGTCTAAACGGCGGTTGGAACAAACTCTTAGGCAATAGGATGGGAGCATAAGTATGAAAAGGAAGTCTTCAATCAGTTCGGTTGACCGTCGTTCCTTTCTGAAATCTGAAACACGGGTCGCGGCGCCTGTCTTTCGTTAACCACCAATTGTCTGTACGTCTTGCGACGAGAAATTGAGGAGCACCTATGTTAGAAGGACTGTTTCAGCCCATGCATTTGCTGATTATTTTCGGAATCGCCTTGCTCGTGTTCGGACCTAAGAAACTTCCCGAACTGGGCAAAGGACTCGGGGAAAGCATTCGTGGTTTCAAGTCAGCCATGAAAGCTGACGAAGAGAAGCCGGCCAGAACAACCACCAACGTTGCCGACGAGCCAAGCGTTACCAAGGGCTGAATCGTGGGTTTGGGTACCGAAATCCTGTTCATACTTATGCTCGGATTGCTGGTACTGGGTCCAAAGCAACTGCACGCGTTGTTGGGACACGTGGCGCGGGCTAAAGCCCAGTTCGAAGAGGCCAGCCGCAGCTTCAAGTCTCAGCTCGCGGCGGAGCTCGAGGCTGCAAATCAGGATGGAGGAACTGATGCTTCGCATGAATTGGGTGAGTAGGTTCGATTCTTGAGGGCTCACGAAACCCTCTGTTTCTGCGAATTTCACCCGTACTCGGTTATTCGTCGTGGTTTGTTCCGGGTATCTGACCGCTCCGTATTTCATCCACAGCAACTTCGGCTGGATCCATTGGCCCATGGGAAAGTGCGCGCGATTGCACGATGCCGAACCGCGGCACCCGGCGGGCATCGCGATCAGTGCGCTCGCTGTGGCTATCCTGCCGCCTCATATTGACTTATAAGGAGTTTCTTCTAATGGGGTCACCGAGCTCTTGTTGAGTAGACGATCTACCACCTAAAGTGGTAGATTACCTTCTACTATGGCCAGGCAACCATCCGCCGACCGAATCGAACTTGTTTTTGGCTCGCTCGACATGCTGATTCTTCGCACCTTGCGTTGGGGCGCAACCCACGGACATGGCATTGCGAAGTCCATTGAGCGCATGTCGGAAGATGCTCTCAAGGTGGAACACGGGTCTCTTTATCCTGCCCTGCAGCGCCTGCAGCAGGAACGGTGGATTACCGCCGAATGGGGAGTTTCCAAGAATAACCAGCGCGCCAAGTACTACCGTCTTACAGGGCTGGGACGACGGCAGCTGGTCGCAGAGACTTCGCGCTGGGAGCGATTTGTAAGAGCAGTCACGGGCGTTCTCCGACCGGTGGAATCGGAGGAAGGGCAATGAGCTGGCGGCGACACCTTACCAAAATCGTGGCCCTGTTTGCTCGTCCGAAGACGGTGGACGAGCTCGAGCAAGAGATTCTCATTCATCTTCAAATGGAGGAGCAGGAGAACCTCGAATCCGGGATGTCGCCGGCGGAAGCCCGGTATGCGTCACTGCGACAGTTCGGCAACGTGGCTTTGGCACAACAGAGAAGCCGGGAGATGTGGGGGTGGAATGGAGTGGAGACGCTCTGGCAAGACATCCGCTTCGGACTCCGCCAACTTAAGCGCAGCCCAGGCTTCACCACCGTTGCGGTGCTGACGCTCGCGCTTGGCATCGGCGCGAACACGGCCATCTTCCAGTTGCTCGATGCCGTTCGCCTGCGAAGCCTGCCGGTGACGAATCCCAACGAGCTCACCCTGGTGCGCCTTGCCGACCTGCCCGGTCGAAGGGGCAGCCAGGAAACCGACTATCCGGCACTCAACAACCCTCTTTGGGAATACATCCGCGACCATCAGCGTGTCTTTTCAGACGTGCTGGCATGGAGCTCCACCCACCTGGGAATCACTGAAGGCGACCACGAGCGGTTGGTACAGGGCCTGTGGGTCAGCGGAAACTTCTTCAATGTCCTCGGTGTGCAGCCGGCGCTTGGGAGACTGTTCAATTCGGCCGACGACCGGCCGGGGTGCAGCGCATCAGGCGTGGTCGTGAGCTATGCATTCTGGACGAGCCAACTCCAGGGCGACCCTTACGCCATAGGCCGCGTGCTCACCATCGGCCGACATCCGGTCCCGATCGTCGGAGTAACACGCGCCGGTTTTACTGGTCCGGAAATCGGTCACTCTTTTGACGTGGCGGTTCCGATTTGCTCGCAGTCTGCGTATTGGACCGAAGGCAACTGGCTGGACTCAAGCACCGACTGGTGGCTGACCGTGATGGGACGCTTGAAACCCGGCGATTCCTTATCCCTGGCGAACGTTGGTCTCAAATCGTTTTCACCCGCCGCTTTTGAAGCGAGCCTTCGCAAGGACTATCCCACCGAGAACGTCCGGGACTACCTCCATTTCGAACTTGTGGCGGATTCAGCTCCGGGTGGTGTCTCCTGGCTGCGCGATAAGTATGAGACTCCCCTGTGGATGCTGCTGGGACTGGCGGGTGTGGTGCTCCTGATCGCCTGTGCGAACCTTGCCAATCTAATGCTCGCGCGCGGCAGCGCCCGCGTGCAGGAGCTTGCCGTGCGTCTGTCGCTGGGGGCAACGCAACGCCGCTTGATCTGGCAGCTCTGGGGGGAGAGTTTCCCGCTAATCCTGCTCGGAGGAGCATCGGGCCTGGGGCTCGCTGAGGCCCTCGGGAACGCCCTTGTCGCTTTGCTGAGCAGGCAGGGCGACTCGTTATTTGTGAACTTGCATCCCGACTGGCGTGTATTGGGATTTACGGCACTCCTGGCGGCGTTGACGGCGTTGCTTTTTGGCTTGGTCCCGGCCTTTCGGGCGACCAGCCTTGCCCCGAGCGAGGCGATGAACGCCGGTTCGCCCAGAATCGGCGGCATGCATGAGAGCAACAGGCTGCGGCGAATGCTGGTGGTCACTCAAGTTGCCCTGTCGCTGGTTCTGGTAACCGGTGCGGTACGGTTTGCACAAACGCTCGCCAACCTGCGCACCGTAGACACGGGCTTTCGCGAGGACAACGTCGTGATTGCGTGGCTCGACCTATCTCCACTCCGCCTCCCGGTTGCACGCCGACTGACGGCGAGAAAGGAGACTCTCGACCTGGTTCGCGAGGTTCGCGGCGTGGAAGCAGCGTCAGAGGTTGGAATTGTTCCTCTGAGCGGCGGCAGCATCGATAACCGAGTCTGGGCGGAAGGAGAAGATAGGCAGTCCGGATTGGATCCAAACTTCAATTCGATCGGCAAAGGCTATTTCAAAACCCTTGGCACACAGCTTTTGGCGGGCCGGGACTTTAGCGACCAGGACAGCCCCAATTCTCCTAAAGTCGCGATCGTCAACGAGGAGTTCGTGCGGCGATTGGGAAAAGGCGCGAACCCGGTCGGATTGCGAATTCACCGCGAGGCAACGCCCCACGAATCTGAAACGGTATTCGAGATTGTGGGTATGGTGAAGAACTCCAAATACAGAGATCTCCGCGAAAAATTCGTTCCCATCGTCTATCGCTGCGTCACCCAGGACCAGGATCCCGACCCTTTTGAACAGGTCGTTATTCAATCCTCGCTGCCCTTGCCCATCCTGACATCAAGGATAAAGCAGGCGGTTGCCGAAAAAAGCCTCGACATCGATGTGGAGTTCAGAGTTTTCAAAACACAAATTCAAGAATCACTCCTCCCCGAAAGGTTGATGGCTTCGCTCTCGGGTTTCTTCGGGATTTTGGCTGCTTTACTCACTGCGGTTGGCCTTTATGGTGTGATTTCATTTCTGGTTGCGCGACGGCGTCATGAAATTGGAATTCGCATGGCACTGGGTGCGGGCAAGAGACAAGTCCTTTCATCGGTCCTTCGGGAGACTTTGCTGCTCACTGTGCTCGGAATTGGGGCGGGCCTTCCCGTCACGTTCATCGTCGACCGCCTAGTCGCAAGCATGCTGTTCGGAATAAAACCCAGCGATCCCGTAGCGCTATTGTTCGCTGCTTTTGCCCTGTGCGGAGTAAGCCTTGCGGCGGCCTATATCCCTGCGCGCCGGGCGGCAAAGGTGAACCCAATGGTGGCGCTGCGGTACGAATGACAACCTTCGAGCTCGGCTGGAACCGGTGCACATCGCGGTTGTCGCTCTGAAATAGAATTTGCACTCAAACCATCGAATTCCCGTAGACCAGGCTTTTTCAGCAGTTCTGAGGAATGAAATAGCTGGCGACTGTGCCACTTACGAAATAACGCTGACTCGCTGCGGGTAGGGCCAAAACATCCCTAGGTTGCAAGCGCCCGCACCGACAGTTGACAATCTATCTCTACATATGTAGATTAATGGGATGAAACTGCGCCTCTCGCCACAGACCCTGCAGGTTCTGGACGCGTTTCTCCAAGTCCCGAAGGACTGGATTTACGGATATGACATCAGCCGCAATACGGGGCTGAAGTCCGGCACGCTGTATCCAATCCTCATGCGACTTGCCGAACGTAAGCTGCTCGAGACCTCGTGGGAGATGGCGGAGGTTGGGAGACCTCCCCGGCACATGTACCGGCTGACGCCCGAAGGCATGCGGTTCGCTAAAGAGCACCACCTTCAACCTCCAACTCGGCGCCTAGCGCGCGTGGCATTTGACGGGATGGACATCTGATGTCTGTGACCCGCAGACTGGCTTTGAGACTGCTTGGCGTGGCGGTCCGACACTCGTCGTCCGAGAGCCAAGAGTGGGCAAGGGCGATGCTGAGCGAACTGGATTTTATAGAGAGCGATTGGGCGGCATTGTTTTGGGCCCTGGGAAGCGCGCGAGCGATTTTCAAATACTCCCTTCCCCGCCAGTTGCGCGCCTGGTTGGGCAAACGCTCAAGTCAGGAGGAGGGGCCGATGCTGAAGCTCATTCGAAGAAACGCTGCGGGCACGTTATCAGGCATAGGGATTGCAGTTGGCGTGCTGGTCGCCGCGTTCGGTCTGGTGCGCGGGTTGCTGGTTATCTTCCCAGCGTCAACCTTGAAGGGAGTGGAATCGGCAGAAATGTTGGCCTTGATTGTGCTACCGGAGACGATTTTCGTCGTCGCTGCAGTGGCGCTCTGGCGAAAGAGAAGACCGATGGCTGTGGGTCTGGTGCTGTCCGCGGTGATTCTGGTCGCGCACGTTGTGGTTCATCTCACTACCCACTAAGGAGAGATAGATGGCATTACATGCAGCCGCGGGCGCTTCGTCGCCGTGCTCCATCGCACCCTGGCTATCGGTTCGGAATGGTGCGCGAGCCGTCGATTTCTACAAATCAGCTTTCGGAGCAACTGAAGTCTTCCGCCTTGACGCCGGAGGAGGCGTAGTGGCCAGGCTCTCGGTAGATGGTGCCGAGTTCTGGCTAGGGGATGAGTCTCCCGAGCACGGCAACTTCAGTCCCGAGTCGCTCGGAGGCGGATCGGTTCGAATGGTGTTGACGGTTGCGGATCCAGATGCCGTCTTCGCACGTGCGCTAACGGCTGGCGCATCGAAGGTCGTCCCTGTTCGAGAAGAACACGGTTGGCGATTCGGCCGCGTTGTGGATCCATTCGGACATCATTGGGAGATTGGTCGGCCGCTCGTCGCATAGGCGTTCGGCAGTTTTCGCTATTTGCGGTTGTCCGTCGTCGTAACCCAACAGGAGTGCTGATTGAATCCTAAAGAGACCTTCAAAAACATTGATACCGTCCTGGTCATAGATTGGCCCTCCAAGGATGTTCCCGAGAGTCTTGCGCTGGCTGGGTTTCACGTAGTGGTCCGTGGGGGGCCCGGGCCAGGGGACTACTCCGTCTATGAACTGAACAACGGCAAAGTGGTCCCCCAGCACCTCGGTCGTCCACCAGAGCGCGCTGAATTGATTTACTCACATCGTCCTGCCAGCGAACTGGCGGGAATCATTGCTACGGCCAAGAGCCTCAGCGCGGAGACCATATGGACGCAATCCGGCTTGTCCGCCGCCGGTGTAAACAATCCGAAGGGCTGTTGGGTCCCTGAACAGGAGCTGCGACTGGCTCGAAATCTTGTGGAATCGGCAGGATTGACCTACATCACTGAACCTTATATCGGAGATGTGGCTCGCCAAGTCCGAACATCGCGCTAGCTGACTCGACCCAGCTTTAGTCGCGCACCGGTTGGCCGAGCGCAATTGGGAACCATGAGAGTTAGAGAGTTAGATAGACGCATCGGGCTTACACAAGACAGTTTTCAAGAAGTCCTTGGTACCGGCGGGGCCAGTCACACGGACGACAACGGGCCCCATACCCGGTTGGGCGACGAACTCGAATGTCAAGAAGGGGCAACACTGCCTTTCTGCCACAATCATTTTCGCTATAGTCGCAATCGATTTGCGATCGCCGGGAACCCGGAAAGCATACCCGTTCGGGAGTTCTTCAGTTCCGATTACAGCAGATCTGAATTGGGCAAGGAGCGTTGTCTCACGCTCGCGCAGTTCCGCGCTGGTCAAACAGCAAGCTACCGGCATTTCATCAGAACCATGCTTCATGGCCGGCTCGCGGGCGGAACCACGCCGTTCATGCGCAGATACTCGACCATCACCCATGCCAGGCGCGTCGCCTCCGTGTTTTTCAGGAGCGAGATCGGTGAGGAACTTTTTTGCCCGATAGCCTCGATTGCTTTGTCCAGATATGCAAACGAGCTTTGCAGGTAATTGAGAATTTCGCCCTTAGTTCTCACCGCTTCAGGCCCCAGCTCGTCGCCAGCATCTGTCGCTGGCTCCTCTCCCAAAGCAGCCGCGGCCAGAATGGAGTTGGTGGCAGACAGGTGTTTCACCATTTGACCAAAGGTACGCACGCCCTTGAATTCACCATCCGTTGGTGCCAAGCCATACTTGTCGGTGGGCTTGGCATCAGCGGCAGACACGATCACTTTCTCGGCGAGCTTCGCCAAGATCTGCAGAGCCTGCCTTCCCCGTTCTGCGTCGAGGCTGGTAGCTTCCTTGGCGTTAACGCTCTGCTGGCCGACTTGTGCCAAAAGGCTGCCAGAAGTCAACCCCAGCGCGAGCAGCAAGATCGATTTCAGTTTCTGCATGGTCCTCCTCCGCGCGGCAAAGCTCTGGACGCTCTGTCGCTCTATCCATTACGCTACAACTTAAAGTTGACTTTAAGGCAAGAGGCTTTTTGCAAAGATTCTGTCAACGTTCGGATGGTGATCGGAAGGGGCGATCTAGAACCTTATGCCAGAACTAACGATTTCCGAGGTGGCGCGACAAGTCGGGCTCCAAGCATCGGCGATTCGGTATTACGAGAGAATTGGACTGCTACCCCCAGCCCCGCGAATCAGCGGGCAGAGACGATACAACACCACAGCGCTCTACCGGCTAGCAATCATTCAGCGCGCGCGTCAGCTCGGTTTTACTTTGAATGAAATCCGACATCTGTTCTTTGGTTTCTGCGATATCACTCGCGCTTCGGATCGCTGGCGAACGCTCTCCCAAAGAAAGGTTGCGGAGTTGGATGATCTGATGGATGGAATAAAGGCAGTGCGAGGCGTGCTCACGAAGTTGATGACGAAGTGTCGATGCGACACCTTGGATCAATGTGGCAAGGGCATATTTCAGAATAGAGATGTCGAAGCTGGGCCGCTCCTCGCAAGTCATCGACATCGGGGGAAATATCCGACGAGTTTGCGAAGCTGATCAGCAACCGGCTGCTCTTCGGTGAACGCCCATTAGGCCAAACGTGCCCCGCTCTGATTACGAGGCACCTGTTTGTCGAATTTCGCGGTCCATGAATAGAGTCGGGCAGACCGAGAACAGATGATGCGCGAAGTGTCACGCGTCGTGAAACCCGGTGGCCATGTGGCCCTGGTGGATTTCATCTTTACCGATGACTGCGTCGACGACCTGCGGAAGTTCGGTGGGGAGGATATTCGCGAATGTTGAAGCTCACTTGGTCACAGGTTGCAGCTTGGCGTGTTCGACGCCATCACCTCGATCAGCGCGTGCCCGCCGAAAGAATGCTTGCCGTTGCCAGCCGCCTGTGTGGATTACACGCGCAGGTGCTGTCCTCGGCCATGCTGAGTCTGTGGACGAGAGTCGGAGACCTCGAACGCGGGGCCGTTCAGCATGCGCTTTGGGAAGACCGCACGCTTGTCAAAACTTGGGCGATGCGAGGTACACTGCACTTGCTTCCCACCAGCGAATTGCCCCTCTGGCACGCTGCGCTAAGCACGAGTCGGCGATACCGGACGCCTGGATTGTGGCGAAGATTCGGGCTCACACTCGACGAGCTCGATGGCCTGACCCGAGCCATTGGAGCCGCTCTGGACCACTGCGTGATGACCCGAGAAGAGCTGGCGCAGAAGGTAGGACAGATCACTGGTTCAAAGAAGTTTGCCGCCAAGTTGGCGTACGGCAGTTGGGGCACGATACTCAAGCCCGCCGCCATGAGTGGTCAGCTGTGCTTCGGCCCAAGCTTCGGTCAGCGCGTCCGGTTCACCAGGCCCGGTAGTTGGGTGGCCGCTGTAGGGCCGCCCATCGATCCGAAAGCTGCAACATTGGCCGTCACGCGCCGTTTCCTTTCAGCGTACGGTCCCACGACGTGCCATGACCTGGCGCGCTGGTGGGGTGGATGCGGTATCGTCACAGCCCGTCAGTGGATCGCAGCGCTCGGCGAGAAGGTGTCTTCGGTTGAGGTGGACGGCGTGCAGGCCTGGATGCTAGCCGGGGATGCCCGCGAGGCGCGCGAACTCAGTCCGCAGCGGTCCGTCCGGCTGATACCCGCCTTCGACCAATACGTGATCGGCGCATCTGGTCACGCCGAGCACTTGTTACCTGGCGGATTGCGGAGCCGCGTTTATCGCCCACAGGGTTGGATTTCGCCAGTCCTGCTGGTCAATGGCTTTATGAGAGGCGTCTGGCGTCATGACGTTAAGGGAAGCCGCGTCGAAGTTGTCATCGAGCCGTTCGTGACGTTGCCTGGGTGGGTGCGAAGCGCGGCTGCACAGGAGGCCGACCGCTTAGCCATGTTCCTGGGCGGCAATCTGCAGCTATCTTGGAAAGATTGACAAGATTGACCCACAATCATTTTCGGAGAAAACGCTTCGCCAAAGCCGAGAACTATCAAGACCGACCCGTCCGGCAATTCAGGAGACGGCATCGCCTGCGGCGTGATTTCAAAGTAGAGCTCAGATGGAAGTGTCAGCCCGAGCGCAGCCCCCAGTAACCTGATGCGCCGGTACCATTTCTGCTTCGCAATTCAGCCCACTGACCTCAGCCCGCCAATCTCGCCAACCTTCGGGCCGCTTCATCCAGCGTCTCCGGTTTCTTGCAAAAAGCAAAGCGCACCTGCCGCGCCCCATCCCGCGGATCGCGATAAAAACTCGATCCCGGCACACTCGCCACGCCAATTTCCTGCACCAGATATTTTGCGAATGAAACATCGTCCTCAAACCCGAACGCAGAAATATCCGTCATCACGTAATACGCTCCTCGCGGACGGAAGCACTTGAACCCAGCCGCGCTGAGAGCCGGCATCAGATGATCCCGCCGCACCCGGTACCCTTCAGCCAGTTTTTCGTAGTACGATGCGGGCAGGCTCAACGCCGCTGCGCCGGCCTCCTGCAGTGGCGCCGGCGCTCCCACCGTCAGAAAATCGTGCACTTTGCGGATCGCGTTCGTAATCGTCTCCGGCGCAACCGCCCATCCTACGCGCCATCCCGTGACGCTGTAGGTCTTCGACATGCCGTTAATGGTCACCGTTCGCTCGCCCATCCCATCAAGCGATACCATCGAAACATGCTCGGTCCCTTCATAAAGAATGTGCTCGTAGATTTCGTCGGTAATCGCCAGCACATCGAATTCCACGCAAAGATCGCGAATCAACTCCAATTCCGCCCGGGTGAAAACCTTGCCTGTCGGATTATTGGGTGTATTGACGATAATCGCTTTCGTGCGGTTGTCGATGGCGCGCCGCAATTCTTTTTCGTCAAACGTCCACTCGCCGCCATCCGTGGTCGGCGGACGCAGCTTCACAAACTTCGGCTTCGCCCCGCTTAACACGGAATCGGGCCCGTAGTTCTCATAGAATGGCTCGAAGATCACGACTTCATCGCCGGTGTTGCAAACCGCCAGCAGAGTCGCAATCATCGCCTCGGTTGACCCGCAACACACCGTGATCTGTTTCTCGGGATCGACCGTGATTCCCTGCCACACGCCCATCTGCCGCGCAATCGCGTTACGCAGGCTCTTGGCGCCCCACGTAATCGCATACTGGTTCACGTCCGCCGCAACCGCCTGCTGCGCGGCCTGTTTGATCTCCGCCGGAGCCGGGAAGTCGGGAAATCCCTGCGCCAGATTCACCGCTCCGTGCAGCATTGCCTGGCGCGTCATCTCTCGAATCACGGACTCGGTAAAGTGCCCGACCTTGTCGCTCAGGAATTGCTTACCGGAACCTGTGGGTGCATTTTTCGCGTTTTTTGCGAGGAGCGGGGATGGGGAATTCTCCAGGTGGGTGGATTTCTGGGAAGTCCGCGCCGAAGGTTTCCGGGCATTCTTGGGAGCGGTGCGCTGCGCCATAGCAGGCAGACTAGCATAGCCGCGACTGGCATGGAGAATTGCGGGTTTAATCCCTGCCGCGTCCGCATTCGCGGACCCTCGGCTGTGCATTATTTTTTCACTTGCAATTCATCCTGGCGTCACCTTCTCGGTTACCGGCTACCTTCTCCCGTACAGGTATCGGAGCGCCGGTCCTGGCCGAGGCACAGAACAAGCCCGTCACACCAATTAAGCACGTGATTGTGATCACTGGTGAAAACCGAACCTTCGATCATGGATACGGAACTTTCAAACCGAAACATGGACAGACCCATCGCGAACTTGTTCTCCCCACGGATTGTCAACGCCGGCGGCACCCCGGGCATCAACTACGACTTTCGACTCAGTACAACGCCGTCGACAGCGGACTCTATGAAATCTCTCCCGGCAGCAAGTCCGCCTACTTCAACATCCCTACGCCCGAAACCGCTGTGCGCCCACGGCCCCCGGTGACACGGACCCGGCACCGTCACGTGAGGTTTCCAATAGCGCTTCCCGCAGATGCGTTGTCATCCTGGGCGCGGTCGAAGGACCCCTACCCTGCTGCGCTGGACAGTTTCGAGGGTCTTCTCCGTGGATCTCTGTGTCCTCTGTGTTTATGATCTTTGGGTTCCGACCGAATCCTGCACGCGAGTGCACGCATCCTTTATCCTAGTACCTGCATTCCTATGACCCCGAAATCCAACGCTTCCAATGGCGGCTCCTCAGCCGCCGTCGCCGAAACTCCCAGCCCCTCCAATCCCGAGCGCGAGCGCGTCTTCAACGCCTATCGCCAGTTTGGATACCTCGAGGGCGACCTCGACCCTATCGGCTTTCTTCGTCCGCGCGAAACCCCAGAACTGGAGCGCGATGGCGAGTACGCCCGCGAGGCCCGCGCCATCTATTCCAGCACAATCGGTGTCGAAATCAATCACATCTACAGACCCGAGCGCCGCCGCTGGATTTTTGACCGCATGGAATCGCCACTTCAGGGTTTCGAGGTGACGGAAAAAGACCAGCAGCGCATTCTCGACTTGCTCATCCGTTCCGACATCTTCGAGCAGGTCATGCAGCAACGCTATCTTGGCAGCAAGCGCTTCTCGCTCGAGGGAACGACCGCTCTGATTCCCTTAGTCGACGAAGTCCTCGACACCGCTGCCCAGCGAGGTGCGATCGAATTAGTCATGGGCATGAGCCATCGCGGCCGTCTCAACGTGATGGCCCACGTAGCCCGGCGTCCTCCTCAGGAAATCTTTGCCGGATTCGAAGACGTCGACCCGCGCAGCGTTCTCGGCTCCGGCGATGTGAAATACCACATGGGCGCCACCGGCGAATACCAGACCCGCAGCGGCGGCAAGGTGCACATTCACCTAGTCTCGAATCCGAGCCACCTCGAAGCAGTCGATCCGGTCACCGTCGGCCGCACCCGCGCCAAACAAGACCGCACCGGCGAAGGCGGACGTGAAAAATATCTTCCGCTTCTCGTCCACGGGGATGCCGCCTTCGCCGGACAAGGTATCCTGGCCGAGACCATGAATTATGCCGACCTCCCGGGATACACCGTGGGCGGTACGATTCACGTCGTGGTCAACAATCTCCTGGGATTCACGACCAGCTACACCGAAGAGCACTCCACACGCTTCGCCGCCTGCATCGCGCGCCGCCAGTCGATTCCCATCTTCCACGTCAACGGCGAAGACGTCGACGCCGTCGTCCGCGTCGCCCGCCTCGCCACCGAGTATCGCTACAAGTTCGGCACCGACGTGGTCATCGATCTGATCGGCTACCGCCGCCACGGCCACAGCGAGGTCGACGATCCTACCATCACGCAGCCGCTGCTTTACAAAAAGATCAAAGAACATCCGCCGCTGTGGGAGATTTACGCCGACGACATCGGCGCAGCCGACGCGCAAGCCCAGTCTGCCGCCATCCGCGCCGAGTTCGAGGCTGCGCAAAAGCAAGCCGGCAGCATGAAGCAAAAACCTGTCATGCGAGAGTTGCCGAAATATTGGGACGGATACTTCGGGGGCCTTTACAAGCCCGAATTCGAAGTCGAGACCGGACTTGCGCCCCAAGAACTGTCGGAACTCACGACCCGCCTCACCACCTACCCTGACGGCTTCCACATCCATCCCAAAGTAAAAAAGCTCCTCGAACAGCGCGCCGAAATGGGGGTGGGCAAAAGGCCGGTTGATTATGGCATGGCCGAAGCCCTGGCCTTCGCGAGTCTGGTGAAAGCCGGCACCCACGTGCGCTTGTCCGGCCAGGACACGCGACGCGGCACGTTCAACCAGCGCCACTCCGCCCTCGTCGACACCGAAAATGAGAAGGAATACGTCCCGCTCGAAAATATCGAGCCCGATCAGGCCCGCTGCGAAATCTACAACTCCACGCTCTCCGAAGCCGGCGTCCTCGGTTTCGAATATGGATACAGCCGCGACTATCCCGAATCGCTCGTTCTTTGGGAGGCGCAGTTCGGCGATTTCGTGAACGTCGCGCAAGCCATCATCGACCAGTTCATTAGCGCCGGCGAAGCCAAGTGGAACCTGCTATCCGGCATCGTGCTGCTGCTGCCCCACGGATACGAAGGGCAGGGACCGGAACATTCCAGCGCCCGCATCGAGCGTTTCATCCAACTCGCTGCCAAACACAACATCCAGATCGCGCAACCTTCCAACGCCGCGCAGTATTTCCATCTCCTGCGCCGCCAGGCTTTGCGCCACTGGCGCAAGCCGCTGGTCGTCTTTACTCCGAAGAGCATGCTGCGCCATCTCGACGCCAGTTCGCCAATCGAAGATTTCACGCACAAGAATTTCCTGAACGTCATTCCCGATACCGAAGTCGGCGAAGCCGACCGCATCCTGATCTGCACCGGAAAAATTGGCCACGAACTCCAGGCCGAGCGGAAAAAAAGAAGAGACAGCAGCACCGCAATCGTGTTTCTCGAGCAACTCTACCCGTTCCCCGAGCAGGAAGTCGCCGCCGAATTCGACCGCCACGGAACCAACGCGGACATTGTCTGGGTGCAGGAAGAGCCCGCCAATATGGGCGCACTTTTCAACATGCTGCCGCGCCTGAAGCGAATCGCCGGCGGCCGTCCGGTTCTCTCGGTGAAACGTTCCTCCGGCGCCAGCCCCGCGACAGGAAGCAGCAAAGCCCACGAAGTAGAACAAAAAACACTGCTGACGCTCGCCTTCACCACCAAGGGATGAGCTAGTTCGCCAGATTCAGGTGGGGACAGCCGCCTGGAGTTTCCCGCCAAGCGCCGCCGTTGTTGAAAAGGCGTTCGTTGAAACAGAGAGCGGCAGCCGGAAGATCACGGTATACTCTTCCCTCAAAGCTGAGCCGCAGCGCTCTGCGAGGAACAAGAATCCATGGGCCGAACAGTTTCGACGGTCGCGGTGATCATCTGTCTGGGCATCTATTCCGTTGCTCAGAATCCCAATTCTGCCAGCGTCACCTTTACTCGAGATGTCGCGCCAATTCTCCAGAAGCATTGCCAGACCTGCCACCGCCCCGGCGAAGCAGCGCCTTTTCCGCTGCTCACGTACGAACAAGCGCGCCCCTGGGCGACCAGCATAAAGCGCGTCGTGCAGCAGAAGATGATGCCTCCGTGGTTCGCCGACCCCGGCTATGGACACTTTGCCAATGACCGGTCACTCGCGGAGAAGGAAATCAGCACGATCCTGGCCTGGGTGAATGCAGGCGCTTCCCAGGGCGATCCTGCCGACATGCCGGCGGCCCCGAACTTTGTCGAAGGCTGGGGCATTCCCAAGCCCGACGCAATCTTCGAGTTGCCTTACGCCTTCCCGGTTCCGGAGTCCGGTATGGTCGAATATCAATACGTGATCCTGCCCACGGGGTTCACGGAAGACAAGTGGATACAGGCCGCCGAAGCGCGCCCCACCGACCGCTCGGTAGTCCATCACATCATTGCCTATGTCCGCGAGCCTGGATCGAACTATTTCAAAGGCCAAAAGACCGGAGTTTTCTTTCAAGCCCCGCCGCCCAAGCAGGATGACAAGAATGACACCAGCGCTCTCCCCAGCGACTTCCTCGTCGGCTACGCTCCCGGTCAGAATGCGGAAATTCTACAGCCGGGCCAAGCCAAACTGATCAAAGCCGGCTCTGACATCGTCTTGGAAGTGCACTACACTCCCAACGGCAAGGCCACCAGCGACCGCGCCCGGCTGGGAATCGTCTTCGCGAAACAGACGCCGAAAGAGCGCGTGTTGACCCTCTCCGCCGTGAACGGCACCTTCAAGATTCCTCCCGGAGATCCAAACTACCGGGTCGACGCCAACTTCGAAGTCCCAAGAGACGTGAAGCTGGTTGCGCTTCACCCTCACATGCACACCCGAGGGAAGGACTTCGAATATCGTCTGGTCTTCCCCAACGGTGAGACGCAGACACTGTTGAAAGTTCCCGCCTACAACTGGCACTGGCAGCTCTGGTACAACCTGGACGCGCCGATCACTCTTCCCAAAGGGACAAAAATCGAGTGCTCTGCGCACTTCGACAACTCGCCCAATAACCCGGAGAATCCCGACCCCACCCGGACCGTGATCTGGGGCCAGCAGAACTCAGACGAAATGATGGTCGGTTTCTTTAACCTGGTCTTCGACGCCAAGCTGCCCGCCACCGACCTGCTCCCGCATCCTAAAACCGAAACCCCAGCAGCTCGCAACTAGGTCATAGTCTGCCGCACCACCAGAAACGCTTAGGAGGAGCACGTATCAGGGACAGCTGCCTCGGCTGTCCTGCCAAGTGCAGCGGGGCGAAGATTCGTCGCGCGGCTGAAGGCCCCGCCGCGGCGGTGAGCAGTGTTACTCTTTTGTGGCCCATGCCAGGCCGCCCTCAACCCCTCCGCATCGCGATCGACACCGGCGGCACCTTCACCGACTGCGTATGGGTAGACCAAGGCCGCCTCCGCATGCTCAAAGTCTTCTCCACACCAGCCGATCCCTCCCAAGCCATAGTCGAGGCCCTGCGCAAAATTACGCAGGGCGGCGAACTCATTCTCCTCCACGGCACCACTGTCGGCACCAACACGCTGCTCGAGCGCAAAGGCGCGCGTACCGCACTCATCACCACGAAAGGCTTCGAAGATGTCATCGAAATCGGCCGCCAGGCCCGCCCTAAGCTGTACGACTTTTTTTTCGATCGGATCGAGCCGCTAGTCGCAAAAGATCTCCGCTTCGGCATCAATGAAAGCACCGCCAGCGACGGCCAAGTTGTGACCTCACCCACCCGGGACGAATTGCACGGGCTGGCCGATCAAGTCGCGCTCACCAAACCGCAATCCATCGCAATCTCGCTGCTATTCTCCTTCGCCAATCCAAAGAACGAACGAGCGGTCGCAGAGGCGCTCAATTCAATCGCCGTCCCGCTCTCCATCTCTCACGAGATCCTTCCCGAATTCCGCGAATACGAACGCACCTCCACCGTAGTCATCAACGCGTATCTGCAGCCGGTAATGCAGCGCTACCTGGAAAATCTTGAGCGTCGCGCCGGAGAATTTGCAAATCATCGAAGCGAAGGGGGCGCAGGGGAAGCATTCAACGTGGGGGACGCGCCGAATGCTGTTCAAGGGCCTACGCTCGAGCAGCGCCGCTTCAGAGCCGCGAAAAGTGCTCACAAAGTTCATAGGGCTGCAGCCCCCGCCCCCCGCATTTTCGTCATGCAATCCAGCGGTGGCATCACTGCGCTCTCCACCGCCGCCCGCGAACCGGTCCGCACCGTCCTCTCGGGTCCCGCGGGAGGCGTGGTCGGCGCCGCTGCCAGCGCCCGCTCCAGCGGATTCGACCGCATCATCTCCTTCGACATGGGAGGCACGTCCACCGACCTCTCTCTGGTCGCAGGCTCCATCACTACCGCCACCGAGGCCGCGGTCACTGGCCTGCCCGTCAGCATCCCCATGCTCGACATCCACACCGTCGGCGCCGGTGGAGGCTCGCTCGCCCGCTTCGATGCTGCCGGCGTCCTGCGCGTCGGTCCCCAATCCGCCGGCGCCGATCCCGGCCCCATCTGTTATGGGCGAGGCACGCAGCCCACGGTTACCGACGCGAACCTCTTACTGGGCCGCCTGCAGCCCACACGTTTTCTTGGTGGCGACTTCACTCTCGATCTCGACCGCACCCGCCGAGTTACGCAAGAATTTCTCAAACAGCAGCGCTGCCATCTCACCCTGCGTCAGTTCGCCGCCGGAATCATTCGCGTGGTCAACGCCACCGTGGAAAAAGCCATCCGCGTCGTCTCTATCGAACGCGGCCGCGATCCTCGCCACTTCGCGCTGGTAGCCTTCGGCGGTGCCGGAGGCCTGCACGGCTGCGCTCTGGCCGAAGCCCTCAGCATTCCGCAAGTCATCGTTCCCGCATTTCCCGGCGCGCTGTCTGCGCTCGGCATTCTCGCCAGCGACGTGGTGAAAGAATATTCCCGCACAGTCCTATGGCGCGTCTCAGGCAAAATTCCCGCGCAGCCCCTGAATCGCGAATTTTCCGCCTTGGAAAAAAATGCTGCCAAAGATCTTCGCGACGAGTCTTGGCAGGGACGAACGCATTTTCGTCGCAGCGTCGACATCCGGTATCGCGGCCAGGGATATGAACTCAACCTTCCATCCACGAAGAATCTCCTGCGCGATTTTGAGCAGGAACATCGCCGCCGCTATGGCTACACCCATCCAAATCGCGAAGTAGAGTTGGTGACCCTCCGCCTCCGCGCCCTAGTGAGATCCCCGCAGACGAGAACCACCACAACTGATGGGGAAAACAAAACTCATTCTGAAGACAAATCCCATAGGGGGATGGCCGCCCTTGGCCTTCCAAGCCGAGCAACGCTCGGCCGGCTTTTCCCGCCCCACACGCCAGTCCTATTCGGCGGCAACCAACGAGCCACAAAGCTCTACTCCCGAGACGATCTCCAACCCGGCAAGAAATACTCAGGCCCCGCCATCATCACCGAATACAGCGCCACTACAGTCATCCCGCCGGGGAAAAGTTTCCACCTCGACCGCGCCAGCAACCTGATTGTGAATATTCGGTAAAAATCCGGCCCTTTCCCGCCTCCACGTCCAAATCTCGCCACTCGGTGCTAGGTACTCGCTACTGCCTTGGTTACAATAATCCCGTGAAACCCAGCCTTTTCGTCGTCGAAGACGATCCTGATATTTCCCGCCTGGTCCGCCATCATCTCGAAAACGAAGGCTTCACCGTCCGCGTTTATCCCACAGGGACCAACGTTCTCGCCGACGCCGAGCGTCAGCGCCCTGCACTCTTCGTTCTCGACATCATGGTCCCCGGCAAAGACGGTCTGGAAATCTGCCGTACCATTCGCCAGACGCCCGGTCTTGCCTCCGTGCCGGTAATTTTCCTGACCGCGAAAAGCGGTGAATCCGACCGCGTCCTTGGTCTCGAACTCGGCGCCGACGATTACATCGCCAAGCCCTTCAGCCCCCGGGAACTCGTGGCCCGCGTCAAGGCGGTCCTGCGCCGTTTCGAGCGCCCCCTGCCACCCAGTCCCTTGAAAGTCGGCGACATTGAAATCGATCCCTCGGCGATGACACTCACCGTGCGCGGAAATCCGGTTTCGACGACCGCCACCGAGTTCCGCCTGCTCGACTACTTCGCGCGCCACAAAGGACGTGTCTTCAGCCGCGACCATCTGCTCGACTCCGTCTGGCGCGACACGGCATACGTCACGCCGCGTTCGGTGGACGTCTACGTTCGCCGCATCCGTGAGAAAATCGAGCCCGACCCCGAGAACCCCCGCTATCTTAAAACCGTGCGCGGGGCCGGCTACCGCTTCGAGTCTCCCAAATTAGAGTCCCCCAAGTGAACAGAGTCATGAGGCGAACGACAAGCACGTGAAGAACCGCATTTTCTTCAAACTCCTCGCCGTTTTTGTGATTGTGATCGCAGCCACTGCCGCCATTTTCGACGTGATGCTGGGCAGCGCATGGGAAACCTCTCTCCGCACCGAAATTGAGCGCAACCTTATCGAGAAGACTCTCCTGTTCGCCCATCGCGTCGAAACCGATCGCGCCCACACCCTAGTGGAAATCGCCGCGCAGGAAAGTCTTGCCGCCGGCGCCCGCGCCACCATCATCGACGCTTCCGGAAAAGTTCTTGCCGACTCCGAATCTAATCCCGCTACCATGGAGAACCACTCCACTCGCAAGGAATTCATCGCCGCCCTCGCCGGCCAGACGGGCACGAACGAGCGTCGCAGCGCTACTCTCGGCGTACCGTTTCTCTACGTAGCCGCTCCTGTATCTGGGGGCGCAGTGCGCCTGGCCTATCCACTTTCCGATGTCGAAGCCGTGCAGGCGCAAGTGCGTCGCCGTCTACTTTTCGGCTCGAGCATCGCGTTCCTGCTCGCTCTCGTCATTGCGGCCGCCGCCTCCGTCTGGAGCTCGCGTCGTCTGCAGCGCATTGTCGACGTCGCGGCCCGTATCGAGCAGGGGGACCTGCGGGCCCGGGTAGAAGACGGTCCGCTCGATGAAATTGGCCGCGTTGCCGCCGCCATCGACAAAACCGCCGGCCAGGTCGAACGCAGCTTTGCCGCCGTCCGCTCCAGCCAGCGCCAACTCGAAACTCTGCTTAACAGCATGCAAGACGCCGTGATTGCCGTCAGTTCAAGCGGTCTCGTGCAGTGGGCCAACCAGTCCATGGATCGACTCGCGCCTCAGCGCGCGCGGCTCAACGCGCCGGTCGTCGAAACCATTCGGGATCCCGATTTTCTCGCCGCCGTCAAAGCCGCTACTACCAGCAAACAGGTGAAGACCACCCGCGCCACCTCCATCGTCTACGGCCGCGCCTTCGATGTTACCGCCGCACCGCTGCCCGACGGAGGGGCGGTCGCCGTGCTTCGCGATCTCACCGAGACCGAACGGGTTGAGAAGACCCGCCGTGATTTTATTGCCAACGTTTCTCACGAACTCCGCACGCCTCTGACTTCCATTCAGGGATACTCCGAAACTCTTCTTGACAGCTCCGACAACTCCGATCATAACCGCGAGTTTCTGGAGATTATCCGTAAGAATGCCGCCCGCATGTCGCGCCTCACCGAGGACCTGCTAACGTTGGCGCGCGTGGAATCCGGCGAGACCCGCTTCGATACCGAACCCGTCCCTCCCATCGAGATCCTGCACGATGCCGAAGAAAGCTTCCGCGAGATTGCCCGCGGTCAGGGCGTGGAATTGCAAATCATGGATTCGCTAAGCACGAACTTGCCAAACGGCACTCCAGACAGGGGCTCGATCGAATCGTTGCCTCCGGTGCGCGCCGACCGCGAGGCTCTTCACCAGGTTTTTTCCAATCTCATCGACAACGCGATGAAATATGGCCGCTCCGGTGGCCGCATCGTGCTGGGCGCGCGACCCGCCCCACGCGGCATCGAATTCGGAGTCGAATTTTATGTGCAGGACTTCGGCGCCGGCATCGCCTCCGAGCATCTGCCTCGCCTTTTCGAACGCTTCTATCGCGTCGATAAAGCCCGCTCCCGCGAATCCGGCGGCACCGGCTTAGGCCTCGCCATCGCCAAACACATCATGCTCGCCCACGGCGGCTCCATCCGCGCCGAAAGCGAACTCAACCACGGCAGCACTTTCCTGTTCACCCTCCCCACCGCAGCCCTTGTGTAGCGACAGCCAGCTCGGCTGTCGAGCCAGGGCCAAGCCCGGCGACATTGCTTCCCTCTTGGTCGACAAGGATGGTTCACCGGCCTTGGCGAATCCGGCATTTCAAGAAAATGAGCGAAAATTCACAGCCTGTTAACCACAAGCGCTACCGGAAACCCTATGCTTTGCCGGTGGCGATTCCATCCCATGGCGCACAGAACCGCGACGACGAGTCCGAAAGTTCTCTGCGTCGCCCACGTTCTCGAACGGCGGAAACAGTTATGAGCACCGCGACGAAGATTCCCGATCCTGAATCGGCTCACCACTACATCGTCCGCCGCACCGTGGAAGCGTGCCGCATGGCCCATGAAGCCGCCGGCGCGGCCGCCGAAGGCATCGCCACCGGGTCAACCGCTTTGCTGAACTCGCTGCGCCAGCGGGAACGCGAACTCGACAACCTCGATATGGAAATCGACAGCGGCGTTACCGCGGCCATCACCGAAGTCGGCCCCGCTGAAGCCCGCGAACTGCTCGCCTGCATGAAGGTGATGATCGCGGTTGAGCGCATCGGCGACCTGCTGCTCAGCTTTGCCAATAGCGCCCAGTCCGCCAGCGGCCGCATCGACTCCGAAGACACTCGCGACCTCACCCAGATGGCGACCCTGCTGGAAAAAATGTTGACCGACTGTGGCGCCGCATTTTCTGGCCGCGATGTCAGTAAGGCCATCGAAGTCCTCCGCGCCGACGCCGAGATGGACCGCCTGCGCAATCTGATCTTCCTGCGCCACATCGAGAATCCCGAAAATCTTGTCCGCCAGGCCAGCCTGCAAGTCATCTTCATGACCCAGTCGCTCGAACGCGCCGGCGATCACGCCAAAAATCTCGCCGAGGAAGTCTGCCACTTCGTCAGCGGACGCACGGTCCGCCACGTCTCCATCGCCTACGACAAACCCGTCGAGCAGATGTTCATCGACTACCTCCGCCGCAGCGACCACAACCGCTGATCATGGGAGACGGACGAACGTGGGGCGGATACTGCTGTCCGTCATTTCGCGCCTAGATAGAAACCGCCGTCCGGACTTGGAGACCGACCGATGGTGAACCCTGCTATTGCACGCTTCGATCGCAATGTTGCAGCAAGCTCTCCGCGCCTCCCGAACAAGACCGTGATAAACTTTCTCCCCGTGTCGCTGCCTTCGGTTCCACCGATGCCTCCGTCCTGTTCCGACTGCGCCACCAAGACGCAAGCCCCGGGCGGCGCTCCGCCTACACAATCCGCGTCCCGCATGTGGCGCTCGAGCAGCGGCAGCATGCGCCTCGATACGCCGACCACCAGCATCATCTCGAACCCGGCCGCCCAGAAAACCATCCTGCTCGATCATTTGAAGAAAGAGGCAATGGTCATTCCCACGCCGCCTGCGGCCGCCGCCCCGGCATCGCCGGGAGCTCCAAAAATGCCCGGCGCACCGGCGTCGCCCCCGCCCCTGCACGTCGCCGATCTGGGCAAGAGCATGATCGAGGGCCACGAAGTCGAGGGCAAGCGCTTCACTTTTACCCCGCCCCAGGCCCCGGCGCCCCCACCGGCTCCGGCGAAACCGCAGGCTCCACAAATGCCGAAAATCCCCGGGCTAGGGTCGGCCGCGCACCCGAAACCTCCACAGCTGCCCAAACCGCCGCAGCCCACCGTCACCGAAGTTTGGACCAGCGTAAAACTAAAAACGCCCGTCCTGACAAAAATTACCAGCCCCGCCGGGGAGCAGACCACTTACTGCAAGCCGACCTCGACCGAAGAACCTCATCCCTCAGTATTTGAGATCCCGCCTGGATACACCCTGAAGAAGCCGTAATCATCGAATCAGCTAAAATTCCGCTCACCTCGCTGGAAAAGTTGCGTCTGTCTCAGCGTCACAAGCGCGGTCTGGGCCAGCCGTTCCAGAACCTCCAGATCGCCCTCGTCAAAGGCAAAGCGTTGGGGAGAAAAAACCTCCACCAATCCTACTACCTCTCGCTCATAGCGGATCGGTGCCGCCACGAGCGAGCGAATGCCGAGTCGCCGGCAGATTACGGCGTCGACGCGGGGATCGATCTCCGCGTCATCGCAACGCAAGGCTCTTCCGGCACGAATGCACTCCCCAGAAAAACCCGCATTCATATCGACATGCGTTCCGAGCGGAGGCCCGCCGCTTCCGACGCTCGCTCGGCACATCATCGGACCGCCGTCGATGAGCGCGATGGCCGCGCCCGCGCCCCGTAGGAGTGTACGCGCGCGTTCGCTGATGACGCGCAACGCACTATTCAGATCCGGTCCCAGCGAGTTGAACTCGTACTGCATTGTGGTCGAAATCGCCGGGGAACTCTGCATCTCTGCCCTGCCGGCTTCGGCTTCCAAACCTCCACCTTCTGCTTCCAAACTCACGGAGCGCGGCTTGGGAGTTCGACCGCCAGGAGACTTGCTGCTCGCATTCGGCCCCAGCACTCGGTCGAAGGTAAGTTTTGGGGCCTTGCGACTTGGCGCTTTTTCGTTGTGCGCCAGCCACTCATCCAGCCGCTGCCGCGCTTCCAGCGGAAGATCCGAGAACCGCACTCCGGCGCGACCCAAAGCGTCGGCCCATGCGATATAGCCCGTGGTCTCGAGGTGGGCGTTAGAATCCGGCAGATCAAGGCGCAACTGCACGCGGTGCTCAGCCTCCAGCGGAACGATCGTTTGCATGGACACGCCCTGCTCGCTGAGATCCAGAATCATTCCACCTGTGACGCCATCAAAACTGGCAAACACTGGCCCATGCACTTTATGCCGCAGGCAGCTGCGTCTCTCCGTAATCATGTTCCAGTTCTCCGTACGCTTCTCTCCGCACGCTTCCGCCCAGCTCAGTCAGACCGCTCGTTCGAAACAAACGACTCCCTGCGGAATTCTTGTTCCGTCAGGCCAGAGTTGGCGGCGATTGAATCGTTCCGATGATGGGAGTAGAGAAGGGCAAAAGGAAGTACACGACAGGGTTCTCGCTACGATTATTTTGTAGAGCGATTCGTTAGTGCCAGCAATTGCAAACCCGGTGCACCTGAAGGTTGAGCTTAGGCTGGCCTCTTTTCGCGGCTTCAGATCATGCTCGTACCAGGGAGCCGTGACACGGGATTACAGGCCCGAGGGTCAAGAACCGGGCTGGCCACTTATTCCGTATGGCCGGTGTTGGAGCCGAATGCGGCCGGTATCGACGTTGGCGCACGAGAAATGTTTGTCGCCGTGCCTCCAGTAGACACCAGAGATGCCCAGCGGGAGAAAAGGTTAAGCAAAACTCAAACGGCAAGCGAAACGACTGGGCTACGAACTTGTTCCCATTGAACCCCAGCGCATCACCAACCGGCTCAGCACGCGGGAGTTCCTTGGGAGCCACGCTCGATTTCGCCAATCATCGGAACAAGAGGGATAATATTAAGACCTTCCGAAAGTTCTGGGGAGAAAGCTATGAAGCCAGTTGAGGTGCTTTCGCCGTCTTTGATTCCTCGCTTCTTGTCGATCGCTTTCTCCATGGTGGCGCTCGCCATCGCGACCGGCTGCGGTTCGAGCTCCAAGACTCCGGTGTTAAAGGGGAACACCTCGATCACCGTTATGGTATCCGCCGCAGCAAATGATCAACTCGTGGAATATGATCTTGGGTTCGAGTCAATCAGCCTGACCAGTCAGTCGAGCAAAGTCGTCAGCCTGCTTTCAAAGTCAGCGTCAGGCCCGTCGCTTGGGGCTGAGTTCATGCACATCAATGGCACTGCGGATCCGCCGGTGACCGCCAATATTCCTCAGGACGTCTACACATCGGCGGCGGTGACTCTTGCTCCGGGAGCGGATATTGCGTGCGTGGCTTTGGGCTCAGTGGAGGGAGAAGAATCACTGAGCTCGGCTCAGTACAATGCCGCGCCTACCTCGGTGACTGTGAACTTGCCGACGCCCATTACCGTCACCGGTGCGAGTATGGGCCTGTCTCTCGACCTGCTCGTCTCGCAGTCGGCGACGATTGGAAGTTGCCTGGATCCCGCTGGGTTCTATGGCTATTCGATCGCTCCGACGTTTAGTCTCACGCCGCTCAGCATGTCGTCTTCGCCTACCAATTCCGCCAACGGCAAGGTGATGGGAATCGACGGACAGATCACGGCCATGGGGTCGAGTGGAAGCAGCATCACGCTGTCTATCCCCGACCTCGTGGGGGCGAGAACGCTCTTGGTCAGCGCTGACGGCAACGCAACGTATCAGGGGGCTAGCGGCTTTTCCGCGCTTGCAGTGGGCACGTTCGTGGATCTGGACGGCGCGATTCAATCGGATGGTTCTGTGCTGGCGACCCGAATTGCCGTAGCGGATCCATCCGCTGGAGACGTGCTGCGCGGTCCGCTGATGGAAGTGACTCCGTCCGTGTCGAAGTTTTTCATGCATCCTCGCCAGTGGCAAGGCAAGGACATCGCCGGCTTCGGTGGCGGACCTGTCGGCTTTGCCTACGGTGCGACTACCTTCCAGATTTCTGGCCAACTCGCGAATCTGGGCAGCTTACCTTTTGTGCCAACCTTCGGCTCTTCCAACATGGTTCCTGGTCAGGAGGTCTAGGCAACCACGATTCCTTCCGGCGGATACCCGGTTGCGACCACCGTGACGCTGATGCCACAGACGATCGACGGCACCGTCACGGCCTCGAGCCAGGTTGGAAACTTCACCGATTACACAGTCTCGCTTGCGTCCTACGATTTGTTCCCGATGCTCGCGGTGCAGCCCGGACAGACTGCCGTTGAAAACAATCCGAGCCAGGTGGAAGTCTATGTAGATAGCAATACGCAATCGCTGAATACGGCAGCAGCTCTCGGGATCGGGAGCACGTTCCGATTTTATGGCCTCGCATTCAACGACAATGGCACGCTGCGCATGGATTGTGCGCAAGTGAATGACGGCGTCGCGTTCTCGACCCTGTCGACGTCAGCCGCAAAGTCAGCGCCCGATCAATTGCGGATCGTTCGTTATCGGGAACAAGGAGCGCAACAGACGACAACGGAAATCAGAGGCCCTGAGTGACACGTTTCGTGCGTGAGAGCGATTCTGTGAAGAGCGAGACGGGTGCGTCCTAGTCTCTGCGCGTCTGGCGATTAGCGCCGCCGCACGGATGCGATAGAGCGGGTGCGCGCCAAAGGCATCGGCCGGAAAGCCATGTGCTCCATTGTTGTCACCTCGCCATCACTTCGGTAACCGGTTCTGAGCAAACGCCAAGAATCGCCAAGGATCTTGGAACTAGGGGTCAACGGGCCGGTGCTCGGCAACATAGGTCTGGGCGTGCGTCAATTGTATAGAGGGGTCAGCATTCTTCCACGCGGCAAGAAAGTCCGCATACTCCGCGGTGGCTGTCGCAGCGTCGCCAGCTTGCTCGCTGCTCAACGCAATCCCATATAGCGGAAAGCCGGATCGCGGGCGCTCTGCCAGCGCCTTCTTGTAGGCTACCTCCGCACCCGCCCAGTCCCCTATGGCCATCAGCGCCGCTCCTTCCGTCTCGCCAACCGGGCGAATGTAGACAGGAGGTTCGCGATAGCCGAACTCCTTTTCTTTCTGTGCGGCCTGTGCGAATAACTTTCTCGCTTCGTCGGACTGCTTCTGAGCGGTCAACAACGAGGCCCGCAGTTCCAGCGACATGATCGACAAGGTGCTCAGAATCGGTTGCAGCAACGCATCCGGCATTACTTGCAGCTTTGGCGGACCTGCAGGCGCGTTGTTTGCGGCCATGGCTTGCATCCCCAAGGAATCCTTCTGCTGCTGCGACCTACGCCATAGCTCTGCATCGAATTGAGCGGAGCACTGTTCCGCCTTCGATAAGTCGCGGGCTTCGACGGCCTGCATGCCGGCAGCAAAGTCAGCTAGTTGCCGCGCCAGGAAGCCGAGATTGGGCAGCCGATTCGGCGGCTTGCTCGCCATCGATAGCTCAATAACTTGTGCCCAATCAGCGGTTCGCAAAGCCACTGGCAAGCGGGGATCGAGCCGCGAAATGGAATCTCGCGGCTGATAAATGTAGAGCGTGGACTCCAGTTCGCCCCGCGCCCCAGGGAGCTTCATGGAAAGTGCGGTCGCTGCTTTCAGTTTGCCTTCCTCCATCAAGTTCGCTACCGCATACATCAGGTTGTGCACGTAATTCCAATCGTTATCAGACTTAACATGCTGCTCCTGCATGTAGAGCTCGTCCACCTGCATGGACGCCGCAAACGCTTGTTCCGCCCGGGCGTAATCGCCAATGCGAAAGAAGATGTGTCCCGGCATGTGGACCACGTGCCCCGAGGCCGGCGCCAGGCTTGCCAATATCTCCGCACTATGCAGAGCCTGCTCAGGGTGCGCACTTGCCTCCAGTGCGTGGATGTAGTAATGATTCGCCGCCGAATTTTCTGGCTCGTCCCTCATAACGCCTTGCAAAATCGCCAAGGCTTCCTTCTGACCAGCACGCGGCTCGCCCTTGCTGTCGAAGCCGTCCCCCAGCGGCGACTCTGCTAAGAAAATTCGCGCCTGACTATCCTTCGGGTACTTCTTCACCAGCTTGCGTAGGAGGTGGAATTCCTGCGAGAAGTTCGGAGTAGACTTGGCGTTTTTCAAGGCATGTTCGTACGCGGCGCTTGCCTCGATGTAGAGGCCTTCGTGTTTGCTTGCATGGCCCTTGAGACTGGTCGCCATGGCCAGTGCCTGGTTAGCATAGCCTTGAGCGGTGCCATGGTAAAACGACTCCGCCTTATACAATCCCCAGTAGCACATGGCGCATTTCGGAGCAACGCGAATGCTTTGTTCAAATGCCCGAGCCGACTCGTAATCCCAGAAATCGTGGATCAAGTTGAGGCCCTGGTCAAACCACATTTGCGCTTCGGGCGACGCCGTAATCTGGATATGAGCGTTTCCAACGCCGCTCAGCTTCTGCGGCACAGGTAATTGATCGGGAGGCATCTCATCTTTGGTCTCGATGGTCTCGATCGGTTGGGCGGTCACATTCATCTGCGCCGCTACCGGTCGCGGCTGTGCTGGGGCAAGACAAGCAGTCAACACACAGAAAGCCAGCAACTCCGGTTGAAACAACCCAGTCCCTCTTGCAGGCCAACCCATTGAATGTTTCCTGCGGTAAGCTGGGGCCAGCGATTCCAACTCGGTGGTCCTCAGCCACGCCTTCGCCAGATTATATATGTGATGTTTGGAGCATTCCCTTCCTTGCGTTATGGGATTGCGGCTGGTCTCTTAAAACTGAGATATTCGCGTTGCTCCGAGAGACAGCGCGTCGCCGCGCCTTGGGCTGGAACAGCTTACTGCTGATGGGGCTGGCTCTCCCCATCGCGGAGGAGTTCCTCATTCAGCAGACATCCATTGCCCCGCTGCCCTGGTTGGCTTCAGGTCCAATCTACAGCCGTGCCTGGGGAGTGAACTGGCTCTACTTCCTGTTCATGCTCGGCTAGCAGAGTGTCTGGGTCATGCTCGTTCCCATCCAACTTATCGAATTGATATTACCCGAACGGCGCACCGAACCCTGGCTATGATCGCTCGGCTTATCGCCACCGCCGTAATCTTCATCTTGGGTGCGTTCGTCGCTTGGTACGGGTGGGTGAAGCGAGTTCGGCCATGGTGTTCCACGCGCCACCCTGTCAACCTTCTCCAACGCGCAGCGACCTGATGGGCAACACTGCGTTCGATGCGATCGCGATCTTCCTTTTGATCGCTCCTGGCCGAGTGCTCCAGAATCGGTTGTCCACCAACTCATTGCAGAAGCCCTTGCACTGATCTGCAGCCTTAGGCGCATTCCTTGATCGTTCTGCCAGGCCCGGCAACCACGCGCGACTCGGTTCTCCGCTCGCCTTTGCGGATTAGTACGATCGCTCCCAGGATAGTTCCGGAGGCCAGCACCACCCGCATGGTCAGCGGTTCAGAAGCCAGCAGCCATCCCAGAAACACAGCCACGACTGGATTCGCGTACGTGTGCGTGGCTACAAGTGCCGGAGGACACCGCTGCAGCAACCAGGTGTACGCAGTGAATGCGATCACGGATCCAAAAACAATCAGATAGGCCAATCCTAGAATTGACTTCAAAGAAATATTCGCCCAGTGCGTGGCGTGAAACTCGCCCGTAAGTCCAGCCGCTGCAAGCAGCATCACTGCGCCGCAAATCGTGGGGAGCGCGGTCCGCCCTAACGCGTCCGCGGGCAACTTAAGCTTGGGGGAGACAACCACTCCCGCCGACCACGCCAACGAACCCAGGAGCACGGCCAAGAGCGCCAGCAAACTCGAGCCCTTGACGGTCAACTCAGCGCCCGTGAGCGTGGCCACACCAAGCACGCCCAAAGCCAAGCCCAGCGCGCTGAGCCGGCTGATCTTCTGCTGGCCCGTTGACCAGGCTAAAACCAGAATGAACATCGGTTCGGTTGCGATCAGCAACGCGGCCAGACCTGATCCTACGTATTGTTCAGCCCAGTGCAGCGTTCCGTGACCGATGAGAAAAAATAATGCTCCGACGACGCATCCGGAAATCCAATGGGCTCGCGTGGGACGAAAACCGCGCGCCCACGCCCACCCCAGAAGAATGCTGCCGGCAATCGAGTGCCGGATGCCTGCGACAACCAGCGGCGGAATGGTCTCAACCGCATAGCGGATAGCAAGATAGGTCGAACCCCAGACGAAATAGATTGCCGCAAAGGCGAGCGCCAGTTGGATAGAAGCCCGGCTGTGATGGTTTGCGGATTTCTGTGGCGTGGGCACGAGCGCGGGTCTGCCTCCAATGTTTATCATCTTTTCGTTGACGATCTGGTTTTCGTTTGACATCGGGCGGCTGCGTATTGGGGCCATGATTTGCGATGCTTTCTGATGGAGGATTATCTAACCGTTTAAACATCATTAACAGGTTAGAGGCATCATAAGATCGCATTGCTAACTTGTCAAGTATGTTTTAATGGTTAGAGAGCACGTTGGAAGGAGCCCTTTGACAGAGGTCCAGGAAGCTAGAAATATTGAGCGCCGACGTCCTCCGCAATTCGATTTGATTGCCGGCAATGTCTGCCTCGATTTCGTGAACACGCTCGACGACCGTCACTTCAAGCCCAAAGAATTGCTGGAAACTTATGTGGATTTCGCACGATTCGGCGAGGACAGCGGGCTGCTCGAAGCTAGCCAGGTGGACCGGCTCTACGAGCGAAGCCATGCCGAGCCGGAGCGCGCGCACGAGGCGCTGCTCCGGGGCCGGGAATTACGCGAGGTCATCCACGATGTTTTTTGGGCGATCATCAATAAGCGGCCCGTGCCGGCGGTCGCCCTGGCCAGACTCAATGAATACGCTCAGACCGCGTCGCGGCACATGCGCCTGATTCCGGCAAAGAGTGGATTCGAGTGGAAGTTCGACGAAGTAGCGGACTTCGACAGCGTCCTCTGGCCGATTGCGCGTTCGGCGGTGGATCTGCTGGCTTCGGATAGGTTGGCGTATGTTCGCGCCTGCTCATCGAAAGTTTGCGAGTGGTTTTTTCTCGATACCAGCAAGAATCATCACAGGCGCTGGTGCGACATGACGCGCTGCGGTAATCGGGCGAAGGTGCAGCGCTTCTATGCGCGAAGGAAGAAGGAGCACTAAGCACGTAGCGGGCCAGCAGAAAAACCCATTTCAGTTCGGCTGACAGCTTTTCTTTTTTCGGAATCGACCCACTACAATCGGCCATGCTGTCGCATCGATACCGGAGGATTCTGTGATCGTACGTCTGCTTGCAGTTTTGTTGCTGTCCCGCGCTGTTCTGGCGCAGAACGTGGTGCACTACACCACGACCAATGCCAATGTGAAATATCTCTTTGCTACGGCGGAGCCGGTTTTGCGTTTGAAGTCCGGCGATATTTTGGACACCAATACGCTGGATTGTTTTGGCAACGGGCTGAAGAAGCCGGGCGACACGCTCAGCATGGCGACCGGGGACAATCCGCTGGCGGGGCCCTTTTATGTGGAGGGCGCGGAACCGGGGGACACGCTGGCGGTGAAGATTCTTGACTTGCAGGTGGACGGGGAGACCGGGGTGGGCGCATTCGCACCGGGATTCGGGGCGATCAATGAGACCAATTACACGCCCATGCTGCATGCGCCGTTGCCGGAGCGGGTGTGGTTTTATCCCATCGATCACGCAGGAAATACGGCCACGTTCAAGGCGCTGGATTCGGATTTCTCAGTGAAGATTCCGATGCATCCTTTCTTTGGCTGTATGGGCGTCGCGCCCGCCAACGGCGAAGCGCGCAGTTCGGTGGTCCCGGCAGAGTTCGGGGGAAACATGGATTCACCTGAGGCCAGTGTAGGTAACACGGTGTACTTTCCGGTGAATGCGAAGGGCGGGCTCCTTTACATTGGCGATGGGCACGCCGCTATGGGTGACGGCGAGATTGCGGGAACTGCGATTGAGGTTCCGCTGAAAGCACGGGTGCAGCTCAGCGTGATCAAAGGACGCACGATCAGCTGGCCGGAGTTCGAAAACGACGACGCCATCATGACGGTGGGCGCGTATCGTCCCCTCGACGATGCGGTGCGGATTGCCATGACCGAACTGGTGCACTGGATTCACCAGGACTACGGGCTGTCAGAGCTCGATGCCTATGAACTCCTGTCCCAGGTGGCGAAGATTCATCTGAACGAAATGGTGGATCCGAATTATGTGGTGGTGGCTGGGATCGAGAAGAAGTATTTGCCGGCGAAGAAGAAGCTTTAGATATAGCTTGCTGCGTCTTTGCGTGCGGCATCGCGAATCATGGTGCGAGAGACGTTGCCGGCATCTCTACCGGCGATTCGATAAAAAAAGGGACAACCGAGGCGGCTGTCCCTACGTGAGCATTTTAGCCTTTCACGATCTTCTTTGCCGATGGATCCCACACCGCTACTGATTTATTGAAGTAGGCGAAGTTCGCCAGGTGGCAGCCGATGGCGGCGTGGTTGCCGAACACCTCGTTCTCGACTACCGGTTTACGGGTGCGGACGGCGTTGTAGAAGTTCGCCTGGTGATCGACGGTGTCGCTGTATCCGGGAGGGTTGGAGTAGGACTCGCCTTCGTTGTCCACCTTCCAGTCCAGGGCCTTGGGTTGCGGATGATCTTCGTGCCACTTCTCAAGATACTGGTCGCGCAGGGACCTAGGCCAACCGAAAATCGAATAGCCTTCAGGCTCGGGACGCGCGTCCTGGGGCGTGTAGGTCAGGGTCGAGTCCTTGATGATCATAGTGCCTTTGGTGCCGTAGAAGCCGATGAACTCGCCGCCGTCATTGTTCAGGTTGCAGCGCAGGGTGACGCGGAAGTTAGGATAGTCGTAGAGCGTTTCGATGAGGTCGGGGAATTCGCGGCCATCCTTGAAGTGGTAAAGACCTCCGGAGGATTGCGCCCGCTGCGCCGGTTCTTTTGTGCTGGTGATGAAGTGAATCCCGGAAATCAGATGGACGAAGAGATCACCGCCCAGGCCTTCGCCATAGTCGGTATAACAGCGCCAGCGGAAGAAGCGGACGGGATCGAACGCGCGCTTGGGCGCATTGCCGAGGAAGGTATTCCAGTCGATGGTTTTTTCGCTGGCGTCCGGCGGAATGGGGTAGACCCAGGCGCCGCTGGGAGAATTACGGTCCCAGTAGGCATTGATAGAGAACACCTCACCGAGTTTGCCGGAATCATAAATCTCTTTGGCTTTGGCATACAGGAGGGAACTAACGCGCTGGCTGCCGACAGCCACCATGCGATTTGCTTTGTGCGCGGCTTCGACCATGGAGAATCCGTCTTCGACGGTGTGCGACATGGGTTTTTCGCAGTAGACGTCTTTGCCCGCGGCGCAGGCGTCTTCGAAGATATGGCGATGCTGGTGGTCCATAGTGGCGATGAGAACCGAGTCCACGTCTTTGCGGTCGAGAATAGAGCGATAGTCTCTGCTGGCTGACACGCTGGGATTTTTGACCGCTTCCTGCGCGGCAGTGTGTCGGCTGTCATAGAGGTCGCACACGGCGACGCACTGAATGCCGGGCACGTCGAGAGAGGCCTGGAGGTGTTCGCATCCGCGAATGCCGGTGCCGATGGAGGCGAAGCGAACGGTGTCGCTGGGCGCGACCGGTCGCGCCGTGGCGGAAAGCATGCGGGGCTGCAGAACATTTTTTGCTACCGTGGTGGCGGCGATGGCGCCGGTGCCGATGTGGATGAAATGACGACGAGTCAGGGGATTGTTAGCCATGAGATTCTCCACTTTTAATTTCGCTGCGTCCCGTGACGGCGCGGGCGCCGACGCGGAAGACTTACGGGGAGGAATTATGCCACAGGAGCGGGCGAGCTAGTAAAACGATTTTCTAAAACAATTGCCTAAACATATGCTTCGTCGCCCCCGGAGTGTCTTGGTTCTAGTTTGCTTGGCTGAGGGTGCAAGCTTGACCAATTCTAGGGTACGGGTCTTTTCGTTGGCCCTGAGAAAGTGAAATTCGTCGCCGTCCGTGCAGCTTTGACGGTGTACAGCCTGTAATCACCTTCCACTTTCAGTCTGTGGAGGCTCACTTTGCCGGCGGGAGAGATCGAGAATACGGGACCGTTCGTGGGGCAGAAGAGAAGAAGGTTTGGGCCATCTCTTGCGATCTGAGAAGCCGAGACAACGCCGTGAAGGGTTTCTGTCACAAGGCGCCTGGCAGGAAACTTCCGCAGGTTTTACGGGAGGTGGCCGGTCTACGGAACGCTGTGCCGAAGTCACCGCAACCGAGAGCATCACGAACGACGGCAAGCCAGCGAAATCTCTTCATGACCCCTCCAAAATAGGGAGTCACTGACTAACTGACCGACCCTGTCTCGATCCGAACAGGTCTCCAAGCTCGCACACTACCATAGTCCCCGGTTGACCACTTTTGGGAGATTTTTGAATTTGTTACGAAAGCTGGAACTCATTCCTGAATTGCTGACCCTAATGTGACTGGTTGGGAGGATTGAGTCGATATGGAATGCTGCAAAATGCGTGAAAAAATTGAAAGGGCCGTGACATTGGTTATGCTCTAACCGCCAGCTCTTGCGAGGGAGCTAACAGCGTGGAGACATGTACCGTCACGACCCCTTGATGCGATCACTGCTTTCGCAGTTTCCAAACCCCAACTGCCCCTCGCAGAGCCGTCGGTTTTTTCAGGTCTGGTCACCGAGCGAGTCGCCTCGCCCTGCTGATCACTCAGTCTATTTTGGACTGGCTCATTTTATTGTGCCAACCCTTTCGACCGTCGACGCCACTCACCTTAACAGAGCACTATGAAAAGTCAACGCAAACTTTTGGTGCAACAGCTTCCGGCAAAGCTGTGCATAACCGAAATTGGAAATGCTTGCCAGCCTGAAAGTTAGCGAGAGATGTTTGGAATCGTTCCAATTTTTGCACATTGTGTGCACAGAGAAAGGATGAACCGCAAAACGCTGAAAGGGAACCTGATAATCATCTTGACGACGGAGTTGGATAAGCGCATCTTCAATTTACAGTCAATACGCGCAAGCGTACGGGAAAGAACTGGTCCGATGTCAGAACTGGTGGCCTACGTCGACGGCGGTTGCCTGGGAAATCCGGGACCTTCGGGCATTGGAGTGGTGATCAACGGGTGCGTCGATGGTCCGGTACATATCGCGAAGTGGATCGGCAATCAGGACAACAACGTCGCGGAATACGCCGCGCTGATGGAAGCTCTGCAGTACGCCGTATCGCTCAAGGCGCAAAAGCTGCATGTGTATTCCGACTCGGAAGTGGTTGTGAGGCAGATGACGGGGCAGTATACCTGCCGCAGTCCGCGGCTGTACTCTTTGCACTGGACCTGCCGCAAGCTGGCGCGCGCTTTGAAGTTTTCCATCTCGCACGTGCCGCGCGAAAACAACGCTGAGGCCAACGGGCTGGCGCAGACGGCGTTGCGGCGGCGGAAGTAGATATTCAGCCTCCGCTCGGGCTGAATACGGAATGCTGCCGCACGTACGGCGTAGTACTTCCGCGTGGAGAATTTCTTGACACCCCGCACGCGCCGAGCGAGACTCACCTTACTGCATCCTTTATAGCTTAGATTGAGTTCGAGGCGCGGTATTGCGTCCTCGTTCGTCACCGCCTAAGGGATGATGGTATTCTTCATGGAATCTTCCCCTAGTCGAGATAAGGCGTCGTCGACCACTCCCAGTCTGCAATCCAATGTGCGTCTCCCCGGAGAGGATGGAGTTCATTCTTTGGCCGAGATAGCGCGGCGCGATCTTGACGCAGCCCTGCAATTACTCGCCAACCGGGCGCAATATATCACTGGCGCCAGCGGCGCGGCAATCGCCCTGCGTCGCAATGGCAAGAAGGACATGCTGTGCCGCGCCAGTACGGGATCGAACGCGCCGGAACTGGGAGCACTGCTGTCCACCGAATTCGGGCTTTCGGGCGAAAGCGTGCGCACTCGCCAGCCCTTGCGCTGTGACGATGCCGAGCGCGACGATCGGGTGAATCGAGAGGTGTGCCGCCAACTGGGAATTGCTTCGGTGGTGGTGATGCCGGTGGTGAATGACGCCGAAGTGCTGGGCGTCTTTGAACTTTTTTCCGGGAAAGTGAACGCCTTCGGCGAACGCGATCTCTCGGCCGTGCAGCGGCTTAGTGAAATGGTCGAAACTGCGGTTCGCCTGGCCGAGGCCGTAGAGAATTTGCCACAGAGGCTTCGGATGACCGATATTTCCGCCCCCACCGAGGGGGAAGAGGTGGAGGAGGAAGATAACGTTCTGGGCGGGCAGGTGGAAGAGTTGGTCCTGGAAGGTTCGATTCCGGAGTCCATTCCGGAAAACCTGGCTGCCGAGGAACTGGTTCTGGAGGATGTCGTTCTCGATGAGCCAGAGCCGCTGGCGGAGGTTGCGGCCGACGCCAGTGCTGAAAAAGCAGACTCTGTCGTCCTAAGGACTGAAAACGTTGCCGGACGGGCGGCGGCCGAACCCGTCAAAGAAAAAAACCCAACCCCTTCGACAAGTTCGGGGCAGGCTCAGTCCGCCGTCGTCCACACAACCGTCGCGACGCGATCGGAACCGCCGAAAGTGCTGAAAGGTTCGATCGCCGAGTCGGTGCCCGCAATCCCCCTGGTCGCTATCCCGCACGTCGTGGTTCCTAAGGTGGTTCCTGAAAATGTTTCCTCCCCCGCTCCGGCCACATCGCAGCCGGCCGAGCCCATGCCGACCCCATCGGCTGAAGCTGTGACGCCAAGAAAGCGGTTGTTCTGGTCAGCGATGCTGAATCCTGCCCATGCAGAGAAGCCCGAGGAGGCAGACCAGAGCCACGTCCCACCGGTGCTTCCGAACCTGGGCAAATGCGAGGCTTGTGGTTTTCCGGTTTCAGCCGGCCGGGTGCTTTGCGTGGAGTGTGAGGAGAAGAAGTGGCGCGGGCAATTGAAGGTCCGGCGAGCAGTCGCGCCTCAAATTGGAATACCGGCTGCAGGTCCTCCCAGCGCTGCGACGGCTAAACCTCCGGGGCTAGCGGAAGCGCTGGCGTTTGCAGCCGCGGCTCAATCGGACGCCGTTCGCCCTCCCCGGCTCTCTACAAAGTCCGGGCTCGGCACTTCTGCGGTCGTTCCGACGCCTGCGCGTCTCCCGAGGACAGAATCCAAGCCGGCGGCGCAACCAGCGGTTCCGGCAGCACCGGCCGCCGATCCTCCCGTGCCGAGGGTCTCGGCTTCTTCGGCGCAAACTTCGCAATTCCCATCCCCTGGCTTCGTTTTGAGCGCAGGATTGCGGCCCTCGCAATCGTGGCTATCGCGGAACAAATATGTGATTGGCGTGCTTCTGGTGGTGGCTGTGGCGGTTGCTGCTTTCCTCCTTCTGCGCTAGTCCGGTCGGTCCGCGCCACAGTTTGCCCGCCCCCGTGCCCGCTCGGGCGCGCTGGGCGCGCTGGGCGCGCTTGAAACCCTTGACAACACAGGCAGGTCTGGTAAAGTGCGAAGAACGCTTTGCAAACTCCGACACAACCGGTAGGTATGCCATGGTCATGAAGAATGTCTATGAAGTACTGCGGCAGAAAGAGATGGAGCTGACTCGCCTGGAGAAGGAAGTGGAGGCCCTGCGGTTGGTGGCCCCTCTGCTCTCCGAGGAAAAAGAGATGGTGGAAATGGCCAAGCCAGCTTTGGCCACTGCTGTCAACGGACCGCAGGCTGCCCCTCGCATTCCAATTCCGTCGTCGCCGTCGATTCCCGCGCCTCAACCCGTGCGCGCTGCCGGATGGGAAGACACATCCAAGCGCTGGCCGTAAGGGATGGATTAGAACTGTCGCTGACTCCCACGCTCGCGGCGTGAGGATTGACTCTTTGCAGCCTGGGACGCTTCCCGGGCTGTCGTGTTTGTGGAAGCTGGTGCTGGGTTGGCGAGCGAGCAGGTCCCACTGCACTCGCCCTTGCATTCTGGAAGGGCGAGCTCCGCTCCGGACTGACATCAAAGTCTTCCTCCTAAGAACTACTTTTTAAGCCGTGTTTTATCAATCACTTACAGAAACCTCAGTTGCTTACCGTTTTGACCCGCACTTCGCGAGTTCGTTACTCTAAATCCCCACAATTTCACCCAGCGCTGCCAACAGGCGGTCGACCTCGTCATGGGTGTTGTAGTGCACCAGGCCAATGCGGAGGAATCCGCCGGATTTCTCGACGTCGAGATGCTCAGTCAGGTTCAGGGCGTAATAGTTGCCGTCCCAGGTGAAGAACCCGCGCTCGCCGAGTTTGGCGGCGAGTTCGAGCGGCGTGTGATTGGCGATCCTCACGGCGAGAGTCCCACATCGTTCTTGGAAGCGCGCGGGATTGGTGATGCCGTAGATTTTGAGACCGGGAACGTGGCGCATGCCGGCGATCATTTTTTCCAGCAGGGCGAGTTCGTGCTCGTGGATGGCTTGGTAGGCGGCTTCGATGGCGGCGCGGCGCTCCGACCCCGGCAATGGTCGTGCTTCGCTCGACGGACCGCCGAGGCGGCTGTCCCCACCCCCACCTGCGGCGCGGCGGCCGAGGTCGGCGATATATTCCACGCAGGCGGCGATGCCGGCAATGCACTCGTGGTTCAGCGTGCCCCACTCCCAGCAATTAGGAATCGCGTTGGTGTTGGGGCGAACCTTATACGGGCGCAGGCGCTCCAGGTGCTCGCGCTTGCCGAAGAGCACGCCCATGTGCGGTCCGAAGAACTTGTAGGTCGAGCACACCAGAAAATCGCAATCAAGCGCGGCCACGTCGATCAGGCCATGGGGGCTGTAGTGGACGGCGTCGATGTAGGCCAGAGCGCCAGCGGCGTGCGCGAGGCGGACGATCTCCCTTACGGGATTGACGGTTCCTACGGCGTTCGACGCATATCCGACAGCGACCAGCTTGGTGTTGGGATTTATTTTTGAGGCGAGGTCGGCCATGTCGAGAGTGCAGTCTTGGTCGCGGATTTCGGCCCAGCGGACGGTGAGGCCAACGTCTTCGGCCATTTGCAGCCACGGAGAAACGTTGGCGTCGTGGTCGAGGCGCGTGACTACGATTTCGTCGCCCGGTTTCAGACCGCGATCCTTTATTGCTCGGCCAATCGCGCGGGACATTGCATAGGTCAGCGTCGTCATATTGGGACCGAAAACCACTTCGTCGGCGGCGCAGTGCAGGAAGTCGGCCATGGCGCTGCGGGCTTCGGCGATCATGGCGTCGGTGCGCCGGCTGGTGGCGTAGGCTCCGCCGGTGTTGGCATTGTCGCAGCGCAGGTAGTTGGCGATAGCGTCCATGACGCGCTGCGGGACTTGCGTTCCCCCCGGGCCGTCGAGGAAGGCGGCGGGGTGTCCGTTCACGGATTGCGCGAGCGAGGGGAATTGGGAACGCACCCAGGTGAGGTCGAGGGCCGGTGCAACTGCATGTTCACTGATCGGCATAGTTCTTCTATTTTTACCACGTTTACACACGCTCTCCGCTGCCGGTTACATTCAGGAGGATGGGCCGTCTTAGCGGGGAGCAACGGATGAGATCAGGAAAAACGATCGAAACAATGTTTGCCTGTGTTTGTTGGGTAACCATGATCATGGGTCTGGTGGCTGCCACTGATGCTGCTACGGGACCTGGCCCGGTACCCCTCGCCCCCGGAAAGCTTGTCGACCTCCGAGGCCACAACCTTCATGTGAATTGCACGGGCAAGGGAAGTCCGACCGTAGTGGTTGAGAATGGACTGGGGGACTTTTCTTTCGACTGGATGCTGGTGCAGCGCAAGGTCTCGGCGTTTACCCGCATCTGCACCTATGACCGCGCGGGATATGCGTGGAGTGATCCTGGCCCGAAGCCCCGCACCTTTTCCCAGATCAATCTTGAGCTGCGAGATGCGCTCGCGAAACTGCACGAGCCAGGTCCGTTCGTGCTGGTGGGGCACTCGTACGGCGGCCCGGTTATTAGAAATTTTGCCGCAACGTATCCGCACGAAGTCGCCGGAATGGTGATGGTAGACGCGGCCTTTGAGGGGATGCGAGTGGGCATTGGGGGCCGCAAGACGATTCGCCTGGGAACCGACGCGAAAGGCTTGAGCGTGCCAACGCCGCGCGAGGAGATGAAGGATTCAGACAAACCACGCGCACCGACTGAAGCCAAATCGCCCGCACAACAGCCACTGGATGCGAGGTACAAAGTTCTGCCGCCTGCCCAGCAGAAGTTGCAACTGTGGGCACAGGCCCTGCCTGAGCTCGATGATGCGGAGAACAGCCAGCGGGAGTGGTCCGGCGAATACTTTGCCAAATGGCTGGCCACCCCACAGTCTGGAACCTTAGGCGCAATTCCGCTGATTGTGCTAACTCGCGACGAGGGTGGATACGACGACAGCCAGGACGTTCCCGCGGCTCAACAGGAGAACGACCGTAAGGGAGGCCAGGCCAAGCTGGCGTTGCTTTCCACCAACAGCAGGCAGGTGATCGTTCCGTCTGGGCACAATATGGAATTGGAGGCACCCGATGAGGTTACGGCCGCGATTCGCCAGGTGATAGAAGCCGTGCGACGTCACCGAAAGCTATGAGTCGCCTCGATCGTTGCGGACGCTGCGGACGAAATCCGCTAACATTCCGTAGGCGGTCGCATACAACCCAGGATTCTCTTCGGTGAGGGCAAGGCCGGGGAAGATGTCGGTTTCGAAATAGAGGTAGGACGAGCTTCCGGAAATCTTGGCCATTGGCGAGCTGGCCACCACTTTTTCTGGCGCCACGCTGGCCTTTACGCCGTCACCTTCGCGCTTCGCCCGGCAAACTAGTTTGAATGGCCAGCCGTCGCGGCGGGCGTTGCGCAGCGCTTGTGGGGTGAGGTCGCGGATGCCCTGGCGGGCGATATCTTCTAGTCGTATCGACACCTCCATCAGGACGGTGATCAGCGCGGCGGTTTTCACGGCAGCGTCCCAGCCGTCGATGTCGTTTGTGGCGTCGGTTTCGGCGATGCCGAGAGCTTGCGCCTTCTTCAGGGCTTCGTCGAGCGCGAGACCTTGCTCCATCTCGCCCAGAATCACATTTGTCGTCGAGTTAAGAATTCCGTGAAAGCCCTGCAACCGAATCGCTGGAAGCTCGTCGAAGAGAGAAAAAATTGGGACGCCATCCATCACAGTGGATTCGAAGAGGAACCGCTTGCCGCGCGCGGCAGCGAGGTCGCGCAGCTCGCGGTAGGCATGAACGATGGGGCCCTTGTTGGCGGTGATGGCGTGGGCTCCGTGCTCGAGTGCGGCGCGGATATGGTCGAGGGCGGGCTGTCCGCTTTGGACGTTGAGCGCTGTGGCTTCGAACAGGACATCGGCGCGGGCCGCTGCCAGCCAGTCGCCCACGTTGCCGGTATGTGCGGCAGACACTCCTGTCCCCCAACTGCCGGCAAGCGAATCCGAATTCAGACTGACCAGTGACGCCGAATCTAGTCCGGTCGCGCCCACTCTCCATCCCAGTCGGCGCGAGGCGATTCCGGTGATCCGGTACACGATTCCATAACGATCCCTCAGTTCGGCTTCGCGGTCTCGTAGCAGACCAACGAGCGTGCGGTTGACGTTGCCGAAGCCAAGGAAACAGAGGTTGTGGATGCGGATGCGGGTCTCCTCGATTGAATCTTGTGGACTCGGTGCGAGGGCAAGATGCCCTTCGCGTCAGCCGGCGGGAAGCCCCGGCTATTTTTGACTTCGGCGGCTACGCATCTTGCAGTTGTAGGGACGTTGTTGGCAACCTCTCTGGCTGCGGCGCCGCCCCAGTTCGGGTCTCTGGTGCTGCCGAGAGACCTCGCAAGTTACGTCTCTACGACGATCGATGATTGTTTCTGGAGTATCGATATCGACTAGCCCATCACCGTGGTGTGCTCCGGCTTGATCTTGTAGAGCACGCGGACTTCGCCGGGCTTCGCGTAGGGATACTTATCCACGCCTAGATATTTCTTGGCCAGCTTGTTGATGCTCTCGTCGGCGCCATCTTCCGTGATCTCGAGCACGCGGCCGCGAATTTCAAGATAGCGATACGGGTTCTCGGGATCGACGATGGCGAGCGAGACGCGAGGATCGCGGCGCACGTTGCGATCCTTCTGACGTCCTTTGGCGGAATTGAAGATCACGTGTTCGCCATCGAAGTCGCACCACACCGGCGTGACTTGCGGGCTGCCGTCGGGCATTAACGTCCCCAGGCTGGCAAAGGCCCGCTTCTGAAACAGATCGCGGTACTTCTCGGGGATAACTTGCGACATAAGAGCCTCCGGAGTTAGATTCCAGCATTATAGTGGTCGGGCAGGGATGCAAACAATTTCGACGGCAGGAACTGGACCTATGACAGCGCGGCTCGGTAAACGTAGTTTCTCGCGTTCGGCAATGATTGTGTTTGCGGTGACGGTGATTGTGACAGCGCCCTTGCGGGCGGCGACCGATGCCGCCCAGAAGTATCCGCCGACGATTGTGTTTATGACGGATTTTGGCGTGGTCGACGATTCGGTGGCACTCTGCCGCGGGGTGATGTACGGCATCATGCCGGGCGTGCGGATCGTCGACCTGACGCACCAGGTCACGCCGTTTTCGATTGGGGATGGAGCGCGCTTTTTGTACGGTACGACGCCGTATTTTCCCGCGGGCACCGTGTTTGTCGTGGTAATCGACCCCGGGGTGGGCAGCACGCGCAAGGCGATCGTCGCGCGATCGAAGCGCGGGCAATTTTTTGTGCTGCCGGATAACGGACTGCTGACGCTGGTGGAGCAGCGCGATGGCATTGCAGCGGTTCGTGAAATTACCAATCCGGAGTGGATGATCGGAAGCAAGCTCTCGTCGACCTTTCATGGACGCGATATTTTTTCTCCGGCAGGCGCGCACCTGGCGCGTGGCGATGATTGGACGAATGCGGGACCGGAGATGGCGGTGAAGGACCTGGTGCGGCTGGAGTTGAAGGCGGCTACGCTGGAGGAGCGCGGGCTGAATGCCACGGTGATTGCGACCGACGGGCCGTTCGGGAATCTGGTGACCAACGTGGATGCGGACGATTTTCTGAAGCTGGGATATCAGCGGGGGCAGGAAGTTCCGGTCAAGGTGGGAGGTCGCTCGCTGAAGATGAAGTTTGTCAAAACATTTAGCGACGTGCCGGTGAATGAGCCGTTGCTGTACATCGACTCGCGGGGGCGTCTGGGGCTGGCGGTGAATCAGAATAGTTTCGCCGCCACCTATGGCATTAAGCCGCCGACGGAGCTCTTTATTGCCCGGGCGAAGTGAGAATGGCGTCTTCGCCTGCCCGGCACGCGATCCGCGGGCTTCGCCCACGCGGGACAGCCGAGGCGCCTGGCTATACAGAATCAGGGACGCGATATGTCTCGGGCTACGCGCGGCAGCACGGCCCGCAGCAGTGCCTGGAAAATGGTTTTGACGCGCTCGCCGGTTTCCATTACTTCTCGGTGCGAGAGCGGCTGGTCGAGGATTCCCGCGGCCATGTTGGTGACGCAGGAGACGGCGAGGACTTTCATTTCCATGTGACGTGCCGCGATTACCTCGGCTACGGTCGACATGCCTACCAGGTCGGCGCCGACGCGGCGCAGATATTCAATCTCTGCGGGCGTTTCGTAGCTGGGGCCGAGCAGGCCGGCGTAAACGCCTTCCTCGAGCCCGATACCGAGCTTGCCGGCTTCTTCGCGCGCCATCTGGCGATAGTCGCGCGCGTAGGCTTGGGTCATGTCGGGGAAGCGGACGCCGAAGCGGTCGTCATTGGCGCCGACCAGAGGATTGCTTCCCTGCAGATTGATATGGTCGCGGATCAGCACCAGCGCGCCTTGCGAGTAGCTGAGATTGATGCCGCCGGCGGCGTTGGTGAGAATCACTCCGCGAATTCCCATGCGGCCGAAGACGCGCATGGGGAAGGTGACTTCCCGCGCGGAATAGCCTTCGTAGAGATGCGCCCGGCCTTGCATGGTGGCGACCGGCACATCGCCCGCATGGCCCAGGACCATTTGACCGGCATGGCCCAGGGCAGTGGAGCGCGGGAATGTGGGAATCTCGGCGTAGGGAACGCGGGTTGCTTCGGTGAGCGAGTCGGCAAAGGCACCCAGGCCGGAGCCGAGAACCAGGCCGATCTTTGGGCGCAGGGGAGTGCGCGTCAGGATGAATTGCGCGGCTGCGTCGGCGAGTTGAAACTGCTCCGTCATCCGTGGTCGATCGATTCTAGATCTAGATCGAGCATTCCGAGGTCGAGCATCCCAGGTCGAGCATCTTGCGCTCAGACATTCTGAAGTTACAGGTCGCCGTCGGCCAGATGGCGGCCGTAACCGTGGCGTTCCAGCCAATCATACAAAAATGTTTGGTAGAGATAAGACGCGACAATCTCTTCGCCGAGTTCGTGGTTCTCGGTGCAGATGAAAGGCAGGCGCAAACCGGCGAGCACGGCGATGAGCGATTGCGTGATGCGGTTGGGATTCGCGCCGCGATAGGGATATTCGGATTTGATCTCGGCGAGCGATGCCGTTATGACGAGCAGGCTATAGGGACGATCGCTCATGCGGCGCAGACGGTTAATGAAGACGGCGCGATTCGAGGTGAAGGAGCCGATCAGGTCGGCCAGATCTTTGCGCTCCACCACACAGGAGTTTTCCATGCCGCTGACGGAATAGTCGCCCAACGGCAGCGCACGTTCTTCGATGTCGGCAAACCAACCGCGAAAGCGACGGAAGGAAAGGGGATTCTGCTCGCGAGTGTCGATGATGGCCACCGGCAGCGGCGTGCGAAGTTGCGTGCCGCCCCGCTCGGCCCGCACGGGAAGCGCGGGAGGCGGGATCGGCGCGGACTGCATGGTCCAGGAGAGCGGCGTCGGAATTAGGGTTCGCTTGCGCGGCATGTTCAGAATTTCTTTTCGAAGTTCGCCAACTCGTTCTCCAGCTTCTGTTGTTCGCGCGCTCGTTCATTCCCGGCAAGAAACTCGGAGCAAGCATGCGTTGGCTTGCCCGCGAGATCGGACAGGCAGAGGGCAACAGGCCGAAATGCGCCCTTTGTTTCTGCCCACAGACTTTGCCCGGGCAGGAAGCTGTGCTCCAGGCTCTGCCGCGTCATGCGCTTCAGTTGGGTGTACGACAGGCGATATCCCTCGACGGCTCGCAGATATTCGTGCGTCATGTCGGAGCGGGCTACGCCTTCATCGTCGGTTGAGATCGCGACCGGGACGCCGTATTTCATATAGACGGGCAGGGGATGATCGTCACCGCTAACCCCGAGAATCTGATCGTTCGAAGTCAGATTGATTTCCACCAGCACGTTGCGTGCCGCCATTTCTTTCATCAGGCCGATGGGATCTTTTTCCAGCATCACGTCGACGCCGTGACCGATTCGCTCGGCATGGCCACGCTCCAGAGAGGCGCGGATGTGAAACGCGAGATCCTCGGGCTTCACCAGTCCCATGGCGAGTTCGCCGGCATGCAGGCTGATGTGCACCTTGGGATAGACGCCGTGCAGGGAATCGAGCATCGCCATATGCTCGTTGAAATCGTGAATGGGAACGTACCAGTCTTCTGGCATGACGAGATTCAAGCCTACAAAATGCGGATCGGACGATGCGAGTTCGAAGCCGAGTACGATTTGCGCGAAGACGGCGGCTTGCGGGAGGCCACGCAACACCTGATACAGATAACGCACGCTGACGGTGCATCCCGGCTCGGCTTCGGGCGTTCCGCATTTCAGTTCAGAGCGCGCGCGGGCCTCGTCTTGCGCCAGAGTCTTGCTGGTGGCGGCTGCAATTTCTTTCAGGCCGCGGGCTAGAAGTTGTTCGCGCATCCTGGCAAAATCGCTGTCCCAGCCCAACTTCATCCCCAGCTGAGCCGCGTCGCGGCCATCGGCGGTGTGCATGAATTCGATGTACTGTACGTGCTCGCGGGCGGCGCGGTTGAGAATGGTGGCGACGCCTTCCGCGACATGGTTGTGGGACGCCAGACCGAACTTGTCGAAGGTGGCGAAAAAGTGATCGTGACCGGATTCATCCCCGGGACGCCAGTTGCGCATGGACCAGGCGTCGATGATCTGGTTATAGAGGATGTGATCGTCATAGGCGCAGCGGATGGCGGGCTTGGGCGTGTAACTTTCGCACGAATCGCAGGGTGCGCCCATCAGGCGCGAAGTAGTGCGGTCGACGCAAAAATTGTCGTTGGCGGCAAAATCGAGGAGATCTTCGGCGTAGATCGCGCCGTCGAGGTGATTGTGCAGGTCTCCGCCCTTCGGCATCTGGCCGAGGAATGCCAGCAGCAGCGAGGGCTGGGCGCGGATCGTATCGAGATAGCGTGCTGTTCTCTGCTCGGCGGTTTGTGCCGTAGCCAGAGCAGAGAGGAGAACGACCAGCAGACAGCGACGAACCAAGCACCTCATCGTCAGGTTCACCAACACTGCTTCCCTCCTCGCCAGCAGGCAAAGCATTGTAATTCCTGCGCCGCGATGCGCGCCAATGCTCGAAGCGCGGCGGCACAACGATGCGTCCAAACTCTTTCCCTGCGCCCGAAAAACGGCGGCAGGGCGGATGATGTTACGAGAAACAGGGGCGGTCGGCGCTCAACCTCCGCTCCGCAATAAGCCACTCTGCTACATTGTTTTGGTATGGCGCAGGCCTTGAATAAGCCCACTCGCAATTTCGCCAGCGACAACAATGCCGGGGTGCATCCTGAGGTTCTGGAAGCGATCGCGCGCGCTAACCACGGCCACGTCGTTGCTTACGGTGCGGACCCTTTCACGGGTTCGGCCATTGCCAAGTTTGAAGAACATTTCGGCGCCGGGATCGACGTGTTCTTTACTTTCAATGGGACTGGCGCGAACGTGCTGGGCTTGCAGTCTCTGAACCGGCCATACCATGCCGTGTTGTGCAGCGACTACGCCCACATCTATAGCGACGAGTGCGGCGCCCCGGAGAAACATACCGGGTGTAAGCTCATCCCACTGGCGCATCAGGAGGGCAAGATCACCCTTGATTCCGTGCGCCACGCCTACCATGGGATCGGCGACCAGCATCACGTGCAGGCTCGCGTCATCTCCATCACGCAATCGACCGAGATGGGGACGGTCTACCGGCCGGAAGAGATACAATCGCTAGCCCGATTTGCCCATGACCACGAAATGTTTCTGCACATGGACGGCGCTCGCATCGCGAATGCGGCCGCTTCGCTCGGACACACACTGCGGCAGGCCACCCGCGAACTCGGCGTGGACGTGCTCTCATTCGGCGGCACCAAGAACGGAATCATGGGCGGGGAAGCAGTTGTATTTTTCAATCGCGCCCTCAGCGCGGATTTTCTCTACCTGCGCAAGCAGGGGATGCAACTGGCTTCGAAAATGCGCTTCATCGCGGCGCAGTTCGAGGCTCTGCTCAGCAATGGGTTGTGGCAACGCAATGCGGAACACGCCAATGGCATGGCGCGCCGGTTGGAGGCTGAACTGCGCCAGATTCCGCAGGTGAAAATCGTATGGAGGGTGGAGGCTAACGGCGTTTTCGCGCAGATTCCGCAGCACGCCATCCAGAAAATCAGGGATCGGTATTTTTTCTATATGTGGATCGAAGAGGAATGCATCGTGCGCTGGATGTGTTCTTTCGACACGACTGAAGAAGATGTGAAGGACTTCGCCAAAGTAGTGGCGGAGGCAGTGAAGGGCTAACGCCTCTGGCCCGCCCTGGCCCGCCGGGGACTATTGCTTTTTGATTAACCTTTGGCTAAATTGGCCGCAACCTCGGGGCGCAGGTTCTTGGAAGAACATACTGCTCAGGAGTCGGCATGAATCGCAACAGACTCGGCAAGTGGATCAGCATCTTCGTCCTGGTTAGCGCGGGCATTTGGCTGCTCACCCTCTCCAGTTGTGCACGGAGTACAAAGCTGGTTTCGATCGCGATCCAGCCCTCGAGCGGCACATTTGGAGCCGTCGATCCCAACGCCAATTTTTCATTCAAAGCCTTCGGCTCGTACATCCATCCTCCCAAGACGGTCGACATCACCGATCAGGTGAACTGGCAGTCTAATAATCCACAAGTCATTCAGATTACCAGCGCGGGAGTCGCCTCGCCGAACCTCGACTGCGGCGTAGCGCAGGTGTTTGCGGAGATGCACAGCGGCAACAGCGATGTTGTGAGCAATTCGGCCACGATTACAGTGGACGGCCCAGCTAGTCTCGGTTGTACGCCGGCTGGCCCCTTGCCGATTCTTACGGTAACCGTGGCCGGCACCCTCACTGGCACAGTGACAAGCTCTCCAGTCGGAATCACTTGCTCGGTAGGGTCGTCCTGCAGCTCGCAGTTCACCACGGGTACGACGGTTTTGCTGACCGCTGCTCCTGCAGGCAACTTTCAGAGCTGGAGTAACTGCAACACGACGAACGGCGCCACTTGCACTGTCTTTCTTGAGAACAGCGTTACCGTGACGGCAACGTTTTAACTTGAAGACGCCGGCGTGTCAGCGAAGCTTCCGCGTCCGGTTTTCGGTCAGCCGCACTGGCTAGTCGGGTTCTAGAAGTTTGCCCAGGGTGGGCTTATGCTTCTCCGGCTTCTTCTTTTTCTCGACCACGATCTGCCCCGCAGGGGGCGGGCCGACGCGCTCGCGGGCTAATTCTTTCACCGCGGTCACGGCGCGAAAGGCCGTCGCTTTTTTCTTTTTCACCATGCCATTTCCCGGTGGCCGGAGGGGTGGACATGAGTGTACCCCGTGCGCTCGGTGGACGATGTTTAAGAATCGATCACCTCGTAAAATGTGCAATAATTCATGGTTGGCGGGAAACCCGACGCTCGGGAACCCCAAACTTATGGAAGAGCGCGATTTTTTCGACGAGAAGCAGGAGAAAAAACCGGCTTCGCTGAATTGTCCTCACTGCCACCAGGCGGCGGAGTATGAAGTGACCTGGGTGGTCCGCACCAAGAAACGCCAGCTTTCCGGCCGCGCCGACGAGCGTGACCGTGCCCGCTTCGCCAAAGCCCGTTCTTACATGCTGCGCAAAGACGACATGATGGCATGCAAGAACATGCGCTGCCGGAAACGGTTCGATATCTCCGGCGTGCAGTCGGTAGTGTTCACGGAATAGCAGCCTCAGATTCAATTCCAGTCTAGAGGCGGAATAGTCTTGCCGGCGGCTGGAGCGGCTCGATCTTCGCTCGACGGACAGCCGACAGCGCCCGTTCCCAAATGAGAATCTTGTCTACCCCGCTGGGGTAGTGGGTCCGTTTTCGGGTTGCCCGTCATTTTCCCGCAATGGGCGCCCTCAATGGTTAGCTCGTAATGGTCAGCCCGTAATGGTCAGCCCGTCGGGTAAGCCCCCGTGTAAGAGAATCAACAAAAAGACTGGTAAGGGCTCTTCCTTTCGAAAGCCTGATCGAACTTAGAATAGGGACGAGGACTGCTGTTGTCACAATTTGCCCCGGAGCGTCGTTTTAGGTATGTGACTCCGGGAAGGCGGGCAATATCGTGGGAACTGCACAAACCCTGAATCGCTCCATGACCCTACGGGAGAGTTCATCGAAGCACTGGGATGAGGCTGATTTCCGGGTCGTCTTTCTTCAGCACTACGCTCGGATCGTCGCCATTTTGGTGCGACTGCTCGGCGATCGCTCGCCTGCGGAAGAGGTAGCCAGCGATGCTTTTTGGCGCTTGTACCACCAGCCTGCGTTGCAGATCGACGGCAACGTCGGGGGTTGGCTGTACCGTACGGCGACTAACCTCGGTATCGATGCTCTGCGTGCCAGTGGCCGCCGCCGCCAATATGAGGGAACTGCCGGACGGCTCGTCGAAGAACGCACGGTCGCCGGTCCACTGGACGATTTGCTGCGCGAAGAGAAGTGCCGGCGGGTGCGCTCCGTTTTGGCCTCGATTAAGCCCGCACAGGCGCAACTTCTGATCCTGCGCAACTCCGGGTTGTCCTATAAAGAACTCGCCGACGCCCTGGACGTGAAGATGAGCGGCATCGGTACCATGTTGATCCGTGCCGAGGAGGAATTCCGCAACCGCTACCAGGCACTTCATCCGAACGAGCTTCATGCAAACGAGGAGGAATTATGACTTGCATTGATGATGGAATTCTTCGTGCCCGCCTCGACGGCGAACTGGCCGCTACCCAATTGACCGAGGTGAATCAGCACCTCGCCGCTTGTGCCGATTGCCGCGCGCGTTTCGCAAGGCTGAGCGCTGCAGCGGCGCGCACGGCGGATTTGCTGACGACGCTGGCTCGGGCGGACAACGACTCTGCATTAAACCCGGCTGTGGCCTATGCCCAGTTCAGGAGCCAATTCGGAACGGCCGATGAACCCAACGATTCTTGGATCAGCCGCCTCTTTGCGCCCCGCTGGCGTCCGGCTTGGGCCTTGGCAGCGGGCACAGTGGTGGTCGCGATTTTGGTTGGCGTGAGTCCGGTTCGCACCTGGGGGCAGCGGGTCCTCGCCATGCTGCGAGTCCAGAAGATTGCTGTCGTCACCATCGATCCCAGCACGCTGATGACCGGCGGAGAATCCGACTCGCGACCTTACAAGCTGATTAATCAGTTCATGGCCGACAACGTGGTGGTCACCCTGGACCCGGGTAAACCCGACATCGTTCCCAGCCTGACCCAAGCCGCCCGGTTGGCCGGATATCCAATCAGCACCATCGGCAGTTTGGGGGCGCCCCAAAGTATTGAAGTGAACGGCGAAACTGCGTTCCAGATGACCATCAACCGTGATCGAATTGAGATGCTGCTGGAGGAGGTTGGCCGTTCCGATATCCGCATTCCGGAGTCGGCAAACGGCGCATTGATCGCCGTCCATATTCCGAGAACGGTCATTTCGATGTATGGAGACTGTCCGGCTCGGCACTCGCACGCGATCTCTGATACGCAGTCCCAAGCAGAGGCTCTGGCTGAGCGCAAGATGGAACGTATGGCGAGCATGAATAACCCCAATTGCACCTACCTTGTGCAAGCGCCTAGCCCGACGGTGAGCGTGCCGTCCGAGCTCAAAATGGCGGAAATTGCGGAAGCCGCGTTGCAACTGGCCGGTATGAGTCCGAGCGAGGCCCACTCGTTCTGTCAGACAGTCGATTGGTCCTCCACGATGGTGGTTCCGATCCCGCGCAATACCAGTTCTTACCAGACGGTGAGTGTGGACGGAGTGGACGGCACGCTGATCACAGAAACACTCGCGCAGGGAAATCGGTATAGTCTGTTGTGGATCAAGAATGGAGTGATTCATTCCTTGGCAGGGCACGGGAACTCTTCCGATGCGCTGACGCTGGCCGCTTCGTTGCGGTGATCGTTAATCCGGTACGGATGAACCGATATAGATGTGCCGAGCCTCTGATCTCGCCATCCGCACCCGCGGACTTCGCAAAGTCTTCAGCGGCAAAGTGGCAGTCCGAAACCTCACCCTCGATGTCTCGCGGGGTGAGGTCTTCGGCTTTTTGGGAGCGAACGGCGCAGGCAAAAGCACGTCCGTCAAAATGCTGCTGGGCTTGGTATTCCCAACGAGCGGGGAGGCTGAGATTCTTGGCCGTCCGGCGGGCGATGTGAAGACGCGCAGCAAAGTTGGTTTTCTTCCCGAGCACTTTCGCTTTTATGATTGGCTCACCTCAACTGAACTTCTCAAATTGCACGGCCGGCTTTATGGCATGTCGCACGGCATGCTTCGAGAGCGCGTTCCAGCTTTGCTCGATTTGGTGGGGCTCACGCCGCACTCCGACAAGCCTCTGCGCGATTTTTCCAAGGGTATGTTGCAGCGCATTGGCCTCGCACAGGCGCTGCTGAATGAACCAGACCTGATCTTTCTCGACGAACCCACGTCGGGCCTTGATCCCTTCGGCCGCCGCCTGGTGCGCGACATCATTAAAGCGCAGCGCGCTCGCGGGGCAACCGTGTTGCTCAACTCTCATCTTCTCGGAGAAGTAGAGATTACTTGCGACCGGGTTGCTTTTATCAGGGACGGCGAGGTAGTCGAGACCCGCCAGCTGCATGCCGAGACCGAGGAACAAATCACGGTGTCGATTCGGGTGGTCCATGTGAATGCCGAGGTTGTGAACGGTCTATCTCAGTGGACTCCGTCCGTTCGTATTGAGGGTGAGCGACTGACGCTCAAACTGTCATCCCCTGCCCTACTGCCCGAGGTTGTGCGCTATCTGGTGGCAAAAGGCGCCGATGTTTACGAAGTCACTCCCCAGCGGCTTTCGCTCGAAGAACGTTTCCTCGAAATCGTCGGCAGCGATGGAGGGCTGTGATGGGCGTCTGGATCATGGCCGGAGTCACGTTCCGTGAAGCGGCGCGCAAGAAAATGCTGTGGATGGCGCTGGCCGCGGGCGGCGCGTTCCTGATCCTGTTCGGCACCGGACTGCATTTCCAAGCCAAAGATTTTGCCGCGCATGGCATCAATCCAGTCCTCCGGCGGGAAGTCTCGTTCGCCATGCTCACCATGGGCCTCTATGCCGTCGACCTGCTTGCAGTGCTCCTGACGATTCTGACCTCGGTTGACACACTCTCCGGGGAAATCGCCTCCGGCACGATTCAGGCGGTTGCGACCAAGCCGGTTCCGCGCTGGCAAGTGCTCCTAGGCAAGTGGTTTGGCTTTGTTGGCATGCTGACCGCGTACATTGCGATCATGGTCGGCGGCGTGAATGCCGTAACCTACGTCATGGCAGGAGTAACTGCACGTCACCTCATACGCGGTTGCTTGCTGATGTGGATGGAAAGTCTGGTGCTGCTGTCGGTAACTTTTGCTTTTGCCACTTATTTTTCGACGTTAACCAGTGGCGTGTTTGCCCTAGGCCTTCATGCGCTCGCTTTCCTTGGCGGCTGGATTGAACAATTTGGAGCCCTCACCCAGACGCAACGTGCCGTAAGTGTTGGCGTAGTTGCCAGCCTGCTCATGCCCAGCGAAGCCCTTTGGCGACGCGCTGCCTTCGAGATGCAATCTCCGCTGGCCAACGCGATGCGCATTTCTCCATTCAGCACGCTCTCAGTTCCGAGCCAGGCCATGGTCTTCTATGCCGCCCTATACCTGGCAATTGCGCTAGTGGTCGCCATCCGCCGCTTCTCCCAGCGTGATCTCTGAAGTTGCGAAAATGCAGTTGCTCGGAAGGTGACTCCCAACTCCCGAATCGCCTACTCGGAAACGGACCCACTACCCCGCTGGCCCCGCTGGGGGTAGTGGGCTGCATCGGATGCTCAGCCAAGGACGTGAGCGGAAACCCAGACCCGAAGCACGTCTCTACATCGTTCGTGGAGCGTCACAACTGGAGCGTTCGTACTAGTATGAGGCGCTATACGCGATTGTCGAATGGGTTCTCGCGCAAACTGGAGAACCACGCGGCTGCCGCAGCCCTCAACTATTTGGCGTACAACTTCATCAAAATTCATCGTACACTTCGCGTGTCCCCCGCCATGGCCGCTGGCGTTACAGATCGGCTGTGGAGCGTAGAGGATTTAGTTGCCCTCTGGGAAGCCTACGAGCAGCGGATGGCGGAAAGAGCGGTAGCATGAGCGCGGCGAAATGGCGTCACAGCATGTGCCTAAAGTGCTTCCGCAAGCGGTGGCCTCGCAGGAAGCACTCGGGATGGCAGGTTTCAGAGAAGCTACGAGTCTGGGAAATCTGCTGCTTCTGCTTGGCGAAGCACAAAGATGGCATTCACTGGAAACGAGACCCTAAAAGCAAGGAACTCAGGTGCGGCACACCTGTTCTGATTTCAAAGTAGCCCACTACCCCGCTGGGCATACATTTCCCGCTGCGCTGGGCGGTCATTTATACTGACTGGTTTTCCCGTGGCGGGCCAAAGCCATAGGGGCGAGGAGTCCTACTCTTGAAAATTCTGGTCTGCATCAAGCAGGTGCCGCAGAAAGACGCACCGCTCAAGCTCAACGAAACGGGCACCTGGGTCCGCGAAGAGGTCTCGTACGAGGTCAACGAGCCGGATGCCTACGCGCTGGAAGAGGCTCTGCGGCAAAGGGAAAAGCATAAGGGTGAAGTAGTGGTCATCACCAGCGGGCCAGCCCGCGCCCAGCAGGTGCTGCGGGAAGCCATCGCCAAAGGCGCGGATCGCGCCATCCACCTGGAAGACTCCAAGTTCGTCGGCCTCGATGCGTTTAACACCGCCAAGGCCTTTGCGGTCGCGATCAAAGACGAATCGTTCGACCTCATCTTCACCGGGTTGCAGTCGGATGACTACGGGTACGCGCAGACCGGGGTGATACTGGCGGAGTTGTTGGGATTGCCGCACGCGACCATCATCATGCAAATTGAAAAAACCGACGGCGGGATCCGGGTCAAGCGTGAGCTGGAAGCTGGATACTTTCAGTTCGTCGACATCCCGACGCCCGCCGTGCTGACCATTCAGTCGGGTATCAATAAGCTGCGCTACGCCACCTTGGGCGGCATCAAGCAAGCGAAGCACAAGCCGCTGCGGAAGGTGACGCTGGCCGAAGTGCAGTCAGCGATCGGCGACAATCTGCAGAAGATTGAGCGCCTGTATGTTCCGCAGAAGACGAAGAAGACGGAGCATATCGAAGGCTCCCCGGGAGAGATTGCGAAGAAGCTGGTGGATAAGTTGCGGAATGAGTTGCGGGTGCTGTAGAGGGGCTGCCGAGCTCTGCTCGTCCGGACAGCCGAGGACGGCTATCCCCACCTGGGCTTTGGCGATCACCACGTTTTTGCCGAGAACCGAGAACTGAGAACTCATCATGGCTGATACGATCTTAGTCGTCGTCGAACAGCGCGAAGGAAAACTGAATCGCGTCTCTTGGGAAACCATTACGGCTGGGCAGGCCATCGCGGCGGCCACCGGCTGGGCGCTGGAGGCGGCTGTCCTCGGTGGCAGTGCCGCGCCCATCGCCGCGGAGGTTGCGGCAAAGAAAGTCGCGAAGGTCTATGCCCTCGAGTCGGCAAAGATCGAGCCTTACACGCCCGACGCGTTCGCCGCGGCGCTGAAGCAATTCCTGACAGCCCAGCAGCCCAAACTGGTGTTGATGCCGCACACCTATCAGGTGCGCGACTTTGTGCCCAAGCTGGCTACCGCGATGGGGCGCACAGTCGTCAGCGACTGCGTCGGCTTCAAATACGAAGGCGCGAAACTCGTTTTCACTCGGCAAATGTTTCAAGGCAAGCTGGCCGCTGACGTCAGCTTTACCTGCGATGCTCCGTGGTTTGCGACGTTTCAGAATGGCGCGTTCCGCGCAGACAAAGCGGAGGCGGGCGCGAGCGCGGCGCCCGTCGAGACCGTGAGTATCGAGATCGCTGACGGTGTCATTCGGACCAAGCCGCAGGAAGTTTTCAAGGAAGCCAAGCAGGCGGTGGATCTCACACAGGCTGAAATCATTGTGGCGGTAGGCCGCGGGATTAAAGAGCAGAAAAATATTGAGATCGCCAAGCAACTGGCCGACGCGCTTGGTGGAGATCTGGCGGCGTCGCGCCCAATCTGCGATTCGGGCTGGCTGCCCATGGATCGACAGATCGGCTCCTCGGGACAGACGGTTGCCCCCAAGCTCTACCTGGCGCTCGGCATCAGCGGGGCGATTCAGCATATCGTCGGAATGAAGGGCTCGCGGACGATCATCGCGGTGAATAAGGATTCCGAGGCGCCAATCTTTGAAATTGCGGATTACGCGATTGTGGGGAATCTGTTCGACATCGTCCCCCCGCTGATTGAGGAAGTAAAGAAGGCGAAAGCGGGAAACTGAACTCAGAGACCGCACCTCCAGGTGGATCTTGAATAGGAAGACCTTCTGTCAATCGGAACGCGTCATGGCTTGGAAAAAAACTCTATTGACGCTTGACGCTGTAGCTGGACAAGTCGGACAAAAACAAGAGCCATGCAGATGGTTGTGACAGCGGCCTGAGGAAGCGCCGGAATCGGAACTGCCACAGAGATATCCGCCATACCAAACCTGCCATCGCCGCTTCCAGCAGTGGGTGCGGGAATGCATCTTACACGTGCTAGCCGAGGAGTTGGACCGCCGGGAAAAATTGCAACTGGAGGAGGCTTCTTTATAGACCGGTTCTGGTACAACGCCACTGTCCACCGCACCAGTACCGTTCCCAGGCATCGCGAAGTCAAGAACCATCGGGGGATCCGTTTATGCAAACGACTTGGAGTGTCCCGGCCCGCTTCGCTGAAGTGCTGCAAAACATTTATCATAATCAGTTGCTTGGCGGTCGCTAGCGTGAATCGGCTGCAAAGAAGTTGTGAGTCTGAATGCTAAGGGGCAACTGCTAAGTGCTCGTTTTCCGTAAACCCATCGAAGGTGTCGAACGTCCGCAGATGCCAGCGGATGTAGTGATCGTCGGTGGTGGGCCTGCGGGCATGGCCTGTGCTTTGCGGCTGGCACAACTGATCGACGCGTACAATGCCGCGCACCCTGACTCGCAGTTCAGCAAAGAGAACATCTACGTCCTCGAAAAAGCTCGCGAGATCGGG
>Ga0210406_10000460_pt1 | contig 55208 bp, 55 predicted proteins | sample IncBWC30MmetaG_FD_155454 | JGI IMG/M metagenome (GOLD analysis project Ga0210406, IMG submission 155454) | Forest soil microbial communities from Barre Woods Harvard Forest LTER site, Petersham, Massachusetts, United States - Inc-BW-C-30-M | ecosystem: Environmental > Terrestrial > Soil >...
CAGAGCGACCTTCTTAGCGCGATCCGAACTATGATTGACCGCAAGAAGGACTTTGACGGTCGCAAGCAACTCATCGTTGGGATCACGGAGCGGAGGTATTGCTTGATCAAGGCTGGGAGCTTCTCGACTCATCGCGTATCCCGCGAACGAATGCCCCAGGACGAGCAGGCGCAGCTGCCCTGTCTCGATAGGCGCAGCGTCGGTGAATTGTTGCGTGCCGAGGTCGTCGCTGGTGAGCAACAGTGATTCGCGCGAGAATACCCCCTTGAGTACGAAGACTGGTTCGAATTTGTATTGCAGCAGAGAGCGCTCGCCCTTGCCTCCCACGCCAAGCTTAGTTTCGCTTACATCGATAACGCGCCCGACGAGCACAAGGCCGGAGTCAGCCAGGCCAGACTCCAAGTCCAGGCCGCGATACCACTCGTCATGTGCGAGAGATCGCGGCGGCCCGAATAGGAATAACAACAGAAGACAGGTGGCAACGGGAGCTTTCCGTCGATTCGTGGCGCAAAGGCGAGCCTCCATGGTTGGCCTCCTTTTGGAGGTAAGCAGAATGTAGGGATTTTGACACTTCTTCCCCTTGTCGGGTAGACGCCATTGCGGGCCGAAGTGTTATCCGGATGCTTGCCTCGTGGGGCAATGGCTTGAAGAAAAGGTAAGGAAAGGTGTGGTCTAAAGCATAATCTTGCCGTTTGGCAAGGTTATGGCTTAATCGGATGCCATAACCGCCGAACGCAGATGCGAAGACAACCGTTATCGAAGAGATCATATCGAGAGCTGGACGGGGCGTAATCGCAAGCGCGAGACTTAAACCGGCTCCGCGAAACTGATTCCCGAATCACGCGCTGTCCGGAAACTAATCCTGATGGTCTGGGGCCAAGATCGACTACCTCGCTTGTCGAATTGGACTGGAGTTCCGGCAAGGTTATGTTTTAAAGTCCTACGCTGGCAGCTGCAACGATCACGCATCGGCTCTTTTCCGAGCAGACCCAGTTGGTGCGCTACCGCGACCGTTCTGCCGGACGAAAGATTCCGTGATCGGCGCACCAAAACAGATAACGTCATTCCCGCGCTGAATCGGCTTATCATCCAAAGAACAGTTAGTAGGAGCTACGCTCATGGCAGCGAATCAAGTTGTACTTTACTTCGAGAAGCCCGAGGATGCTTTGCTGTTCACGCTGGCTGCCAGTTCCGTCATGTCAGCAGAAGGGGCGGTCCATAGCAGCAAGGCAGCGGTCAGGGTCGCGCAGGAAATTTGCAAGGCCAATCGAATCACGACTGAGGGTGCACTCAACATCACGTGAAGCGCGGAAAATTCAATGATTCGAAAAGCTGCGCTGCAAATAGGAGTCCCCGCGCTCCTCGCTTTGATTGCATGGAACGCACAGCTTGCCGTCACCCATCTAAAACGGGTGGAGAAATCCGCGGCGCTCACACTTGAAAGCTCCGCGCCACAAGCGGAACTGTCTGGCATATTGAAAAGATGTCACCGATATGGAATCGAAATTCCAGTTGCATCCTTATTTGCAGGCAACTGCACGACGACGAGGCACTTCCACGCTGGGTAGGCGCGCCGGCTACAGGACAATTTCGTACTCCTTGGGGCCGACCGGCTGATGCGCGCTCTGCGGCTGTTCGGTATTGTGGCAATTTGGCTATTGTCGGCTTGCCTCAACGCCTGGGCGATGGCCGCACTGTATTTTGACTTTTCACGCGCCGGCCGCGAATGGCTGCCTCCGGCGATTTATCTGGTAGTGCTCACGCTTTTTCTTGCGCTCTTGAAAAGCCGAGTCTTCAGGATCGGCGCCTGCTTCACTGGCTTTTTTATCGTGCTGGTCTGCTGGTTATCCCTCAAGCCTTCCAACGATCGCGACTGGCAGTCGAATCTCTCTCGGACGCCGTGGGCCGAAATCACCGGCGACCGCGTGACCATCCACAATTTCCGCCACTGCTACTACCGCGAGGAGACGGAGTTCACCTGCGCGTGGCTCACGAAGGAAGTGTTCCTCTCCCAAGTCCGGGGGGTTGACTTCTTCGTGGACTACTGGAGTTCGCCCTGGATTGCGCATCCGATCATCAGTTTCCAGTTCGGCGACGACGACTATGTAGCGGCCTCGATCGAAGCGCGATACCAGATCGGCCAGGGCTATTCGCCCATTCGCTCCTTTTTTCGGCAATTCACCATCATTTACGTGCTTGCTAGTGAGCGTGATCTCATCCGTCTCCGCACTAACTATCGCTCAGGCGAGAAGGTCTATCTCTTCCACATGACTGCCAGCCCACAATGGTCGCGCGATTTCTTTCTTCAGTATCTCCGCCAGGCGAACCGTCTGCGGGATCACCCAAGATGGTTTAATGCCATCACCAATAACTGCACGACTAGCATATTCGCCAACATGGCCGACACTGGCCACATGTTGGCGCGGACCTCACGATACTCGTGGTGGGTTCTGTTGAACGGCCGCGCACCGGAGATGCTCTATCACGGCGGGAACTTCGCCGGCAAGCTGGCTTTTTCTGAGCTTAAGGCGCAGGCGTACATAAATCCCGTCGCGAACATGGTGAATGACGCTCCCGACTTCTCCCAACGCATCCGTAAGAACCGGGCTGGCTTTGAGTTTCTCCGCTCCGGTCATATCGCATCACCATCAGCCAAGCAGAATTAGATTGGGGCTCGTCAAGCCGTCAAGCGAGGCAAAATCAGGGAGAGGTTTTGAGCGTACCGCAAAATCTCAACCGCGAAAGAATAAACCCGATTCTCATCTTTTTATTGATTGGTTCCATGGATTGGCCGGTCAAGCGCTCAGAACTCAGTCAGAGCGTCAGTCGTAATAGCGCGGGTCCATCGAAGCTACTGGAAAGTGCACCCATTGCGGATGGCGATTGTGATCGGACTTCGAGGCATGGCGATCCAAATCCCCTAGCCGGAGTCACCGATCCTGCGATCTGAATCTCAAGAACTGCAAACTCGAATCGCTCACAACAGATGCAACGGCGGCAAAGGGGACAATTTCAGTCGTTGAGAACTGGCCGATGCGGGTTATTGGGTTATTGAGCGCAAGAGCGATCTTTGCGGATTCTGCCCCGTGTGCAAGACAAGAATCACCCGTCCCACGGGATGGCGCCTTCATCACTGCTTCCCCGCGTGATGGGTGGCTCGCGCAGCGTCGAGAACCGCGTCTTGCTTCATCCGGAGTGCCATAACAGGGTTCACGACCAGCGTATTGCTGTATCGAAGGCGCATCTCCCTAAGGAGGCAGTCGAAGAGTCGAAGGGCTTGCGCTGGGTGAGGAAAACTCTCATGCCCAGTTCTTAGAGGGCTGGGCGACTGCAAGGTCGCCCAGCTACTCGGTGCATAGGAATCGACCCGGAGACGCGCTGCTCACTGCAGCACACAGAGCGCCTAATGAAATACGGTCCCGTCTCTAGATTCCGCCACGATCGAGAAGCCTATGGTAAGGTGATGCGGTTCGGCGCGTAATGCTTCGACCGGACAGCGGCTCCCTAAGGCTAATTCTTGGACCCAGTCAAACCTCGCCAGTTGCTCGGAGTGTTCGACGCCACCATGATCGTTATGGGCGGCATTGTCGGCTCCGGTATTTTCATCAACCCCTACGTGGTTGCGCTCCGCGTGCACACTCCGTTTTTGATTCTGGGCGTCTGGCTCATGGGCGGAGGCCTTGCCTTGCTCGGTGCGTTCATCTGGGCAGAACTTGCATCTCGCTTGCCGGGCGCGGGGGGACAATACCTTTACTTGCGTGAGGCGTACCATCCGTCGGTCGCATTCATCTATGGATGGGTCCTTCTTCTGGTGACGCAGACCGGCGGGATGGCGGCAGTCGCGGTCACGTTTAGCCGTTACTATCGGGAGATCACCGGGTTCTCCCTACGCGATGGGCCGATCGCAGCCGCAACCCTGCTGGGTTTGACGGCGATCAATTGCTTTGGCGTGCGGGCCGGCAGCAATGTGCAGAGTGTACTCATGCTGCTCAAGGCCGGCGCCATCGCCGCTATGGTCGTGGTGGGAATACTCTGGGGCGGCGGCACGGTGCACCCCTTGCCTTTGCTCGACCGTCCGATTTCGACGGGGTTGGATAGCGCCGTCGGTGCCGCTATGATTCCTGTTGCCTTCGCGTACGGCGGATGGCAAACCGCAAGTTTCGTGGCCGGCGAAATGCGCGATCCCCGCCGCGATCTCTCCCGCGGACTGGTGGTCGGCGTGATCGGGGTGATAGTCCTCTACCTAGCAGTCAATTTTGTTTGCTTGCGCGTGCTCGGCCCGGACGGATTGGCCGCGACCCGCACTCCCGCATCGGCGGTGATGCGTGCCGCTCTGGGTGAGCGAGGAGCTCAGTGGATCGCGGTGGGTATCGCGATTTCCACGTTGGGCTTTCTGAGCCAGGGGATTCTGACCGCTCCGCGCGTTTACTACGCCATGGCTCAGGATGGTCTCTTCTTCAAGAGTGTGGGCTGGCTTTCTCCTCGCACCGGAGTCCCGGTTATTGCCATTGTGCTGCAAGGCGTGACTGCGACCGTGATTGCGCTTTCGGGGCGCTACGAAGAGATCCTGAACTATGTGATCTCCGTTGATTTCATTTCCTTCGGCCTGACGGCCGCTTCGCTGTTTGTGTTCCGGCGAAAAAACCAGGCCTCGTCTTTGCAGCTGTATCGGGCCCCGGGCCATCCTTTCACCACAGCTCTTTTTGTGCTGGCCTGTGCCGCCATCGTGATCACGACGGTAGCGACTTTCCCGGCGAATTCCGCCATCGGCCTCATCATTCTCCTGGCTGGCTTCCCGGTATATTTGTACTGGAGCCGTCGTGCGCGGCGAAACCCACCTGCGCCGAACCTATGAGACATCGACATTCCGATTACATGTTGTGGGCAAAGACACAGAGCCGCGCGAAGTTCAATCTCGCGACTAGCGGCGTGGGTCCGTTTCCTTTGAGTGACCTTCCGGTAACCATCGATCAGTTGGAGATCAACGGCGACAGCGCTTACGGCTACTCTCCCCTGCAGCGTGCCATCGCGAAGAAATGCGGAGTCGATGCCGATTGCGTGGTGGCTGCCGCCGGCACATCCATGGCCAATCATCTGGCCATGGCCACGCTTATCGATCCCGGCGATGAGGTTCTGATCGAACAGCCAACCTATGAGTTGCTCACTTCCACGCTCTTATACTTGGGCGCGGCATTAAAGACTTTCGCCCGCAATGAAGACAACATGTACGCACTCGATCCTGCTGAAGTTCGTCGCGCAATCACGCCCAAGACCAAATTAATTGTGCTAACCAACCTGCATAATCCCAGCAGCGTCCTGGCTTCCGATTCCGTGCTGCGTGAAATTGGGGACCTGGCCCGCAGCGTAGGCGCGCGTGTGCTGGTCGACGAAGTCTATCTCGATGCTGTTTACACCGACACTCCGCAGACCTCATATCACCTGGGGCCGGAATTCATTGTCACCACCAGTTTGACCAAGGTCTACGGCCTGAGCGGCCTTCGCTGTGGGTGGATTCTAGCGAAGCCCGACTTGGCTCGGGCCATGTGGCGGCTGAACGACCTGTTCGCGTCCATCCCTGCGCATCCGGCCGAGCTTTTGAGTGTCCTAGCACTGGAAAATCTTAACTATATTCGCGAACGCGGACGTAAGATCGTAGAAGCCGACCGCGCGCTACTGAGAGAGTTCCTTATCAGACAGGAAGGCGTCTCCGCTCCCCGCACTGAATTTGGGACAACCGCGGTTCTGCGCTTCGCCAAGGACAACGTCGATAATTTTCTGGCCCGGCTGCGCACCGAGCATGAGACCTCAGCCGTGCCCGGACATTTTTTCGGTCTGCCCAATCACTTCCGTGTCGGCATGGGAGTGGACACGGAAATGTTCGGGGAGGGATTGCAGAGAATAAGCCGGGCGCTGGGGACCGTCTGACTCGCGAAGCACTGGCACGGCGTCTTCTCGCTGAAGCTCGCCTTTTAGAACGTTCGTCCGAGACCTAGAAAGATGAGCAAAGCCAGCCGATGCTCTCGAGCAGAGTCGAAACAGAAACCTGGAGACAAGCCCCAGATCATGTTGGCAACGGCATCAGCCCGCAGCAAGATCGCCGCCGCTCAAAAAGCGCGGTGGGCGAAGCTGAAGGCGGGGCAAACAGGCGTAGACCCAGGGGAGCTTGCTGCGAGTTACGCGGCAGTCTTCAGGCACAACGCCCCACCCGCGAACTACGAATTTGAACTTGCAGCCTGTTGGGAGAGCAGATATGTTGGGGTGGTTCAGCGCGTCTCAAGACACCATTTCCACAGGAGGCGACGATCATGTCAGTCCAAGAAAACGTTGCATTAATGCGGCGCTGGTTCAAAGAGGTTTGGAATGAGGGTAGAACGCAGACGGTTTACGATCTGCTTGCTCCCGATGCCGTCGCAATCGGCCAACTGGAGGATGGCAGCCCGCTTCGTGGACCCGCAGAGTTCGCTTCATTTGTGGAGCGCACCCGCGGCGCCTTTCCCGATATCAAGGTGGTGGTGGAGGATGTCTTCGGAGCAGATGATAAGGTCGTATTGCGCTGGTCGGCTACGATGACGCATCGCGGAGATCATCTGGGAATGCCCGCTACTGGCGAGTGCGTGCGATTATCAGGGATAACCATTGCACGCTTTGCCGACGAACGGATTATCGAGGGATGGGACAACTGGGATCAGTTAGGAATGCTGAAGCAGATCGGGGTCTACCGGAGTCCGGAAGCCAGTCTGTTGAAGAGCGCGTAGAAAACAGCGGCTTACTGTCGAGAAGTCGGACTAAGACCAATCACAGCCCTTTCGACGCTCACTTGCAAATGATGCTCGGATTATCCTTTGCCAATTCCAAACAAGCCGTGTGTTGCGTGGTGCTCTGCCGCTGATTTGCGACCGATTCTGGAGTGGAGGCGGGAGCAACTGCCGGCGAGGCTGAAACAGGAGTCGGAGTCGGAATCGGCTCACTCGCAGTGGGAGCTTTGTCGAGCATCGCTTGAAATGCTGCAATCTCCTCTCGCTGGCTCCATATCAGCCCCTGAGTTTGGGTTTTGCAGTAATCGTCCGGATATTCCCAGGTAGGCTGCACGGTCACCTTGGTCATGCCATTAAGTTCCGCCAGCGTGTATGACCACACCTTTTTGGTGGTCATGCCCGGACATACACTTGAAGCCATGAAAAGCGCCTCTATGACGGGCATCTGCGCTGGCTTCGAGAACCGGAACTGGAACTGGTCGTCGGAATCGAGGATGTACCCTTCTCTTAGAGCCGTTTGAACGATTATCACCTTAAGCGTTTGAGCAGAAGCTTTGCTGGTGAATATATACGGTCCCGGCTGAGCCTTTGGTTTCTTATCTCGTGCCGCAGCCAAGGTCGTTATCGCCAGAATTAGAATTAGAACTCGCTTCATACTTTTACTCCATGGTGAACTCTAGCTGCATAACCCCGCGAACCGTTAATTACCGGAGTCATCAGACATGTTGGCTACACTTGACACAAAAGCCCGCCACCACCTCTGAAACGGGTCAGACGACTCCAGCCCCTTCCGGCAGCCAAAGTCCCCGCAGATCGCCTTCCTTTCCGATCACCCGCACCACAACCGTTCGTAGGAAAAAGAACCTTCGCTGGAATCACGGCTACTGCCCTCTGTAGAACAGGTAAAAAAGCAGCCACCCGGAAGCAAGCAACCGCATAGATGAATGACTGGAACAGCGTCACCGCAGGAACCAAGCCCCGCAGGACATTGAGAAAGGTGAGGACGAACGACTGCAGCAAAAGAGCCGTCATCAGAATCGTGCCGATCAGAGCCAGCAACGCCGCATTTTTGAGGGTCATGGCCGCAATATGAACGTTGCCGTGGCGGCTGCAACTCTGGTCCCTCCATTTTGGCTTCGAAAATGAACCAGGCGCTCTGTTTCCTGACGGAGCAGTCCTCCCCACGCCGATCGTCGGTTTTTGTCGAAGGTGAATTTAGAATGTCTGTATGCGACGAATCTGCGTTTTCTGCGGTTCCAGTCAGGGTAGCCGTCCTGAGTATGGCGCTGCCGCCGAGGAAATGGCTGCTGAATTGGTGCGAAGAAAAATTGGGCTGGTGTACGGCGGTGGCAAAGTGGGTCTGATGGGGAGTATCGCGGACGCTGTGTTGAGGGCGGGCGGGGAGGCGCAGGGAGTCATCCCGGAACACCTGATGGCGCGGGAGCTCGGGCACCATGGGCTTACGAAACTCCATGTCGTCCGCTCCATGCACGAGCGCAAGGCCCTTATGGCCGACCTGTCGGATGCCTTCGTCGCTCTGCCGGGCGGATTCGGGACGCTGGAGGAGTTTTGCGAGGCGGTCACTTGGACGCAGCTTGGCCTGCATACGAAGCCCTGCGGCATCCTGAATACCTTGGGGTATTATTCGCCGCTGCTCCAGATGTTCGACCATGCGGTGGAGGAGCGGTTCCTGAAGCCGGAGAACCGAGCATTGGTGCTGGCGCGAGTATCTCCCAGGGAACTGCTGCAAGCACTGGAGGAGTGGCGTCCGATGCATATTGAGAAATGGCTCAGCCCCGAGACGCGGTGAATCGGAACTGGTCAATCACTGACCTCCGGATGCCTGATCGAAGGCAAGCATCCATCGTTCATGCAAACCCTGCTGGCACCCACACCGGCACCTGTAGATGTTTCCGGCCACCCGTATTATCAGGTACTCGGCAGTCCCCGGAATCACAGCTACGTTGTTGAAAGTATTGGATCGGGAACAAGTGTGAAGAGGGCACTCTACTGCTGAGTGAAGCGCCCACTGTGGTGCGGTAAGTTCATCGTTTTACATAAGTTCCCTCCTGAACCATCCCGGCCTCGGTTCGTTTTCAGTTCTCGATCAGCGTGCGAACTTCGCTTGATCTTCACAAACAGATGTAGTAAACCATCGAAAAGCCGAGGAGGCATTATGGTGGAACAGGCTGCAGGCAAACTCGATCGCAACGGGAAGCTGTTGCTCGGAATGGCGGGAATCGCGGCGATCGCGATAGTCTTTTTCAGCCTGATACACGTCACCCAGGTCCGCGCTCAATCCCCGGCGGAGAATCCGACTCAGAATATTGCCGACACCTGGCAGGGAACGCTGCACGCCGGCAGGGACCTGCGGACGGTGGTCAAGATCGCAAAGGCGGACGGAGGCGGATACAAGGCGGTTTTCTACAGCATCGATCAAGGTGGCGACGGAATTCCAGTAACCAAAATTACGCTGGAGGGTACGACCGTGAAGATGTCGCTCACGGCAATCGGTGGCACGTATGAAGGCAAGTTGAGTTCGGATGGCAAGTCGATTGTGGGCAGCTGGAGTCAAGGGCCCAACCCTCTTCCTCTTAGTCTGGCACGGGCTACGCCCGAGACGGAATGGACCATCCCGGCGCCGACCCCGAAGCTTCCGCCGATGGACGCCAATGCTTCACCCAGCTTCGAGGTGGCCACCATCAAGCCGAGCAAGCCGGATGAGCCAGGCAAAGCGTTCCTCGTCCGAGGCCGCCGCTTCCAGACGATCAACACCACGTTGAGTGAGATGATTTCGTTTGCCTACGGAGTCCATTCCAAACAAGTCCTTGGCGCTCCCGCATGGGCCGCCGCCGAAAAATTCGATATCGACGGGCAGCCCGACGGAGAAGGTGCGCCCAGCGATAAGCAATGGAAAGGCATGCTGCAGAAGCTGCTGGTGGAGCGCTACAAGCTGACCCTTCACCACGACAAGAAAGAGCTTTCGGTTTATGTGCTGTCCATTGCGAAGAACGGCCCCAAGCTTACCAAGAGTGAAGGCGATCCGAACGGCCTGCCAGGCTTGTTCTTCCGAGCCTTGGGTGCACTGAACGTTCGCAACGCCAATATGGCCGACTTCGCGGGGTTGATGCAGCAGGCTGTGCTCGACCGCCCCGTCCTCGATCAAACCGGACTCGCGGGAAGATTCGATTTCACCCTCAACTGGACCCCCGACGATTCACAGTTCGGCGGCATGGGAGCCAAGATTCCTCCTCCAACAGACAGCGCCACCGCGCCGCCGAATCTGTACACCGCCATCCAGGAGCAGATCGGGCTCAAGCTTGACGCTACCAAAGCGCCCGCCGACGTGCTCGTCATCGACCATGTCGAGGAGCCTTCGGAAAATTAGCCGCACGGAAGAACAAGCTCGATCTTTCGCTGCGGGCCAAGCCGCGCCGCAGCCGAGCCCATCCGATTGTCGCCCTGCGCCGTTGCAATGCTAACCTTTCTGTAGTAGATTTACACACAATAGTAGTAGGAAATCCCATGGTGCGTCCTCAACTCACTCCGCTTGAATTCCAGATCATGAAAACTTTTTGGGATCGCGGGACGGCTTCCATCCGGGAAGTTCAGGAAGCTTTTCCGGAAGATGCCCGGCCCGCATATACAACCGTGCAAACCACGATCTACCGTTTGGAGGCCAAGAACGCGGTCCGGCGGGTTAGAAAGATCAGCAACGCCCACATTTTCGAAGCAGTGATCTCGCGCACCGCCGAGCAAAATCGTCTGCTGGGCGAGCTGCTGAGTTTATTCGGAGGCCGCGCTAAGCTGGTAATGGCGCATCTGGTGGAGTCTGGGAAACTCACACTGGATGACGTACAAGATGCCGAAAAGACGCTGCGAAAGCATTCGAGAAAGGAGAAAGAGAGATGATGCCCGCGGGAATGAGTCTGATGGAGATGACGCTTGGCGATCTGTCCCCTTTGGCGAATCATCTTTGGCAATCGACTCTTTCGGTCGTTGCCATCTGGTTGCTGACCGTCGTGTTGAGAAAGAACCAAGCGGCGGTGCGTTATTGGCTTTGGCTGGCTGCGTCGGTGAAGTTTCTGATTCCTCTTTCGCTGCTGGTCGGCTTGGGCAGTCAAGTCGGATGGCGGAGGGCTCCGGCAATTGCGGCCGCCATCGCCGGGCCCACTGGTCCTCCCGTGGCCGCGGATATCGGCGGCCCCTTTACCGTTTCAGCCCCAGCGCATCAGGCCCTCGCATCGCCCGCTTTCAACGCACTTCCGGGCATTCTCTTCGTTGTGTGGCTCTGCGGTCTGGCGGTAAGCATCATTTTGTGGCTGCGCTGCTGGCGAGAGATGCGAGCGGTTCGAAAATCTGCGGTTCCAATGGCGCTCGGCCTGCCGATTCCTGCCATGTCCTCCTCTGCGCTGATGGAACCTGGAGTGTTCGGCGTCCGCCACCCCGTGCTGCTTCTGCCCGAGGGGATCGTGGATCGTTTGACCCCGGCTCAGTTGAATGCGGTTTTGGCGCACGAAATGTGTCACGTGCGGCGGCGCGATAATTTGACGGCTGCAATCCACATGGCAGTGGAAGCCATCTTCTGGTTCTATCCCCTGGCATGGTGGATCCGGGCGCGTCTGATCGAAGAACGGGAAAGGGCCTGCGACGAAGCCGTGCTGCAATTCGGTAGCGACGCGGAAATCTATGCGGAGGGAATTCTCACCGTGTGCAAGTTCTTCGTCGAGTCGCCTGTGGCATGCGTGTCCGGAATCAGCGGCTCCGATCTAAAGAAGCGGATCACCCGCATCATGACGCAGCGCTTTGCACGCAAGCTCACCGTGGGAAGAAAATTGCTGTTGGCTGCGATTGGCGTGGCCGCCATCACCCTGCCGGTCGCGTTTGGCCTGCTGAGGGCAGTCCCCAGCCGGGCTCAGTCGCAAGATTCAAACGCCAGTGCGCGTGTCTACGAAGTCGCTTCAATAAAGCCCAATAAATCTGGAAACAATATGGTCAGGTTTAAGATGAAGCCGGACGGGCTTTCTTTGACCGGCGCGACGCTCCACATGCTTATTGAAAGCGCTTACGACGTCCGAGACTTTCAGATCACCGGAGCTCCGAGCTGGTTCAACTCTGAGAAGTACGATATCGAGGCGAAAATGGATGGTTCTGTAGCTGAGGAACTGCAGAAGCTTAGCGACGAGCAGCGCGGGGCTGAGAATTGGCGAATGCTTCAGGCGCTATTAGCTGATCGCTTCCAGTTAAAACTACACCGCGATACCAAAGAACTTCCTGTCTATGCGCTGGTCATCGCGAAGACTGGTCTCAAACTTCATGAGGCAACACCTGGCGACACCTACCCCAACGGCTTCAAAGGCCCCGAGGGTGTCGGAGGAGCGGGCATGATGTTCATGGAAGGAAATGGAGGTCCGGTAAGGGGTCAAGGGATTGCAATGGCAAACTTGGTGCACCTCTTGTCGCAGCAACTGGGCCGCATCGTTGTCGATAAGACCGGCCTCACCGGCAAATATGATTTCACCCTGCAGTGGACGCCAGATGAGACCCAGGGTCCGCCAAGCGGCCCTCCGGGGATTGGCAGTACTCCCCCGCCTGAGTCTTCGGGGCCTTCGATCTTCACCGCGATTCAGGAGCAGCTTGGGCTGAAACTGGAGTCGCAAAAAGGTCCCGTGGAGATTCTCGTCATCGACCATGCCGAGAAGCCCTCCGCCAACTGACGCTAAGCGATCTTCGGGAGAAACGAAAATGTGTTGGAGCGGTGAATGCATCGAAGCTTGCAGCTGGTTTGCGTCCTGCTTTGCACTCTAGCAGCGCTGGCATTCCCAGCAGTGGCCGCGGCTTCGCCGTATCACGGCCAGATCAGCTTCCAGGGCTGGCCGGTTCCCGGGGCTACCGTCACAGTGACCCTGGGAACGAAGAGTGTCCTTACCGTCTCCGATCAGGCAGGACTCTACAACTTCGCGGACCTGCCGGATGGACCTGCAAAGATCAAGATCGAGATGCAGGGCTTCTCGACGATCGAGGCCGACCTGACAATCGCCGCGAATACTCCTGCGGGAAAATGGGAATTAACGCTGCTTCCGCTCGACCAGATCGCCGACATGGCGCGCACCCAGCTCGCGCCTGGCCCGCTTCCTACCGTCAGTTCCGAAGCGGCTGCGAAGAAGCCCGCCGGCGCCGAATCTTCCCACAGCACCGTCGGTGACATAGCGAAGCCGCAGGACGAGCTGAGCCAACAACCCTCGGACGGCTTTCTCGTGAATGGCAGCGTCAACAATGCAGCCACTTCAAGGTTCTCGCTCGACCAGGCCTTCGGCAACCGAAGGTCAAACAGCAAGAGTCTCTACACCGGCGGATTTGCCGCCATCCTCGACAACTCCGCCCTTGACGCCCGCCCCTATTCGCTCAGCGGATTCGGGTCGCCCAAGGCTTCGTACAATCGCATCACCGGAGTCTTCACCATGGGAGGACCAATCAAGATTCCGCATCTGTGGGCACACGGTCCCAATTTCTTCGTTGCCTACCAGTGGACGCGCGACCACATCGCCGAAACCGAGTCAGGCCTGGTACCCACTCCGCAGGAACGGTCGGGCAATCTCGCGGGCGTGCTCAATGCTCTCGGCCAACCCGTTTCCATCTTCAATCCTGCCACGGGCCTGCCCTTCGCTGGCAACATGGTTCCAGTCAGCCCCCAGGCGCAGGCCTTGTTACAGCTCTATCCTTTGCCCAATATTGCGGGCGATTCGCTCTACAACTACCAGGTGCCGGTTCTAAACAGCAGCCATCAGGATGCCCTGCAGTCGCGTCTGGACAAGACTCTCGGCCGCAAAGATGAACTCTATGGCAACTTCAACTTTCAGAGTACAAGAGCGAGCAACGCGAACCTGTTCGGTTTCACCGACAACACCCAGATCCTCGGCATCAACACCAACATCAACTGGGCGCACCGCTTCAGTCAGCGTCTTTTTGTTTACGGAAGCTATCATTTCAGCCGGCTCAGAACGGAAATTGTTCCGTATTTTGCAAACCGGCAGAACATCTCGGGCGCCGACGGCATCTCTGGCAACGATCAGGACCCGACCAACTGGGGTCCGCCCACGCTCAACTTCTCCAGTGGCATCACTGCTCTCACCGATGGGCAAAGCTCCTTCAACCGTGCCCGCACCGACAGATTTTCCGCTTCTAGCGCCGTCTATCATGGGCGTCACAACGTCATCATCGGCGGCGATTTTCGCAAGCAGCAGTTCAACGATTTCTTCCAGCAGAACCCGCGTGGCATCTTCGCCTTCACTGGCGCCGCAACCCAGGGCCCGGCTAGCGGTGTTCGAATAATGACCGGCGGCTCCGACCTCGCCGACTTCCTCATCGGCGTGCCCGACACCAGCGCGCTCGCCTTTGGCAACGCCGACAAATATCTTCGCGAGCCCGTCTACGACGGCTACATTACCGACGATTGGCGCATCCTGCCGTGCCTCACGATGAATGCTGGCCTGCGCTGGGAGTATGGCGCCCCGATGAGTGAGCTTCACGCGCGCCTGGTTAATCTCGACGTGGCTCCCGGCTTCACCGCCGTGGCTCCCGTTCTAGGCAGCGATCCGGTAGGCGCGCTAACCGGCACTCATTATCCCAGCTCGCTCATTCGCCCCGACAAGCGCGGCTTTGAACCACGAGTCGGAGTCTCGTGGCGTCCCATCCCCGCTTCGACCATCGTCGTCCGCGCCGGTTACGGCATCTATCACGACACCTCCGTGTATCAGACATCAGCCCTCAATCTTGCCCAACAGGCGCCGCTTTCGAAGAGCTTGAGCGTGCCGAACGGCGCGGCCTGCCCACTCACGCTGGCCAACGGCTTCACGCCCTGTTCCTCCAGCACCAGCGACACTTTTGCAATCGATCCCAATTTTCGCGTGGGATACGCCGAGACCTGGCAGATGGTCGTCCAGCGCGATCTCCCCGGCGCGCTTCAGCTCAGCGCAACTTATCAGGGAGTAAAAGGCACGCGCGGCGTTCAACAGTTTCTGCCCAATACTTATCCGATCGGCGCAGCCGACCCCTGCCCCACCTGTCCGTCGGGCTTCGTTTATCAAACTTCGGGTGGAGACTCCACGCGCGAAGCGGGTCAGGTCCAACTGCGGCGCCGGCTCCGCAACGGACTCACTGCCGCGCTCCTCTACACCTTTTCAAAGTCGATCGACGATGATGCCTTTTTAGGCGGCCTGGGTCACGTCAGCGCGACTACGCAAGGCCAAGGCTCGACTGATTCCACATCCGCCAGCGCTCCAACGCTGAGCGCGCCTCCGCCAACTCCGGCGGTTGCGCAGAACTGGCTCGATCTCCATGCCGAACGTTCGCTCTCCAGCTTTGATCAACGTCACCTGCTCAACCTGCAAATTCAATACACCAGCGGCGAGGGCCTGGGCGGCGGAACTCTCATGACCGGCTGGTCTGGCAGACTCTTCAAGGGCTGGACCTTTCTCACCAGAATGGTCGCCGGAACGGGGCTGCCAGAAACACCTGTCTACTTGGCGGCCGTCCCCGGAACCGGGTCCGTCGGCACAATTCGCCCCGACCCCACGGGCGCTCCGCTCTACGCTTCGGAGGCCGGCTCGCATCTCAATGCCGCCGCCTACACCGCGCCCCTGCCCGGCCAATGGGGAACTGCAGGCCGGAACTCGATTACCGGCCCCGACCAGTTCAGCCTCGACAGCTCGCTGGCGCGCACCTTCCGTCCGAGTTCACGCTTCTACCTCGACGCCCGCGTGGACGCAACCAACCTGCTCAACCACGGTGTGTTTACCGGCTGGAATACGATCGTAAACAGCACGCAATTCGGACATCCGGTCGCCGCCAATCCAATGCGCAGCATCGAGACTACATTGCGCGTGAGGTTTTGAGATGAGGAAGCTGCTGAGCACTTTTCTTCTACTGGCTCTCGCTTACGCATCCGCTCAGCAGACCGGTCAGAACAAATCTCCCAGCGAGCCGGGGAGGTTCACACTCACTGTCAAGTCCCAACTGGTGGTGGAAACCGTAGTTGTGAAAGACAAACAAGCGAAACTCATCCAGGGACTGACCGCCCAGGATTTCGCGATCACCGAAGACGGCGTCCCGCAAAAAATAACTTTTTGCGAGCATCAGGCCCTCGCCGCCAACGCGTCGCTCTTGCCCGTCGCACCCCCCGGCTCCGAACAGATCAGGCTGTACAAGCGCCTCACCCGCACGCAGGTCTCGCCGGAAACTCCGGAGCAGGAACGCTACAAGAATCGCCGCCTGCTCGCTCTTTATTTCGACATGTCCGCCCTGCGTCCGGCCGACCAACTGCGTGCACTCTCGGCCGCCGAACAATTTCTCCGCACGCAATTGACAACCGTCGATCTGGTAGCCATCCTCCGCTACCAGGGCGGATCCGTCGACATCCTCCAGGACTTCACCGCCGATCGCAACAAGCTGCTCAGCATCCTGCAGACACTCATCGTGGGCGAGGGCCAGGGATCGGCTGAAACGATCGACGATGCCAGCAGCGCCGATACGGGAGCCGCGTTTGGCCAGGACGACAGCGAGTTCAACGTCTTCAACACCGATCGCCAGCTCTCCGCCCTGGAGACCGCAGCCAAAATGCTTGGCCAGTTGAATGAAAAGAAATCGCTGATCTATTTCGCCAGCGGCCTGCGCCTCAACGGCATCGACAACCAGGCCCAGCTTCGTGCCACGGTCGACGCCGCTATCAAAGCCGGCGTCTCGTTTTGGCCGGTCGACGCGCGCGGTCTCGTGGCCGAGGCTCCGCTGGGCGACGCGACCCAAGGCTCGCCTGGCAACTCGGGCGTATACACCGGCGCCGCCACTCTGGCCAACACCAACAACTTTCAGCAGTCGCAGGACACTCTCTATGCGCTGGCCGGCGACACTGGAGGGAAAGCGCTCTTCGACAACAATGACCTTACCCGCGGCATTGTCCAGGCCCAGGAGGCCATCTCCGACTATTACATCCTCGGTTACTACACGAGTAACACCGCCCAGAATGGCAGGTTCCGCCGCGTCAAAGTCTCGCTCACAAATGATACCAGCGCGAACCTCACCTATCGCCAGGGCTACTATGCGGATAAGCAATTCAGCAAATTTACTGCGGTCGACAAAGAGCGCCAGCTCGAAGACGCACTCAGGCTCGAAGACCCGATTACTGAGCTCTCCATCGCCATGGAGATCGATCACTTTCAACTCAATCGAGCTGAATACTTCGTTCCCATCGTGGTGAAGATCCCTGGACGCGAGCTGGCTCTCGCCAAGCGTGGCGGCGCCGAGCATACCCTCATCGACTTCGTCGGCGAAATCAAGGATCTTATCGGCGGCACCACCGTCACCAATGTCCGCGACCACGTCAACATCAAGCTCTCCGAAGCAACCGCTCTTGAACTCGCACACCGCCCCATCGAGTACGACACCGGCTTCACCCTCCTGCCCGGAAAGTACATGATCAAATTCCTGGCGCGGGATGACGAGACCGGGAGAATCGGAACCTATCAAACCGTCTTTGTGATCCCAAACCTCAACAAAGAGGAGAAGCGCATTCCCATCAGCTCGGTCGTGCTGAGCAGCCAGCGCGTCGATCTAAAGGACACCTTGTATGACGTTGAGAAAGGCGGTCAAAAACAGAAAGAAGCCGCGGTCAATCCTCTGGTGCAGGACGGAAAAAAGCTTGTTCCCAGTGTGACTCGAGTTTTCAGTTCGAGTCACGACCTGTACGTCTACCTCCAGGCCTACAAGCAATCTTTGCCGGGCGGCCCGCCTGCGAGCCAGCCCCTATTCGCATACGTCAGCCTTTACCTCGGAGACAACAAGGTCTTTGAAACCCCACCTGCCGCGGTCGTTCCCAGTACTGCAAGTCGGCTTGGAACCATGCCTTTCAACTTCAGCATTGGTATCAATCGCCTCATTGCCGGAAATTACGACTGCCAGATTACGATCCTTGATCCGACAACACAGAAGGCAACTTTCTGGAGAACTCCCATTCTGATTGTTCCTTAGCCCCGATTGTTCCTTAGCGGCCTGCTGAAATAGTCCCTTGAATCTGCTTCGCAGGGGCTCGGCTTTCAGCCAAGCTGTAAGCCTGCAATGAATGAGGGCTTCAGCCGCTGAGGCAAATCCCAGCATGGCGCGAGATTTTTTCCGATCTCGATAGACCTCGATCAGGGGAGGGCAAAGGCGACGAGCGCATCACTCAATGATTCTTCCGTAATCTTAGGATGGCCGCCAGCCGCGATCACAAGGTATTGTTTCCCGCTTGCGCCGAGGCGGTAGGTCATTGGCGTTGCGTTTCCGCTCGCGGGGAGCTCGGCCTTCCACAATTCCTTGCCGGTCTCGATATCAAACGCCCGGATCAATGGATCAAAAGTGCCAGCAATAAAAACCAATCCTCCCGCAGTCACAATTGGACCGCCCAGGCTGATTGATCCCGGCGGCACCGGCGGCTGTTTGCCGCCAAAATCTTGCATCGAGCCCAGCGGGATTTGCCAGCGAATCTTGCCTTCGATCATATCCACCGCAGTCAGCATGCCCCAGGGAGGCGTAGTACACGGCAAGTCCGACGGCGATTGCAGGAAACGACGAAATAGTCCGTATGGCGCTCCGGCCTGAGGCGCATAATCGCCATCTTCGGTGCGGACCTCGTCCCGCCAGAAATCCGCGCGGGGAATGAGCTTTATTTTGGCGACCAGGTTGTTTGTGTTGACGACTAGGAGGCTGTGCTGCGGATCAAACGCATAGCCGCTCCATGTCATCCCGCCTAGATTTCCCGGCACGGCCAGAGTGCCCTGAAGACTTGGCGGAGTAAAAATACCCTGGTTGCGAAGTAGGCGAATCCAGTTGCGACAAGTCTCACGATCTGGCGGCGTCGGGCCCCAGGCGTCGTCCACCGAGACTTGTTGCCGGACGAGCGGTGGCGGAGCAAGCGGAAATGGTTGCGTAGGCGATGCGAGTTCGCCCGGCACATCGCTCTGCGGAACCCGGCGCTCTTCCACGGCAAACACAGGCTTGCCGGTATCGCGATTGAGCACGTAGAGAAATCCAGTCTTGTTGCCCTGGATGACGACTGGAACGTCTTCTCCGTTGTGCCGCAGGGTTGTGAGCAAGGGTGGCGCGGCCGTGTCGTAATCCCAGAGGTCGTGATGTACGAGTTGGAACCCCCAGGCGATTTCCCCTGTTCTTGCGCGCAACGCCACCACCGCGTTCGCCCACTTGTTATCGCCCGGCCGAAGGCCGCCATAGTAGTCAGGGCTGGCGCTTCCGGTTGGAACGAAGATGAGATCGCGCTGCGGATCCACGGACATGATGGACCACGCATTGGCCGCGCCGGTATGCCGCTCGACCTTATTACCAGCGGCGCCACTGATGGTCCCCGCCACAGGACTTGGAATCGGGTCCCAACTCCAGCGCAGCGCGCCGGTGCGGGCGTCAAAGGCGCGTACTACGCCGGCGGGCATGGCGACGCGCTGATTGTCATCAATCGCTGAACCCACGACGACCAGATCGTCGATCACCACCGGAGGCGACGTCATGTGGTACCACCCCGCGCGATAACCGGGTACATCGCGCAGATCGACCTGGCCGTAAGCGCCGAAGTCCCAACACGGCTTGCCCGTGGTAGCGTCAATCGATATCAGCCGAGCATCCTCGGTCGCTTCGTAAATACGGCGGCGGCATGTCTGACCGGAAGATTGAATAGAAGATCGAACTGGGTCGAGCCAAGTGGCCACGCCGCGATTCACCAGTCCATCGCCGTAATCAAGTGTCAGATCGATCTTGGGATCGTAGGCCCACCGCTGTCTTCCGGTCGCCGGGTCGAGAGCGATCACCCGATTGAAGGGTGTGGTTAGGTAGAGTGTCCCCTCTACAAGGATCGGAGTAGCCTCGAATCCGCTGCGCTTCCGGTCGAGGCTCCCGTCGGAAACGTCCCCGGTATGAAATATCCACGCGACCTTCAGCTGCGAGACATTCTCGCGATTAATCTGCGACAGCGGCGAATATCGCATTCCACCCGGATCGTTCCCATAGTTGGGCCAGTCCGTGTTGCCGGAAGTTTGGCCGTGAGCGGCCGCGCTGGCAAATGCCACACAAATAATAAGGGAGAATATGCTTTGCGGAGAACTGGCTCGGCCCATCGCCACATATGTTCCATGAATTGCTCTCCGAAAGCAACCCGCGGCCGTCTGCCGCGAACCTACAAACTCAGTGGACGTGACGTGCTCAAAAGTTGTAGTTGGAAAGTGTCCGCGAAAAAGACTATGGTTGCAATCGGCGGTCGACTTCCATGTTGGGGGATATTACCGGTGTTGAATCGCAGGAGTTTTCTAAAAGTAGCGGGCACAGCAACCGCACAGACTTTCCTCGGAGCAAGAATATACGCACTCGCAGTACCTCAGACGGAACCGTCCGCGCCCCTTTCCGCCAACGATCATATTCAGATCGCACTGATCGGCGCCGGTGGGCAGGGCCAGGGAGACACCAAGGTTGCGGTGCAGGTTCCGGGCGTAAAGCTGGTTGCCGTGGCCGACTGCTACGACGGTCGGCTCGAACATAGCAAGGAAGTCTGGGGCAGCGACATCTTTACGACACGCGACTACCGGGAGATTCTGGCGCGTAAGGACATCGACGCCGTCATTATCGGCACACCCGACCACTGGCACAAACAGGTTGCGGTTGATGCGATGAAGGCGGGCAAGGATGTCTATTGCGAAAAGCCCATGATCCATCTGTATGCAGATGGGCCGGAGATGATCGAGACCGCCCGCTCCACAAACCGGATTATCCAGATCGGAAGCCAGCGCGTGAGCTCGATCATTTATGCCAAGGCGAAGCAGCTTCTGGCTTCGGGAGCCATCGGTCCGCTCAACATGGTGAGCGCGCATTGGGATCGTAATTCGTCGATGGGCGCGTGGAACTATACCGTTCCTCTGGATGCCTCGACGGAAACCTGCGACTGGCCGCGCTTCCTCGGAACGGCACCCAAAATTCCCTATAACGCGGAACACTTTTTTCAGTGGCGCAAGTGGAAAGCCTATGGTAGCGGCGTAGCGGGAGATCTTTTCGTGCACCTTTTCAGCGGAACCCACTTCATTACCGGGACCAATGGCCCCACGCGCGCCCTGGCGACCGCAGGTTTGCGCTTCTGGAAAGATGGGCGCGACGCCCCCGACGTAATGCTGGGCCTGTTCGATTATCGCGAAGGATTCAATCTTAGCCTGCGCGTGAACTTCGTGGATGGCGGCGAAGAAAGCGAAGGGCTGATCTTCACCGGCTCGGAAGGTACGGTGGAAATTGCCGGCAACACGGTCAGCCTAAGCCGCACGCCTCTGGAAAAAGAACCAGGCTTGACGGTGGGTACGTTTACCGAAGCGATGCAAAAGCGCATTCGTGAAAGCTACCGGGAAAAGTATCCGGTCTCGCACCCATCGGGACCTCCCTCGGCTGGGTACGAAAAATATGTAGCGCCTGAGGGCTATCGCGACAGCTACGATCATTTCAAGAATTTCTTCGCCGCGGTTCGCTCGCGGCAGCCGGTTGTGGAAGACGCGGTCTTCGGCTTCCGCGCAGCGGGGGCTGCGCTGCTTAGCAATCTCAGTCTCGATCGCGGCGCGGTAGTGAAATGGGATCCAGATGCAATGAAACTGGGCTGAAATAAATAACGTTTGAAAGATGTCCGGGTTTTTGGCGCTCAGCCAGGCAGAGGTATCGAGATCGATGCAGGGATGGAGAATCAACTTGCGCAAGAATATTCAATTCGCAGTTCCTATCGTATTGTCCACGTGCGCGGCCTGCATCTGGCTTAACGCCGCACAAAGCGCCCGGAAGACCGCTCCCGGGAATGCGCCTGGGGACGTCCCCCAGCTGACTTTCTTCGTTCATCGTCTGGGTAGCGATCACGCCGAAGGAATTACCTCTCTCGACGTGAATGGCGACGGTCATCCCGATCTATTGAGCGGGGCTTACTGGTATGAGAATCCGGGACCGGGCGGCGGCGAGTGGAAGCGCCATCAATATCGAACGGTGGGCATTCACGATGAGTTCGTCTCCGACTGTGGCGAATGGACTTTCGACGTCAACCACGACGGCGCCCCCGATGTGGTGACGGCGGGATGGATCGCGAACGGCCTCTGGTGGTATGAGAATCCGAACACGCCCGGAGTGCTGTGGAAGCGTCACCTCATTACCAACAGCTATGACACGGAGGGCGGAGCGACCGGCGACATCAACGGCGATGGCAAACCGGATCTTGCGCTGGCGCACTACAACCACTCGGGAATTCTTTGGGTTGATTTCTCCGGTGCTGAACCGAAGGTGCACCATGTCGGCGGGAAAGAGCAGGACGGGCACGGCATCGGCATTGCCGACATCGATGGCGATGGCAAAGCCGACATTTTGACTCCCAACGGCTGGTTCAAAAATATCGACGCCGACAACGATAAGTGGGAATGGCACGGAGACTGGCAACTGGACGATGCCGGCTTTCCCATCATTGGCTACGACGTGAACAACGATGGGAAGATGGACATCATTTATGGTCAGGGCCACAGTTACGGTCTCTATTGGCTGGAACAGAAAGGCGATGGGGCGAGCCGGATTTGGGTGAAGCATGTGATCGACGAGTCTTACTCCCAGGTCCACGCGCTCAGGCTGATCGATATCGACGGCGATGGAGTTCCCGAATTGCTGGCGGGCAAACGCTACCGCGGACACTCCGGCCACGACCCCGGGTCCTATGATCCGCTGGTGATCTACTACTACAAGATCGACCGCAAAACCGCCCACTTCACGCGCTATCCCATTTCAGTGAACGGAACTGCGGGAGCCGGCACGCAGTTCGTGGTGGAGGATCTGGATGGAGATGGCGACGTGGATATTGCCACGGCGGGAAAGACAGGCGTGCATTTCTTGGAGAATCTGAAGATAAACAATGTTCCGAAAGAAACCCGCGAAAAGCAACTCTTGCTCGATAAGAATTGGCCATTCGAGGGCGAAGGCGAGACGGTCGAGCAGGAGGACGGCCCTGCTCCCAAGTAACCGGCGCAGATCACGCCATTCAAGCCGCGCGCATCTGGGCGACCGGCTTCTCCTGCAATAGGAGTTCTGTGGCCTGAACCCTCCGGTCGGAGTGGAACCAGTGCTGCACAACGTTGTCGCAGAGAAAGTTGGCCAACGCGAGCAGGCTCATTCCTTGATGGTGAACCATCCAGGATGTAACCAGTTCGTAACGGGCCCGGCCGCGAGGGTTGGTGTAATCGGCCGCTTCATAGAACCCATAGGGACCGAACCATCCGAGACCACCCATCCGGCGCAGATTTGCCAGTGCGCCTCGCGGATCCACGCTCAGGGCCAGGATTGTAGAGTACGGTGAAACGATCAACGGTTCCGATCCGGTTTTTCTCAAAGCAAGGTTGGGGACGCCGAACGCTTCGTAATGATAGTCTCCCACTTCATTGCGCTTGGCGCAGGCCGATTCTGAAATTCCCCAGAGAATACCCTTGCTGTCGGCGTATGCCTGCTGCGCTTTCACGGCCGCCACGCAGGCACGGTCGAGCAAGGTGTTTGGATAAGACCGCATCCATATCGAAGGCATCAGGTACTCGAACATGGTCCCGGTCCAAGAAAGCAAGACCGGTCGGCCGTGATCTTGCGTGTAGGGCCGGTCAAGCCGGAACCAGCAATCCTGGGGAATGTCTTCCTTTGCGATGGCGATGAACACCGCCGTTCGAGGCTCGGTGGCCAGCAAGTTGTAACAGTAAGGTTGTAGTTCTTCGGATTGGGCGTCAAAGCCCACCGACAGTAATAGACGCTGCTTATCCAGCAAGAAGGCAAAATCCATGGCATTCGCCAGGCCGCGTGCCTGTTCGCTGATTTGCTGCAGCTCCGCGATCAGACGGGTCGCATTCTGCCGCGCCTCCGCCAGCATTGGCATGAGCCGCGCGCCTGCCCACTCTGTCTCGTTTCCAACAGATTGGCGGGAGTGATCCAAACGTCTCTCGATCTCTAGAATCAAGTCGGGAAGTTGCTGCAGGGGCACATCGTCAATGGGTACTGGGCCAGCGGTCAGCTCATTTTGCAGCGCCGCGAATGCAGCCAGCCTCCAGGGCATATACGCTTCTACGAGTTTGTGAACATGCTGTACTCGTAAGCGCACTTGCTGGAGGAACCAGGCAACCGCGGGCGAGTTGTCAGATTCGCGCTTGGACTTTTTTTGGTTCAGGACTTCCTCGGAGAAATTCAACAGGGACGTCAGCCAGTTCTTGTCCTCGAACTCGAGTTCCGACCGCAACCATGCTCGCTTGGGAAGCGACCGCAGGTCAACCAGGGCTCGGAGATGATCCAGCACACCCTCGGCCAGGTTTTTGGAGAGCAGCGGCCGGCGCAAGAGGTCTCGACATCCTTGGTCTAAAGTCCAAAGTGAAGCTACAAGATTGCCGCTGTCCACCGAAGAAATAAAAAATGGCGGTTTTGGTTCGAGGGTGCAAGTCTCGTACCAGTTCATGAGGTGGCCGCGATACTTGGGAAGGCGGACGATCGTGTCCAAGGTTTTCTGCGTCAGTTCTGCCAACTCCGGGACCGTGATATAGCCAAGTTCGTTCGCGACCTGCCGCGCGTTCAGAAGCAGCCCTACGTTCGTCGGCGACACGCTGGACGCCACTTTGCGCGGGTTGTCCTGGACGTTATCCGGCACCAGCCAGTTCTGCTCTTGGTTGGAAAACTCCGAAAAGTATCGCCAGATATACAAGGCGGACTTGCGAAGCATCCATCGATCCCCGCGGGTAGTCTCGGGCCCCGATTCGATCGGAGATCCATTGAGCCAGAGGACTAAGCCCTTGCTCGCGGCCCACAGCAGAAGAATGGGAGCTGCTGCCGGCAACGATTGGGCGCGGGTCAACCAAATCAACACGCCTAGACCGGCCGCCAGCATGGGCATCCAGTCTATGTACCGGTCAATCTGAGTGCGGCGTTCGCCCAACTCTGCTTGGGCGGCCGTTTCCCACTCCAGCAGGCGCTCGCGCGTAAGCAGACGCCGTACCAGCACCCGAACTACAGCATCCACCGATAACAGCATTTGGTGGGCCAGAAGCGTCAACGTCAGCAAGACCGTAAAGTTGGTCGCAAACAGATTATGTAAAGCGTCACGGGCGATACCCGCCCGGCGCGCAATGACTGCGCGAGTCAAGCCGAAGGCGAACTCGACCCAGGCGGGAACGAACAAAATACAAATCGTGGCCAGGGTCCACAGAAAAGGGTGGCCCATGACGAACCAGCCAAACAAAAACAGTAAAAAAGTTGCCGGTTCGACCAGACTGCGGCGCAGGTTGTCGAAAATTTTCCAGCGTGAGACCAAAGAGATCGGATTGGGAACGTGCGCCCCCGATTCATTCGGCACGCGATCCGTCAGCCACTCCACGATCTGCCAGTCACCCCGCAGCCAGCGGTGTTTCCGGCGGCTGTAAGCGCTGTAATGCGAGGGATAGTCCTCGATCACCACGATGTCGGTGGCCAGCCCGACCCGGGCGTATGCACCCTCGATCAGATCATGGCTGAGCAGGGCATTCCGGGGAAAACGGTGGCTAAGCACGCGTGCCATCGTATCCACTTCGTAAATCCCTTTTCCGGTGAATGTACCTTCGCCGAAAAGATCCTGATACACATCGGAGACGGCGCGGGTGTATGGGTCAAGACCGGTCTCACCGGCGAAGATGGCTGCCAGTCGCGAGCGCGTTGTGCTCTGCACACTGACGTCCACCCGGGGCTGCAAAATGCCATATCCGGCAACCACGATATTATTGACGGGATCCACGATCGCCTGATTCAAGGGATGGGCAATGGTTCCCACCATGCGATGGGCCGATCCGCGAGGGAGTTCCGTATCGGAGTCGAGCGTCAGGACGTATCGGAACTTGCCCAGAATCGAGAGATCGCCCACTTTCACCGGGAAGCTGTCGAATTGGCCCCGCATCAGCCGATTTAGATCGAGCAATTTCCCGCGTTTGCGCTCCCATCCCATCCAACCTCTCTCCCGCGGGTTGTAAACCCGATGGCGATGCAGAAGGAAAAAGGAGCCCATATTCTTTCCGGCGTATCGTTCATTCAGTTCGCCGATCAGTTTTTCGCCCAACGCAATCAGAGCATTATCTTCCGGCGCCGGTTTCGGCGAATCCGGCAGATCGGAGACCAGCGCAAAGTGCAAATTGCGGTCGTGATTGCCCAGGAAACGTACTTCAAGTTTCTCCACCAGGCCGCGCACCTGTTTTTCATTGAGCAGCAGCGTTGGAATCGCAACCAGAGTCATGCAATCGTCGGGAATTCCCTCGGAAAAATCCAGCTTGGAGAGCGAATCCACGGGCAGCAGGTTGGTGGTCAAATAGTTCATCACCTGAACCGCCGCCTGCGAACCTGGCAGTAACAGAACCAACATCGAAAGCAGGACCAGCACCAGCGAAGTGCTGGCAGCGGTCAATAGCCACACCGCTCCGGTGATGATGACGAAGGTCAGAACCGCAATCCCCAGAAGAAGGAACTCATTCGGATGCCGCCGCAACAGGATGCCCACCCGTTCACCAAGGGCAGGATGCATGCCGACCCTCTGGCAGAGAAGCTCCGTACCTTCGCCGCAGAGATAATAGCCAACGTGCGATTCACGCAGTTTAATCCGTGCATCGTCGAATCGCCTTTGGTGAGCCTGGCGCGCCAGAACGAGCGCCTCCTCCGCGACTTCCAACTCCGATTGATCGGAACGCCGAGCGATTTTTGCCACTCTTTCCCGATACACATTCCGGCTCTCAAAATCCATCGCGGCGTAGGCTCCGGTGGGATCCTGGCGCAGGATCCTGTCGAAGGGGATGAGCCGCTCCAGAACATCCTTCCAGGAAGTTTGGCTGACCGTCTCTAAGGTGCGGATGCAGGCGGTAATGCGCTGTGCCGGCTTGCTCGTCGGATCGTTCAGAAGGCGTACGCCCAAGGCCGCGATTTTTTCCAGCAAAACCAGCTTCAGAGCCGGTACCAGGGCGCCAACCTCATGAAAATCGAGAGGCACGGCGTCTTCAAAGGACAAACAAAATTCGGTAAAATTTGCTTCCGAAAAAGTAGCATCGGTTTCGTCGAAGAAAGCCTGCGCGATGGCTAACACCCGGGGCAGGATTTCTTGCTGGGTGGCGGCATGGGGAATGTTGGTAAGCGGCCCAAGATCGGCGGCAACCGCGCGCACCTCGGAGGATAGTTGCTGCGCATTATCGCGTAGCCAGAGCAGATCTTCGGAGCTGGGGGCCTCGGCGAAGGCCGCATCCACGCCGGCGAAGAGCCCTTTGAAAGTGACCGCAATCTTTCGGCAACGCTCCGAAAATGTATTCGACGAAGCCCCCGGCAGCCAGTCCAGCTGCGCGCTAAGCCGTTTCCCCGCCGCCCGCATCGTCCCCAGCTCTGCCGCGTCGCTGGTGGAGGAATGCGGATGCTCGTCTTCGGCGATCATGCTGCGGGTTTGAGTCTTGGGAACCATATCGTATGAATCCATTTTACTCGGAAGTACATCCGCCCAGCCTGAATCTTGTGCGTCTTACCGGTAACTGGCGGCCTGCAGCTCAAACATCTCCGCATAGCGGCCGCCGAGTTGGGTCAATGCATCATGATCCCCCTCCTCCGCGATGCGCCCGTTTTCCAGCACTACAATACGATCAGCCATCCGCACCGTCGAAAATCGGTGCGAAATGAACACCGCCATTTTGCCGCTGGTCAACTCGGCAAAGCGCTGAAACACTTCATACTCGCTGCGCGCGTCCAGCGCCGAAGTGGGCTCATCCAGGATCAGCACCTGGGCGTCGCGTAAATAGGCTCGGGCCAGCGCCACTTTTTGCCATTCGCCGCCCGACAGATCCACCCCTCCTTCAAAGCGCCTGCCCAGCATTTGCTCGTACCCGGAGGCAAGTTTCCCCACCACCCCGTCTGCCATGCTTTTCTGGGCAGACTCCTCGAGCAGTTTCAGGTTATCGATCTGCTCAATCTTGCCGACCGCGATGTTTTCTCGTGCGGTCATCTCGTAACGCATGAAGTCCTGAAATATTACCCCAATCTCGCGATAGAGATCTTCGAGATCGTACTCGCGCAGATCCAGTCCATCCAGCAAAACTTGTCCTTCCAACGGGTCGTAAAGGCGAGTCAGCAGCTTTACAATGGTAGTTTTACCCTCCCCGTTTTCCCCGATCAGGGCCACCCGCTCGCCGGGTCGCAAATGAAAATTCAATCCATTCAAAACCAGGCGCGAACTTCCCGGATAGCGAAAAGAGACATTCCGGAATTCAAATCCTCGCTGGATAGGCCGCGGCGCCGGCAAAGCGTTGGGCTTGATTTTGATCATGGGACTCATTTCAAAAAAAGCGATCAGGTCGGTCAGGAACAAGGCTTGATCGGCGATGGTGGACAGCGTGGAAAAGGTTTGCTGCAGGTTCGAGCTGGCATCACGAATGGCGTTCGCCAAGAGTACCAGCGTGCCCAGGCTGAACACGCCAGCGACCGTCTTCCAGACTGCAAATACGTAGGCCGAGTAGTAACCGCCAGTGCCAATCGCGGACAGAACCGAGCCTAGCGTCACTTTACGGCGCGCCAGGGCGACGTCCTCTTGGTAAACCTGGGTTGAGAGCCCCTTGAACCTTGCCGTAAGGAAATCTTTCAGGCCAAACAACTTCAGTTCCTTGGCGGCCTCCTTGCTGCCACCCAAAATGCGAAGATAGTCGAGTTGCCGCCGGGTTGGAGTCTGGCGAAAATTCTTGGCGTATCCCAGAAACGCAAAGTGAGTTTCACCCACGAAAGCGGGAATCACACCCACGATCAGCAGCAGCAAAAGCCAGGGGGAAAACAGCATGATCGTGATCGACAGCGTAATCGTCGTGATCACCTGTTGGATGAGGCGTCCCATCGCCTGGATCATGTACAGCCGATCCGTAGCCTGCACCCGGGCTCGCTCTAACCGGTCATAGAACGCGGGATCTTCGTAGGCCAGAAGATCCAATCCGGCGGCATGCTCCATGACGCGAACGCTGACGTGGTGGGTGTACTTGCCAGCCAGCAGGGCGTCGAGGTAGTCGATGACGCGGCCGAGCACACCGGCGGCTACGGCCAAGGCAAACTCCGCACCCACTAGCCACCAGAGTCTCGCTCCGGCGGGCTGATGGGTAGTCACCAGGCGTTGGATGGTGTCGATGATGAGTTTTGACACCCAGAACAGCGCAGGAGGGAGAAGAGCAGACACTACTCGGAAGATCAGCCCCAGCACGACCACCGTGCGTCCCGACTCCCACACAAAACGTATGACAGCGGGAACATTGCGGAGCGCTGAGAAGCGCTCCCGCCAACTGCCCATGACCTCAGGTTCCCCGCTCATACCGCAATCCCCGCGCTCTGCCGGAGGAAATCGCCTCCGGCACTTGAAACCACACGACCCTGGTGTCAGTCGAACCGGCCTACACTAGCAGTGTAGCCGAATCTAATTCGGGCAAACAGAGTTGGCTGCTGGAAGCCGTCAAGCCAGGGTTGGATGAGAAAAGGGTACCTACGGTTGGTCCGACGCGAAAACACCGGCAAGGACCGCTTTAGGATGCCTTCCTAATATTTATGGAAGCCTGCCCGCTCCATTCCACGCCGGGCTTCCGGAGTCTTCATGAAGGTGTCCCAGACAAAGCGGGTTCGCAGATTCTCGGCCATTAATAAGATGATTCCGGTGTCAATCCCGATCACATCGGGGTCATACCAGTTCTTGAGCGGATTGAAGGCGTTTACGAACCCATACTTGGTCCAGGCCGCCGGATAACGGTTCCGGATCGTCCTTAACACCCGCATTGTGGCCTCGGGAAGGAATGGCAACGACCCGCCGGCTGCGCTCGGAACTACCGTGCCATCAATGGGCCCGGTGGCTGGAGGTCCACCCCAGGCGATGTAGCCCTGCTGCTCGGAGTCGGAAGCGGTAATGCCCCACAAGTCCTCGCTGTAATCGGGGAACTGTTTGCCTAACTCAATACAAAAGCGCCGGTGGACTTCGGTAGCCGTCACGGAATTCTGGAAATAGTCCGCATATTTGTCGCGCCGGCCGCGAAAATCAAACCAGGCCTGCGAGAACTGATGCACAAACAGTGGCGCAAACGACCCGATATACCGCATGCCGTCATACTCAAAGATCAGCCGCTTCCATGCGTTCCAGGTTTCCGGCGGCAGAGGGTAGGCCGATGACCCCATGCCCAGCAGGTACATCATCATCAGTTCGCTGTAGTAGTCCCATCGCGAGGAGAGGAATCCGACTTCTGGAGTCCAGCCGTGGGTTAGCAGGGACGTATCCTCTGAGAGCCAACTCCAGTCCACACGGTTGAAGATCAGATTCGCAAGTTGTGCGACTGCAGGATGACGGAAATGCTCGCGGCAGGTGAGAACTCCGCACAGCAGAATCGCCGTGTCCACCGAAGACACCTCGGAGTCGAACATCCGTTCCCCGGTTTCGGGATTGGCGAAGTGGTAGAAAAAACCGCGGTGGTTGGGCAGCTTCTTCCATAGAAAGCGCAGGGTAGCGAAGACCCGCTCCAGCGCATCTGCGCTGGGGATGAAGCCGCGCTGCTCTCCAATGCAGAGAGCCGTAAGACCGAAGCCGGTCGCGGCAATGCTGGCAGCACCTCCTTGATTGTTGGTATGAACGTTGCAGCGATCCTTGACCATGCCGGTGTTGGAGCTGCCCTGTTCCCAGAAAAAAAGGATGCTTGCTTTCTCCAGTTCGTTCAGCAACTGGTCGTCTTCGGCTGATAAACTGAGTGCCGCGACAGCACTGTTAACGGACGGGGTGGGTTGCGCCTGGATGTCCCAGGCTGCCAGCAGCTCGGCGAACGGCAGGCAAAGCCCCGTTCCCAGAACCTGACCGAGGAGCCGCCGGCGCGAAAGCAGATTTGGTTCCCAATGAGTCATGCGTTTCTGTTTCCCTTGATCATGATAACGTGGAAAAGCGACGGCACCCGGTTCCACGCCGTCTACGGAGAAGGCAAGGAGAATGATTTCCCTTCACCGCGTCTGATTCTTACGACATCGAATTAAGGATGCAGCCGTTGCCGCGCCTTGGAAACGTTCGAGGCCAACTCGTTATCATATAGATGCTGTCGATAAATGTCCGGATGACTCGTACTCACAAAATCGAAGCTTGGATCGCTCTGCTTGTCATCGTCCTGCTCGCCGTCACCGTCCTGGAGTTGATCCGCTGGCAGCGACAAAAGACAATTTCGCTTCAGGGCGCCGTCCTCATTCAGGATTCGGATCCCAGAAAACAACAGCCGATCGCGGGCGTCTCAGTATCCGCCGGCGATCTCAGTGTGTCCGATGCCAAGACCGATTCCTCCGGATTCTTCGCCCTTGAACTGCGTAAACCAATTCGTCGGGGCAACGCGATTGTTCTCGATTTTCGTCACCCGCAATACCATCCGGTTGAGGTGCACGAGTTTGTTGGCAACAAACTTTACATCGTCCATCTCATTCCCCTCTCCAGCAAAATCGCTCCTTCGAATCAACCGCAAGTCAAGATCAGCAACGTGCGAATCAGATATACCATCAAGGCCATGACTGAGTTGAATGTAGGAAGTGCAGTCAAGACCTTCGAAATCGAGAACAAGGGTGACGTGCCTTGCCAGGGCCAACATCCCTGCTCCCCTGACGGTAAATGGAGGGCAGCTTTCGGGTCCAGCACCTTGGATGCCGGTGTAGGCAATCAATTTCGCAACGTCCGCGCCTCCTGCATCGCCGGCCCCTGTCCCTTCACCATCATTACGGCCGACCACTCCTCGCAAGGAGGCCAAATCCTCACCGCCTCCGCCCGTGATTGGTCCGACACCGCAACGTTTCTGTTAGAGGCCGAGGTCTTTCGTCCCATGGTCAGTCAAATGGAACACTGGTCCTATCCGGCCATCTTCGGGGAAGGACTCTCCTTCACCCTGCCCTCCGCCGCACAGAGCGTAAGCATTGAGGCGGAGATCGACGGTCAGACCATCATTTTTCCCCTCGGACCCTCGCTTTTCTTGAGTTGGGCCACTTGCGATGCCGGCGCCAACGTCGATCGAGGGCGGGTCTATCGTTGTACCCCGAAACCAGGATATCGCTTTCAGTAGTCCCGACCAAGGTTCAGTGGGGTCCCATTTGCCTCAATCCCTCTGCGTCTCTAGAATGAAGGCTTACCCGCATGTTGGGAATTCCCGAGAACATTATGATTCATTTCCCCGTTCCTGAGGCTCTTACTTTCGATGACGTTCTTCTGCTGCCCGCTCGCTCCGAGGTAATTCCAGCGCAGGCCAGCACCCAAACGCAGCTCACTCGGAACATCAGCCTGAATATTCCGGTGGTGAGCGCCGCCATGGATACGGTGACCGAGTCACACATGGCGATTGCGCTGGCGCAGCAGGGCGGTCTCGGAATTATTCACCGCAACCTGACCATCGACCAGCAGGCCAATGAAGTCGACAAGGTGAAGCGTTCGGAGAGCGGTATGATCGTCGATCCCGTAACCATGTCCGCCACCGATCGAGTCAGCGACGCGCTCGAAGTCATGCGCAAATATAAGATCTCGGGCGTTCCCATCACCGATCATGGCAAGCTGGTCGGCATCCTCACCAACCGTGATCTGCGCTTTGAAACTCGATTCGATATTCCCATCGACAAGGTCATGACCAAGAAAAATCTCATCACCGTGCCCGTAGGAACCACGCTCGAGGAGGCGGAAAAGATTCTGCATGAGCACCGAGTCGAAAAACTTCTGGTCGTCGACGACCGGTACAACCTGAAGGGCCTGATCACGGTCAAGGACATCCAGAAGAAACTGAAATATCCGAACGCTGCCAAAGACTCTCAGGGCCGTCTGCGCGTAGGCGCGGCCATTGGCGCCACCGGAGATTTTCTCGAGCGCGCGCAAGAACTGGCTGAAGCCAAAGTCGACGTCATCGCCATCGACAGCGCGCACGGGCATTCCACAAAAGTGCTCGACGCGGTGAGGCTGGTGAAATCGACCTTGCCCCACCTCGAGCTTCTGGCCGGCAACGTGGCCACGTTTGACGGCGCTTGCGAGTTAACCCGCGCCGGCGCCGATGGCATCAAGGTCGGCATCGGACCCGGCTCGATCTGCACCACGCGGGTCGTAACCGGTGCCGGCGTGCCCCAGATCACCGCCATCGCCGAGGCTTACCGCGCCACCAAAGACTCCGGCGTCCCCATCATCGCCGACGGCGGCATCAAATATTCAGGCGATGTAACCAAGGCACTCGCCGCGGGTGCCAGTGTCGTCATGATCGGATCACTGTTCGCCGGCACCGACGAGAGTCCGGGCGAATTGATTCTCTATCAAGGCCGCTCCTTCAAGTCCTATCGCGGTATGGGCTCCATTGGCGCCATGGCACAAGGCTCCAGCGAGCGCTATTTCCAAAGCACGGAAGGCGACTCTTCCGCCTCAATCTCGGCATCCGACGGCGATGCCAACCGCCTCGCCAAACTGGTCCCCGAAGGCATCGAAGGACGCGTTCCCTATCGCGGTTCCGTGGCGATGATCGTCCATCAGATGGTCGGTGGTTTAAAGTCCGGCATGGGCTACTGTGGCTGCGCTACGATTCCGGAACTATTACAAAAGACGCGCTTCGTGCGCATCAGTGGGGCGGGCCTGCGCGAAAGCCACGTCCATGACGTCATGATCACTCGCGAGGCTCCCAACTATGCCATCGAATAAGAATCTGCCTGTCCCCTTCTCGAATTCGGATGCCCCAGGTCTCGCATCCTTGGCGAGAAGTGGGGATTTTCCCCCTACGGACTCCACTCCCGCTTGAGCACCGACCGCCACCGTGTTTTGAAGGCCTGGATCGCCGCAATCCTGTGGCTGATCGTCATCGCCATTGAATCGACGAACCTCGCCTCGTCCAACAACACCAGCCGCATCCTTTATCCTCTGCTGCATTTCTTGTTTGGGATAGACCACCGGCACTTCGAGCATTTGCACTTCTACATCCGCAAGGGTGGGCACGTCTTCGGCTATGGAATGCTGAGCATTCTGCTGTTCCGCGCCTGGCGCGAAACCTTGCCGGACGTCAATCGCGCCGGATGGACTCTTCGCTGGGCGACTCTGGCGGTGCTCGGAACCGTCCTGGTCGCCAGCCTGGACGAATGGCACCAGAGCTTCATCCCTTCCCGCACGGGAACGCCGCGCGACGTCCTGCTCGACACCTGCGCCGGAATCGCCGCGCAGTTCCTGCTTCTGCTCATCTATGCACGCTCTCGGAAAATCCCGCGAAGTTCATAACTGCATCGCGGCTTCCCGGCTACGAGGAGGGTAAACAATACGAAAAACATCAGAGGCCGCCGCTCCATCCATCCCTACGTGGCTGCGAATCGAAGCATCCGATAGGACGACCGAAATACTGTTTGCCTTGCCATTAGGCCCTCGATCCACGCGTCCCCGCGCCGGGCTTGATCACTAGCATTAACGCCGCGAACGCGGCCAGCCCCGCGGAAAAATAAAACGGAAGGCTCGCTCCCCAGTGTTTCCACAGTTCCCCGGTAACCAAGCTGGCCGCCAGCGTGGCCACGCTGGTCACGAAGAAATACACGCCCAGGGCCCGCCCACGAACCTCGTTGCCCACTGTCTCCACGACCAGCGCCTTCAACACCGGCTGCGTCAGCGCATAGTACAGGCCGTAAACCGCCATCGTGATCCATATCGCAAGTGGGGATGGCGCCCTCCCGAAAACGTAATAAACCGCCGCGAAAATCAGATATCCGGCAGCCGCGATTGAGCGCCGCGAGACATGATCGCTAAACCATCCTGCAGGCCACGACCCAAGGGTGTAAGTGAGGTTGAAAACAAGCCCCAGCAGCGGAGCCAGAGCCACGGGAATGCCTACGTTCTCCGCCCGCATCACCAGAAACATGTCGCTGGAATTCCCCAGAGAAAATAAAGTGACCGCAATCAGGACCGTGTAGAACGCGCCCGGAAGCCGGGCGCCGGAGGTCGCTGAAAGCGTAGCATTTTTTTTGCTGGAGAGCTCCGACGCGGGTGGGGTTCGGCGCCTGGTCTCGCGAATGCCGAACAGGGCCACCATCACGCAGAGCGCCCCGGGAACGGCGGCCGCCCAAAACACTCCTCGAATTCCATACCGCGCCAGCAGAACCAACGCGGCCACCGGACCCGCAATTGCACCCGCGGAGTCCATCGACTGAATAAGACCGTAAGCCGATCCCAGTCGCGCCTTGGGCACCGACTCTGCGACCATCACATCGCGCGGCGTCCCGCGCACTCCCTTGGCAAGCCGGTCGCTGAAGCGAATCAGCAGAATGTGCCACCAGGCAGTAGCCAGGGCCAACAACGGCTTCACCGCGTTGGCGACGGCATATCCCGCGACCACAATCGGTTTGCGGCGGTCGATGCGGTCGGTCAGATATCCCGAGAAAAGTTTGGCGAACGACGCAACGCTCTCGGCCACGCCCTCGATGAGTCCCAACTGCGCCGGCCCCGCCCCCAGCGAAACCAGGAACGCAGGCAGCACCCAATACGCCATTTCCGTGGCTGTGTCGTTCAGCAGGGACGTAATGCCAAAGGCGTAGAGGTTGCGAGTGGCGGAAGGCTCACGCTCGGCAGGATGGTCGGGCATTCCTAGTTTTTATCACGGGGACGCGAAATTTGAGGGAGAGCCGCGGACTCGTGCCCTACACCACCCATAACAGCATCGCGTTTCCAGCTGCGGCCGCTTCGGCGTAGCAATGCGATGCCAGTGCGAAATAGTCTTCGGCCAACCTCAGTTCGCTCCGGTCTCGAACCGGGTAGATCCTCGCCGCCATCATCGCCTTACCATAAGATCGAATCTTTTTCTCGGATCATCCTGTGAAATCGCGTTCAACGCGGTTCGGACTTCGCGAACTTGGCGGCGGCGCTTCCTCCGATTTGCCGGTAAGCAGGTAATGAAGATGAAGAATATGCCACGATTTTTCCAGGTTTCAATCCGTCCTCAGTTGGGCCGTGATCGATACCGACGCCAACAATACCGGCGCCAACCTTGACACCGACTCCGGCGAGTTCTTTGAAAATTTGAGCGCTCGGATCCGCTCTTTTTCGCCGGGGTTGTTGATGACACCGGCGGCGCGTGCATCGAGGGCGATTTTTGTGTCCGCTGAAGCACGGCCTGCATCTCGCCGGGATCCGCCGGACCTTGCCATGCACCAGTTCTTCGACGCTTTCCGAATTGCGCCGCACGCGGTCCAACGCGTTGGGAGTTACCTGCCGAAGGTGTCCGCTCATTCCCTCAGTACATCGCGTCGTACTTGGTGACCACCCACTCCCCGGCCTTGCGCTGAGTGGTGACGGTGAACAGATCGTGCTCGGTTCCCGGCTCGCCGGCATTGCTTTGGCGCGTCGCGCGATAGTGAAGGATGATCAGCGGCGGCGCATCTTCCCAATCCACCAGCTCCCACGACAGCAGCGGGTGCTGCGCCTCAGAACTACAAATGTACTTCGCATATTTCTTGTGGTAATCGTGCTCCCACTTGGTCAGTAGCTCGTCGCAATGCCCGTCCCGCAGCTCGCGGATAAAGTTATTCGTGGCATGCTCGGTCGAGCGGTCGCGCAATGGATTCATCCTGATGCTGACCGGGAGTCCGGTCAGCGGATCGTGGTCTTCTGAGCGCGCCAGCACCGGCCCCTGATTGCTCAGCCACCAGATGTAGCCCACGAATACCAGGACCAGCAGAGTTCCAGCACCGACGGCGATCCCGATCTGTGTGCGGGTGAAGGCCATGCCATAGAGTCTATGGAGATGAGCAAGACGGGGAAAGATTACCGTTGGCAAACGCGGACGTACATGTACCAGTGGGTTCTAGCTAGAGTTCTAGAGTAGCCAGACAAAAGGACAAGTTTGAGGGGCTCGATAGATGACCAAGACAAAAGAAAACGAAAAGGGCACAGCTTTGGCCATGCCCCTCGGAAAAAACCCGCACCAACTATTCTTTCTTGTCTTCGTCCTTCACCGCCTCGACGCCGCCATCGTGTTGAGCCTGCGCCTCGGCATCTTCCATGGCCTTCTTGGCTTCGGCAGCTTTTTTCGCGCGGACTTCGGCGCGCTTTTCCTTCTTCTCGTCGAGGATCTTCTCGCTGCCCAGCAGTTCGAGGAAGGCCTTGTCGGCGCCGTCCCCTTTTTTCCAGTGAGTACGGATGATACGGGTGTAGCCGCCTTCGCGATCGCCGAAACGGGGGCCAACGGTGTCGAACAACTTCACCACGGCTTCATCGGTCATGAGGTATGCCCCCGCCCGGCGCCGGGCGGCAAGATCGCCGCGCTTGCCGAGCGTGATCATCTTCTCGACGATGGGACGCGCAGCCTTGGCCTTGGGGACCGTGGTCTCGATGCGCTCTTCCACAATCACCGAGGTGACCAAGTTGCGCAACAGCGAGCGCCGGTGCGCCGTGTTCCGTCCGAGTTTATATCCTGCAACTTTGTGACGCATGGGATTGGACCCCTGTTCTCAGTTCTCAGTTCTCAGTTCCAGTGCGAGTATCCGGTGCCGATGGCGGGCCAGACCCGAGACTCGCGACGGAAAGAAAACTGGCTACAGCTGGTCGTCCGGACCATAAGCGGAAGCCGGAAGGACCTGATTCGACGTCGGGCCGGGTACGGCGTTGCCGTGCTCGTCGATCTTCATGCCCAGGCTCAGGCCCATCGAGGAAAGAATCTCCTTGATCTCGTTCAGCGACTTGCGGCCGAAATTCTTGGTCTTCAGCATCTCCGATTCGGTCTTCTGCACGAGTTCTCCGATGGTCTGAATATTCGCGTTCTTCAGGCAGTTGTAGCTGCGCACCGAGAGCTCGAGCTCTTCGACGGAACGGTTGAGGTTCTCGTTGTGGATCTCGGGCTTGCGATCGTCCGACGACGAGGTGCCGGTTTCAATTTCTTCCTCGAAGTTGATGAAGATGTTCATGTGGTCCTTCAGCAGCTTCGCCGCCAGGCCGAGGGCATCGGCGGGCGTGATGGAACCGTTGGTCCACATTTCTATGGTCAGCTTGTCGTAGTCGGTGATCTGGCCGAGTCGCGCCGCTTCGACCGTGTAGTTGCACTTACGCACCGGCGAGTGCACCGAGTCGATGGGAATGAAACCGATGCCCAGATCTTCATCGAAATTCTTGTCGGCAGAGGTGTACCCGCGCCCACGCTTCAAGCGCATTTCCATGTCGAGCTTGCCGCCTTCGCTCACCGTCGCGATGTAGACGTCTTTATCTAAAACCTCGACATCTCCGTCGGCTTCGATCATGCCGCTGGTTACCACGCCCGGCTGATCCGCGCGCAGGTAAATCGCCTTCGGCGCGTCGCCCGAGAGTTTAAACGGAATCTGTTTCAGGTTGAGGATAATGTCAGTCGCGTCCTCGACTACGCCGGGGATCGACTGGAACTCGTGCAGCACGCCTTCCATCTTCACCGCAGTAACCGCTGCGCCCTCAATGGAACTCAGCAGCACGCGCCGCAGAGCGTTGCCCACGGTCGTGCCGAATCCGCGCTCAAAAGGCTGCGCCCAGAACATGCCGTATTTGTCGGTAAGGCTGGCAGTGTCGGTGGCGAGACGTTTCGGTTTCTGAAAACCCTTCCAAAGCATGTGTTTCTCCTTCGGCCGTTTGGCTCAAAGCTGACTCCCTGAATCGGTCCATGCTGCGAAAAGCTGGATTCAGGTCAATCGTCAGCCCAGGCTGATCTGGCTCGAAATATGGACCTACTTGCTATACAACTCAACAATCAGCTGCTCATTGACCGGCAGCTGAATATCTTCGCGCTTGGGCAAGGAGAGCACCCGCGCCTTGTAATTGTCGCGATCCACTTCCAGCCAACTGGGCATGGTTCCGTGGCTGGCGAATTCCTTTGCCAGTTCCAGCACGGTAAGCTTCTTGCTGTTTTCACGAATCGCGATTTCTTCCCCCGCACTCACTTCGTACGACGGAATGTTGACCTTACGGTTATCCACGGCAACGTGTCCGTGGCGCACCAACTGGCGCGCCTGGCGCCGCGACTGGGCAAATCCCAGACGATAAACCACGTTGTCGAGACGGCGTTCCAGTTGCTGCAGAAGCTTTTCGCCGGTCACGCCCTGGGACTTCGCAGCTTTCTCGAAGTAGTTGCGGAACTGGCCTTCCTGGGTGAAATAGATGCGTTTGGCTTTCTGCTTCTCACGCAACTGCAGGCCGTAGCCAACGATCTTGGCTTTCCGGTCCTTCCCATGTTGTCCGGGGGCAAAGTTGCGCTTCTCGATAGGACACTTATCGCTGAAGCACTTTGCCCCTTTGAGGAACAGCTTCATACCCTCGCGGCGGCATAGACGGCAGACTGCATCGGTATAACGTGCCAAGTTTCTTCTCCTTTAGATGACCGGTTTACAGGTTTGGCTTCACCCTTCGTCCCGGTACAAGCTTTCGCTGGAGACGTTGCCGGCAACGTCTCTGTTTTGTGTGCTGGCAGGACGTAGCCAAGCTACGTCTGGGCGAACTAGACTCTGCGGCGCTTCGGCGGACGGCATCCATTGTGCGGAATCGGCGTGACATCGCGAATCGAGCGCACCTCAATTCCCGAGGCGGCCAGCGCACGAACGGCGGACTCGCGACCCGACCCCGGACCGCTGACACGTACGTCCACGCTCCGTACCCCATGATCCCGTGCCATATTCGCGGCGTTCGACGCAGCCTGCTGCGCCGCGAAAGGCGTGCCCTTGCGCGACCCCCGGAAGCCCAGCGACCCCGAACTCTTCCACGACAGAACGTTTCCGTTCATGTCGGTGATGGTCACGATGGTGTTGTTGAAGGAGGCCTGCACGTAGCACAGACCATGCGGAACGTGCTTGCGCTCCTTCTTCTTGAAAGTTTTCTTCTTGCCTTTTTTGTCGGGTGCGGCGGCTGCGCCGCCCGCTGCTGCTGGTTTCGCCATGAATCAGTTCTCAGTTCTCAGTTCCCCGTCCTCAGCACTTCCGGTTCGAACTCCAGAACCGACAACTGAGGACCGAGAACCGGTTTTTACGTTTTCGCCGTCGCCTTCTTCTTCTGGGCGACCGTTCCCTTGCGCGGACCCTTGCGGGTACGGGCATTGGTGTGTGTGCGCTGGCCCCGGACCGGCAGGTTGCGGCGATGACGGAATCCACGATAGGAGCCGATTTCGATGAGACGCTTGATGTTCATCGAGACTTCCTTGCGCAGATCGCCCTCCACCAGACCCTCGCCCTCAATAACGGTACGGATGCGGTTGACCTCTTCTTCGCTCAGGTCCTGAACCTTTTTCATGGGCTCGACCTTAGCCTCGTCGCAGAGGCGGCTGGCGCGGGGATGACCGATGCCATAGATATACGTCAGCGCAATATTGATGTGCTTCTGGCGCGGAAGATCGACGCCTGCAATGCGTGCCATGTTTTCTTAACCCTCGTAGCTCTCGGCCGGGTGCCCCGCTCCCGCCGCGTCGTTTGCGGCCAGGTTTTGCTGGTTTAGCCCTGGCGCTGTTTATGTTTCGAGTTGACGCAAATCACCCGCACTACACCCTTGCGGTGGATGACCTTGCACTTGTCGCAAATTTTCTTTACCGATGCTCTAACCTTCATAACTCAGCCTTCAGCCGTCAGCGATCAGCTTTCGGCGAAATCTATTTATGCGAAATCTATTTATAGCGATACACAATCCGTCCGCGATTCAGATCGTAGGGTGAAAGCTCCACCGCGACCTTGTCTCCGGGCAGAATCCGAATGAAATTCTTGCGCATCTTCCCCGAGACGTGCGCCAGCACCCGGTGTTTGTTTTCCAGTTCCACCCGGAACATGGCGTTGGGCAGCGGCTCCAGCACCACCGCCATCACTTCAATCGCGTCTTCTTTACTCATCGACTCCTTAAAAGCTGCTCTTAGCCTTTGGCTGTTGGCTGTTAGCGAAAAGCCAAGGACGGTTTTATTGCGTCAAAATCACCGGACCCTCTCGCGTCACCGCCACGCAGTGCTCGAAATGAGCGCTGCAACTGCCGTCCGCGGTAACCGCGGTCCATTTATCGCCCAGCACTCGCGTCTCGGGCTTGCCGTAATTCACCATGGGCTCAATCGCGATAACCATTCCCTCGCGCAACTTGGCGCCGTGCCCCCGTGCCCCGAAGTTCGGCACCTGCGGCTCTTCGTGCAACCGCGTCCCGATCCCGTGGCCCACGAACTCGCGGACCACGCTGAATCCCGCGGCTTCCACGTGCTCCTGCACCGCCGCCCCCACGTCGCCAATCGAGTTCCCGATCCGCGCCTGCTCGATCCCGCGGTAGAGCGACGCTTCCGTCACTTCCAGTAACTTCTGCAACTCCGGCTTCAGCCCATTTCCGACCGGTACGGTGATGGCGGCGTCGCCATAATACCCGTCGAGCACCACTCCGCAATCAATCGAAACGATATCGCCTTCGAGCAGCACCCGTTTTTCCGACGGGATGCCGTGCACAATCTCTTCATTCACCGAGGTGCACAAAACGCAGGGATAATCGTAGTATCCCTTGAACGCTGGCTTGGCCCCAAGTTCTTTAATCTTCTTCTCGGCGGCCCGCTCCAAGTCCATGGTTGCAACCCCGGGCGCCACCAGGGTCCTGACGTAGTCGAGAACCTGCCGTACGATGCGGCCGCTCTGCCGCATCCGCTCAATCTCCGCCGATGACTTGCACACAATCGCCATTCGTCTACAAGCGCTTTTCACGCATCGTTGTGATCTTCCAATATCCGGTAAATCTGTTCTGTGACCTCGTCCACCGGCAGATCGGCGTTCACCGAGATCAGTCTGCCCGTGCGCTCGTAGTAGTCCGCTACCGGACGAGTCTGCTCCTGGTAGGCCGTGAGTCGGGGCTGGATAACTTCCAACCGATCGTCATTGCGGGTCTCCAGCTTGGTTCCGTCAATGTCGCAGACTTCATTGACGTGGGCCGGCTGGGAGTGGATGTTATAAATCCGTCCACAGGTGGGACAAGAACGACGTCCAGAAATCCGAAGCAATAATCGATTATAGTCCACGTCCAGGCGGATCACAATTGGCCAGGCCCGGGTGGGACGCGAGTTGTCAAAGAGCTCATGATCGAGCAGCGCATCGAGCCACCCAGCCTGGGCCGCGGTCCGCGGAAACCCGTCGAGAACGTAACCTCGTTTGCAATCCGGCTGCAACAGTCGTTCGCGGACCATGATGCAAACCAAATCGTCGGAAACCAGTTCTCCCCGCGCCATCACTGCCTTGGCAGCCAGCCCGAGTTCGGTTCCCTTTACTACGTTCTCCCGCAGAAGGTCGCCGGTCGATACCTGGGGAATTCCATACTCTGCCATGATGCGCTTGGCCTGAGTGCCTTTTCCCGCACCCGGTGGTCCGAGCAGCACCACCGGACCCAGTCCACGTGAGGTTCCCTGCGCCATCGGCTTGACTAAAGCCTCCCCAGCTCAGTCTCCCCGGCACCCGCCGAGGTGCAGCAACCCCAAACTTTTGCCTAGCGACGTGGCTTCGAACCTCTCCGCCGCCAGCCCGCCGGCCCTAGACTTGAGGTAGCCAGCTAGGTCTTCACCCTCTGGCGCTACCAGGTGCGGCGGCCGCGAATGCGGCCGCTTCGCGGCGTAAATCCATCATAGTGCCGCATAATCAGTTGCGCCTCGATCTGCGTGACCGTATCCATGGCCACTCCCACCACGATCAACAGCGACGTTCCCCCAAAATAAAACGTCACACCCAATCCATTCGTCATCCAATTGGGAAACGCTTCAAAGAATCTTCCGAACGCTCCGGGAAGATGGTTCAGATGGATCCCGGCGATCATCCACTCTGGGATGAACGAAATAACAATCAAATACAGCGCCCCCACCAGCGTGATGCGGGTAAGCACTTCATTGATATAGTCCGCGGTACGCTTCCCCGGGCGAATGCCGGGAATAAACCCGCCATACTTTCGCATGTTGTCGGCAACTTCGCTGGGATTGAACACGATCGAAACGTAAAAGTATGCGAAGAAAATGATGCCCACCGCATAGAGGAGGGTATAGAGGGGTTCGCCCCATCCCAGCATGCGGAACAACTCCCCGAAATAGCGGCTGTTGCGCAGGCCATAGCCGACCGTCTGCGGCAAAGTAAGAATGGAAGACGCGAAGATCACCGGCATCACCCCGCCGGCATTCACCCGCAGCGGCAGATGGGTCGACTGCCCGCCCATCACCTTGCGTCCCACCACGCGCTTGGCATATTGCACCGGAATGCGCCGTTCGCTTCGTTCCACATAGACGATGAAGGCCACCACCGCAACCATGAAGACGATCAAGAACACCATCAAGGGGAAGGTCATCGCGCCCCAGGTGGCGTTCTTGGCCTTATCGATCAAATCCACGACACCGCGCGGCAAGCCCACCACAATGCCGGCGAAAATCAGCAGCGACATTCCATTGCCCACGCCGCGATCCGTGATCTGCTCGCCCAGCCACATGATGAAGGCACTGCCGGTGGTCAGGGTCAGCATCGTCATGATCCTGAATTTCCAGCCGGGATCAAGCGCGAAGCCGCCCTTTTCCAAACCGACCGCGATGCCGAACGATTGCACCGCACTCAGAATGACCGTGATGTAGCGCGTCCACTGCGTAATCTTCTTGCGCCCGAGTTCTCCTTCTTTCTGCAGTTTGGCCAGCGGCTCGTAAACCACGGTCAGCAACTGCAAAATAATGGACGCCGTGATGTAGGGCATGATGCCCAGGGCGAAAATTGTCATGCGGCGCAATTGCCCGCCCGAGAACAAATCGACAAATCCCAGCAACGAACCGCTGGTGCTGCTCTGGGTGAAGAAACTCTCCAGCTTGGCCGTATCGATTCCCGGCGTCGGAAGGTGGCCGCCCAGGCGGTACACAAACAGCATCGCCAGGGTAAACAGGATGCGTTTGCGCAGGTCCGGAATCCGAAAAATGTTGGCCAGTTTGTCAAACATTACTGCAAGACCTCGATCTTGCCGCCCGCCTTGGCGATCTTGTCCTGCGCCGATTTTGAGAACTTGTGCGCGTGCACGATGATGGCGACGTTCAACTCGCCGTCCCCCAAAATCTTTACCGGATGCTTCGTCTTGATCACTCCCGCCTTGCGCAACACCTCCGGAGTGATAGGCTCTCCATGAAATTCCTCGCCCATCTCCACCAGCCGCTCCAGGCTCACGATGTTGAATTCTTTGCGGAAAATATTAGTAAAACCGCGCTTGGGCATGCGGCGATGCAGCGGCATCTGGCCGCCCTCAAAACCGCGGATCATGCGCGAGCCGGTACGCGAGCGCTGCCCTTTGTGTCCACGGGTCGAAGTCTTGCCCATGCCGGAGCCCATACCACGCCCCACGCGTTTGCGCTTTTCCGTCGCCTTCTTCGGTGCTCGAATATTGGATAAATTCATAAGTAAGCTCTCAGCCGTCAGCCCTAGCGGTTTTACGCTCGCGGCGGGTAATTCTATTCCACGAACTCCACCAGGTGCGGTACCTTGGCCACCATCCCTCGAATCGCGTTCGTGTCCGGACGTTCAATCACCTGATTCAGCCGGGTAAATCCCAGCCCCTTAATCACCCGCTTTTGTTTCACCGGGGCGCAAATGGCGGAGCGCACCCATTTCAGGTGAATCTTCCCGCTGCCCGAATTTGTTCTCTTGGCCGTCATTTCGCAAACCTCAACCCATTCTTCTTCGTAACTTGCTGGCGCGCCCTCAGTCGCGCCGTTCCGCCCGGTTCCGGGGCTTAGCCCCCACCGGGCTTCTACAATTCCTGCGCCGTCTTGCCGCGCATGGTGGCAACCCCTTCGCGGGTCTTCAACTGCTTCAGCGCATCGAAGGTCGCCTTGATCACATTGTGCGGGTTGGTGGTGCCGATGGATTTCGTCAGCACGTTCTGCACGCCCGCCGACGTCATCACCGCGCGCACCGCCCCGCCCGCAATCACGCCCGTGCCTTCCGGAGCGGGCTTCAGCAGCACCTTTCCTGACCCGTACCGCCCCAGCACCAGGTGGGCGATGCTGGTCTGCGTCAGGTTAACCCGAACCAGATTCTTTTTGGCCGACTCGATCGCCTTGCGGATGGCCTGCGGAACTTCCTTCGCTTTGCCGGAACCGTAGCCCACCACTCCCGCGGAAGGGTCGCCGACTACGACCAGCGCCGCAAACGAAAGATTTTTGCCGCCCTTGACCACCTTGGTCACGCGGTTGATGGCGACTACCTGGTCTTTGAGCTGGTAGGATCCCGCATCAAGCTTCTTGATCACTGTTGGCATTATCAAACCTAGCCTTTGGCTCTTGGCTCTTGGCCTTTGGCTCGGCAGCGAACAGCCGAGAGCCAAAAGCTAAGAGCTAAAGAGCGGTTTTCCCTAGAACTTCAATCCCGCCTCACGGGCCGCGTCGGCCAAAGCCTTCACGCGTCCGTGATAAATGTAGCCGCCACGGTCGAACACGACCTTGGTCACGCCCTGGGCCTTCGCCCGCTCGGCAATGGTCTTACCGACCGCCTTCGCCGAGGCGACGTTGCCTCCGCTCGGCGGTTGTGCCTTTTTCCCTTCGTGTTCGTGGTCTTCGGCCTTCTTGCCTTCGGCTTTTTTACTCTTCGCCTTCTGCCCTTCGGCGGTGCTGGCGGAAACCAGCGTCTTGCCATGCAGATCGTCGATGACCTGCACGTAAATGTGATTCAGCGAACGGTACACGTTGAGCCGCGGCCGCTCCGCGGTCCCCTGCATCTTCTTCCGAATGCGGTCGTGTATGTGCCCGCGCTTCTCGTTCTTTGTGATTCTTGTCAGCATGATTAAGCTCTCAGCAATCCGCCGTCAGCGATCCCGAAATCCAGCCGCAGAACTTCCAAAGATACGAAGTTACGGCGAGCTGAAAACTGACAGCTATTTTGCTCCCGTCTTTCCCACCTTCTTCTTCAACCGTTCGCCTGCATAGCGCACACCCTTGTTCTTGTACGGATCGGGCGGACGCAGGGACCGCATTTCCGCCGCCACCTGTCCTACCTGCTGACGGTCGATTCCCGTCAGCGCAATCTTGGTCTGCTTGGCATCCACCGTCGCATCCACGCCGGTCGGCAAGGGATACTCGATCGGATGCGAATAGCCCAGGTTGAATACGACCATCGTCTTGCCCTTCATTTCCGCGCGGTATCCGATGCCGACGATTTCCAGTTCACGCGTCCACCCCTTGGTCACGCCCTCCACTGCATTGTTGACCAAAGCGCGTGCCAGTCCGTGCAGCGCCGCCTGAGAATCATTCTCGCGAACCGCGACCATGATCCCGTCCTTCTGCTGGATGGTGATGCCGTGAGGCAGCGCCGTATCCAGCTTACCCTTCGGCCCCTGCACCGCCACCGTGTTCCCCTCAACTTTGACCGTCACCCCTTTGGGGATCGGGATCGGCTTTTTTCCAATTCGTGACATAAGTCGCTCTTAGCTCTTGGCTCTCAGCTCTCGGCTAAAATCTCGTGTTCTTGCGGTCTGCTCCAGCTCCCCAGCCAAAGGCCAAGAGCCAGGAGCGGTTGATCAGTAAATCTGGCACAGCAACTCGCCACCCACGCCCTCTTTGCGGGCCTGGCGGCCGGTCATTACGCCGCGCGGGGTGGTAAGGATGTTGATCCCCATGCCGCCCAGCACGCGCGGAATCTCGCTGCGGCGCACGTAGACGCGGCAGCCGGGGCGCGACACGCGCTCCACCTTCGAGATCGCCGCCTCGTTGTTGGCGCCATACTTCAGGTAAACCCGGATGACCTTATGGCCTTCTTCTTCCGTCGGCTTGAAATTGGAGATGTAGCCCTCTTCCTTCAGGATGCGGGCAATCTCCAGCTTCAAACGCGAAGCCGGAATATCCACCTTCTGGTGCCGGGCCTGGAGTGCATTCCGCACTCGCGTCAGCATGTCTGCGACCGGATCGGTCAACCTCATCGTTTGCTTCTCCTCTAGCCACCCGTTCGCTCCGCGTCCAGCGCGGAGAACCTGCAGCAGCATGTTTCCTACATCCCACCCAGGTCACCCTGAACGAGACGCTCGCTACGAATCACCCGCGTCTTTTACGGGCGAACAAATCGCCGTCGGGCCCGCTTCCCTACCACGACGACTTCGAAACCCCTGGAATCTCCCCGCGCAACGCCAGCTGCCGGAAGCACAGCCGGCAAATACCGAACTTGCGCAGGAACGCGCGCGGGCGGCCGCACAATTTGCAGCGATTGTGCCGGCGGGTCGAGAACTTGGGCTTGGGCTCCTTGTTATCGCGCGCTTTCTGAAACGTTTCTTGAATCTTTGCGTCTTTGACTCGTTTTGCTGTCGTCATGCCATCCTCAGAAAAACTCTTTTCTTGACCCGGATACGAAATCCTTGAACTTCACTCGCTACGCCCGGAACGGCATGCCCATATGCTTCAAAAGCGAGCGGGCCTGATTGTCATTCGCGGCGGTGGTCACGATGGTGACGTTCATGCCTCTCTGTTTGTCCACCCGCTCGTAAGAGATCTCCGGGAAGATCAACTGGTCGTGCAGGCCTAAGGTGTAATTGCCCCGGCCATCGAACGACTTGCTGGACACGCCGCGAAAGTCACGCACGCGGGGCAGAACGATGTTCACCAGCCGGTCGAAAAATTCATACATGCGGTCGCCGCGCAGGGTCACCATGGCGCCAATCGACTGCCCCTGGCGCACTTTGAACGCGGCAATCGATTTCTTGGCACGCGTCACCACCGGCTTTTGTCCGGTGATCTGGCCCAGTTCGTTTACCGCCGGATCGAGCACTTTCGCGTTCTGCGTGGCTTCGCCCACACCCATGTTCACGACAATCTTGTGCAGCCGCGGAACCGCCATCACATTCTTCAGTTCCAACTCTTTCCGCAAAGCCGGAGCGAGTTCCTTCTCGAATCGCGAACGCAGCCGCGGACGCTCCTTGGCGCTATGCCGGGCCTGATCGGGCGGCTTCTGCTCCTGCGACGATTCTTTCTGCCGCTTTTTCTCTTTTGCCATCGTAGTCACTTCCTCCCACGGTTTCGGATTGTCAGCATCGGGCTTTTAGCCTTTCGCTGTACGCCTACCGGTTCGTGAGACTGAACTTTTCCCCTCTGCCGCCTGACCACCGCTCCCAGCCAACAGCCAATCGCCACGCGCTTATTTGTCCAGCGTCGTTCCACACTTCTTGCAGACGCGCACTTTCCGCTCACCCCGAACCTCGTGGCCGATGCGCACCGGGCCGCAGGTCGAGCACACCAATTGCACATTGGAAATCGCAATCCGGCTCTCCTGCTCGGCAATGCCGCCCTTGATATTGCGCTGGGGAATTGGCTTCACATGCTTTTTCACCATCATCACGTGCTCCACCAGCAACTTGGCGTCGTTCGGAAACACGCGCAGCACGCGCCCTTCCTTGCCTTTGTCCCGACCGGTGATCACCTTTACGGTGTCATTGCGCCGCAAGTCCACCCGCTTGTTTTCCGTGCTTACAGTTCGCATAATCTAAGCCCTATTTCGTAACCGTCCAGACTCCGTTTTCAGTTACCCAATTCCTCAGTCACCCAACTTGCCAAATTCTTTAGATCACTTCCGGAGCCAGCGAAACAATTTTCAGAAATTTCTTTTCGCGCAGTTCGCGTGCCACCGGCCCAAAGACGCGTGTTCCCACCGGCTCGCCCGCATCATTAATCAGGACCGCAGCATTCTGGTCGAAGCGGATGTAGGTTCCGTCGCGCCGCCGGTGCTCTTTGCGCGTGCGCACGATCACCGCCTTCACCACTTTGCCCTTCTGCACCTGGCCCTCGGGAGCGGACTCTTTCACCGCCGCCGTGATTATGTCGCCCAGTCCGGCATTCAATCCGGTCGAGCCCCCCAGCGGCAGAATCATCTGCAGCTTGCGGGCGCCGGAATTATCGGCGACCTCAAGCATCGATCTCATCATCACAGCCATGGCGTCCATCTCCCTAAATTCCCTGTCATTCCGCCGCAGAACGAAGCCCAGGGGGAACCCCGGTTTTTACCGGCCCCCCCGGCCCTAGCTCGCCACTTCAACGGCCGCTTCGGGAACCAGCGGCGCCTTGCGCACAATGTCTTTCAGCTTCCAGCGCTTCAGCTTCGACAGCGGACGAGTCTCCTCAATCCGCACCACGTCGCCCACATGCGCTTCGTTCTTCTCGTCGTGGACGTAAAACTTCTTGTTGCGCGCCACCACCCGCTTGTAAAACGGATGCGCCTTCTTGCGCGTCACTTTCACCACAATCGTCTTCTGCATGCGGTTGGAGACGACTTCTCCGACCACTTGCTTGCGGCGCCCTTGCACTTTTTCCGTTGCCTGGGCTGAGGGATTGGTTTCCGCCATTATCGTTTCTCCCTTGCGGTCGAGCGCTCGCGCTCGCCGCGGATCGTCTGGACGCGGGCAATGTCCTTGCGCAACCCGCGAATCTTCTTCAGACTCTCCGTCTGCCCCATGTTCAGCTGAAATTTCAGCTTGAAGAGCTGGTCGGCGAGCTCAACTTCCTGGTGGCCCAGCTCTTCTTCCGTCAAGTTTCTGATTTTGTCTGCGTTCATAAAAGTCCTTAACCGCTCTCCGAGGTTCGCGCTCTGCTTTCTGCCAACTCACGCGCCATTGACTCACGGCTGAAAGCTTGCTTTCTAATGCTTGGCCCCTTCGCGCTTGACCAGCGTGGTCCGCAGCGCCAGCTTGTGCGAAGCCAGTCGCATCGCCTCGGTCGCGTCCGCAATCGTAACCCCTTCCATCTCAAACAAAATCTTTCCCGGACGCACCACCGCGACCCAGTGATCGGGGGCTCCCTTGCCCTTGCCCATACGGGTTTCGGCCGGCTTTTTCGTGACCGGCTTGTCGGGAAACACCCGGATCCAGATTTTTCCGCCGCGCTTGACAAAGCGCGTCATGGCCACGCGGCTGGCTTCAATCTGCCGATCGGTAATCCAGCCGGGCTCCAGCACCTTCAGCCCGAAATCGCCGAACGCCAGCGTTGACCCGCGCCAGGCCTTGCCGCACATGCGGCCGCGCTGCTGCTTGCGATACTTCACTTTCTTTGGCATCAACATAAAATCAGCTCTTGACTTCTAGCGAAAGCTTTTTAGAATCCGCCCGCCCCGGTCGCGACTTCGCGCTTCTTCTGCGGCAAAATTTCGCCTTTGTATACCCAGCACTTCACTCCAATCACGCCGTAGGTCGTGCGCGCTTCGGTGAAGCCATAGTCGATATCCGCGCGCAGCGTGTGCAAGGGCAACCGCCCCTGCAGATACCACTCCGAACGCGCGATCTCATTGCCGTTCAGCCGTCCGCTGACCCGGACTTTAATCCCCTTGCAGCCGAAGCGCAGCGCCGAGTCGACGGCTTTGCGCATCGCCCGCCGGAAGCCTACGCGCTTTTCCAGCTGCAGCGCGATCGATTCCGAAACCAGCTGCGCGTCCAGCTCCGGCTTGTGCACTTCCTGGATGTCGACAAAAATATCCTTGCCCGCCGTGCGCTTCTGCAGCTCGGCCTTAAGCTTGTCGATCTCCGCGCCCTTGCGCCCGATGATGATGCCCGGCCGCGCCGTCTTAATGATGATCCGCAGCTTGTTGCCCGGCCGCTCAATTTCGATGGAGCTGACGCCCGCCGACTTGAGCTTGTCCTTCAACTCAGCCTTCAGCTTAACGTCCTCGTGCAGCTGCTTGTCATAATCCCGCTCGGCAAACCAGCGCGACTTCCACGGCTTGGTGAAGCCGAGGCGAAAACCATAAGGATGGACTTTTTGTCCCATTGCTTCTCCTAAATCGAAATCTTCGGAAATCCCTGCAACCACCCTACCGCCAATCCAACTAGCGCCCGCGCCCGCCTGCCGCAAGCTATTTCGCGGCCAGCTTTTTCTTCCCCGCCGCCGCCTGCTTTGCCGGCGCATGCCGCTTCCCTTTGGCCGCTACCGCCGACCTCGCGCTGCCCACCTGCCTCGGTCCGGTTTCGCCACTCTTGCCGCGTTCCGCCAAGATCAACTCGATATGCGAAATGCGCCGCTGGTAGCGGTACGCGCGTCCCTGGGGCGCCGGACGAATACGCTTCATGCGCGGCCCCTCGTTGGCAATCGCGCTCTTCACATACAGGTTGTCGATCTCCACGTCGAGATTCTTTTCGGCGCTGAGAAAGTTCGCGTTATCGAGCGCCGATTGCAGCAGCTTGCCCACATGCGCCGCCACCCGCTTCTTGGTGAAGGCCAGCGTGTTGCGCGCCTCTTCCACGCGCCGGCCTTTGATCAATTCCAGCACTAGCCGCGCCTTCTGCGGCGATACCCGCAGGTATCGCAATTCAGCTCGAAATTCCATAGTCTCAATCTCTTCTGTTTCAGCCCAGAGCCAAACACCTGCTCGTGGCTAAAAGCTGTCTTTATGCCTTATGCTTTCGGCGCCGGCGCGGACGGAGCCGCCGGGGTAATCGCTCCCGGACCGCCGGGGATTCCTGCCGGCCTGGCCGCCGTTTCCGTCGCCGCCCTCATGGAGTGCCCCTTGAAAGTCCGAGTGAAACTGAATTCGCCCAGCTTGTGGCCGACCATATTTTCGGTGACGTACACCGGAATGAACTTCTTGCCGTTATGCACCGCGATCGTGTGCCCCACCATTTCCGGCACAACCGTCGAACGCCGCGACCAGGTGCGTAGCACTTTTTTTTCATTGCGCGCATTCAAGCCCTCAACCCTCGCCTGCAGGTAGGCATCCACGAACGCGCCCTTCTTGGTTGAACGTGCCATAAATTCAGCTCTCAGCTTTCAGCCGTCAGCTTTCAGCCAACAGCTACCTCAAACTTTGTCATGCCGGCGGCTCTCGCGAGCGATCCGGAGGAACCGGCCGGTCTACTTGCTGCGCCGGCTCACAATAAACCGATCCGTGCGCTTGTTGTTCCGCGTCTTGTAGCCACGCGTCGGCTGGCCCCACGGGGTTACCGGATGCCGTCCGCCCGAGGTCTTGCCTTCCCCGCCTCCGTGCGGATGATCGACCGGATTCATCGACACCCCACGGTTCACCGGACGACGTCCCAGCCAGCGCATTCGTCCCGCCTTGCCGATGGTGATGTTCTCGTGGTCAAGGTTACCGACCTGACCGATGGTTGCCATGCAGTCCTGCGAAATCTTGCGGGTCTCGCCCGAAGGCAGCTTCACTAGGGCGTACTCCGCCTCCTTTGCCACCAGTTGCGCGGAGCCGCCCGCCGACCGCACCATCTGCCCACCCTTGCCCGGTTTGAGCTCGAGATTGTGAATCTGGGTGCCGGGTGGAATGTTCCTGAGCGGCAGCGCGTTGCCCACCAGAATGTCCGCCTCAGGCCCGCTCAAAACTTTCTGTCCCACCTTCAGCCCTTCCGGCTGCAGGATGTAGCGCTTCTCTCCATCGGCATAGGCCAGCAGGGCAATCCGCGAGGATCGATTCGGGTCGTATTCGATCGTCGTCACCGTGGCCGGAATCCCCGTCTTGTCGCGCTTGAAATCGATGATGCGCAACTTGCGCTTGTGCCCGCCGCCGCGGTGCCAGCTGGTGATGTCGCCCGAATTGCGCCGCCCGCCAGTACGCTGCTTGGGCTCGACCAGGGGCTTATGCGGATGCTTCGTCGTGATGTCGTCATTGACGATGGTCGTGCGATAGCGCAGCGTCTGGGTGGTCGGTCGGTAAGTCTTGATTGCCATAAAATCAGCCTTTAGCTCTTAGCTCTTATTGCTTATTGCTCTTCGCTCAAACCTTATTGTCATCGCGCCACTCGTTGTCATTCCGAACCGGCCTTGTTTGCCGCCGGCAAATCCGCTGGTTTCCTCGGTCGGGAAGCCGAACCTCGGAGGGCGGAAGCCTGCGCTTACAAGTTCTGCGCGTACTCCGGCATCTTTTCCCCGGACCGCAAGCGCACGTACGCCTTCTTCCAGTCCGGACGGTAGCCCGCGAACTTTCCCCGCCGCCGCTCTTTTCCCGGATACATCGCCGTGCGCACCGAATGCACTTTCACTTTAAAAATCGACTGCACCGCCTGCTTGATCTCCGTCTTGGTGGCCTGGGGCGTCACTTGAAAAACCAGCGTGTTCTGCTTTTCCTTGATGGCCAGGCCCTTTTCGGTAATCACGGGACGGCGAATGATCTGGTATGCGGATTTCATCAGGCTACCTCCGCCGCTTTGTCATGGCGGGGACGCCGCCGGCGCTCGCTGGTCGCCTTCTTCGCGCCCTCGTTTTCTTTTTCTTTCGGTTTGTGCTGTCGCTTCGAGAGCGAAGACTTCAGCGACGCCTGCAGCTTCTCGATTGCCGGCTGCGAGAAAATCACCCGGTCGTAGCGCAGCAGGTGATAGGGATGCACTTCGTTGGTCCGCAGCAGTTCGAGGCCTTGAAGATTGCGCGCACTCAATCCCAGGTTGCGATTCTCCTGCTGCGGCTCTTCGACCAGCAGAACCGTCTTATCGACCTTCAACGAGTTCAGCGCCTTGCGGAACTCCTTGGTCTTGGGCTCTTTCATCTCAAATGTATTCACCACAATCAGCTTGCCGTCCGCCAGCTTCGCGGCCAGCGCCGAGCGCAACGCGCCCATCAGCTTCTTGCGCGGGAAGGTGTAGTCGTAGGAGCGCGGTTGCGGACCATGCACCGTCGCGCCATGCCGCCACAAGGGCGACCGGATCGATCCGATGCGGGCCCGGCCCGTCCCTTTCTGCTTCCACAGCTTTTTGCCGGAGCCGGAAACTTCCCAGCGGGCTTTCGTTTTGTGCGTTCCGGCGCGCTGCGAGGCGCGGTAATGTTTCACCGCTTCCCACAGCAGATCCTCGTTGACCGCGCCGAATATCTCGTCGGCCAGGTCGAGCGTCCCAACCTTCTCGCCGCTCAGATTATGGATATCAATCGTCGCCATATTGCTTCTCGGTGCTGCCCACTGGCAGTCGGTATTTAACGGACTAACGAACTATGCTTTCTTTGCCGCTCTCTTCGCCGCCTTCAACGGATCCACCGTCGCCGACCCTGCGAATCCGCGGCGTTCTCGTGGCGGCTTCTTGGCTTTGGTAATCACGATGTAGCCACCCTCGGCTCCCGGCACACTGCCCTCGACCACCAGGAGATTCTCGTCCTTATCCACGCCCAACACCCGCAAGTTGCGTTGCGTCACCCGGGCGTGGCCCATGTGGCCCGACATCCGCATCCCCTTGAACACGCGCGACGGGAAGGCGGAGGAACCGATTGAGCCCGTGATCTGAAACATCGATCCATGCGACTTCGGACCACCGCCAAAATGATGCCGCTTCACCACTCCCTGAAACCCTTTCCCCTTGCTGATGCCCACGATGTCGACGAATCGCTCGCCTTCGAAGATCTCGACCAGCACTCGGTCGCCAACTTTCACCGAGCCATCCCCATCAGCCGTTCCCTCAACCTCCAGCGGCACTTCGCGCATGAACTTCACCGGCGGAAGATTGTGCTTCGCCAAGTGTCCCCGCGCCGGTTTGGTCAGCCGCGACTCCTTCACAAACTCGACCAGTCCAATCTGGGCGGCTTCATAGCCATCTCGGGTCGCCGACTTGTGCTGCGTCACCACGCAGGGGCCAGCCTGCAGCACCGTGACCGGACGCACGTCGCCCTTCGAGTCAAACAGCTGCGCCATGCCCACCTTCTTGCCCAGAATTCCCGCCACCTTGGTTGCCATTTCCTTTTCCTTCTCCATGCCCAGCGTGGCTCGCCGTGATCCAGCGGCTATTGGCTAGGGAGCGAATCTGCTCGCGCGGAGCCCGCTCGTTCCGCGGGCGCCAGCCCGCGCTTGTGTCCTACTTATGTTCTTTCCCGAACGCCTTGATCTCCACATCCACGCCCGCCGGCAGATCGAGCTTCATCAGCGCGTCCACGGTCTGCGCCGTCGGATCGAGAATATCAAGCAACCGCTTATGCGTGCGGATCTCGAACTGCTCCCGCGACTTCTTATCTACGTGCGGCGATCGGAGCACGCAGTACTTGTTCTTCATCGTGGGAAGTGGGATCGGTCCCGCCAGCCGCGCTCCCGTGCGCTTGGCCGTTTCGACGATCTCGCTGGTCGACTGATCCAAAATGCGATAGTCGTAAGCTTTCAAGCGAATACGAATTTTCTCGTTTCCAATCACGGTTTCATCTCTCTAACCCCTCCCGGCATCTCCGGAAGGAAAGAACTGGCGGCGTAAGGCAAGCCGCGCTTATTTTATGCCGGGACAACCGCCCTCGGCTGTCGGCGGGGAGCAAAGCTCCGCAGCTTTTCCTGGTTACTGCACAATCTCCGCGATGGTCCCGGCTCCAACCGTATGCCCGCCTTCGCGAATGGCAAAGCGCAAGCCTTTCTCCATGGCCACCGGCGTGATCAGTTCAATCACCAGGCTCACGTTGTCCCCCGGCATCACCATCTCCGTGCCCGCTGGCAACTCGGCTACGCCGGTCACGTCGGTGGTGCGCAAATAAAACTGCGGTCGATATCCCTTGA
>Ga0210406_10000461_pt1 | contig 55170 bp, 45 predicted proteins | sample IncBWC30MmetaG_FD_155454 | JGI IMG/M metagenome (GOLD analysis project Ga0210406, IMG submission 155454) | Forest soil microbial communities from Barre Woods Harvard Forest LTER site, Petersham, Massachusetts, United States - Inc-BW-C-30-M | ecosystem: Environmental > Terrestrial > Soil >...
GAGCGACGGACCAATCCGAGTACCAAGCATTTCATTAGACTCATTCGTGGCAAACGGGAAGCCATTGCCAAATGTCATGAAAATAGACGTCGAGGGTGCCGAGTATGAAGTCCTCATCGGTGCGCGGGAGGTAATTTCAAAAGCTGGACCCATAATATTTTTGGCCACTCACGGAGTGGAAATTCATGCCAAGTGCTGTGATCTTCTTCGGGACTCTGGATATCAGCTGCAGCTTCTCGCTCCTGATGAAGTGGTCGCGCGGCGTTCATCGTGATTTGCAATAAGCATTAGTTTTGCTTAGGCCATAACGTACTATTCTCGCCGGGTTTCGTCGAAGCGAGTTACCAGAAAGACGCTCTGACGATGGTCGGCGGCCACGACTCGCAACGCGTAACCGTCTCGAAGCAGCCTGGTCGCCCACCAATCGTGCGGATCTCCACCAGAGCCGTTCGATGAATACAGTAGAAAAGTATGGTGCTGTGAGACAAAATCCGCGAAGTCCGAAATCTGCAAGGACGCAAAGGGTCGGAGAACAATAAGTTCCTTGTCCATCACATCATCTCCGGCGTAAAGGAGAGAAGCTGGCACATCCACTAAGCAGACTAAGCGCTTTGCCATTGCGGGCGTCGCGTAATGGGCAATTGGCAGGTAATCTCCTCCATCCGACACGACTACGGGCATATCTGGATAGCCAGCAGAGTCCACCAAGCCTTCGACGGAAACCGCGGTCGACTCGAATCGTGTCAGCCGACCTCCATGGGATTTCCAGAATATCGCCTCCTGTATTACCAATAGCGAAATAACAAAACCGACTGCAACGACCAAACCGCGCCGTTCTAGCCTAGGTAGAATGTACGCCACGGCGAGTGGGACACCCAGGGCGGTTGAAAGCACATATCGTTCACTCAATCCTGCGTGCATGATCTTTGCCAATAGATAACTGATGAGCGGTAGACCTAGCAGCGCCAATACGAGTACATACTCGTGGAGAGAGCTGTTTGTTTGAGTCTCGGTTCCAGTTTTATTTCCATATGGGAATACCATGATGCCAACTATAAAGAGGGAAATCGCTGCGACGATGGCCACTCCCCAGGGTGGAGATGTAGCAAAGATCGAACCATAGACGTGCAGAATGGCGCTGAGACTTGGCTTCGCAAAAGGCAGCGCGCCGTAATATTTCTTGTTCTGCGCAAGCAGTGGCCAGAAAAAGGCGAGGGGAGTGGTGCCGCATGCCAAAGCCAGCCACACAGGCCATCTGAGCCGGCGTGCACTCAGAAATAGAGCAAACTCTGCCAGCGCAAATGGAACTAGAGCGAAAACCGCATAGTAGTTCAGGGTCAACGAGACGGCAAGTATCGAACCCATAAGAAGCATCCAGCCGGAGGCGGGCGCGCGTTGGTAACATAGCAACGCGATGGAGACACAGGCCACGACCAAGCTATAGGGCCGGGCCTCGGTCGCATAGAAATGGAATAAACTCGTCGTCAGAGGTATGGCGGCGCAAGCAAGAGCATAAGCGCTGCCGAATCGCCTGCGCACGAAAAGGAATAGACACACCGTCGTAAGACAAAAGCCCAGGATCAGAGGGAGCCGAAATGCAACCTCTTGGTAAGAGACAATAGAGGCGAACAGTCGCTCGACGAGGTAAAAGCCTGGGGCTTGCCCGTCAACTGCTTTTCCGAGCGCACTCCAGATTCGAGACACAGTCGTCTGTCGCGCGACGATGAACGTCATCACTTCGTCGTACCAAAAGGGTCTAGTGGCGGCAGCGACGAGACTTCTAAGCAACGCATATGCGAGCAGGATTGCGAGACCGTAGCTTGCTGCCGTCTCGGCCCTTAACTTTTGTACTAACGCACGAAGGCTGTCAAATCGGTCAGATGTGGAGATCCGCTGCTGCATCGATAATCTCTTCTTCCTCTCAGGTCATGCAGCAAGAAACGGTACAGTACTGGTGGAACCAACCGGAGCTTATCAGATTACAAGCGACATTCGCGGCGATACTAGCGGCATCCGGGTGCACCGGCTCGGGCTGTTAACAGCGAAGTAACTTACAGTTGTTATGCAATTTAATACTTATCTGTTGATGATTATTTAGCTAGAGTGCTGCCTGCCAGCCATGATTACGTTTTTTACAACAGCGAAGCCGTTTACGTCTCAAGACTGGCTACTATGAGAATGGTTCTTCAGGCCGGCTCCAAGTATAGCCCGCACCCGTCACCACTGGACACCCGGATACAGGCTAGGAATGCGTATGCCGCGGTAGGCGTACTGACCGGCAATCTGCATGGACCAGACAGTGACCGGCGGAGTGGTCTCTGTGACTTCGAAGATGGCGGCGTTCTCGCTGGGCAGCGGGGTGGCGGCACATTCGTCAAATTCGATGTTGCCGTTTTTCAAGAGGCGAGCAGAACCGCCAAAAAAGGAAAATAACGGCGCGAGTCTGTCGATCCAAGTGATGTCGGCGGTCTTTGCAGATTCGTCGAGATGGATGACCGGAACACGACTATCGCACGGAGTAGTAGAAGGTGCACAGAGAGCGCCGCTGGGATTGAGGATGCGCTGGTCGCCGTTGTCGAACATTAGAACATCGAGAGTGCCAGCAGTCGTGGTGCTGATGATGTTGGCATCATGTTGGGCGTTGAACCAGTCCACGGGGCTGGTAGCGTTGGTGGTGCCGGATTGCAGGGCGAAGTCACCCTGGTAGCCTAGCTTCCACATGATGTGGCCGTCGCCGGCGCCATCGTTGTAATTGATTTTGATGACCCAGGCCTGGTGGCGCATGGAGAGCATCAGGGCCTTGTCATCAGGGGAGTAGACTACGGCGTTGCTATGCAACCAATCGGGCGGGAAGCTCATGGGATGGCGATTGACGTCGAGCTGGCCATCGAAACTATTCCAAACCCAGACGGGATTGTGGTTCTGGTCGAGGTCGATGAGGACATCACCAACTATGTTGGTGGGTGTGGTGTCACCAGTCAGAGTTACAGACTGTTCCGTGGATGCGATGAAGACGATGTGACCATTGGGGCGTACGGCGAAGTCATGATGGAAGCCGACGACGGTGACACCACATCCATCACCGGCGCATGTGCCAGCGGAAGCCGCAGCCGTTAGGGCCGCATTCAGCTGAGCTGAATTCATTTGCCAAACGACGGCACCAGCGAGGTCGACTTCCTGCACGACGGAAGCCTGGCCGTCGGGACTGGTCCCACTGTACACAATCAAAAAATGACCATTGGGCAAGAGCTTTATGGGGTTGGGAGCGGCAACGGCGCTGACGGAAGTTCCCGGACTGTAGGCCCACAAAACGTTGCCGGCCAGGTCGGTGACGACCGTATTGAGTTTGCTGCTACTGCCGATGGTGATGAGATCGAGCAGCTCCACGCCGGGTTGCGGGGTTTGGCCCTGCGCAGTGGCTGCGCTGAGAGACGGAAGGTTTGCCGCAGGATACGACGTGGTGGTGAAGGTGTGGTCGGAGTCCGTGAAGACTGTCGTGGTAGTGCCCGTGGGCTGAAAGACAGCGCGCATGTGGTAGGCGGTGTTGCCCTTCATGCCCGCGACAAGGATGGGGACGGCCCCGCCGCCGGATGGAGCAGCAACGGACCAGGTGGAAAAGCCGTAACTGGTGTCGGTACTGAACTGAATGAAAGCAGCGAGGCCATCAGGAACCGAGATGGTGTACAGCGCGACCTGAGCATTGGCGGTGGCGGCGACGGTGGCTGGCGCGATGATGATAACGGTAGCGGAGGCCGAGAGAGTGGGGTCCTTCATGCTGGTCGCGGTAACGGTGATAGTGGTGTTCTGAGTGACAGGTGGAGCGGTGAAGTTACCCTGGGAGTTGATTGCGCCGGAAGGTGTAGACGACCCCGAGCTACTGACGGCCCAAGTAACGCCAGACGAGCCGTTGGCAATGTTGGTGGTGAACTGCATGGACTGCCCGGAGCCGACGTACGCGGCATTCGGGGAAACGGCGGGGGCGGCGGGCGCCGGGTTAGAACTGCTCGAAGCACAACCGACCAGACAGAAAACGACGGTGAGAAAGCAAACGAGCGGGAGAAATTTGCCTGCCATCATGATTTGGGTTTTTCCGGACGAGTGGATTTGGAGAGAGCTGGAGCCCCTGGAGTATTTACCACAAGCGCCAGCAAAAGTGTTCGAAAAAACTAATGTTCTTCAAGAGGTAATATAAGAAGCACGTGCTGAAAGATCATTCAGTAAAACTACGTACGCATGTATGCGCTGGTTAGCAACGCAAGGGCGACCGGAGAAAATGCCGCGGCACGGGCGCGCCGCTGCGAGATTTAGCGAAACACGGGCCGACCCTGTAACTCGATGGAGCAGCTTAGGGCCGAGAAATCGGCGGTTAGAAGTGAATTACGGCGCCGAGACCGACCTGGACGTTATTTTGCGAGCCGGAATAGAGCCTGGAGTATACGTAGTCGGCTTCGGCGCGCAACGCGACGCGCGAATTGTAGGCCCAGTCAACGCCGCCACCAGCCTGAACCGCTACGCTGTTCTTGCTCTCCCGAGCAACCTGGGGATTCAAATGAACGCCGCCGACAAGCGCGTGAGCCCAAGGGGAAAAACGTTTGCGCGTAGGTCCGAAACCAATGCGGCCGCCGCCGGCGTAGAGAACATATTTTGTGCGTTCGCCGCCGATTTCGCCGCCCCAAGCGGAGATTACGTTGCCCTCGAGACCAAACCACGAATTGAGGTTGTAGGTCAGGTCCGTATGCAGACCGCTGAGATTTGCGCTGAACTGAGAGGAATCGAAGTGGATATATTCGTAGCCGATGGCGAGATCCCAGCGATAGCCTTCTTCATTCGAGCTGGAGCGCTGGGGTAACGCCGGCGCATCTGGGAGAGCAGGTCGCGGCGACGGAGAAACAAAAGGTTCTGAAGGTGTCGCCGGAGGCGCGAGCTCGGGCACGAGCGTGAAGTTGAACGCGGGCGAGAGCGCGGATGGCTGGGCAGCAGGAGCAAACAGCAAGAGGGACGACTGTCGGGCGGAAAGCGAGACGCAAGTCCCTAGAGCTAAGCATGCGACGAGTGCGAACCTTTTCATTTAGCGATCCTTCAGGGGATGAACCCCGGGGTGGAGCTGGCCACACCATTTACGGTAAACAACAGTCGGGGGTTTTGTCTATGGTGATTCGTGAATCATCGGCAGAAAAGGAACACGGGGCAGTACAAATGGTGCGCGCCGAGCGAGTGCGAAAACGATCGTAAGCCAGGGAACTTAGCGGCCGTGGCGAAGATAATCGTCGGTTTTGTTGATCCAGTCGGTACGTGGCGGAGTGAAAACGTCCAGATCGAGTGTGTCCTCGAGGGCCCAGGCTTCGTGCGGCATGTTCGCGGGAATGCAGAGAACCTCTCCGGCACGGACGACGATCTCTTTGCCATCGATGGCAAATTTTAATGCGCCCTCGAGGATGTAGGTGAGCTGTTCATTGTGGTGATGATGGAGCGGGACGTGACCACCTTTTTTGAGAAAGACGCGGGCGAGCATAATTTGCTGGCCGTAAACCATTTCGCGGTCGACCAGTGGGTTGAGATGTTCGCGCTCGACTTGATTCCAGGCGATGTATTTGGGTTCGGGGCTTCCTGAAGGTGCGGTGCTCACTTTGTGCCTCCATAGAGTTTTGCGGCGGTATCGTGCAGGTACAGATGCGCGAGTTCGAGAGCTTTATCTTCGCTGATGGCGTGTTCGCTGACCAGTTCGGCGAGTGCGCCGGCGAGAGCGGTGCGGCTGGTGTACGCGGCGAGCCAAAAACTTTCTTCGGCGCCGAGAGCGTCGTTAAAAGGGAAAGCGTCGGAGCCGAACATCATTTTATCCGGGTAGAGAGTGAGGAACTGTTTGAGAACGCTTTTGAATTGTGACGGATAGAGCATCTCGGATTGAAGAGAGGTATCGAGGTAAACATTTTTTACAGCGGTGAGGAGCGCGGCTTCGCGTTCGTAGGGCCAGCCACCGTGGAGGAGAACGAAGGTGACGTTTTTGTAGCGCGGGTCGCGCAGAACGTTTTCAAGATTGAGGACGTTGCCCTGGCGAAGGCTGAAATAGTCGCCGATGCCAACGGCACTGTGGAAGTGCACCGGCAGTCTGAGCTTGCCGGCTTGATCGACGATCACGCGGAAAATGTAGTCCTGGAAAAGGCGGTAGTCTTCCGCGGTAGGAACGCCGCCGGAGTGGTACTTGGCGTAGATGGCATCTGCTTTTTCGCGCGGCGGATCGGCGAAATAGAGAGTGCGGAAATAGGCGGCTTCAAATTTGACGGCGACACCGCCGCGTTTTTGATTGTCGGCCATGGTGTTGCGTACAAAATTTTCATAGCCGGCCAGATCGGCGGGCAGCGCGTCTTTGTCTTTGGCGGGCTCCAAGTAGAGCCCGCGCCCGGTCATCTGCTTTTTGTAACGAGCCAGCATTTTTTCCTGCAGCGGAATATAAACGCCCATATCGGGAGTGCTGGCGGTTTGATCACGATTGTCGAATGGATAGAAAAACGAATCTGCGAAGAAAACCCAGTGGAAGCGCTTGGGGTTCAAGTAAGGGGCCATAAAGGCGCGATTGGCAAGACAGGTTTCGACGTTGAGCTTGTCCAGGATGCTGTCGAAATAGGCCTGGCCGCCGGTTGCTTCCGCGGCTTTCTTGAGATCGGCAAGCCATTTGGCATGCTCGGGCTTGAAGTCGTCGTAAGGATACTTGAAGAGAAATTTGGAAGCGGCGACGAATTCGGGATTGTCGTCGCGGAGACGAAGAACGCTGCTTTCGTCGGGAGGGGAGGCCATGGCGTCCACGTCGCTGTCGTCGGCGAAACCCGGGTGCGAGTGGTTGTCGTAGATGGGAATGGCGTTAATTTTTAGCAGTAGGCGGTCGTAGATCTGGGGCAGGTCGGATCCGGGATAGGGAGAGGATTGCGCGGAGGCAGAGGCGGCGGCGCAGAGCAGGAAAACTACAGCGGTGAGTAGATGAAACAAATGTTTCATTCTTGAATTCCTCGGAAAAATCACCGGGTCTAAAGACCGGCCACTACGGGACAGCTCGCGTTAGTGGCGCGCGGTCACGGGACGCCATTTTACAGACACTCGGTGGATGCGGTCGAGAGCATCTTCGAGAAGGTGGCGAGCGCTGACCAGCGAGAAGCGGAGATAGTTCTTTCCTTCGATACCGAAAGCGGCTCCGGCAATGGCGGCGACGCCGACCTCTTCGAGGAGGATTTTCTGCACTTCTTCGGCGGGAAGGCCAGTATCTTCGACATTGACCCAGGCGTAGAACGCGCCTTCCGGAGAATGACAGCGGAAGCCAGGAATTTTCGCGAGGAAATGAACGAAAAGATCGCGCCGCAATTTATATTCACCGACCATGGTGTCGACCGCGTTGGTCGAATCGCGCAAGGCTTCGATTGCGGCGACCTGGGTGAATTCGGCGGCGCAGGTGAAAGTGTTTAAAACAAGCAGGTCCATGGCATCAATGACGTGAACGGGAGCAACCGCGTAGCCGAGACGCCAACCAGTCATAGCAAAACTTTTTGAAAAACCGTCGATGATGACGGTGCGTTCGGCCATTCCCGGAAGAAGCGAAATGGACTTGTAATCGCCATTGAAAACGATGCGCGCGTAAATTTCATCGGTGAGAACCCACAGGTCGTGCTTGATGGCGAGAGCTGCGATGCCTTGCAAGGCTCGGTCGTCGAAGACCGTGCCTGTGGGATTGTTGGGCGAATTGAAAATGAGGGCGCGAGTTTTGCCGGTGATTTTCGCGGCGATTTCATCGAGATCCGGCTGAAATTTATTTTTCTCGATCAGGCTGAAGGGCACGGCTTTCGCGCCGAGGCCGCGCGTGAAAGACGGATAGATTGGAAAACCGGGATCGGGATAGAGAACTTCGTCGCCGGGTTCGATGAGCGCCATCATGGCCAGGGAAAGAGCCATTTTGCAGCCGGGAGCTACTAGGACTTGTTCCGGTTGAATGGAAAGACTTCTGGTGCGCGAGAGATAGAGCGTGATCTCTTCGCGAAGCGCGGGTATGCCTCGAGTAGCGCAGTAGCGATCACGGCCCGCAGCCACGGCATTGCGGAGCGAGTCCACGACCGGCGCGGCGGGATGGAAATCGGGTTCGCCGAGTTCGAGATGGATGATGGAGCAGCCCTGGCGTTCTAGTTCCTTGGCGCGCGCAAAGACCGCGAGAGCGCCTTCGCCGTTTAGCTGCGAAACACGGTTTGCGATGCGGCGTTGGGACATGGGTGAAAGTTTATCATCACAGAACAATCTCATAAATGATTGCGCTGCCCAGGCGATTGACCTGACGGGTTAAAACCCCCTGTGATCTCAGAAAAACACTGGACCAATTATTTTGAGGCGGGCGGCGGAGTGACGGGAATACGAAGGCCGTCGATGAAACGGGGAAACATTTCGAAGGCGGCAGCAGTGAGAAAGAGTTCGATGAGTTCAGGATCGGTAAAGCTGGGCTTAAGCGAAGCGTAGAAGGCATCGTCTATGGCGTCCGGCCCACGGTGGAGGCGGTCGGCCAGGCGGAAGCCGAGTTTTTCTTTTTCCGTGTACGGGCCGGCTTCGAAATTTGCGACGCTTTCGATTTGTTGTTCAGTGGCGCCTTTTTGGCGGGCGGAGATGCCGTGCGCGCGTGTCGCATAAGTGCTGTTGTGATGCTGCGAGATGCGGATGGCGATGAGTTCTTTGTAGAAACCCGGCAGGGCGCCATCGGAGAGAAGTGGCTTGAGGAAGCCGGCAACGCCTTGCGCGATTTCGGGGCGGTAGGCGAGGACTTTGAACATGTTGGGGACAACACCGCGCGTCGCGAGGAGAGCATCGTAGATTTTTTGGGCGTCGGGAGAGGCGGAATCGCGTTCAAGAAGCGGGATGCGTGGAGTGGCGGGCATGGGTGAGCAGGTCTCCTTAGTGAAAGGATATCGTTTGATATTGGGATCGGTGGCAAAAGCGGCAGCTGGGCTGCCGCACTCTAAAAAGAAAGAAGCTGATGCAAAGAACCGAAGTGTTAGAAGGCATAGCGCAGCGAGAATTGGATCAGGCGCGGCGTGCCGAGTGCACTGGTGATCTTGCCGAACGGACTGTTCGGCAAGCCAATCGCTTCAACGTCGGTTGCAGACGGATTTGAGAAGTTTGCGTGATTCCAGATGTTGAAGAAGTCGGTGGTGAACCGGAGGCTCTGGCGCTCGGTGAGGCGAATGTTTTTGATCAAGGAGAAATCCCAGTTCTGCTGGCCTGGGCCGCGATAGGTGTTGCGGCCGAGGTTGCCGAAGCCGGTGGTACAGAAGTTGGAATTGGGAAAGATGGTCGGGTCCGGCTGATTGGGATCGCACTGGACTGGGTACAAGAGAGGCGCGACCGTGAAGGCGGCTGGATTCAGGTAGCCGTCAATGCGTGAATGGATGTCACCGCTGCTGAGTCCGCTGGAGATCGAGCTGCCTGCTGCGAGACTGGCAGTTTCAACTCCAGGGGCGGAACCCAGACCGAGAAACGCGCTGCCAGCGCCGGAATCGAGCACGGAGAACGGCGAGCCTGACTGAATAATGGTGATGCCGCTGATAGCCCAATTCGCCAGGAGCGCTTCCTTGAAACCGGTTTCTCCCTTGAAGAAAGGCAAATCGTAACGGTAGCTGACGGCGAGACGGTGGGTGCGGTCGAAGTCGGACAGTCCGCGCGAAGCAGCCAGTGTTGATTCGTCGTTGAATGCACTGTTGAAAGCAGTGTTACCTGTAGAGGTCGCATCGGTCGAACGGGAGAAAGTGTACGCCGCCTGAAAATAACCGGCACCCCAACGGCGCGATAGAGTGGTCTGCAGTGAATGGTAGTGCGAGTACGCGTCGTTGGCGAACAGTTGGAATCCGTTGTAGCCATTTATCCCCTGCGCGCGCGAGCGGGCGATGGCGTTATCGAAAGTATTGGCAGTGATTTGGTTGCTATCCACCACAACCGGGTTGCTGGCGGTCGCATTCTGCGATTGCAGCGCATCGCGAGTCTCCCGCAGGTGAGTGCCCTTGGTGCCGATGTATCCAACTTCGAGAACCCACTGGCGTCCGAGAGCGCGTTGAATCGTCAGGTTCCACTGTTGCGTGTTCGGTACGACGAAGTGGCGCGGCACAGCAAGGCCGAAGATACCCAAGGTCTGCAGCGGACCCGGGCAAGCAGCTCCGGTCGCGGTCCCGTAGTTGGCAGCTTGGGTTGTATCACCGCCCGGGAAGCCCTGAAAGACGTTTAGGCAGGGCACGAAGGCAGGATCCAAAGTACCGGCCTGAGGCAATGCGTTTGGATTTGGATTCGGGCAGCCGGGTAGTGGTGTCGCTGAAAAGTAGGAACCCAGGCAGCCAGGGGCGCCGCCGCCGAAGGCCACGGGCAAGAACGGCGTCTGGAACGAGAGCTGATCTGCAGTTCCGACGTCTTCGCGAACGTAATAAATGCCGTAGCCGGCGCGAATGGTGGTGTTGTGATGTCCGAAAAGATCGTAGGCGAGGCCGATGCGAGGCCCGAGGCCGGTGGAATAGGCATTGTTGAACGTGGTGCCGTTGCCGCTGCCGGTCAATCCAGCAAGGTTTAGATTGTTCACGCAGGAAGGGTAGATGAAAGGAAATTGACCCCCATTCGCCAAAGCCGGATCGAGATTGCCGATGTGGCAGAGATCATCATGGAATGCGCCGAAGACTTCCGTACGCAAACCTAAGTTCAGGGTCAGGTTTCGCCGGACTTTCCAGTCATCCTGAGCAAAGACGGCAAAATTCTTCGAGCGATATTCGTGGTTGGAAAGGCCACCGCCGCCAAAGCTGAATTGCGGCGTGCCGAGAAGAAAATTCTGAAAGTCGGTGTTGCCGTTCGGCGTGTTGGTAAAGAAGAGCTCGCCGTTGAAAACCTGGGGGAAGTTCTTATCAAGGCTTACATTCGTAAATTCGCCTCCGAAGCGGAAGACGTGAGCGCCTCTGACCCAGCTCACGGTATCGACCAGATTGATATTGTTTTGCTCCTGGGACTGGTTGCCGAATGGCGCGGGACCGATTTCAAATCCGGAACTGGCGAAAACGAACTTGTAGATGGAGTTGGTGACGCTGTTGGTGGGCCGGTCGATGCCCAAATCCGACGTTGTGACCGGCGGAATGTTGGCGAGGACGTCGTTGATGTGGACGAAGCCGAATCGGAATTCGTTCACCAGGGTTGGTGAAAAGAGGTGGGTCTCGGTGAGGTTCAAGAAGCGTGCGTGAACGGGAGTGTCGAACGGGAAGTTGAGGGCCGTGGAGCTGACACTGCTCGCCAATGTGCTGCCGAGGGATTCAGGCAAGTCCCCGCCGCCGAAGGGGAGAAAAGTCTCGGAATTGGAATAGAAGAAACGGAACGAAACCTTGTCCTGGCCGCCGTGGAATTCGCGGTCCCAATCGGTGGTGAATTGATCGTCGGTGTAGTTGCCCGGGGTGCTGATTGCGAAAGCTCCGGTAGCAGGATTGCTACTGGGAATCAGGAAGCCGTTACTGGCTCCGCCAAACTGGTTGCTTTTGAAATTGAGGAGCTTGCCGACCACCGGATCAATCGGCGTGGTGGTGTTGCCAAAAAAGGCTTGCGAGATAGAGGCATCTGACCGGTCCAACGGCAGCGACGGAATGGTGGTGCTGATGAAGGTGCCCGGAGAGAGACCGCTGCGTTGCCGGGTGCCCTGATAATTTACGAAGAAATAGCCGAACTTTTCCTTGACGACCGGACCGCCGAGGCTGCCGCCAAAAATGTTCTGCTTGATCACAGGCCGGGACTCTCCCTGGCGATTGAGGAAGAAGTCGTTGGCGTTGAGAACATCGTTGCGGAAGAATTCGTAGGCATCGCCGTGAAACTGGCGGCTGCCAGATTTTAGAATGGCGTTGACGTTGCCGCCGCCATTGCGTCCCTGACTGGCGTCGTAGAGAGAGGTTTGCACTTTGAATTCCTGAATCACGTCTGGATTGGGAAGAGGAACGTAGGTAGCTTGCGCGACATTGTAATCGGTAGCGGAAATTCCTTCGATCAGGTAGTTGTTATTATCTTCGCGCTGGCCATTCACAAAGAGCTTCACAGAGCCGCGTCCGAGCTGCGCCGCTGCATTAAGTTCGCCCTGGGCGCCAGCGGAAAGTGTGAGCAGTTGCTGATAATTTTGCGTGGCGAGCGGGAGTTCGCGGATGGTTTGCGTGCCGAGAGATTGGCCGGTGGTGGCGTTGGTGGTTTCGACACTGGTGACTTCGGCGGTGATTTCGACTTTTTCGGAGACGGAACCGGGCTTGAGAGCGATGGTAACTCTGGTGGTTTCGGTGACGCGAACTTCAATGCCGTCGGCCTTGGCTTCCGAGAAGCCGGACTTGTTCACGAGGACCGCATAGTTGCCGGGCGGGAGTAGCACGGCGACGAAGCTGCCGTCGGCGCTGGTGGGAACCTTGCGCACCAGTGCTTCCGTGGCGCTATTGATGATTTGCACTTCGGCGTCGGCAATCGAGGAGCCGGAGGAATCCACAACCTGGCCACTGATAGCGCCGGTGGCACCACCTTGAGCATAGAGAGCGCGGCTCGAACTCAGCAAGAAAAGAGCCCACAGAAACACCACGAGTAGAGACTTCAGACTGCGATGCATGATTTTCCCCCCAACGTAGGACTGCACTGCGAAGTAATTCAGAGTTTCCAAGTACAGTTTGTTTGGGCGCTTGTCAGACAAACCGAGAAACCTGAGCCTTCAGCCAGAGACGCGCGAAACTTTGCCGCCTACAGTCTTGATCCTGAGGAACAGCGCTGGAACGACAGGCACATCCCCTAGAATGAAACTAATGTTTCACATGCGGAGTGTCAAGAATCCGTGGACGCAGAACACCCATCCTATCTATTTGGCAAAGTCGAAGATGAATTTGGCCGAGGGGCCATTTTCCAGCCGCTGCCCAGTATCGCCCGGCTACGGAACGTTCTGTTACCATCTGTTGACAAGGTTCCAACGACAGTGGGTAACCGCAGGAGAATCTGCGGCGTCCAACTTAGTGAGCGTCACTCCAGGGGGTGACCGATGATCGGCCTTCAGCGAATCCTAACAGCTACATGCATTTTGATGTTCATTGCCGGGAGCGGCGCGAGAATCGCGCTTGCGGACTCCGGCCATGCCCGAATTGTGCGGCTCAGCCTTGTGGAAGGTGACGTTCGGTTTGCGCGCGATGTGAAGGGCGATCCGCTGGCAGCGGAAGCAAATCCCGGTTGGGAAGCTGCCGTGCTCAATTTGCCGATTCGACAAGGATACGTTCTAGCTACCGACCAGGGCCGCGCGGTGGTGGAGTTTGAAAATGGCGCGATGGCGTTCCTCTCAGAGAACACGGTGCTGGAGTTCTACGACCTTTCGAGCGAGGACGGCGGGTTCACAACGCGGCTGATTTTGCGCCAGGGTACGGCTGAGTTTTACGTGAATCCCTCCCGCAGCGATTATTTCAGCGTGACCGGCGGCGATTTTAGCGTGCAAGCGGAATCGCGAACCACCTTTCGAATGAACAATTTCGACGATGGCAGCAACGTGGATGTATTGCATGGCAGGTTGACGGCGTTGACCAAAGGAAAGAGCACGCCACTGCAGAAGAATCAGGTTTTTTCGGTGAAAGCGGGCGAACCGGAATCGGCGACGGTGGAACAAGCACCGGGCAGCGACGATTTTGACCAGTGGGTCTCGGGCAAGATTCAAAGCTTTAATACTGCTACGGCTGCCGGTTCCCAATATGCCGACTCTTACGACTACAGCTCGGGCCTTGGATACACATCGGGTTTCGGAGACTTGTACACCTATGGCGCCTGGTTTCCGGTTGCGGGATATGGAAATTGCTGGCGTCCGTATGGAGTGGGCTTTGGCTGGTCGCCATTTGATTTTGGCTCATGGTACTACGATGGGGCGTTCGGCTGGAGCTTTTTGGGAGGCCAGCCGTGGGGATGGCTGCCGTATCACTACGGCGGATGGCTGTTCCGGCCGGGAGTGGGCTGGGTCTGGAGCCCTAGTGGATCTTTCGGAGGCGGCGGAGTTGGGCGGTGGAGGCCAGTGACTGGAGTGTGGATGCGCTCCGCTGCAGGAACAGTAGGAATCGTGCCGTCACACCCGTTGGACGTGAAAGGCAAGACGCCGCTGAACCTGTCGGCAGGACTGTTTGCGGTGACGCCGCGCGGAGTTACGAGTACGCTGGCGCCGGAAAGCACCGATCGCTGGAAAGTGGAGAAGGCTCCGGCGCGCGATGTGATGCAAAACCAATTGGCGGAGGCGAGCGCTCCTGCTCGCGTGGCGCGAACGATGGCATCGAGTGGGACGGCAAAAGCGCGAATCGCAACTGGCGATGGAAGTTCAGCTATCGTGTATGACCGTACGGAACGGCGATTTGTCAACGCGGAAAATTCGCAACCGGCTAAGGAAGGCATACCGGGAGTTCGGGTGTCGCCCGAGCAAAGCCGCTCCGGGAGCGCGACGAGCCAGGTTCCTGCGGTATCGGATCACGTGAGTGGGCGTGAAGGACAGCGGGAAGCTGTTCCGAGCGTCCGAAGTGTGGCACCGGCTAGGGCGACGGTTCCGCCTCCCAGCGTGCCTCGATCGGTGACCACGGAGCGGGCGTTTAACGAGAACAGTGGCGGCGGAAGTTCGCGTGGCGGATCGAGCGCTGCGGGTTCGTCCAGGGCGTCCTCCTCAGGTTCCGCGTCGTCAGCCTCTTCCGGATCGAACGCCAGGGCTTCGAGCGGAAGCGCCAGCAGTTCCGGTGGCGGCGGTGGCCGGCCACACTGAGCGAAGTATTTTCGTTTTGTTGGATGTGGAAGTCGAGGGAAGGCCCCAAATTTTGGGGCCTTCTTTTTCATAAGGGAAACCGCCCGTCACATCGCAGTTCGAACTCGTTATAAATTTCTAATGCAAAGCAACGGCGCTCAAACTGGATTGTTTGAGCTGCTAAGGAAAAAGAATCCGGCGTAGCCGACTACAGCGCTGGTGTCGCCGGAGACATCGGCGGAAGTTGCGTATTTGACGAGTTCCGCGTGATTCGAGCCGGTTATTCTCAGCGCGCTGAGCATGGCAACGGTTGGACCGAGGCCGCACATGGAGATTTTTTCTCTGCGGCAAACATCGAAAAGTCCCCTCGGATCGAGATTTAAGACTTGTTCGATGGCCAGACGATCTTTTTTGCGCGTGGTGGCGTCGTCTTCGTAATGATTGAAATCGGAAGTGGTGAGAAGGAGCAGGTCAGGTTCAGAGGCGAGAATTTTGCCGAGCGATTCGCCAATGGAGACAAGCTGGCCAAAGTGAATGGTACCGAGAGCTATGGGCACAAAAGTGAAGCCGGGATCGAGTACCTGTAGAAATGGCAATTGGACTTCGAGGGAGTGTTCGCGTTCGTGGGCGACGGAATCTTCGCGAAGCAGCGGACAAGCGTGAGAAATTTTCGCCGCTAGCTCGGCGTCTATTGAGACATCGCCGAGCGGAGTGCGCCATGCGCCTTGCGACAAGATGGCGGCTTCCTCGCCGTGCGGGAAATGGCGAACTCCGAGAACGATGATGCGTTTCGGGAGCTTGATACGCTCGTAGACAGCGGCTGCGACATGTCCCGAATATACATAGCCGGCGTGGGGTACGAGGCTGGCCTGACAGGCGATTTTTTCCGGTACAGTCTTAGAACGCGTGAAATCCTGAATCTGTTTGGTGAGCGCGAGAGGATTGTCGGGGTAAAATGTGCCGGCGACAGCTGGAAGGCGAAGCATAGCCGCTCGATGAATCAGCTGGGCTTTGAGGGTTTACCTTTGACCTTGAGAGCTTTCTTGCTTTCCGGATCGAAGAACACCGTGACTTTGTCGCCATACTGATAGCCGCCCTTCTCGATGATCTGCAGCATTTTCGCGGAAGCGTCCGGAGCGAGCGGGAAAGTTTGAATGGCCATATCGTTTCCCTTGGCGCGGACGGTGATCTGCACGACGGTGGCGTTGACTACCGTGCCCTCGAACTTTGGAGGTTGCGGTCCCTTGTTCGGCTTCAAAGTTCCGACAACTATGGGGACAGCAGTTTCAATCACCGGAATCGCTACCGAGGCCGGCACTTGGGCGTTCGCCGCTGATCCTGCCAATGCGACAAGACCGGCGGCCAGCGCAGCACGAAGCAAAGCGGATTGTGAAACGAATTTCATTCCGGGTCTTCGGTGGCGATGCGAAGCGATTTCAGAAAGCGAATGTCCTGCGGCGTCATGGTGAGCTTGGCAACGGCTCTGCGTTCGAGATCGGGCTCGTTGAAAGAATCCTGATCAACCTGAATGCGCAGCGATTCCAGGAAGCGGCGATCCAGCGTGGTAAGTTTCGAATCCTGGTTGCCGGAAGCATCGCGACGCGCAAGGCCGATGGTGGCATCGAGCTTCAGCACGATGTCATAGCCATGCGCGCGAACGCCTGCGATGGCGCCAGTGATGCGGTCGGAATCCGAAACCGTATCGTTGATCGCGTGTCCCAATTCACGGAGAAGGTTTTTAAGGTGATCGTCAAGTTGCAAGGGTCGCTCTCCCCAACCACAATGTGAATTGTAGGACTGCGTTAGGCATGATTCAAGTGCGAGTGCGGGCGTTGTCTCCAAACGGTTCACAGGCCCATTAGTACAGGCAGGAGAGGCACAGACAGGACCTAAAAGCGCAGACGTCGCGCGAGCTGCCGATACGATAAGATGAAGATATGGGTGGAATTGTTGTTTCTGGTTCGCAGCCTGCCGCGAAAGGCGGTTTTGCGCGATTCTGGCGCACGCTGAGACAGATATTTCACGAAGTTGTGGGCGGCGTGTTCGCGGTGCTGGCGCTGGTGTGGGTGCAGAGCGCGATTCGCGCCTGGACACGTGATGTTGCGCATTGGCTGGTATTCGCGGCATGTGGCGTGGCCATTGTGATGGGGATTTTTGCGTGGACTTCGTTTCGGCGTTCGCGGCAGATTCGCTAGGAGTTCCGTGTTCGGTATTGCCAGGTAGCTTCGATTGCGACCTTCGATGAGGGATTCCAACAAAGACAAAACGGCCGAGCGGAAGCCGGTGTTCAAGACCATCTCCGGCTTGCCGGTGGAGCGTCTGTACACGGAAGAAAATCTTCGTGGCGACGGTGCCGCCGAACACCCGGGCTTTCCGGGCGAATTTCCATTCACGCGCGGGATTTATCCAACGATGTACCGCAGCCGTTTGTGGACGATGCGACAGTACGCGGGGTTCGGAACTGCCGCAGAATCCAGCAAGCGCTATCGCTATCTGCTCAGCAAGGGACAAAAAGGATTGTCCGTGGCGTTTGATTTGCCAACGCAGATCGGAATGGACTCCGACCATGCGCTCTCGGCGGGAGAAGTTGGGAAGGTTGGCGTGGCCATCGATTCGATCGAGGACATGCAAACGCTGTTCGAGGAAATTCCGCTGGAAACTGTTTCGACTTCGATGACCATCAATGCGACCGCCGCGATTCTGTTGTGTTTGTATGTTGCGGTGGCGAAAAAACAAGGCGCGTCGCTCGCGAAGCTCTCGGGAACAGTGCAGAACGACATCTTGAAGGAATATATCGCGCGGGGAACGTACATCTATCCGGTGCGGCCGGCGATGCGCATCGTGACCGACATTTTTGCCTGGTGCAAGGATGCGCTGCCGAAGTGGAATACGATTTCAATTTCCGGGTATCACATTCGAGAAGCGGGTTCGACGGCGATACAGGAAGTGGCGTTCACGCTGGCCGATGGGATTGCGTACGTGCAGGCCGCGCTGGATGCCGGATTGCAAGTGGACGAGTTCGCGCCACAGCTTTCGTTCTTTTTCAATGCGCACAACGACCTATTGGAGGAAATTGCCAAATTCAGGGCGGCGCGGCGACTGTGGGCGCGCATCATGAAAGAAAGATTTGCCGCGCAGGACTCGCGTTCGTTAACGCTGCGATTTCATGCACAGACAGCGGGCTCTTCTCTTACGGCACAGCAGCCGGAAAACAATATTGTACGTGTGGGAATACAGGCCCTGGCGGCGGTGCTGGGCGGATGCCAGTCGTTACATACGAACTCGTTGGACGAAGCGCTGGCGCTGCCGACCGAGGATGCGGCGCTGATCGCGCTGCGCACGCAACAGATCATCGCGCATGAGACCGGAGTGGCGAACACCATCGATCCAGCGGCGGGTTCGTACGCGATCGAATCGCTGACCAGCCAAATCGAGACTGGCGCGAAGGCTTACCTGGATAAAATTGACGCACTTGGCGGGATGTTGCAGGCGATTGATTCCGGCTTCGTGCAAACCGAAATACAGAAGGCGGCGTTCGATTATCAGCATGCGGTGGAAACAAAGGAGCAGATCGTTGTCGGCGTGAATGAATTTCAAGCCGAGGAAGAGCGGCAGATTCCCACTCTGCGCGTTGACCCTTCGCTCGAACGCGAGCAAATCGCACGATTGCAAGCGCTGCGCGGCAGGCGCAATGCCACCGAGACGAGCGCGGCGCTGGCGGAACTCGAACGCCGCGCCAGAACCAGCGAAAATTTGTTGCCCGCAATCCTGACGGCAGTGGAATCGTTTGCCACGGTCGGTGAAATTTCAGACGCGCTTCGGCGCGTATTTGGCGAGTATCAGGAGTCGGTGGTCCTGTAGTTCCTGTAGTATCCTTTCGAAGAATACAAATGAAACTTATACTCGCATCAGCGTCGCCGCGCCGCGCGGAGATTTTGCGCTCCGCGGGACTGCAATTTTCTGTTCTTTCGTCGGCGGTGGATGAAACGCCGGTACCCGGCGAATCGCCTCATGATTTGGTGCGGCGGCTGGCGCTGGCAAAAGCGGAACTGGTGACGGCGCGGGCGTTGGGGCCGGCGATTGTGATCGCGGCGGACACCGTTGTTGTGCTGGAAGGAGCGATTCTTGGCAAGCCGCGCACTTCGGAAGATGCGCGGCAGATGCTGGAAAAACTTTCCGGCCGGACTCATGCCGTGTTGACCGGGGTTGCGCTGATCCGTTTGCCGGATGTGGAACGTCGCGAATTCATCGAAACTACGCAGGTGCATTTCGCTTCGATCTCGAAAGAAGAAATTGTGAAATACCTTTCGTCGGGCGAACCGTTTGACAAGGCCGGCGCGTACGCGATTCAGGGACTTGGCGGGCGATTTATTCCGCGGATCGATGGTTGCTACTTCAATGTGGTGGGATTGCCTCTGGCGCGATTGTGCAAGGAACTTGCGGAGCTTGGCTGGGCGGAAGAACAGAAGGCTTAGGCCAGCAATACCGTTCAGAATGAAAAGGGCGGCAGATGGCCGCCCTGTGAATCGGAAATTTGTTGCTGCTGCCCGCTTAGGCTTGTGGCTTTTCTTCCGCAGGCTTTTCAGTCGATGCGGATTGCGCCGGAGGAGGAGTGCCTTTGCCCTGATTGCCGGACATACCTTCCTTAAAACCACGAACACCTTCGCCAAGCCCGCGCATCAGTTCGGGGATTTTGCGTCCGCCAAAAAGAATCAGCACGATGACGGCGATGATCAGCCAGTGCATTGGAAATTCCATAAAGCCTCCTGCCACTCACAACTTTAGCACGCCCTGCAAAAGGCGGGAACCAGCGAAAAACCCGTGAAATTACAGTATAACACGTTCGTCTCCCTGCCGCCGGGTGACGCGTTCGCGGTCCAGATATTCGAGCAGCGGGATGGCGTACTTGCGGGTGATGCCCGTTAGATCCTTAAAAGCGGGCACGGAGATTCGCTCGCCTTTCGCCTTTTTGTAAACGGCAAGTTTCGCGCGAAGCTCGGCCAGCGCCTGGCGATGAAAAATCAGCTCGGGAGTGACTCGGTGAAGCGCTTTTTCACGCAGCAGGAGTTGCAGCAACTTTTCTGAACGTTTCGCGTCAACGGAAAGCGTGGCCAGCACTTCCTTGGCGGAAGGGACTGCGAGGCCGGCGGAAGCGAACGCAGCTTCAATCTGTTCCTTGGCTTTGACCTCGTCGGGCAAGAGGGAAATTTGCGAGCCGGCGCGTTTGACGAGTTCGCCCCGCAGTTCAATTTTTTTCTGGGCCGCCAATTCTTCGAGCGCGGCGCGAAAAATTTCCGGATGAAGTCTGCGGGCAAGATTCATGCGCAGTTCTTCGCGGGCTACGCCGGGTTGTAGCGGATTTTCTTTGTGGAACCGTTCGACGCGGTTCGTGATTTTTGTCAACAATTCTTCGAATGACGTGATGGTGAAAAGAATTGCCGGCTCGGCTGGAATCAAACGAACACGCTTCGCGGTGACGATGCTGTGGACAGTGGACTGAATTTCCGCGTCAGTCCATCCGGTGCGCGCGGAGATTTCCGATTGCGGCAGACCGAATGACGATCGCTGCGCCAGTTGGGCCAGGATTTCGGGCTTGCCGTGGCGTTCGACGGCTCGCAGAAATTCGCTGCGGGAAGCTTCGCGGGCGCCGGGACGGCGCGGAAGCGGATCGAGCGCTACGCCGCCGCCGATCGTGATGAGCGGCGACGACTGGCGAATAATGAATGGATCGCCGGGAAGTATCAGCACCGGTTGCCGCAGCCGGAATTGCGCGAAGCAGTCTTCGCCAGCGGACAATTCAGTCCGTTCGAACAGCGCTACTTCGGCCATGGTTTCGAACGAGCCAGCGTGAAAATGGACGAGCGCGCGGTTTTTGAGTTTGCGCACACCGGGAAGCAGCCGCAGCTTCACGTCCAACCTGCGCGTGGCGCGAAAGCGTGAAGGCGTGGCAAGCGTCATGCCGCGCTGCAAGGAATGATGATCGATGCCGGCAAGGTTTACGGCGGTGCGCTGGCCGGCATCGGCGCGATCCACGCTCTTTCCGCCGGATTGGACGCCGCGCACGCGCAGCCTTTCGCCGGCGGGAAACAATTCGACTTCGTCTTCGGGCGAAATATGACCGCTGATCAGCGTACCGGTGACAACGCTGCCAAATCCTTTTACTGCAAAGGCGCGATCGATCGGCAGCCGAAAATTACGCTGGCAATCTTTGCCCGAAACTTCGCGCGCTTGCTTGACCAGTGCTTGGCTAAGTTCGGTCAGGCCCTCGCGGGTTTTTGCGCTGACTGGAATTACCGGAGCGTTTTCCAGAAACGAGCCGCGCAGAAAGTCGTCCAGCTCCATTCGAACCAGCTCGAGTGCCTCGTGATCCACCAAATCAACTTTGCTGAGCGCAATTAGGCCGCGCTGAATCCCCAGCAACCGGCAAATATCAAAATGTTCGCGCGTCTGCGGCTTGATGGATTCGTCGGCTGCAATTACCAAAAGAACGAGGTCGATGCCGGCCGCTCCGGCAAGCATGTTGCCGACAAAGCGCTCGTGGCCGGGAACATCCACAAATCCAAAGCGCACGCCACCTTCTTCCAGGAACGCGAAGCCCAGGTCAATCGTGATCCCGCGACGCTTTTCTTCTTCCAGGCGGTCTGGATGCGTGCCAGTCAGAGCTTCGACCAGCGACGATTTGCCGTGGTCAATGTGACCGGCCGTGCCGACAATGATGTTCTTCGTAGAGTTCGACATGAAGGGGTTCGGGAAAGTGATGCTTTGGCGCTATGGTTGGATGCTACGGAAAATAAAAAAGCGGGTCAAATCCCGGCCGAAAAGGCAAGCTATGGTAAATGGGCAATTTATCTTGCCGAGGCGATTTCATCCACGACTGCCTGTGCAGCGGCTCGCGGATCTTCGGCGGCGATAATCGGCCTGCCAACCACGATGTAATCCGCGCCGGCTTTGATGGCTTGCGCGGGAGTGGCGGTGCGCGCTTGATCGTCTTTTTTGCTGTTGGTTTGATTGGCCGGCAATTTTTCCGCGGGACGAACACCGGGCGTAACGATCAGAAATTCGCGACCGCACGCTTTGCGAATGGCTTTGGCTTCCTGCACCGAGGCTACGACCCCATCCACTCCACATTTCTTGGCTAGTTGCGCCAGCTTTACGGCGCGTGTGAGTGGCGTGCCACCGATACCCGCCTCGCGCATGGTTTTGCGATCCATGCTGGTTAGAACTGTAACCGCAATCAGGCGAGTACGGTCAGCGCCCATGGGAACGCCAGCGCTGACAGCCTGCACAGCTGCGTTAAGCATCGCGGTGCCACCCAGTGCGTGCACGTTGATTAGTTGCACTCCAGGCATTGCAGCAGCGCCCAGAACGGCTCCCGCGACGGTATTGGGAATATCGTGAAATTTCAAATCGAGAAAAATGCTGTTGCCAAGGGCAGCGATCTGTTTGACGGCTTCAGGCCCGGCGCTGGTGAAAAGCTGGTTGCCGATCTTGAACATGCCGACAAGGTCGGAAACCTTCTGGGCGAACTTCAGCGCCGTCGACAAAGAGTCGAAGTCCAGGGCTACGATCAGGCTGCTGCGCGGATGAGCGTCGAAGGTCACTGTTTTGGTCACCTCCGATGGCCCGTGGGAGGTCAGTGTTTCCTGGGAACGTCCAGAAGCTCCAGCCGGACCTGGCTGACGCCCGAATGAATCAGGCCGATCTTTCGGGCTACGCGATAGGATACATCAATTTCGCGTCCTTCCTGATAAGGACCTCGATCATTGATGCGAACTAATTCAAATTGCCCGGTGCGGGGGTTGACCAGGCGCACGATCGATCCAAAAGGAAGGTTGGGGTGAGCGGCTGTGAGGGACTCGCAGTCAAACCGTTCCCCGTTGGCCGTCTTACGGCCGTTAAACTCGGTTCCATACCAGCTGGCGTTGCCAACCCAAGTCTTAATCGGCTTGGCAGGTTCAGTCTTATAGGCTACGAGAGGTGCTTCCATCACTGGTGCGATAAGGAACATCAGTGGCACCCATCGAACCGCAGCCCAGATCATGAAGAGTGGCTTTTTCATAGTGTTGTATTTTTGCTACAACTTCCCAAAAAGTGTAGCAGGAAAACATCATTATGTCAACCAATTTCTGCTAGAAATCCTCCTCTTAACTCATTGATATTGAACAGTTTACTATCGAAAAGTGCGTTGCGGAGCTCGATCACAAGTCGCTCACTGACCCTGGGGTCAGCGAAACTGGCCGTGCCGACCTGTACGGCCGTCGCTCCCATAAGCGTGTAATCAAGCACATCGTTTGCCGTCTCGATGCCCCCAAGGCCAAGTACAGGAATTTCTACGGCTTTGCAGGCCTCCCAGACCAGCCGAAGCGTAATCGGCTTAATGGCAGGACCGCTCAGGCCGCCCGTCAGGTTCCCTAAATGGGACTTCCGGGTGCGATGATCCACGGCCATGGCCGGGTAGGTATTCGCCACAGTAAGGGCGTTAGCGCCCTCAGCGGCAACTGCTTTGGCCATAAGTCCAATGTCAGCAACAAGAGGGGAGAGCTTGACCCACAGGGGACGCCGCCGAGCGGCCCTGCGCGCCGCTCGGGTTACCGCGGCAGCCGTTCCGGGGTCGTTCCCGAATTGGAGCCCACCCTGCTTGACGTTCGGACAGGAAATGTTCAGCTCATACCCGGACAGCCCTTCGGCATCTTCGAGAATTCGAATAACCTCCACGTAGTCTTCCTGGCAGTAACCGAAGACGTTGGCCAACACTGGTACGTCGAACTTACGCAATTCAGGGAGTTTTTGCCCGACGAAAGCCCGAACGCCGATGTTCTGAAGCCCTACTGCGTTCAGCATGCCCGAGGGGGTTTCGCAAAGTCGCGGCGCCGGCGCTCCCTCGATCGGTTGCAGTGAGAGTCCCTTGGTCACCAGGCCGCCCAGGCGGTTCAGATCCACCAGACGGGCAAATTCCAAGCCGTAACCAAAGGTGCCGCTTGCAGCGATGATGGGATTGCGAAGGCGAAGCGCGCCGATGGCAACGCTCAGGTCAACATCAGCCGGGGATCGGCCGGAGTTGGCAGCGCTTGAGGAAGTCACTTCGGGCAGCAGGATACCACGAAGAGCTATAGCGCTAGCTACTATTCGCTTGGCGGTTCAGGCCGCCGTGGCGCACGCAATTATTTCCGTTATGAGTCTAGCTGGTTTGCGTTGTTTAGTTTAGTTCGTCGCGGGTGGAATTGCCGCACTTGCGGCTGGTTTTTTCAGGGCTTCGGCGAGTACTCGTCCGTCGCGAGTTGCCAACGTGACGCCTGAAAGCGATGCCAAAGTTGGAGCGATGTCCGCGGGGCTGATTCGCCCAAAGTATTCGCCATGCTCGATGCCCGAGCCCATCAACAACACAGGGACGTGCTGATCATAGTTGTATGGTGTTCCGTGGCCGGTACCGTAATCACGCGTCTTGTCGACGCGGCCCGATGGCAACCAGTACGGCTTGGACACTATGATTAGGTCGCCGCTGCGCCCTTCGAAATAGCTGTTGGCTTCCGCCGTTCGAATCTGACTTTGCGTCGCCGGATGCCCCAGCAATTCCTCCGCGCGAAAAACTTCCGCAACGCCCGGAACGCTGCGAATCGCATCCAGCACCGCACGCATGGCGGCAGGATCGGCTTTCAGCTTGTCGTAAGTTCCCGTCGAGAGATAAACGGCCGAACCTGTCATCCGCGCAACGGCGGGTTTCATGTAGCCGAATGGCTCGAGCGCCTTCTCGATTTTTTCCTGCACTTCGGGAATGCGCAGTCTTCCCGCGTCTGCGCCGGTTTTTTGCATGTCTTCGGGGATGGGAACGACGCCATGGTCGGCGCTCAGGGCAACAACGTAATTTCCCCGACCTACTTTTGCATCGAGATGCATGAATAATTCCCCGAGGTCCTTATCCAGTTCAATGAGCGTGTCTTGAATTTCCCAACTGCGCGGGCCGAATGCGTGGCCGACGTGGTCCAGCGTCGAATAGCTCACGGCAAGAAAGTCCGTGCCACCGCCTCTTCCCAAACCTAGTTGATCCACGGCGTTTTCGGCGAGCTTTGTCAGGTACTTGTCAGCGAACGGACTCATTTCCCATTGGTTGTAGAACGCTTCGTCGGGTTGATCGCTGGCAGCTTTGCCGCCAAGAACATGAGGAAATGTGGGCTCCCAGCCGTCAGGCACCGCGGCTCCCAGAGCTTTTTCGTCATAAAGATACGCAGTTTTGGGCAGTGCAAGCCGCCAGGATTTTTTATAATCCGCCTTCATCGGATGCGCCTTCACAAAATCCTCGATGAACGGCATCGAGCCGTATGCGCTGGAACTGACCCACGAGCCGCGCTCAAACCAGGTAACGGCGTCGGCTTTGTGGCCAGCCATGGTAATCGCCGCCCGCGCCTTCAACGAAAACGTAACCGCGCGAGTAGCGCCGCCGCCCTGAAATCTTAATTCGTCAGCGAACGATGGAACTCGCATACGCCAGGCGGAATCGCCGCCAGTAGCGGTGCCGTCCGCGTACGCAAAGTTTTTGACACTGGGGTCGGCGGTACAGGTGACTATGGACTGAGAGTCGCGGTCCCACCAGGCGTTGGCGACCATTCCGTGCGTTACGGGAAGCGCTCCAGTTGAGATTGTCGCGTGTCCAACACAAGTTTCCGTTTCGGCATAGGGATAATTGGCCTCGCGAAACCATGCCCCTTCGTCAAGAAGACGTTTCAGCCCGCCGGTCCACTGGCCCTTGAATTTATCCACGTAGTCGCCGCGCATCTGGTCTACCACGAGGAGTACTAGCAATTTCGGACGCGCGTTCGGCGCCGAAGCTTCTTTTGCTTCCCGATGAATGTTGTGCGGCGGCGGCGCAACGTGCGGAGTCTGCGCCGCGCAACAATTTGCCACGGCCAGCAGCGTTACACCCACCGTCAGGGGCAGCTTCCGTTTCATTCGCTTTTCCTTTCGTGTCGTTGTGCAGTCTAGCACGCCTTGAAATGCAATTTTATTGACGGCTGGTTACACGCCGTCTAGACCCTGCTTGTGTTAGAATTCCGCGCAATGAAAATCGTAGAAAAAGCGCAATTGATGTCGCCGGCTGAAATCGACCGTACGCTGCAGCGGCTGGCGCATGAAATCGTGGAAAAAAGCGGCGGCACAAAGCATCTGGCGTTGATCGGTATTCGCCGGCGTGGCGTGCCGCTGGCGCAGAGAATTGCGCAAGCGATGCGCGGCATTGACGGCGTGGAAGTTCCCGTGGGCACCCTGGACATCACTTTGTATCGCGACGATCTTTCCAAGGTCGCGCCGCAAGCGGTGCTGCAGTCTTCCGACATTTCCTTCGGCGTGGACGGCATGGACCTGGTGCTGGTGGACGACGTTCTTTACACCGGAAGAACCATTCGCGCCGCGATGAACGGCCTGTTCGATTTGGGCAGGCCGCGGCGCGTTTCGCTGTGCGTGCTGATCGATCGCGGGCATCGCGAAATGCCCATCGAATCGCAATACACGGGCCGCGTGGTGCAAACCAGTGACAGCGAAATTATCGAAGTGCGGTTGCGTGAAATCGATCACGAAGAGCGCGTGGTGCTGGTGGACCGGGTAGAATAGACGCGATGTCTTTTGTGGACTGCCAAGATCGGATGGGCCGGGTTTCAGGGTTCGTACTTGCGAACCCTGAGGTAAAGAGGTTGTGACTTACAGATTCCGTGATCTACTGGCTCTCGAGCCGCTTTCCGCGGCCGAGCTTACATTTCTTCTCGATCAAAGCAAACCATTCCAGGAAATTCAGCGCCATCCGCTGAAGAAGCTTGCCACGCTGCGTGGAAAAACCGTCGCGCTGGCGTTTTTTGAAACTTCTACCCGCACGCGCATCAGTTTTAATACCGCAGCGTCCCGGCTCGGAGCGGACACCATGAATCTTCAGGCTGAGGCCTCCAGCCTGAAGAAAGGCGAAACGCTTCTCGACACTGCCTTCAACCTGAATGCCATGAAGCCGGATTGCCTGGTGATGCGCCACTCTGCATCCGGCGCGGCGGATTATGTTGCTGGCCGTCTGGACATTCCGGTGATCAATGCGGGCGATGGCACACATGAGCATCCGTCGCAGGGATTGCTGGATGCGCTGACCATCCGCGACCGCAAAGGCACAATTGAGAATCTGAACGTCACGATTCTTGGCGATCTTTCGCACTCACGCGTGGCCCGTTCGAACATCCACCTGCTGGGAAAATTTGGCTGCCGCTTCACGCTTTGCGGTCCGGCAATGTGGGTGCCGTGGGAACTGGAGAAAATCGCGCCGGGCACGCCGATTCGCAGCGTTTACAAAATTGAAGAGGCTGTCGAAGACGCCGACGTCATCATCATGCTGCGCGTGCAGACTGAACGGCAGCACGAGGCCTCCATTTCCGCAAACGATTACATTCACGGTTATCAGCTGAATGCCGAACGATTAAAGCGAGCCAAGCCGGATGCGCTTGTCCTGCACCCGGGCCCGATGAATCGTGGGATCGAAATTACTCCGGAAGTCGCCGATGGCCCGCAATCGTGCGTTCTCGAACAAGTTACGAACGGAGTGGCGGTGCGCATGGCGATTCTCTATTTGCTGACGGCCGGCGAAGTGGAAGGCGGCGCGGCGCATCCCGCGGCGCAAGCTGTTTCCGGCACACCTGTTACGCACAATCGCCGAGCGACGGACCGCAGCACTGAACAGCCGATTCCGAAGGGCAAGGACTCGTAGAATGTTGCTGATCAAAAATGGCCGAGTGATCGATCCCGCATCGAAAACAGATGCACTGATGGATGTTCTTCTCGACGGCGAGTTGGTGAAAGAAGTCGGAGCGCCTGGGAAATTCGCGGCGCTAAAGGATGCAGAAAGTTTCGATGCGGGCGGAATGATTGTCGCGCCGGGCTTCATTGATCTTCATGTGCACTTGCGGGAGCCGGGACAGGAATCCTCGGAAACCATCGAGACCGGCACAAAGTCTGCCGCGCGCGGCGGCTTCACGGCCGTCTGCTGCATGCCGAACACCAAGCCGGTGCATGACAATGCATCCATAACGCGCTTCATTGTGGATAAGGCGCGCATGGTTGGCGCGACGCGCGTGTGGCCGATCGGCGCCGCCAGCATCGGAAGCCAAGGCGAGGCCATCGCGGAAATCGCCGCAATGAAGGAAGCAGGCATCGTCGCGGTTTCTGACGACGGAAAGCCAATTGCTACGGCTCGTTTGACACGATTGGTGATGGACTATTGCCGTTCGCTCGATCTTCCGGTGATCGAACACTCCGAAGATGTTTCGCTGGCCGCGGGCGCGGTGATGCGCGAAGGCGTCACCTCTACACGTTTGGGTTTGCGTGGCATGCCGGCTGCGGCGGAATCGGTTTGCGTGGCGCGCGATGTGCAGCTCGCGCAGCTTACCGGAGCACGTCTACACGTGGCGCATCTCTCGGCGAAGGGTTCGCTGGAGCAGGTGCGTGCAGCGAAAGCGCAGGGTTTGCGGGTCACCTGCGAGGTGACTCCGCACCATTTCACTTTGATCGATGAAGATGTGAAGTACGATTCGCGCTTCAAAATGAATCCGCCACTGGCTGCGCGGGAAGATCGCGATGCTTTAATCGCAGGGCTTGCCGACGGCGCGGTTGACGCGATCGCCACCGATCACGCGCCGCACGAACCGGCTTTAAAAGACGTGGAGTTCGATCGCGCGCCGTTCGGGATTCTTGGCTTCGAAACGGCGATTGCACTGACGCTCGAGCAACTCGTGCACAAGAGAAAAATCTCGCTCGCGCGCATGGTGGAACTTTTTACCGCGGGGCCCGCGCGCGTCCTGGGTATCGAACGCAAACTCGCTGCCGGACTGCCCGCCGATGTCACAATTTTCTCCACCACACACGAATGGACTTACAAGGTGAACGAATCGCCCAGCAAATCGCGCAATTCGCCCTTCGACGGCCGCATTTTCAAAGGCGCTCCCATGGCCACTGTTGTCGCGGGCAAAGTGGTCTACGGCCGTCAGTAACCAGGAGGCCGCGCCTCAATCGCAATTGGTTCAGTAACGCGCGGCCGAATCCAGCAATTTGCTTCCGGTCCTTAAGAAAACGAACTCACACAACCAAAGAACGCCGTGACTCGGACTACGATTCATGTCCGTAATATCAATGAGGCGATATCCTGCCTGGCTCATTTTCTCTATGACGGCCAGCGCGGTATTTGTAAAATCGGATTGACCGATCGAAGCCTCCATTAAAAAGATCTCGGTTTTGCCGACCAGTTCGGAAGCGCCGGCCAAAACCTTCAAGTCCAGCCCTTCCGCATCGATTTTCACCATCGCCGGAACGGGCAATCCCGACGAGGCCACAATTTCGTTCAGAGTCCGCAATGGCACTTCGACAGTTCGAACCGAGTTTCGCTCTGTTCTCGGCACCTGCAAAAAAGTGCTGCTCTGATCGGACCCGATAATGTACAGCGGCAAGATTCCGGCCTGGTCGCTGGCGCCGGCATTGATCCAGTGAATATGAAGTCCGCGATCGATCAGATCCTGAACGTGAACTCTCAATTGCTCCTGAGGCTCGACCAGTGTGTAATGCGCGCGGGGAAAATAATTCGCTGCTTCCCGAGTAAAGCTGGCATGATTCGCGCCAACATCCAGAACATGCTCTGGATCAAAACCGAACTTTTTGAGCAGTGGAAAAAAATTGTTCAAACCGCAATTCGGAACTACAGAGTCGTTGGCACGAGCCAGGCGATAACCGAATTGCTTCAGGAGTCCCTGAACTCCGCGTTTAATCATCAAATGATCTCCGGCAGAGTATCAGTGCCCCGATTCGGCAGGATGCATACCATGGGTTGGCAGCTCGTGGGTACCGCGGGCGAGCGGCTCGATCTTCAAACGATAAAAATGATCCAGCGGCACGCGGCCTTTGCCGATCGGGTAGCCTTTCTCGATCGCCTTGGTGACGTAGGCCTTTGCCAAAGTCGCGGCTTCGATCAATCCGCGCCCGGCGGCGAGTTGCGCGGTCAGCGCCGAAGCGAATGTGCAACCGGTACCGTGCATGTTTTCCGTCTTAACTCTGTCGCCGCCCAGTTGCACCAGTTCGCTGCCGTCAAACACGACGTCCACGGCGCGCTCCATGTGCCCGCCTTTCACGATCACCGCTTGGGCGCCCATTTCCACCAGCTTTCGCGCCGCAGCTTCCATCGCGAGTACGTCTTTAATCTCAAGTCCCGTCAGAACCTCCGCTTCAGGCACATTCGGCGTGAACACGCTGGAGCGCTTCATTAATTCGGTCGCCACATATTTCACGCCACCGGCATCGAGCAGCTCCGTGCCTGAGGAAGATTTCATCACCGGATCGAGAATCACGTGCGCAAACTTGTGCGCGTCCAGAAATTCTCCAATCACCACGGCATTGCCGCGATTTCCGAGCATGCCGATTTTCACCGCCGCGATTTCGCAGTCCTGCACCAGTATTTCCAACTGCCCGCGCAATTCGGCGCTGGGAGTATTGTGCACGGCTTCGACGCCCTGCGTGTTCTGCACCGTCATGGAAGTAATCGCCGCCACCCCGTAACAACCGTGCGCAGCAAAAGTTTTCAGGTCCGCAACTGTTCCCGCGCCGCAACACGGGTCGAATCCCGCAATGGTCAGCAGGATTGGTGGCGCCGCTGCTGTGTGTCCGTTCGTGCTCATCGTTGATCCGGCTTCCTTGTTTTACGACGTTCTGCGACCTACTGCGACGAAAATTGCCGGTCACGCTCCACAAATCGCTGGAACGTACCGGCAATTCCGAATCTACGCGTGGAATTTTCCCAGCGCAAGGAGAATTTCAGCGCTCAAATAAATTTATTCGGCGATGTGTCCAGCGATTCCCTTAAACGCCTCAGGGAAACAGACCACGCACCAAGGTGGCTTCGGCGACTCGGCCGACTGCGAGGATCATAGCACCTGCGCGTGGAGGAACGTGGTGCTTGCGCATGGTGTCCACCATTTCGTGAAAACCGCGCACCATGATTTTCTGTAAACGGAGATTCACCTCGTCCGAATCCCACAGCAGACCTTCCTGGTTCTGCACCCATTCGAAGTAGCTGACGGTGACGCCGCCGGCGTTAGCGAGAATATCCGGAAGCACCGTAATGCCGCGCCGCGCCAGAATTTCATCGGCGTGCGGAGTTGTCGGGCCGTTGGCGGCTTCGGCGACGATGCGCGCTTTCACGGCCTCGGCATTATTCAGCGTAATGACATTCTCAAGCGCGGACGGTACCAGGATGTCGCACTTCATGGTCAACAGATCATCGTTGGAGATCCGTGAAGCTCCGGGCATTCCCACGACGGTTCCGGAACGCTCCTTGTAGCGCAGCGCTTTGATCGGATCGATGCCGCGCGGGTTGGTTACACCGCCGCGCGTGTCGCTCAATGCCACGATTTTCGCTTTTTTCTCAAACAGTAAGCGCGCCGCCGTCGCTCCTGCGTTGCCGAATCCCTGGATCGCAACGCTCGCTCCACGCAGTGGAATCTTCTTTAGCTTGCACGCCTCTTCGACCACGAACACCAGGCCCCGGGCAGTGGCCTCCGCCCGGCCAAGAGAGCCGCCGATCGAAATGGGCTTTCCCGTGACCACGCCCGGAATCGTGTGGCCCTTCATCATGGAATACGTATCCATGATCCATGCCATGGTTTGCGAGTCAGTGTAAACGTCGGGCGCGGGAATATCCTGGTCCGGTCCAATCAACGGCAGAATTTCACTCGCGTAGCGCCGCGTCATCCGCTCCAATTCGCTTTTGGACATACGCTTCGGATCGCAAATGATGCCGCCCTTGGCTCCGCCGAAGGGAACGTTCACCACCGCAGTTTTCCAGGTCATCCACGCCGCAAGCGCCTTCACCTCATCGAGCGTCACGCCAGGGTGATAGCGGATGCCTCCCTTACCTGGCCCACGCGAAATATTGTGCTGCACGCGAAATCCGGTCATGACGCGCAACTGGCCGTTATCCATCTTGGTCGGCAGCGAAACTTCCAGGATTCTTTTTGGCGTGCGCAGCACTTGCCGCAGTCCTGGATCAAGCTTCAGGAATTCCGCCGCCATGTCGAACTGGATTTGCGCGATCCGGAATGGATTCAGATCCTCGCGCGGAGCAATCCGCGGCACCATCGGTTGCACTGCCGGCTTTACGACCGTGGCCATCGGCATCGGTCCTTTCCTCTTCTCGGTGGTTTTAAACGCGTTCTTAAAAGCTGGTCTTATATCTACGGCTTACTTGCGGGCCCGAAAATCTGCAATACCAGAAATCTCAGCTCGTGATTCAACTATTTGCGGCACGTCGCAAGACGCTGCTTTCATATTTCGCGCGGCACTCTTGCGAACAGAAGTATTGCGTCCCGCCATTGGCGTGCATAGGCAGCGCGAGTTCCTCCGCCAAGTGCATTCCGCAAACCGGGTCTTTGACCAGCCGCTTGCCGCGCGTCGCCGGATCATCCTTCGCGGCTGTTCCTGTTGCGCCGACCGATGCTGGCCTGCTGCCGCCTAATAAACGGCCCACCAGCCTGATTACCCAAGATACGATTAAAACCCAAAATATAAATCGGATAAGACGGCCCAAAAGCCCCATAACCATTGAAGCGCTTGCCTGCGCCCCTCCCTGAACTGAAAATGCCCAAATCGACTACACCTCTAATGAGACGCGGCGAGCCGAGTGTATGCAAGCACAAAAGCACCCGTCAAACGAAATTGTGTGATTTCAATAGGTTGCGCGACCGAACAGGTACACCAATCGCAGGCCAGGAGCAAGTAGATTCACCATAAGTCTATTATTATAATATACTTACAAGGTCAATGGAACGCTTTTACCCATTCCGCGCACAGAACTAGCCTTCGGCTGCTATGACATCAATTCCCATATAAGGCCGCAGCGCTTCCGGCACCATGATCGAGCCATCGGCTTGTTGGTAGTTTTCCACGACGGCGATCCAGGTGCGCCCGACCGCGAGCCCGGAGCCGTTCAGCGTGTGGACAAAGTCGCTCTTGCCTCCAGCCTTCGATTTGAATCGAATGCCAGCCCGCCGGGCCTGGAACGCCTCGCAGTTCGAACAGGAAGAAATTTCCCGGAACTCCTTTGCGGACGGAAGCCATACTTCGATGTCGTAGGTTTTTGCGGAAGCGAAGCCCATATCGCCAGCGCAGAGCAGGACAGTGCGGTAGTGAAGCCCGAGCTTCTGCAGAATGGTTTCCGCGTTGCGAACCAGGGCCTCATGCTCCTGGTAACTTGTCTCCGGCCGGGTAAATTTGAAGAGCTCCACTTTTTGAAATTGATGCTGGCGCAAAATGCCGCGTGTGTCCTTTCCGGCGGCGCCTGCTTCGGAGCGAAAACATGCAGTCCACGCGGCGACGTGAATGGGGAGTTTTTCCTCCGGCAGGGTTTCATCACGATACAAATTGTGCAGTTCGACTTCGCTGGTTGGCGTCAGCCAGAAATCGGTGTTCTCGATCTTGAACAAATCGGCGGCGAATTTCGGCAACTGCCCCGCGCCCATCAGCGACGCGGTATTTACCAAAAACGGCGGAAGAACTTCGGTATAGCCGTGTTCGCGTGTGTGCACGTCGAGAAAGAAATTCGCCAGCGCCCGCTCCAGCCTCGCGCCCCAACCTTTGTAAACCGCAAATCGCGCGCCGGTGATTTTGCTGGCGGCGGGCAGATCAAGAATTCCCGCGCGCTCGCCAACCTCCCAGTGCGGCCTGGGTTGAAAATCAAAAACCGGCGGCGCCCCCCAGCGGCGAACTTCGAGATTATCCGCAGCGCCCGTTCCGTCAGGCACAGATGAGTGTGGAATGTTGGGAATAGTGAGCAAGAGCTCGCGTTGCCTGGCGTCAAGCTCAGCGACGCGTTCGTCAGACTGCTTGATCTGTTCAGAAACCTGTTTCATTTCAGCGATCAGCGCATCCGCATTTTGTTTTTCTTTCTTCAAGCGCGCAATTTCGTCGCTGGCTTTATTGCGCTTCGCTTTGCGCTGCTCGTTCGCGGTGATCTGTTCGCGGCGGTCCTTATCGAGTTCGCGGAACCCGTCCAAATCCAAGGTGATATTGCGGCGGTTCGCCATTTCGGCGAAAAGATCGAGGTGCTCACGAAAATAACTCAAATCGTGCATGTTGGCTTGTCGTCTGCTCCCTTTTCGGTCCGCGAATGGAACAAACAGAATAGCGCATCGCAGTAGGGGATGAATATGCCGTCTGAAATGAGCGGCTCATGCCTAGGGTCCGATGCTGCGGCTCGCATCCGCTGACAGCGGATGCGGGATAAGTGTTGATCGGCTCGGTCTGTCTTGCTTGCTGCTTTCTTGCGGTGTTCTTTTTGGTTTGGGAAAGCCGATAGTTGGCGGTCGCGGCGCAAATTCCGAACGGAACCTATGCCCGCGGAATCGCGGGGAGATACTTTTCTTCCAAGATGCGCCGGTGATGCAGTTCGTGTCCGGCGGTGATGTATGCAAGTGCGCGCACGGTGACTTCGTTTTTGTTGGCGATGCCGCGGCGTTGCCAGGCATCGCCGTCCAACCCTAGAAACAGCGCCAACGAAGCGCCACGTACCTGCGCAAACTCCTCGGCCAGGTCTACCAGCGTGCGCTCATTAAAATTGCCGTTCTTCACGTAATCGTCCTGCTCGAAACCTTCGCAGGGTGTCTTGTCGTTGCGCGAGAATCGCAGCGCCCGGTAGGCAAAAATCCGCTCGGTGTCAATGACGTGTCCGACAACTTCTTTTACCGTCCATTTGCCGGGTGCGTAGCGAAAATTACCTTCGCGTTCACTACGCGCGCCCAACAGTTGCGTCATCAGCATGCGCTGCGCTTCCAGAACGCCCAATATATCTGTCCCCGGAACCAGCGAAACATAGCTTTCATAAAACGCAGCGTATTCGTTGGGTTGCGGGCGTACCTGCGCCGGGAGTTTTACTGGCATGCTCAACATTATACCGCCGCTTGCTCCGCTCGGACAGAAAACTCGGCACCGCAACTTGCCTACGATCGGATGGTGGCGTTTACCTTCCTGATAAACGAGCGCCGAATCATGGCAACAGTTGCTTCTTGTCCTTAAACCGTTAAGACTATCAGTTCTTGCAATGTCCGACTCCGAACAATCGCGCCCGCGGGTGGCGTTCCAGGGCGAGCATGGCGCTTTCAGCGAAGCCGCCGCGATTCAACTGCTTGGCGAAGAAATCATCACCGTTCCGCGTGCAACGTTTGATTCGGCTTTCCGCGCGATTGCCGAAGGCGCGGCGGACGCGCTCCTGGCTCCTGTAGAAAATTCCCTGGCCGGTTCGGTAGTTCGCGTTTACGACTTGCTTCTCGAAAGCAATCTTGGCATCGTCGCCGAAACAATTTTGCCGATCGAACATCATTTGATTGGCTGTCCCGGAGCAACGCTGAGCGGCCTCAAGTCTGTCTCATCGCATCCCATGGCGCTCGCACAATGCGAAAAGTTTTTCCTCTCCCATCCAGAGCTGAAGCGCGTCCCGGCTGAAGACACCGCAGGCAGCGTGCGCGATGTTCTTGCCAGCGCAGACAGATCCGCCGCGGGCATCGCTGGACGGCAAGCCGCCATGCGTTACGGCGGAGTCATCCTCGCGGAATCCATCCAGGACAACATAGAAAATTTTACGCGTTTTGTGCTGCTTATCCCTGTGCAGAGAGACGAAAGTGGCGCGGCTTCGTGTTCCAACAGCTCGGCATCGCCGGCTGAAACGGACTTGATGGTGGAATTGTTCGTCCGCCGCCACGATCGTCCTCCGACGCATTTGAAAATGTCCCTGGCACTGCGCCTCGCGCATAAGCCAGGTGCGCTGCTGGCCGCGCTGCAGCCGTTTGCACGCCACGGCATTAACCTTCTGAAAATAGAGAGTCGCCCTATTCACGGAAGTCCGTGGGAGTACCAGTTCTTCCTCGATGTACAAACCGACGCGCCTGCGCAACTCGAGCAAGCTCTGAAAGAGCTGGCCGTCGCAACCAGTTTCTTACGGATTCTTGGCGGTTACGCGCCCGCCAGTTCCGAATCATCTATTTGAAGCACCAATTCTTTGACTCTACCCTGCGCCTACAGATAAGATTCCACCGCAGAATCCAGCCATGATCGGCGAAACTTTAGGCCAATATCGCATCATCGAAAAACTCGGTGGCGGGGGCATGGGCGTAGTGTACAAAGCCCAGGACACCAAGCTGGGCCGATTCGTCGCGCTCAAATTTTTGCCGGACAATGTCGCCAAAGATCCCCATACCCTGGAGCGCTTCCAGCGCGAAGCGCGCGCCGCGTCGGCCTTGAACCACCCCAACATCTGCACCATTCACGACATCCAGGAACACGACGGCCGAGCCTTCATCGTGATGGAGTACATGGAAGGTTCGACGCTCAAGCACTTGATCACCAGTCGCGGATTCGAACTGGAGCGCCTGCTCGAAATCGGCATTGACGTCGCCGAAGGCCTGGACGCCGCGCACTCCAAAGGCATCATTCATCGCGACATCAAGCCCGCCAATATTTTTGTGACCGAGCGCGGTCATGCCAAGATTCTGGATTTTGGTTTGGCGAAACTTACTCTCTACGGTTCCGGCGTCGATGGCGAAACCGGAACCACCAATGATGGACAAACTGAAGACCATCTGACCAGCGCGGGCAGCGCGGTCGGCACCGTAGCTTACATGTCGCCTGAACAGGCGCTCGGAAAAACACTCGACGCACGCAGCGATCTTTTTTCCACTGGCGCTGTGCTGTACGAGATGGCCACCGGAGTTTTGCCTTTTAAGGGCGACACGTCAGCCGCAATTTTCGATTCGATTCTCCATAAAGTCCCGGCGGCCCCAGTTCGTTTTAATGACGAAGTGCCGGACGAGCTCGAGCGCATCATCAACAAAGCGCTGGAAAAAGATCGCGAGCTGCGTTATCAGCACGCTTCCGATTTGCGCGCCGATTTAAAGCGCCTGAAACGCGAAACCAGTTCTTCCCGCTCCATGGTTCAGCAATCCCGCGAAGAAGACGACGCGCCGGCGCCGTCCTCGTCTGGCACCAGGCGAATTTCCAGCGGTCGCCGCGCAGCTGCCGCGGCCACGCAATCAAGCGCATCAACCCATGGTCCGTTAGCCCGCGGTTCCCGTCGCAATATGATGATCCTTGTCGGCGCCGCAGCGATCGTAGCGATCGCCGCGGCCGGTTACTGGCGCGCACATGCCACGCCAAAGTTGTCTGAAAAAGATACGGTAGTGCTCGCCGATTTCACCAACACCACGGGTGATTCCGTTTTTGACGGCACCTTGCGTCAAGGCCTCGAAGTCCAACTCGAGCAATCTCCATTCCTCAGTCTGCTCACCGAAGAACGCATTCAACAAACGCTGAAGTTGATGGAGCAATCCCCGAACGCGCGGCTTACTCCTGAAATCGCGCGCGAGATTTGCCAGCGAACTTCCAGCACTGCGGTACTCAACGGCTCCATCGCGCAGATTGGCAGCCAATACACCGTGATTTTGAAAGCAGTGAATTGCGCGACCGGAGATTCACTGGCCAGCGCCCAGGAACAAGCCAACGACAAGAGCCATGTACTCGACGCGTTGGCCAAAGCCGGCTCGGATATTCGCGGCAAACTCGGTGAATCGCTCAGCACCGTAAAAAAATTCGACACGCCAGTCGAGCAAGCATCCACGTCCTCGCTCGAAGCTCTGCAAGCCTACAGCCTGGGACGCAAAATGACCGGCGCCAACGATTTCGCCGGCTCGATCGTTCCATTGCAGCGTGCCATCAAGCTCGATCCGAATTTTGCCATGGCCTACGCCGGCCTCGCCACCGCTTACAACAACATTGCCGAACCCGGCCTCGCCGCACAGTTTGCGCAAAAGGCCTATGACCTGCGCGACCGGGCCAGCGAACGCGAAAAGCTCTACATCGACTCCCATTACTATAATTTCGTCTCTGGTGACCTCGAAAAGGCCAGCCAGGCCTACGCGGCATGGGCACAAAGCTATCCGCGGGACGAAATTCCCTATACGAACCTCGGCTCCATCGACGCAAGTTTGGGTCACTATGAGAAATCCCTCGCCGAAGCACAAGACGCATTCCGCCTGAACCCAAGTGGCTTGAACTATTCCAATCTTGCCGGCAGCTTCGTTTGTTTGAATCGTTTGGACGAAGCGCGGCTCACGGCCGAAGAAGCGCAAGCGAAGAAGCTCGACTCGCCGTATTTGCGGGCGATTTTGTACCAGCTAGCGTTTTTGAAGAATGACTTTGCGGCGATGGCACAACACTTGGCTTGGGCGTCGGGCAAGCCTGGGATCGAAGACGCATTGCTGGCCATGCACGCCGATTCGCTTGCCTACGTAGGGCAGCTTCGCAAGGCCGAAGAGCTTACGCGGCAGGCAGTTGCTTCCGCGACTCACGCGGACGAAAAGGAAACTGCCGCAGGATACGAAGCCCAGGCCGGCGTACGCCAGGCCCTCTTTGGCAACGCTACCTCGGCCAAACAACACGCCGCTGCCGCACTGGCCATGACCGACGGCCGGGAAGTGCAGTTTCTCGCGGCTATGACGTACGCGTTGACTGGCGATAACGCGAAACTGCAATCATTCCTGAATGATTTCGCAAAACGCTTTCCTCAAGACAGTACAGTGAGATTTAACTATTTACCCTCGCTGCGCGCTCAGCAGGCGATTTTACGTCATGATTCCGCCAGAGCGATGGTCGAATTGCAAGCAGCGGTCCCGTACGAATTGGGCCAGCCAAATCAAGGTAGTGCTGTTTCAGCCGCGATGTACCCGGTTTACCTTCGCGCAGAAGCATTTCGCGCGGCAAAACAAGGCAAAGAGGCGTCGGTGGAATATCAAAAAATCCTGGATCACCGCGGAGTTGTTATTAACGGACCGCTTGGTGCGTTTGCGCATCTCGGACTTGGGCGTGCCTACGCACTTGCCGGCGACACCGCAAAAGCCAAAATCTCGTATCAAGATTTTCTCGCTCTATGGAAGGCTGCCGACTCGGACATCCCCATCCTGAAAGAGGCCAAATCCGAATACGCGTCCCTGCACTAAGATTCGCGCCTCGCAAAACTGAAGGTAGGACAAAAAGGGCCAGCGAAAATATCGCTGGCCCTTCGTTACTTCATTCCCTCATTACTTCCTTACTTCATCTTCAGCAGTAGCTGCATTCCGGATCGCCCATGGTTCCCGTCATATCGTCCTTCATCCTCTTCAACCGGCGGCCCAGGCGTTCCGCCATTTGATGACGCGCGCGCCACAGCCGAGCCTTCAGCGTGTTTTCAGTGACGCCGAGCTTCTTCGCAGCTTCACCGGTCGAGTATCCCTGCACTTCGCGCAGCACGAACGCCGTGCGCAGCAGCGGAGAAAGTTCGTCAAGATTTGCGTTGATCATCTCGCGCAGCTCGGTTCCGGCGTACACCTGCTCCGGATTCGGTCCATCGTCGGCGAACCGTTCGCTCGCCGGCAACTCATCCTCGCGCGGACTTTCGTCCAGCGAGACCGCTGGGCGCGACTTGGCACTTCGCCGCCGCATCAACGCGGCATTGATCACGATGCGCGTCAGCCAGGTTGAGAATTGCGAGCGCCCTTCGAACCGCTTCAAATTGCGGTATGCGGAGAGCAGCCCGTCCTGCAGCGCGTCTTCGGCGTCTTCGGCATTGCCCAGCACACGAAGCGCGGTTTGGAACAAGGGACGCTGGTAGCGGCGAAATAGTGCTTCCACCGCTTGCGAATCACCCCGTTGCCCCGCGCGGATCAGTTTTACTTCGTTCAGCTCTGTTCCCACTGCCACTTGCGTTGCCATTGTTCCCCCTATTCATTACGTAACTCGTGTACAAAATATTTCAGGTCCCACTACAGCAGCCCATCAATGCACTGGCGCGCTCACTCCCTTTGGCGGTCGTTTCAAAAGCATCAAAACCGGAATCACGATGAAGAACACAATCCCCAGCATGTGAAAGTTGTCGACGAAAGCCATCATTGCCGCCTGCCGCTGGACGGTGGTGTAAACCATTCCGGCAGCTTGCGAGGCCGAGTGGTGCACGCTCGAACCGGCCAGCAGCAATCTCGATTGCGTGCCCGCAATCATGTTGTGGTATGCCAGGCTCAGCGGATTCACATGCTCCATCAACTGCGCTTGATGAAACTGCGTGCGCCGCTGCAACAACGTCGTCACCGTGGCAATACCCACGCTGGCCCCGACATTGCGAGCCAGGTTGATGATGCCGGTGCCCATGTTCGTTTTTTCTTTCGGCACGAAGGAAAACGCCGACACGTTGATCGGAATGAACAGGAACGCCAGCCCGAAGCTCTGCATCATTCGCGCCAGAACTGCGTGCTTGTAATCAATCTGCAGATTCCAGCTGGCCATCACGAACAGCGACAGCGCCGATATCGTGCATCCGAACGCGATTAAATATTTCGTGTTCACTCGCGACACCAAAATGCCCACCACCGGCATCATGAACATGATCACCGCGCCGCCCGGAGACAGTGCCAGCCCCGCAAGTTCCGCCGTATAGCCCATCATTTGCTGCAAGAACTGGGGAATCAGCACTGTGCTCGCATACAGCACGAAACCTAGGAAAAACATCGCCAGCGTCGCCACCGCAAAGTTCCTGTCTTTCAACATCCGCAAATCCACTACCGGATGCTCCTCTCGCAACTCCCAGAGAATTCCCGCAATAATTCCCAAAATCATCAATACGAAGAACACTTGAATGAATCCGCTCGACAGCCAGTCTTCCCGTTCGCCTTTGTCCAGAATGATCTGCATGCTGCCCAGGCCCAGGCTGATCAGCCCGATGCCGATGTAGTCGATGCGGAAGCTGTCTTTGACTTTCGCTTTTGCCCGCTGCATATAGGGCGGATCGCTTACGATCAGCGAAGTCAATATTAGAGAGATGATTCCCACCGGCACGTTGATGTAAAAAATCCAGCGCCACGAAAAATTGTCGGTGATCCACCCGCCCAGCCACGGCCCAATCGTCGGCGCCACAACCACCGCGATGCCATAAACCGCGAACGCCATGCCGCGCTTCTCGATCGGAAATGTGTCGTTCAGAATGGCCTGTTCGCTTGGTTGTAGACCGCCTCCGCCGACTCCCTGCAAAATGCGGAAGAGCACCAGCACGCCGAGGCTTGGTGCCAACCCGCACAAGAAAGAGCTCACTGTGAACAGCGCCACGCACGACATATAAAACCGTTTGCGTCCAATCAAACTGGAAAACCATCCGGACAGCGGCAGGATGATCGCGTTCGATACCAGGTACGACGTCAACACCCAAGTGGATTCGTCCGCGCTGGCCGACAAGCTGCCTGAAATATGCGGCAGCGCAACGTTGGCGATGGAGGTGTCCAGCACTTCCATGAACGTCGCGAGTGTGACGGTCACCGCGATCACCCAGGGGTTGATCGAGCCGTCCGGCATCCGCAATTTCGATAGGAACCTGTCCCTCACCTTGCGCCTCGGAATCCTTTCCTCGTCTGCGGACTTCCTGCTAATGTCAAATCGTGATCGTCAGTTCGTGAACGCTGTCGCCACCACGTTCATTCCCGGACGCAAAATCGCCTTGTCCGGTGGAATCGGGTCCAGAATGATTTTTACCGGTACGCGTTGCACAACCTTTACGTAATTTCCCGTCGCGTTTTCCGGCGGCAGCAGACTCAGCACTGCTCCTGTCGCCCCGGCGATCGAATCAACATGCCCGGGGAAAGTCTTGCCGTAGGTGTCCACTTTCACTTCGACTTTCTGGCCCGGCTTCATCGAGCGCAGCTGTGTCTCTTTGAAATTCGCCGTAACCCAGACATCTTGCAGCGGCACGATCACCATTAATCCTTGGCCTTGCTGCACGATCTGTCCGATTTCGACTTGCTTGTGCGTCACCACGCCGTCAACCGGCGCAACCACCGTCGTGTATTCCAGATTGAGCTGCGCTGCCTCGAGCGCGGCCCTGGCTTGCTGCACTTTTGCAATTTTTCCTTGTGCATCCGCTTGCCGCATCACCACTTGCTTGGTGTCGGCTTTTGCGGAAACGATGCCTGCTCTGGCTTGATCGACACGGGCCTTCGCCGCATCGAGTTGTGCCTTCGCAATCTCGACTCCGCGTTGCGCCTGCGCCAGTTTTTCCTGGTCGGCTTTCAACGCGCTGGCTGTGGCATCGGCGTTCGCCTGCGCAGCGTCAAATTGCTGCTTTGAGATTTCGCCCTTTTCCATCAGCGGCTGGTAGCGTTCCAGATCCGCTTGTCCAAGTTGCGCGTTCGCTTTGCTTTTCTCGATGTTGTCTTGCGCCCACGCCAGGTCGGAAGTCCGCGCTTGATCGTAGGTGCTCTGCGCGCGCATTAAATCGGCCTGCGCGAAGGCAAGTTGCGCATCCGCGCTCGATGTTCCGCTCTGCGTGTTCAATTGCGTTCGGGGCACGTCCACGCCAGCCGATTGTGCGTCTGTTTCCGCCAGCGCCAGTTGCGCTTTGGCCTGATCCACGGCAGCCTGCAAATCCCGAGGATCGAGTTTCACCAGTGTCTGGCCAGCCTTCACTTGTTGGTTGTCGTTCACCAGGACTTCGCCCACACGGCCGTAAACTTTGCACGAGATCTGAGTAATGTGACCGTCCACCTGCGCGTCGTCGGTGCTCTCGCGGTTTTGGTAATAAAAGAACAAGCTGATGAGCGCCACCAGCAGAACCAGTCCGCCGCCAAAAAGCAGAAGCCTGGTCCTCGGATTCGCCAGCCCTTTCGGCGCTGGCTGCTCCTCGAGCCTCAGCTCTTCGGTCGTAGGCCTTACCTTGGGAGCGTTTTCCAAGCCGACTTCGATCTCAATGCTCATTCCCCGGGTCCCTCTCTCTGACTTACTTTGCGTCTTACTTCGCGTAAACTTTTTCCATCTGGCCGATCGACCGCGCATAGTCCGCTCGAGCCTGATTAAAGCGGTATAGCGCCGCGATCTCATTGTCGTTGGCTCGCGCAAGCGCATCCTGCGCCTGAATCACTTCAATGTTGTTCGCCACTCCGGCTTTGAAGCGGTCGCGCGCCTGATCTACTTCTTCCTTAGAAAGCTGCACACCCAACGTTGACACCGCCACCTGATTCCGAGCTGACTTCAAATTCAACAATGCGGTTTTCACGTCCAACGAAATCTGATTGCGTAAGTCTGCTTTTTGCTCGTCCAACACTTTCAACTGCAAGTCCGACTTCACTATTTCCGCGCGTGTTCGCCCACCGGTGAACAGCGGCAAATCGAAGCTCGCCTGGTAGTTGTACACAGGAATCCCGTTATTCAACCGCGTGCCCTCGTAGGCCCAATTTCCGTCCACGCGTAGCGTCGGCAGCCGCAGGTCCTGCGATGCCCGCTTGTCGTGCTCCGCGGCCTTCACCTGCGAATCCAGCGCTTTCCATTCCTGCCGCGTCGCCAGCGCTTCGTCCAGGCCGGCATTGACGTCGGGCTGCGGCGTGTCAAAAAAACTCAACGAATCGCTTAGCGCGATCTCTTGACGCGGATCCAGATTCAACAACCGGCTCAAACCAAACAGAGAAGAATCGCGATCGGTTTGCGCCACCAGCAGTGCCTGCTTCTCGTTCTGCAATTCCACGTTGGCACGCAAAGTATCAATGCCTGTGCCCACGCCTTCTTTTTGCAGGTCGGCTGCCTGATCGTAGAGCGCTTGCGCCAACTCTACGCGCGACTGCGACGCCTCCACGTTTGCCATCGCCCGCAACGTTCCGATGTACTGCGAAACCACCAGCAGAATCACTTGCTCTCGTGTCGAGAGGTTGGTCGCTTTACTGGCGTTCGCAGCCTCTCTAGCTGAGCGGTAGCGCTCCCATAGCGTCAAATCGAACACCGGAGTTCCAAACGTGAACCCGGCATTGAAAATGTTCAGCGGACCAACGTGACCCGGAATTCCTGGAAATGGAATCGCGCTTCCCAATTCTTCTTGCAGGTTTATGCGCCGAACCGAGTCGCTGCTCTCGAAATCCGCTTGCGGCAGCAAACCGGCGCGGGCGATGTTTTTGTCTTGCACCGCTTCGGCCGCTTGCAGCACTGCAATTTGCGCGGTCGGATTTTGTTTCAGCGCCAGACTTACGGCCTTGTCCAGCGTCAGCCGTAGAGGTTCACCGGAAGCCTGCGTGCTCGCCGGCATGTCCGGTTTTTCCTGGGATGTTTCTTGCGCCTTTAGTCCGCCTGCCCCAAAAAATAGACCAAGCAAGGCCACGTAGAAAATGATCGGCGTGCCTTTGTTGTCTTTGCCCTCGTCGCCGCGCCCTCCGGCCTTCTGCCGTCCAATAATCTCCTTCACGATGGCCTGGTTCAGGCAGCCATCGGCCACCAGTTGCCCTCCCTGGCGATACATCTCCTGCAAGAGCATTTTCCCGGCGGCGTCGATGAAGCTGACCCCGCACAAATCGACAAAGAACTTCTCTTGGGGAGATGCAGCCCTAAGTTCCTTCCAGCATTGTTCGAGCGTGGCAACCAGCGTCCCCGCCAAACGCCCCTCTACACTAAGGACGGTTTTAAAGCGTTTCTTTTCGGTCGTGATTCTGAGCATAAAGTCCCTTGATTGTGGACCGATTAGATGCAAGACCGCCTCCAGACTATGCTAAATTTTGTTAATCTATTAAGCTTAGTATTTACAGTAGCTTACAACGTCTTACGGCGCTTGTTCACGCGGCTAACAAGACTATATATGGGCATATGACGCATTAAGGACATATATATAGTGCCCATATTTGGCCATCCATGGGCTTAGGAGCCCAAATTCCTAGTGCGTTTCACTCCGACTCCGCACCCCGAACTTCAGCGGGAACACCATTTTTTTGCAGACGCTATTCCTTTCTTGCTTCACAATGCTCTTGCGCCTATCGGCAAAAACCTGCACCGGAAAGCACCAACCTCGTTCACATGCGCCGCTTCCCATTGGTTCTGAATGCAGTCGTATTATTTTTTTTAATCACCTTCGGCGACTCGCGGAGCCTCGCTCAGCAACAGCAAAAGCCCGACGCGCCGGAAGCGCCCCAGGGTCCAGTCGAACCAAACCTGAAGGTCATTGCCGCGCAAGCGCCGTACCGGATGATTTCTGGCAAGGAGCGGGTGCAGTGGGCCGCGAGGGAAACGTTTGGTCCGCAAAGTTTTCTTCTTGGAACGCTAACTGCGGGAATCGGAACTGCACGCAATAGACCCGAAGAATACGGGCCCCATTGGGATGGTTTTGCCAAACGCTACGGAATGCGTTTTACCGGCGTCGCTTCGAGCCATACGATTGAAGCCGGACTTGGCGCCATATGGGGAGAAGACCCACGCTACGTACGCAATCAGAATTTGCCCTTCACACATCGTCTCGGCAATATTTTCTTGTTTTCATTCGCCGCGCGTAATCGTCAGGGCAAGCTCATGCCGGCCTACGCTCGATACATCGCGATTCCGGGAAACAATTTTCTTTCCAACACCTGGCGCGTGAGCAGTGAAGCGGACACCAGCTCGGCCCTCACGCGAAGTGCTTACGGAGTTCTCGCAGTGATCTCAAGCAACGCCTGGAACGAATTCTGGCCGGACGTAAAGCGCAAGGTTCTCAAAAGGCAATAGCATATCTCGGGCGTTAACTTGATGCGCCGCTCCGTGCGTTCAAGGTTTGGCGTCCTTCACTCCCATCATGTACTGGTGTTTCACGGCAATCGCCTGCAATTCAAAGTGTCCGCCGGCAAGCAGCGATCCAGCACCGATAAACGCCCGCGCCGGATAATCTTTGCTGAAGTAAGTCTTGTAAATCGGATTGAATTTTTCGAAAAGCGAAAGGTCGGTGCAAAACACCTGTACATAGGCAAGATCGTCCATGGTCATTCCGGCTTGCGCCAGAACCTCTTTGTCGCCGTCAAGCAACAGTTTGATCTCATCCTCGATCTTCTCCGGCACTTTCCCCGTCTTTGGATCAATGCCGATGCGCCCCGCCAGATACAGCGTGTCGCCGAAAACAATTCCATCGCTGAAGGGCGCGTTTACAAACTTATTAGGCAGTTTGATTGACTTGCGTTCCAACTGTCCGGACGACTGCGAATACGCTCTGTGCAACGTAAGACTTCCCGCGATCAACAGCGCAAAGAGGACGATTCCAATTCGGCGATTCATGCCAGAAGCTCCTTCGCAGCGGAATTTGTTCGAACGACTGTGCTGCGGTTGCACAGAGTGTAGTGCGGGCTGTCGGTTAGCTGCAAGCCGAACTCACAGACGCCTTACCCGAAGCTCGAATCTGCATCGTTCAAAATCCGTCTACAACGCGATCCATCCGATTCGAATGAAATACAGTGACGTAACTCCGACCAGAATCCACAGCAGCACACCTTGCGCCAATGGACGCCAGCCAACTTCCTTCAACGTCGCGCGCGATATTCCGGTGCCAATCAAAAAAAGCGTTACTGTCAGCCCGAGCCGCCCCAGCTGAAAAAACATTTGCGACAAGCGCGGCTCCTGCGGGCCGTAGGTATTGATTACGGCCGCCGCGCAAAAAAGAAAAATAAACCACGGAATCTGTATTTTCGATTTGCTGCGCTTCACCGCAGCCGTGGCCAGCGCCAGCGGCACAATCCACAGCGCTCGCGCCAGCTTCACCGTAGTGGCAATGACCAGCGCTTCGTTGCCATAGCGTGAGGCAGCGCCCACGACCGAGCTCGTATCATGAATCGCCAACGCGGCCCACAACCCGAACTGCGATTGCGAAAGATGCAGCGCCGTACCGATCGCGGGGAAAATCAACAGCGCAATCGAGTTGAGGATGAACACTGTTCCCAGCGACACCGCCATTTCTTCATCATCCGCCTGCAAGATCGGGCCGACCGCAGCGATCGCGCTTCCTCCGCAGATCGCCGTGCCGGTGGAAATTAAATAAGACGTCGTTCCACGAACCGCCAGCAGCCCCCCGATTAAGGTTCCCATCAACAGCGCGAAGCTGATGCCGATGGCGGTGTATAAAAACCCGCTGCGGCCCGCTTTCAGGACCTCGTGCAGATTCATCCCGAATCCCAGCGCCACCACCGACGCCTGCAACAGAAATCGCGCCAGTACCCGGCTGTCTCCGGCAAACGGATGCGCAAATGCCAATCCAAAGATAATTCCCCCGCACAATGCAATCGGCGGAGAAATGAAACCTGTCGCGCTCAGAATCAGCAGCAGAAAGAAAATTGTTTTGCTGTTCATGCGGCCAAGGACAAATCGTATGTCCTCGCGCGTCTTCTTCGCTGCGACACAGCGCACCTGTAGCGAAAGGGAAGCAAATAGAATCCAGGTGTGGAAGTACGCGGGAAACTCATTCTTGCGGGTCGGGCAAAGCAGGCACGGCTATTGCCTTCCTGGCTCCGGAAGCTGTGGCAGAAGAATGTGCCACCTGCGAAACTACTTTCGCCGTCAGCGCCAGGCTTATCCGGCACGCCGAATCATTAATCCGGCATTGTGCCAGCGTCAACTTGCATCCGCAATCGCACGATTCCGCGTTCATCCGGCGCAGCGCAAGCGATTTCTGTTTGGCATTGAGTTTCGAAAAATCGACACCGGGAAGTTCCGTAGCGCGTTCCGCATTTTTCAGAAAAATTTGTCCGTTATCCTCGAAGTACTCCACCTTCGCGTCCACCGGCTGGCCCAGCATGGCCTTCACTTCCAATTCATAAATCGTCGGATCGTTCAGGCCCACATGTTTCTGCACGATGCGCCCTTGCGGATCAATCACAAAAGAAGTGGGCAGCGCCGCGATTCCGCCATAAGCGATGCGGACTTCGTCGGAAGTCATCGCCACGCGATAGTTGATCCCGGACTCCAGTACGAACCGGCGGACTTCGTCGGCATCATCCTCATCCGTCGCCAGCGCAATAATTTCCAGCTTGTCCGCGTAGCGTTTCTGCAGATCGACGAGGTCGGGAATTTCCGCGCGGCACGGTCCGCACCACGTCGCCCAGAAATTCAGCAAAACAATTTTGCCTTTGGCTTCGGCCAGAGAAAACGGCTTGCCTTCCAGGTCATTCAACTGAAATGCCGGTGCAGCATCCGGATTCTTCACAAATTGAATGACGTTTGCATTCTGCGCAGGTTGCGGCTGTTTCGCGGCCGCCGCCGCACGCGCCGAATCCGCATGTGCAGTCTGCGTCCTCCCGCACCCGGAAAGTAGCACCGTCACGGCACCGAGGCACAGAAACGCGAAATTGACAATCCGTTTCATATCTATATTTTAATTGTAGCGCAGATGAGCCGGCGAAATGCCGTCAGCGCGATGGTGGTCCGATGGCCAACTAGCTGATCTTGCCCCGGCGCTTCCGCCAAAGTTTCCTAAGTAACCAGAGGGCGAGCACGAGCACCACGAGCCACGGAATCACAGCAACCACCACCATAATCAGCGTGGCTAAACTCTCCCCAAGATTGGAACCGGAATCCCGGATGGCATCCCAAATCGGCGTAAGGCCGCTTTGCCTCTTCGATTGGCGCTCGATTCGGAAATTGATTTCAATCGCAATCTTTTCTGTTTCATTCGCAAGAATTTTTCCGGTGGCCGTCTCGCTATCCAGCTCGGATTGCACTTCGCTCAATTTTTCCTGGATTTCTACCAGATCCTTCACGCTGAGTGACGGCTTTCCCTGCATGGCGCGCAAGCTGTCGCGGTACGCCGTCAGATTCCGCAGTTTGGCTTCGCTGTCCACGACCGTAGAAGTCTTGTCTTCGCTTTCCGTGGTGTGCTGCACCACGTTGCCTTGCTTTTCTGCCTGCGCGAACAGCTTTGCAAAATCTTCAGGAGCAACGCGCATCACGATGCTTCCAGAGGCGGAAAACTCGCGCGTCCGCGCGGTCAGGCGCGAAGCCAATACTTCGCACCGGATCGTCTTGCAAAAATCGATAACCGACTCCCATGACTTTGGCAGGCTGGCTTCGTCGGAAAGGATTTCCAGCTTGTGGCGTATCGCGATGAACCGGCGAGAGTCTGCGGCCGAACCCGGAGCGGCATAGAGAGCTATGGGGTAAGCGGACGGTTCCGTTCGGTCCGTCATCATCGCCATTTTTCGCGAACAGCTGGCGCTGACGAGCGCGACTACAATCAACATGATCGAGAGTGCGCGGTTCATGGGTGGGTCACCCTGCGAGCAAAGACGTAACTGTTCGGCGACTACAGTACTTCAAACTGGATTACTTCTAGCACGTTATGATTGGACGTAAACTGGCACGTAAAAGTTCCTTGATTCAGGACGAGCGGAGTTGCGCACCAACTGACGATTCCAGCGCGGAAATAATCCTGGACGAATAGTCGGAGATTTGCGCGTCAGTGAGAGTGGCTTCGCGGCTCTGAAAAGTCACCCGGATCATCAGCGAATATTTTCCTGCGGGAACATTCTTGCCGCGAAACAGGTCGGCGGCTTCTATCGAATCGATCTCCGGAATATTCAGCACGCGAATTGTGTCCGCAACTTGCACGAATGTCGCGCCTTCAGCCAGTAGGAGCGAAAAATCGCGTTCGACTGCGGGAAAACGCGGCAGCGGCTGGTAGCGGCGCGCATCTTTCACCACGTAATACTTGCAATAGACCGGCCCGAGAATAATTTCAGCTAAGAAAACGTCCTGGCGGAATTTGAGCCTGTCAGCGATGCGCTTCGCGAGTTGGCCCGCGGAACCCAGGTCGCTATCACCGAGCATCACGCGACCGCGCTTGGCTGGATGCAGCGAGTCCGCTCCGCCATCCTTCCACTCGAAGGCGCCGCTCAGCGCGCCGATAGAATCCAAATCGCCTTTTAGATCAGCAAAAGAAAATGGCCGCGCGGGGTCGTAGAGTCCTTGTGGCCGCGCTTCACCGGTTGCACCAAGCGTCAGGAAAACGGTTTCGACCGGAGCCAGCGATGTCTCGCCTGCTTCGTTCTGCGACGCAAATCGATAGTGCCGCCCGATTTCAAACAGCCGGACATTCCGCTGACCGTGATTGAGATTCCATTCGATTGCAGCGGCCATCGAAACCGAGCCATTGGAGCGAAGAATGTTCGCTTCTTCGGAAAGCGGATTCGCAAGGCGCGCGGGAAGGACGCTCTCCGGACGGAACAGAATGTCGCGATCTTCTGCAACGTGAGGAATGGTCACGATTTCGCGGTAGCCGAGGCCGATCAGACGTTCGCGCAGGCGCGATTCCGCTTCGTACTGCGGAAGACGCGCGGCCCCCTGTCGCGCCGCCGGCAATCGCGGTGCAAATTTACTCAGTCCATAAATGCGTGCCACTTCTTCAATCAAATCGATTTCGCGTTCCACGTCCGCGCGCCACGAGGGCTGTGTGCATTCCCACGCCGCAAGAATCGAGCCAAGCTGCCCGCGATTCTGATCCACTCGCACCGGAGCGAAGCCCAGTGCTCCGAGAATGGATTCGACTTCCCGGTCGGCAACGTCCGCACCCATCACGCGAAGAATTTCCGCGCGCGTGAGTGTGATTTTTTTCGGCTTGCGCTTGCCCGGATAAACGTCCACCACGCCGCCGAGCAGTTCGCCGCCCGCGAGCTGCAAAATCAATTCGGCGCAACGGCGCGAAGCCAGTTCCGCCATTTCCGGATCGGCGCCGCGGCTAAAGCGAGTCGAAGCTTCGGTGTGGAGTTTAAGGAAACGAGTCGCGCGACGTATCGCAATCGGTTCAAACCACGCGCATTCGATCAGAACATTTTTGGTCGAAAAAGAAATTTCCGTTTCGCTGCCGCCCATTATTCCACCGATACCCACGGGACGTGAACCGTCGCCATCCGAAATCACGCAGATCGCAGGATCAAGAGTGCGCTCGACACCATCCAGCGTTTTGATTTTTTCTCCGCGCTTCGCAGCGCGTACCACGATCGAATGATTGCGCACCAGATCGTAGTCGAACGCGTGCAGCGCGTGTCCCAACTCCAGCATCACGTAATTCGTTGCATCCACTACGTTGTTGATGGACGCCACGCCCGCGGCTTCGAGTCTTTCACGCAACCACGCCGGCGACGGCTGAATCTTGACGTTGCGAGCCACGCGCGCCGTAAAGCGGCCACAGATCTCCGGCGCTTCGATTTTCACGGAAACTGCTTCGCTCGCTTTCGCGTTGAAAGACTCCGCAGGCTTCGGCGCAACACGCTTAAGGTCCAATTTGTAAATCGCAGCGACCTCGCGCGCGATTCCGTAAACGCCCAGGCAGTCCGGACGATTGGAAGTGATCTCCGCGTCGATCGACCCGCCCAGAGGCCGTAGTTCCAGGCTGGCCACGTTTGTCCCGTGCAGGGCCAGTCGAGCGGCAAGCTCCTGCACGTTTGCTGTCACGTCAACAAAATCCTTCAACCAGTTGTAAACGACCTTCATGCCGAATCCCTCATCGCGTCCAGCTGGCCAAAATAAATTTGCGTCGTATAGTCCATCCGCACGCGTCCGAATTTCCCATTGCCATCAAACAGTTCGCGCAGCGCAGCCATCATCGGTGCATAATTCGCGTGGCCTTCTTTTGGCGCGTAAGAACTGCTGCGCAGCCGCCCGGCTAATCCGTCAAAATCAAATTCCTGAAAATTAGGCAATTCACGGCGCCGACAATTTCCTTTTCCAAAAAAGTTTCCCATGTCGTCGGTTTCGGGATAAGCCTCCTTCACGCGCGCATAATCTGTGCCATAACGAACCAGAAGATCTTCATACGCTCGTCCGAACGCCGTTTCTGAAATTCTGCGATCATTCCACATCACCACAACCCATCCATGCGGCTTCAGAATGCGCAGAAACTCACGTCGCGCAGCGACTGGCTCAAACCAGTGAAAAGCCTGCGCAGCGGTAATGAAATCAACGATCGAGTCCGGCAGCGTCGTGGCTTCCGAAGAACCATGAACACTGGAAAAATTCTTGCGGTCAACAAGGAATTCGTCGCCCGCATTGCGCATTTCTTCGTTCGGCTCAACTCCCAATACGCGATTGCCATTTTCGAGGAAAAGCTTGGCAAGAATTCCCGTGCCCGAACCGACGTCGGCTATCATGTGGTCTGGGCGCAGCCCGCACTCATCGCGCAGAATGTCAATCAGCGCCGGCGGATAGCCCGGCCGGTAGCGAACATAGTCCGCCACCCGGTTCGAAAAGCGCTGTTTCGCGTCGGTGAAAGTCATCAAAGGAACTCGTCAGTTAATCGGTCACAAAACCGGTTTTTGTAGCAGCGGGTTATCCCACTGCTCTTTGGTTTCGCGCCGCTCACGGAAACTGCCTCAAAAACCGCACGTCGTTCTGAAAAAACACCTGAATGTCGTCAATGCCGTATTTGAGCATCGCCAGACGATCCATGCCCATTCCAAAAGCGAAGCCGCTAACCTTTTTCGCGTCGTAATTCACGAAGCCGTACACGGATGGATCAACCATGCCCGCGCCGAAAAGCTCAATCCAGCCGGAGCCTTTGCATTTGCCGCAGGTCGCGCCGCTAACGCCAGTGCCGCTGCCGCCACAGAAAATGCAGGAGACATCGAATTCCACCGAAGGCTCGGTAAAAGGGAAATAACTAGGCCGAAAGCGCGTTTTCACGCCCGGGCCGAAATATTGTTTGACGAAATATTCGATGGTGCCGGTGAAATCACAAAATGTAATGTCGCTATCGACCGCCAGCCCTTCAATCTGGTGAAACATGAACGAGTGCGTGGCGTCCGGATTGTCGCGGCGATATACCTTGCCGGGAACGATCACCCGCACCGGCGGCTGGCGCATTTCCATGGTGTGAATCTGCACCGGCGAAGTGTGGGTGCGCAGCAATAGCGAGCCCGGAGCCGTTTTTGCTCCGCCCGCGTCTTGCGCTTCAACGTAAAAGGTGTCCATGTCGTCGCGCACCGGATGAAATTCCGGGATATTCAACGCCTCGAAATTGTAATAAGGCGTTTCGATCTCCGGACCCTCGACGACGGAAAATCCGATGGAGACGAAAATGTCTTCGATTTCCTGAAATACCTGGCGAATCAAATGCCGCGAGCCAACCGGACGAATAACGCCGGGCAGCGAAAGGTCGACACGATCCTTCGCGAGCGCAGCCTCTTCCGCGCCAGATTCGATGGCTATGCGACGCGATTCGATTTGTGCGTCAACGTGTGCGCGAAGTTCGTTCAGGCCAGCGCCGACCGCGCGTTTCAGCTCTGGGCTGGCAGTCTTCAGCCAATTGTCGGTGATGCCCGCAAGCACGCCGGATTTGCGGCCGAGCCACGCGTCACGAAATTGTTTGAATGTAGATTCGTCGCGCGCTGCCGCCGATTCCGCGTCGAAACGAGCGCGGATTTCCGCGAACAACGGCGCGACCTGCTCCGGCCGGGTGACGCCGAGAGCGGCTAGCGTTTTTTCCTGCGAACCGTCAGTGATCGGCATGATGGAAAGATAGAGTACAACGCAAGGGGCACCAACGTCCGCGTCCCTTGAAAAATCTTCGCGGCGCGGCAATCGAGGACAGACTCCTCGGCTCCGCTTGGAATGACGGTTTAGCGGCGCGCCGGCGACAAAGTTCTGCGTTTAGGAAACGACAAGGCTACTTCGCCTTTTTCTCAGATGGCTTCGGCGCGAAGGCTTTGGCCTTTTCAACAAGCAGCACGAATCCAGGCGCGTCTTTCACCGCGATGTCGGCCAGAACCTTGCGGTCGAGTTCGACTCCGGCGGCTTTCAGGCCGTGAATCAGCTGACCGTAAGTGAGGCCGTTCAAGCGGGCGGCGGCGCCGATGCGCTGGATCCACAAGCGGCGATACTGGCGCTTCTTGACGCGGCGATCGCGGAACGCATAGCGATCGGCGCGATTCGCGGCCTCCTGCGCGGACTGATAGAGCTTGCTCTTGGTGAGGAAAAAACCTTTTGTCCTCTTGAGATACTTTTTGCGCCGTGCCCGGCGCTTGGTACCGCGTTTTACGCGAGCCATGGGTTGCTCCTTTGGCCGCGCGAATCGGAGTTAAGAGAACCGGTCCCCCGCAATGCGCGGGACGCAAAGAAAACGCGAAAGACCAGCCGTTAAAACCGCGAAACGCTACGGCAGTTCAATTTTTCTGGAAACAAAACAGGTTGCAGTGACGCGGCCCTTCTTTTGCGAAAGGGCAGCTTCATGCAACGGGTTTGTTTCCGAGGATGGCTCCGACCGGGTCGGAGCCGCTACAATGCCGCGAAATAAATCGCCGCAGTTTCGGCCGGCAGGCACCCGTGTAGCACTGCCTGGCACGAACGTCGCTCATCGAATTGCGAGAGCGGCTTTTGCAGGAAGTTTCGTCCTGCGTTTTTTTCCGCGAAGCAATGCAGCCACTTCGCGAGAAAACTTTTTATGTCATCCACCGCCCTGGATGCTGCGGTTGAGATCCTTTGCTTCGCTCAGGATGACAAACTTAAGACTGACTTGGCTTCCGTTGCGACCAATCAGTCCCAACCCAGAAACAAAAACGAAAATCTCGCTTACTTCAAACCGTAAGGAAGCATCTGCATGGTCTTGAGCTTGTCGGCTTTGTTGACCTTGGTCATCTTTTTGAGCTTGCGCATGCGCCCAGGCGCTTTGGTTCCCAGCAGGTGACGCTTGCCGGAATGCATTCTCAGCAGCTTGCCTGTACCCGTAATCTTAAAACGCTTGGCGGCGCCGCGATGGGTCTTGAGCTTCAACTTCGGTTTCGATCGGTTGCGTGGCATTGCGTAAATCCTCGTTTTTCTTCAATTCAAAACTCTTAGTTCAAATCTTCGATTCAAGCAGGGCAACTGCGCCCGCAAGTTCTTTGTTTTCAGTGACGGTAGCAACTATAGTTCCTATTTTGTGGCGAAGAAACCCACCCTAACTCACCTTACCCGAGGGAAGGATCAGTGCGCCTACAGAAATTGCCCCGCATCAATTTGGGCGGCCCGGAGCAGCTGCAGCAGCGCCTTTTTTCGGCGCCAACAATGCCACCAGGACGTTGCCTTCCATGCGCGGCGGCGTTTCTATCGCTCCCGCATCGCCAATTTCGCCCAACAAGCGGGTCATCTTGGCGCGGCCGACTTCCTGGTGCGCCATTTCGCGCCCGCGATGGAAAATCATGGCGCGAACTTTGTGGCCTTCTCCGAGAAAGCGGATTATCTGGTTCTTGCGAACCTGAAAATCGTGTTCCGCGGTCGCCGGCCTGAACTTGACTTCTTTCAGAGCGGAGCCACGGCTGCTCTTGCGCTGCTCGTGCGCTTTCTTGCTTTGTTGATAAAGAAACTTGCCGTAATCGGTGATCTTGCAAACAGGCGGGTCGGCGGTGGGAGAAATTTCCACCAGGTCCAATCCACGTTCGCGAGCCATTTTCAACGCTTCAAACGGCTGCATTACCCCGAGCTGGCCACCCTCTTCGTCAATCACGCGGATTTCGCGAGCGCGAATCCGATCGTTGACACGGACTCTGTCGCTCACTTGCCGGAAATTCCGTTCTGCGATAAATCCCCCTCTAGCTGAGAAAAGCACCAAAGGACACGTACAGCCAGCCCCT
>Ga0210406_10000462_pt1 | contig 55115 bp, 41 predicted proteins | sample IncBWC30MmetaG_FD_155454 | JGI IMG/M metagenome (GOLD analysis project Ga0210406, IMG submission 155454) | Forest soil microbial communities from Barre Woods Harvard Forest LTER site, Petersham, Massachusetts, United States - Inc-BW-C-30-M | ecosystem: Environmental > Terrestrial > Soil >...
GCGGCCACCGATTCCTTCATGCCGCGGACGCGCTCATTGCCCAGGCGGACCAGCACCTGCTTGGTGGTGTCGGTGGCGTATTTCACGACCTTGAACGGCTTTCCGTTCAGATCGAGGATCGGGTTGTAGGAGGCCTGGATATAGACTTCCCTGCCGCCCTTGCCGATCCGCTTATATTCGCCGGCCTGATACTGGCCCCGATTGAGGCTCGCCCAGAACTCCCGGTAGCCGGCACTGTCACGCTCCGACGGCTCGACAAACATGCTGTGATGCTTGCCCGCGATCTCACTCAAGGAATAGCCGACCGTCTTGAGGAAGTTGTCGTTCGCCGTGATGATCGTGCCGTCCATGTTGAATTCGATCACGGCTTGCGATTTGCCGATGGCTTCGATCTGGCCCGCCAGATCGGCGTTGCGCAATCTCTGCGCGGTGACGTCGGTGGCGAACTTCACGACACCGAACGACTTTCCTGTTTCATCCATCAGCGGGTTGTAGGACGCCAGGATCCAGACTTCCTTGCCGCCCTTGCCGATCCGCTTGTATTCGGCGGCTTGATATTCGCCGCGATTGAGGGCGGCCCAGAACTCGCGATACGCCGCGCTGTCGCGCTCGGCCGGCGGGACGAACATGCTGTGATGCTTGCCCTGGATCTCGTTCAGGGAATAGCCCATCGCCTTCAGGAAGTTCTCGTTGGCGGTCACGATCGTGCCGTCGAGATTGAACTCGATGACGGCCTGCGCACGATTAACGGCGGCAATCTTCGATGCATCCGCCATGCCGCGAAACTTCTTCTGGGTGATGTCGGTTGCGAATTTGACGACTTTGACCGGCTTGCCGTCGGCATCAATAATTGGATTGTAGGACGCCTCGATCCAGATCTCCCGGCCGCCCTTGGCAATGCGCTTGAACTCCGCCGCCTGAAATTCGCCGCGATTGAGCGCGGCCCAGAAAGCGCGATATTCGGCGCTGTCGCGCTGATCGGCGGGCACGAACATCGAGTGATGCTTGCCCTTGATCTCCTCGAACCCGTACCCGAGTGCATTCAGAAAATTCTTGTTGGCGCTGAGGATCGTTCCATCCATCGCGAACTCGATCACAGCCTGCGATCGGCCGATGGCGGCGAGCTGGGCCTGGGCATCTCCACTGAACTTACGACCGAACATCGAATTTTCTCCGTCGCGAATTGACATGCTCGAAGGAGCGCGGTCGCGCCGCGCTTGCGATCCCCAAGCGGTTAAGAATGACTTCCAACCGAGCCGGTCCGGGCCTGGTCTGCTCTGATTTGACGTTTGGCTGATGCGTCTTCCGGGTCAGACCACTGAACAATGACCCTCAAACCATCTTCTTGTTTTGTTGCCGGCCGCTGGAAAAAACCGGGAATGCTGATGCGAAATGATTAGATCTGGAGGGCCCAAGAAAGCCTTAACAGTCATACGTAGATGTACTGAAGCATTTGAAAGTCATTGCGTTTTGCAATTGATGATTGCAGCTTCGCGCGCGAAAGCGCGGTGCGTGCCGAATTGCGCTGAGAGACAGATGTCCTTTGCTGTTGTGGCGCCTGCCGCTTTGGCACAGCGAGCAATCGGCCGTCCTCTGTCGCGCGTTCAAATTGGACAAATTCTTTGTTTAAGCGTGACGTTCGCGCAAACACGCTCCGCACTTATGGCGAAGGAAAACCGCTGCACACTTTTCCGGATCATGCTCTAACCTGAATTATCAAGCCCGCGGTGCAAGCCCGCGACACATATTGGGAAAGTGATGTAGATCACGTTGTGTGAATTTGCCGCAGCACAGGCCTCGCCAAGGATCTCAGGATAACCGATCCGAGCATAACGGATTTGGCACGAAGGATTTCGGCTGCGACAGGAGGTCACGATGAGAAGATTGTTGGCGATCGCCGTATTCCTGCTCGCAAGCAGCACAGCACAGGCGCAGTACACCTTCGAATATGGCGGCCACACGATTCGGATCGATCCCGACCGCGGCACGATTTCGATTCCAGGCGTCTACGACAATACCGGGTCTGCTCGCAGAGCCAAACGTCCGCACGGCAATCAGGAGAGCGGGCGCAGCAAGCAGGCCCCGCAAGAGGCCAAGAGCGATTCCACCAAGAGCGACTACTCAAAGAGCGACCCCACCAAGAGCGACTCCGGGAGTGTCCCGCAAGCGTCGTCGCCGTCGTCTGCGCCGGACGACAGCGCGGCGGCGCCCGCCGCAGCGCCCTCTCCCCCTGCGAACACCGCGACGACAGCGCCTGAGCCTTCAACAGCGACCGAGAACGACGCACCCGCCCTCACCGCGGTCACGCCGATGGCGCCTCCGCCAGCCCCCGCCAACCCGCCGCCACTTCGGAAGGAGTCCGCGCCGGTGCCACGATCTGAGCCGTCGCCCACCGTGGCGGCCGTTCCACCGCCGGCAGCATCTGCACCGCCGCAGCAGCGGACTCCCGCGACGGCCGCGCCGCCTCTCGATCCCTATTCGCCAATCGGCGTCTGGCTGACGGAGGAGAAGGAAGGCAAAGTGCGAATCGAGCAATGCGGCGCCAATCTCTGCGGCTATTCGGTCGACGCAAAATCGAATCTCAATGGCGAGCAGGTTCTGATCAACATGCGGCCGGGCAAGGATCAGAAATGGAGCGGCCGGATTCTCGATCCCACCACCGGCAGCACCTATGATTCCACGATTGCACTGAAGGGCGCGGATAGTTTGCGCGTGCAAGGCTGTGCCTTCGGCGGCATGTTCTGCGGCGGCCAGACCTGGACGCGCGTGAATTAGAAGGCAAACGGTAGGTTCGCGCCGAGATTAAAAAGCCCCGCTCGTGCGGGGCTTTTTTTGGCGCACACGACTGCGTGACCCCTCTCACAGCGTGGGACGAGATGCCGTGCGACTGTCGCGGCGTTCAAACTCAGACAGAGAAGGGGTATGCCATGGGACACTTTCGCAGACTGACGGTCGCTGCGCGCATTGTGGCGCTGCTCGCGATCCCATTCGCCACACAGGCCTCGGCCGCCAGCTTCGACGGCGAATGGAACGTTCAAATCGCCTCTTCCAATGCGGCCTGCGGCAACGGTGCCAGCGTTGCGATCGGCATCAGCAACGGCCACGTCGCATCCGCCAACTCCGCCGTGAACGCTTCCGGCCACGTCGCCGACGCGGGCACCATCAGCGTCACCTTGAGCAGCGGCGTCAAGCGCGCGGTGGGCTCCGGCCGCCTCTCCGGTGCCTCCGGGTCCGGCACATGGCGTGGCGCGATGTGCTCGGGGACCTGGACGGCGCAGAGAATCTGACCCTGTCGTCAATGCCGGCCGTTCGATGAATCGTTTGATGAGTCGTTGTCCGGAGCGGTCACGCTCTCGATGATACCTCTGACCGTGATGGACAGAACTGGCCTGAGCAGCCTGGCTTGCTGTTCGAGCGCCAGGCCCCTCTTGCGGTAGCGGAACCAGCCGAGCTTCAGCTTGAGATCGCCGGCAACGGCGATCCACAGAAATGTAAAGATGGATGAGACGGTGAGGACGCCGGGGTTTTCGCACGCATCCCTTCTTCCCAAGGCCGCGCTCAGGATCCTCTCGCCACCCGGTGCCTGGGCAAAGATGACAAGCAGCTCCCTGGCCGCGACGGCGGCGTCTGCGCTCGGCAGCGGCTCCGTCGGAGCTCCCTCCAGGAAGGCGGCGGCCTGGGCGAAAATCTCGGGCTCGATGGCGATCGTCTTGAGCTGGCTGGCGATCGCGGCCTCGTCCATCGCAGCGAGCTCGGGCGTGCCCTCTCTCGCTGCCTGGAGCAATATCTTGACTAGATGAATCGCCTCCTTGTCATCAAGCCGGTCGAGGCGGCGGGCAATGTCTTCGGTCATAAGGTATCATCCGTTCGGTGGATACGGTGATACCGTAGCGATCTCGCCCTTCGCTCTTTTGTGACCTATCTCACTCTCTGCGGCATGATGACTTCAGCTTGATCAGCGCGTCATCATGGCGACACTGCTTTGTGAATTGCATCAGCGCTGGATCATCGCCACCCGAATCCGACCCTACCCCAATGCCGCCGAATATTCCGCGTCCGTGACATGTTCCATCCAGGTCGCATGGTTACCGTCCAGCGACTCCTGCATTGCGATGTGGACCATGCCGGTGGTGGGAGCGCCGCCGTGCCAGTGCTTCTCATTCGGCGGAATCCACACGACATCGCCCGCCTTGATCTCGCGCACCGGCTGGCCCTTGGCCTGAACCCGCCCGACACCGGAGATGACGTAGAGCGTCTGCCCGAGCGGATGGGTGTGCCATGCGGTTCGCGCGCCCGGCTCGAAGGCGACGCGGTTTGCGACCAGCCGCGCCGGCGCCTGCTGTGTAATGATCGGGTCCTGCCATACCGTGCCGGTAAAATTCTCCTTGGGCGCGCGGCGCGACGGACGTGAGCCGGCGGGATGAATGTCCATGGGTTGCTCCTGTTTGTTCGAGGGTTTGGCTGGGCAGCGTCGGGCCCACCAACAGCGTCGATCCTTTGCCGAAGTGATGGTGGTCACGCTGGCGCGTGGCCCACCCGACTTTCGTGGCCTGCCCTATTCGCAGCAGATGACGTTATTTCTTGAAGCCGCGTAGCGCGCCTTGGTTTCGGCATTCATGGGATAGAGACCGGGCAGCACGGCGCCGTTGTTCACCTCATTGACGATCCACGCTTCCATCCGCTCCTGCTCGGGCCCTTCGGCCAGGACATGGTCGACCAGAGCCTGCGGGATCAAAACCGCGCCATCCTGATCCGCGACGACGACATCGTTCGGGAACACCGCGACGCCGCCGCAGCCGATCGGCTCGCCCCAGCCGACAAAGGTCAAACCCGCGACCGACGGCGGCGCGGCATAGCCGTCGCACCAGACCGGCAGGCCGGTTCCAAGCACGCCCTCGACATCGCGCACCACGCCGTCGGTGATCAGCGCGGTCACCCCGCGCTTGGCCATGCGGGCGCAGAGGATGTCGCCAAAAATGCCGGCATCGGTGATACCCATGGCGTCGACCACGGCAATGCAGCCCTCCGGCATCGCCTCGATCGCGGTGCGGGTCGAGATCGGTGACGACCAGGATTCCGGCGTCGCCAGATCCTCGCGGGCAGGAACAAAGCGCAGTGTGAATGCGCGGCCGACCAGCCGCTTCTGTCCGGGACACAACGGTCGCGCGCCCCGCATCCAGACGTTCCGCAAGCCCTTTTTGAGCAGGACCGTGGTGATGGTGGCGGTCGTGACACGGGACAGTGTCGCGATGGCGTCAGAGGTCAGGGACATGCGGAATTCGGCTCCAGATTACGGAAATTAAGCATACGCATCTTGCGCGCGGAGCGGACTGCGTCAAGTGCGTGACAAGTCGGCGATCTTGAGCGAAAACACACACGGGCTGGCGACTTTGAAGTAGTACAACTACATAAGGTCAAGGGATGGTCGGCCGTCAAAGATTCACCTCACAACTGACCGACCTTTCCCATCTGCGACATGGTGCCGTCGTGCGGAGCGGGAGAGATTTCGACATGCGCGGAATGTTGCCTCCGAATGAAGCCCGGATGCGGATGTGCGTCATGCAGGTCGGCAAGCGCGGGCGCTGGACATACAGGGACTGGGTTAGGTGGAACTTCTTGTGGAAGTTCTTTCCCTGGTACGCGCGCAATTTGCGCTATCGTGGAGACTTCTGCATCGGATCGAGCTGCATGCACTGGTTCTGGGAGGACGCCGAAAAGAAGGAGCGGGGTTATTGTTCGGTGGCGGTCTCGCGGACGCAGCACTCGATCTGGATGAAGGAATTGGAGGAGCGTGAAAAACAAGCTCCTGCAAGTCAAGTTACCGCAAGACAAGTTCCCGCAAGACAAGTTCCTGCCAGTCAAGTTCCTGCAAGACAGGTGCCTGCCAGACTGGTTGCTGGCAAACAAGCTTCTGGAAAGTGAAGCCTTGCGGGCAGCCTTGCGAGCATCACGCGACGGCTGAGGCCACCAGGGACAGCACCTCGTTTGACCGATTCCCTGCTGGCGCTCTCTTGTTCCGATTTAATCGGAATGGAAAAGGCTCCAGGCGCTTGCAGACGATAATGCCGTCTTATCGCAAGCTATCCGATTAATTTATTGAAACTGCGGACGGATTTGCGCGAAGCAGATTTCACTGCGGCGCAAAACGCGCTATCGGTCGGCATGACGAGTGAGGTCATGGCCGCAACGCTTTCCCCCCGCCTTTTGCCGAGTGGCGACAGTGCCATTACGGTGGAATTCAGCCGCAATATCGATGACGCCGCCAATCAGCGCGTGCTGGCGCTCGACCGTGCGCTCCAGGAAGCACCGATCCAGGGCGTGACGGAGACGGTGCCGACCTATCGGTCGCTGCTGGTGCACTACGATCCCTGCCAAATCGATTTTGTGACACTCGGCGAGAAGCTGCGCGCCGCCGCCGGGCGGCCGGTCTCCTCCGAGGCGAAGACACGGCGCTGGCGCTTTCCCGTCGCCTATGGCGGGGAGAACGGCATCGATCTCGAGGACGTCGCCAAGACGCTTGGCACGACGGCTGAGGACGTCGTTCGGCGCCATGCCGCCGGCCAGTATCGGGTCGCCATGATCGGCTTCACCCCCGGCTGGTCCTATCTCAGCGGATTGGAGAAGTTCTTGCACATGCCGCGCCGGCATGACCCTCGACTGCTTACCCCGCCGGGAACGGTCGCTATTGGGGGCGTGCAGACCGGCATCCAATGTCTGGCCGGTCCGAGCGGCTGGCATCTTCTGGGCCGCACGCCGGTGCGAACCTATCAGTTGCATCGGGATCCGACCTTTCTGCTGGAGCCCGGCGACCACGTGACCCTCTTTGCGATCGACGCAAAAACCTTCGCCGAGCAGGATCGCGCCGCGGAGGCTGGCGAGATCATCGCCGAGCTGATCGCCGCATGAGCAGGCTCATTGTCGCAAGCATCGGGCCTGCGAGTTCTGTTCAGGACGGCGGCCGCCACGGCGCCCAGCGCTATGGCCTGACGCCGAGTGGCGCGATGGACCGACTTGCGCTGGCCGCGGCGAATTGCCTGGTCGGCAATGCGCTGCTCGCGGCCGCCATCGAGATCGGCCCGTTCGGCGCGGCCTTCACCGCGCGTGACGGCGCGGTTCGCGTCGGCCTGGCGGGTGCACCGCGCAGCGCCGACATTGCCGGCCGCGCGGTCGTTATCGACACCTCGATGACGATCGCCGATGGTGAGACCCTGACGCTCGGCTTCGCCAGAGGTGCGGCCAACGGCGGGACCAAGGCCGCGGCCTTCAGCTATCTCGCGATCGAAGGCGGCATTGCTGGTGAGGCGGTGTTCGGCAGTCTGGCGGTGAATGCGCGCGCCGGCCTCGGCAGCCCTTATCCGCGGCCGCTGCAGGCGGGCGACGAATTCCATGTGAAAGCGGCAAGCGGCGCGGCGGAGTGGCGGATCGAGCTGCCAGCAGCGGTGAGCGGTCCGATCCGCGTCGTGCTGGGCCCGCAGGACGATGAGTTCAGCGACGCGTTCAAGACGCTTTTCCTCGACAGCGAATGGAAGATCTCGGCGACCAGCGACCGCATGGGCTATCGGCTGGAAGGCCCTGTCATCAGGCATTTGCATGGCCACAACATCGTTTCCGATGGGACCGTCGATGGCAGTATCCAGGTGCCCGGCAATGGCGCGCCGATCGTGCTGATGCCTGACCGCGGCACCAGCGGCGGCTATCCGAAGATCGCAACCGTGATCACGGCCGATTTCGGCCGCTTCGCGCAGATCCCGGCCGGAACCGGCTTCCGCTTCAAGGCCGTCAGCATGACGGAGGCGCAGGCCGAAACGAGAAAATTCGCCGAATTGCTGCGCAGCCTGCCGGACCGGCTCCGTGGCATTGAGAGTTTCGATCTCAACATCGAGGCGCTGCATGGTGCTAATGTCGCGGGCAGCGCCGTCAGCGCGGTCGATGCCGAGACCTGGCATGCGACCCCAGCCGACGTGCTCACGTTGGATTAGCGGGCTGGAATTTAAAGAGGCGGATAGAGCCATGACAACCATCGACCTCAACTGCGATCTCGGCGAGAGCTTCGGCCCCTGGGAGATGGGCAATGATTCCGCGATGATCGAGCTTGCCACATCGGTCAATGTCGCCTGCGGCTTCCATGCCGGAGATGCCGACATCATGCGCAAGACGGTTGAGATGGCGAAGGCGCGCGGCGTCAGCGTCGGCGCGCATCCGGGCTATCGCGATCTACATGGCTTCGGCCGCCGTCCGATTCCCGGCCTGAAGGCCTCGGAGATCGAAAACCTGGTCGCCTACCAGATCGGCGCGCTGCAGGCGATCGCGACCGCGGCTGGTCACAAGGTCACCCATGTCAAGGCGCATGGTGCGCTTTCCAATGTCGCCTGCGAGGACGACATGACCGCAGGCGCGATTGCAAACGCGATCAAGTCGGTCGATCCGAATCTGATTTTCGTCGTGCTCGCCAATTCCAGGCTGGTGCGAGCCGGCGAAGCCGCCAATCTGCCGATGGTGCACGAAGTGTTCGCCGACCGCGCCTATGAGGACGATGGCTCGCTCGTATCGCGCCGCAAGCCCGGCGCGGTGCTGCACGATCCCAGAGAGATCGCCGAGCGCGTGGTGCGGATGGTGCAGGACGGCGCGGTGGTGTCGGTGTCAGGCAAGCTGATCAAGATGCGCACCGACACGGTCTGCATTCACGGTGACACGCCGGGCGCGGTCGAGATCGCGCGCGGCGTCCGTGCGGCCCTGAAGAATGCCGGAATCGAGGTCGCGCCGTTCAAGCGCGCGAGCTGATTAAGCCACGACGTCATTCCGAGGGCGATGCCACCGGGTCCGCGCAAAGCGTAGCCAGGTGACAGGCTCCCGCATCGAACCCGGAATCTCGAGATTCCCCGATGCGCAATTGCGCATCTGTGGTCTGGTGCTTACGCAAATCCCGGAATGACGGCGTAACTTGATGCTGCGCACGATCTGCGTGACGTTTAGAACGGGTGCACAGACAGCGTGCCGAACACGACGGCCGCAATGAATGCGAAGGCGCTGAAGAACGCGATCAAATGAATGCTGTTGCGGGTCCGCCCGGACAGCGAACGCGCACGCAGATGCAGGCGGGCTTCCGCCGAGAGTTCGCGCATGGCCGTTCTCCAACGCCCCATCGTGCGCCTAAACAAATGGCTGGCGTGTAACGTTTCAAGCCGGCGCGAAAAAAAGTGATGAGAGCATTCCCGCCAACACGAACGGCGGAGAAAAAGTTCCTCCCTCGTGTTGTTTGCAGAATATTATTCGCCCCAAATCGAGACCAAATGGAACTCGTCTCAGTAGACGTCCTGCTGGAACCGGCCCTTCCTCTTGAGTTCCCCGACAAAGCTGATCGCCTCGTCCGTGGAACGCGCGCCGAACTGGGCGACAATATCGACCAGCGCGCGCTCGACGTCTTTTGCCATGCGCTTGGCGTCGCCGCAGATATAGACATGCGCGCCGTCGGCGAGCCATGTCCAGACTTCGCGGCCGACCTCGCGCATGCGATCCTGTACATAGAATTTCTTGGCGCCGTCGCGCGACCAGGCCAGCGACAGGCGCGTGAGCAGGCCTGAGGTCTTCATCGCATTCAACTCGTCGGCATAGAAGAAATCGCAGTCGCTGCGCTGATGGCCGAAGAACAGCCAGTTCTTGCCGGTCGCACCCGTCGCCCTGCGATCGAGCAGGAAGGCGCGGAACGGCGCGACACCCGTGCCGGGTCCGATCATGATGATCGGTGTCTTCGGGTCGGCCGGCAGCGCAAAGCCGTGCGCCTTCTGCACATAGACCTGCAACCTGTCGCCGGGATTGATGCGTTCGGCCAGGAAGGTCGAGGCGAGTCCGAGCCGCTTGCGCTTGCCGATCACGTAGCGCACGCAGTCGACCGTCAGCGACAGCTTTCCGGGTGTCGCGTTGTGCGACGACGAGATCGAGTAAAGCCGCGGCTGCAGCGGCTCCAGCGCCTCGACGAACGCTTCGGGGTGTGGGCGGACATTGGAAAATTTCTGTAGGACCGCCATCACGTCGAGCGTGGCGGTGTCGCCATCGGGGTCCTCGCCCTGAGCCAGCGCGCGCGCCTTCTCACGCTGCGCGCCGCCGGTGAGATAGGAGATCAGCTCAAACAGCGAGTCCGGCGCGGGCGACAGCGAGACATCGTCGGTCAGGACCTCCCGCAGCGTCTTGCCCCTCACCTTGATCGTGTGCTGGGCGCCGAGCAGCGCAATGATCTGGTCCACGAGACCGAGATCGTTCCTGGCAAAAATGCCGAAGGAATCCCCGACGACATAGTCGAGCCCGCTGATCGAAAGATCGAAATCGATATGCCAGGTCTCCTTCTCCGAACCCTTCTTGTTCAGAAGGCGCCGCGAGACGAAGGTCGCCTCAACCGGATTGTCGCGCGATCGCCCCGGCTCGCTGATCGTCGTAGAGACCGCAACCGCCGGCACCACGGCCGGCGACGATGATGCTGCTGCGGATGTCTTGTCCAGCTCCTCATACAGCGTCTTCAGCATCCGGGCGGTTTCCTTGCCGCCGGGAACGCAGAGATTGAGCCGCGCCTCGCTCTTGCCGGCGATCGCGTCCGAATAATCGTTGCAATTATAGCCGCACTGGCCGCAATCCTGCTGCGCCATCGCCGCCATCATGCGCCGCCGCAACGGCCGGCCTTCGGCGAGCTTCATGCGCTCGGCGATCGGCAGCGTCTGGTCGTGCCATGGCGCTTCGCCATCGTCGGCGTCGGCGCCTTGCACGATGGCCGCGCCCTGCTCCGCCGGCAGCAGCGTCGTGCCCTGATTGAGCAGGCCTGCGAAGAAGCCGTTCAGCCATGAGCGCTGTGCGTCGGAGAACGGCGCGTTTGAGGGGATGATCTCGGGGATGATCTCGATCCTGGACGTTGGCGTGATCTGGTTCATCGGCACATCTCCGCATCCGCGAGCTTGCGCAGCGTTTCGCCGTCGTGGCGGCGGGCAAAGCTGAGGAACGTTTCTTCAGGTGACGCACGATGGGCGAGATAGGCTTTCAGAAGCCTCTCGACGGTCTGCGGCGCGTCCGCGGCCTTCAGGTCGCGATAGACCTCCTGCCCGATATCGGCGTGAGGGCCGAAGCCGCCGCCCGCGAACAGGTGATAACCCTCGACCGTATCGTCACCCTCGCCCACCGGCACCCTCGCCGCGATCAGGCCGATATCGCTGATGTAATGCTGCGCGCAGGAATGATGGCAGCCGGTCAGATGGATGTTGAGCGGCGTGTCGATATCGACCCGTGGCTCGCACCAGTCGCCGATCTTCGCGGCGTGGAGCTTGGTGTTGGAGGCGGCGAACTTGCAGCCGGCGTTGCCGGTGCAGGCGATGAGGCCGGCGCGGATCTGCGATGACTTGACCGCGAGGCCCAACTGCTCGATCGCGGCCGACGCCAGCGCGACGTTCTCGTCGCGCACGCCCGAGAGCAAGAGATTCTGCCAGACCGTCAGGCGGATCTCGCCGTCGCCGAGATCGTGCGCGATCTTGGCGAGCCCTCGCATCTGCGCGCAGGTGAGCTTGCCGACCGGCAGCACCACGCCGATCCAGTTCAATCCCTCCTGCTTCTGCCTGTGCGCGCCGATATGCGCCATGCGATCGAACACGGGGCGCGGCGCGATCGCCTCGGCCGGCACGCGCGTCAGCTTGCGGCCGAGGCGCTCCTCGACGGTGTCCATGAATGTCGCGACGCCGAGATTGTCGAGCACATATTTCAGCCGCGCCTTCAGCCGGTTGGTTCGGTCACCGCGATCGATGAAGACGCGCACGATGGCGTCGGCGACTTTGGTCGCGTCCTCCGGCCTGACGATGATGCCGGTCTCCTTCGCAAAGTCCCTGTGTCCGGTGATGCCGCCGAAGCCGAGCCGAAACCACACGCCGGGCTCCGCACCGAAGCCGTCCTTGATGTCAACCGCGGAGAAGGCGATGTCGTTGGTCTCCTCCAGCACCGCGATCTGGCCAGCACCGTCGAAGGCGACGTTGAACTTGCGCGGCAGGCCGTAGAGCGAGCGGTCGTTGAGGATGTGATAGTGCCATTCGCGCGCAAAGGGCCGCGTATCGAGCAATTCCTGCGGATCGATGCCTGCGGTCGGCGTGCCCGTCACGTTGCGGATGTTGTCGGCGCCGGAGCCGCGCGAGCACAGGCCGAGATCCTGAATGCCCTCGATCAGCGCCACGCTGCTCTTCGGCAGGATGTCGCGGATCTGGATGTTGGCGCGCGTGGTGACGTGGGAATAGCCGCCGCCATGGCTTTCCGCGAGATCGGCAAGGCCGGAAAACTGCCAGTGCCTGAGAATGCCGTTGGGAATGCGCAGGCGGCACATATAGGAATCCTGCGCCGGCGCGACATAGAACAGGCCGAAATAGCGCCAGCGGAAATTGTCCGCCGGCGACGGCGGAGCGTTGTCGAGCGCCTGCTGCTTCAGCCGCGGATAAGCATCGAACGGATGCTCCTCGCGCTTGAACTTCTCCTGATCGGCGAGTTTCTTGCCGGACGCGATGATCTTGTCCTGCGCCTTGATATGCGCCGCGTCGGGACCGCTCGGCTCGGGATTCGCTTTGGGGGCCGCGGTGCCGAGCCCGCGCCCCGTGCGCAGAACCTGAAGCCCCGCGGCAAAGCCTTCGAGATAGCGCTTCTGTTCGTCGGTGAAATCGAGCGAGAGTGTTTCCAGTTTCATGATCTGCGACGAAGCTCCTGCAGCCACGATCAGTGGCGTCGACGGGGAAGGGTGACCGCCTCGGCATCGCCCCTGCCGACCGGCAGGTTCAGTTCCGAAGAGACGGTCCGGTCAGCGTCGTTGCTGCGGAAATCCATCGTGGAAAAGCCAGCGGGCATCATCCGCGACGGCTGGCTCAGATGACTTATTCAAAACATGTGCCAGTGCGGTGCGATGTGGAAATGCGGGTTACTTCAATGCGTTACCCGTATTGCGGCGCATTAAGTGGATCGCAGTTCATGCCTTTTCCAAAGGCAAAAGCTCAAATAGTAAGCCACGAATCAATGTGCTTAAAAAATGGTCTGGCTGGTTGCTGGCCGGTTAAGGCGTCCGCCGGCCGATCTCGAACGAAGCCAGATACCCCGTAATATCGGCCGGGTCGAACTCGCGCCCGTCGAAGGCACCGAGCGAAGCGGGCGGGGCGGCGGCGCCACCCCTTCGTTTCAGCGCGGCGTCGTAGAGATCGGCTCTGAACACGCCCATCGCGGTCCTGAGCGCATCGGGGCTGATCGACGCCTGTCCCCAGCGGACCATTTGCGCATATAGCCAGGCGGCCTGCACCGGGTCGGGCCGCGCGGTATTCTCGCGTCCGACCAGGAGATAGCGGCTGCTCTCGCGCACTTCGCCATCCGGCGAAATCTTCAACAGCCCGTCGAGCGTCCGCCGGATCGTATCCGCATCGACGCCGACCCTGTCGGGCTCCGCCAGCATGCGCGCGACCTCGGCACGGTTCTGCGGCTGCTCGACATAGTCGGCGGCGCGCGAGACCGCGCGAACGAGGCTTGCGAGAATTTCCGGATTTCTCTCCGACCAGACCTGCCGCACGGCCAATACCTTCTCCGCCGCGCGCGCCAGAATGTCGGAGGCGAAATGCAGGATGTGGCCGACGCCGCGATCGACCGCGATCGAATTCCAGGGCGCGCCGACGCAGAACGCGTCGACATGGCCGCTGGCCAGGCTGTCCACCATGTAAGGCGGCGGCAGCACGACCAGCCGCACATCCTCGTCCGGATCGACGCCGCCGGCCGCCATCCAGAACCGCAACTGGTAATTATGGGTCGAGAACGGAAAGGTCATCGCGAAGGTCAGCGGCTCCGCGCCGCTCTTGGCACGCTTGGCGACGACCTGCGCTAGCGCGCGCGCGGTCGCCATCGGATCGAAGCGGTCGCCATCGATCTCGCTTGTGATCGCCGCATGCAGCGCCTTCGACACCGTGATGGCATTGCCGTTGATGCCGAGGTTGAAGGGCGCCGCGATCGGCACCTTGACGTGCCCGAGCCCAAGACCAGATGCGATCGCGACCGGGGCAAGCAGATGAGCCGCGTCCAGATGGCCGATATTGAGCTTGTCGCGGACATTCGACCACGACACTTCCCGCACCAACGTAACGTCGAGCCCCTCCGCCGCGGTGAACCCCTTGTCGACCGCAACGATCAAAGCCGCCGCGTCGACCAGCGGAATGAAGCCGATGTGAAGAGGGGTCATCATTTCAAGAGCTCCGACGCGGTCAGGATCGACTGCGCGATCTCGCCGATTTTCTTTTTCTCGCGCATCGCGGTGGAGCGCATCAGCACATAGGCCTCCTCCTCGGTGAGGCCTTTCAATTTCATCAGGATGCCCTTGGCGCGATCGATCACCTTGCGCTCCTCGAGCGCGGATTTGGTGCGGTCGAGCTCGTCCTGCAGTTTCGCAAATGCATTGAAGCGCGAGATGCAGAGATCGAGGATCGGCTTGACGCGCTCCTTCTTCAGGCCGTCGACGATATAGGCGGAAACGCCGGCATCGACGGACGCCTGGATCGAGGCCGCATCGCTCTGATCGACGAACATCGCGACCGGCCGCCGCACCGCGCGGCTGACCTGGAACATCTGCTCCAGAATGTCGCGGCTGGGGTTCTCCAGATCGATCAGGATGACGTCGGGATCGAGCGCATAGATGCGGGCGAGCAGGCTCTGCATCTCGCTGATATGCACGACGCCGGTATAGCCCGCCTCCCGCAACCCCTCCTCGAGGATGGCGGCACGGATCGGACTTTCGTCGACGATGACGATCTTGGGAGACTCGGCGCTCATCGGTCCCTCACACCCCGGAAATATCCATAGCATGCCGCAGGCGGGCGCGAAGCCTTGTAATTGTGGGCAATTGGGACTAGCTCCTGCCGATCAATGAGGCAGATCGAGCATGCAACAGGCGGCAGCGCCCAAAGTCAGCTTTGTTTCCTTGGGATGTCCCAAGGCGCTGGTGGATTCCGAACGCATCATCACGCGGCTGCGCGCGGAAGGCTATGAACTCGCGCGCAAGCATGAGGGCGCCGATCTCGTCATCGTCAACACCTGCGGTTTTCTCGACAGCGCCAAGCAGGAATCGCTGGCTGCGATCGGCGAGGCCATGGCCGAGAACGGCAAGGTTATCGTTACTGGTTGCATGGGTGCGGAGCCCGAGCAGATCGAAAGGGCGCATCCCGGCGTGCTGTCGATCACCGGCCCACAGCAATATGAGAGCGTGCTGGAAGCCGTGCATCGCGTGCTGCCGCCGATGCACAATCCGCATCTCGACCTGGTGCCGCCGCAAGGGATCAAGCTGACGCCGCGGCACTACGCTTACTTGAAGATTTCCGAAGGCTGCAACAACCGCTGCAGTTTCTGCATCATCCCGAAGCTGCGCGGCAACCTGGTATCGCGGCCAGCCAATGACGTGCTGCGCGAGGCGGAACGGCTGGTGAATGCCGGGGTAAAGGAACTGCTGGTGATTTCGCAGGACACGTCTGCCTATGGCGTCGACCTGAAATATGCGGCGAGCCTATGGAAGGACCGCGAGGTCCGCGCGAAGTTTCTCGATCTCGCGCGCGAACTCAGCGAGTTTGCTATCTGGGTCAGGCTGCATTACGTCTACCCCTACCCGCATGTCGATGATGTGATCGCCCTGATGGCCGATGGCAAGATCCTGCCCTATCTCGATATACCCTTTCAGCACGCAAGCGCTGCGATCGTCAAGGCGATGCGGCGCCCCGCGGCGCAGGACAGGACGCTGGAGCGGATCGCAAAATGGCGCGCGGAATGCCCCGACCTCACGTTGCGCTCCACTTTCATCGTCGGCTTTCCCGGTGAAACCGATGCCGATTTCACTGACCTGCTCGGCTGGCTGGACGAGGCCGAGATCGATCGCGTCGGCTGCTTCAAATATGAGCCGGTCGCGGGCGCGGCATCGAACGCGCTCGGCCAAGCCGTTCCTGACGATGTCAAGCAGGAGCGCTGGAATGCGCTGATGGCGCGACAGCAGAAAATCTCAGCGCGCAGGCTGAAGCGAAAAATCGGCACGCGGCAGCAGGTGATCATCGACGAGGCCGGGCCGACGGTCGCGAAAGGCCGGTCGAAGGCCGACGCGCCGGAGATCGACGGCGCGGTCCATCTCTCAAGCCGCCGGCCTCTTCGTGTCGGCGAGATCGTTACGGCAAAGATCGAGCGCGCCGACGAATATGACCTGCATGGCAGCGTTACGGGCTTTTGACGGCTCGGACGATCAGATCAATATCAATGCACGCTGGACGGCGCCGACGTCGAGCGCACCATCCAGAATCTGAGCGTGCGATAGGCATCTTCGACCGTCAGGCGGGCAAATTCGCGCTTGAGCTTGCTCAGCTCATCGGGCGCCGTGACGCCGGTCGAGAAGCGGCAATCGAGCACGGCGTTCACGGTGTCCCATCCGAGGCCAGCGACCTTGCATGGAACGAGAATGCCGTCGCTGCGCAGGCTCTGCATCAGCGGACGGACGATCTCGATGCTGCTCTGTGACAACTCGGCCAGGGCCGTGACGGTCTCCTCGTATTTTCTCTGGCCGGCAAGCTCGCGCAGGGACGTTTCGTTCAGGCGGCCTTCCCTCTTCATTCGCGCCACCATGGTCTTGGCCATGGTGAAGTCGCGCGGCTTCGACATTTCGCGACTCACTCCGGCCGATGCCGCCTGAATGGCCGCCCGAATCTCTTCAAAGAGAAAGGGCGGCGCGCGCGACAGCAGGCGTGTCCGAACGGCCTCGGTCGCGCTCCGCAAAAGCTGGGCACGCAATCTGGGCGGCAGGTCGGCCCTGATGCCGGTTGCGATGGCAAGCTCGGGATCGGCCGCGGCTTGCGCCACGACGGTCGCAAATCCCGCCGCAGAGACCTTGGCGCCGGGGTTGTCGACCAGCCGCCGGCTGACGCTCGGAAAGCGCCGCGCCAGCAGCGCATCGGTGACGGCCTCGTGCAGCCACCACCGGGCCGCGATCGCCAACAAATGCTTTTCGCTTCGGGTCTGCGCGATCTCGACCAGATCCCTGGTGCTCAACCGCGCTGATTCGGTCAGAACGGGGCCGGCTATCGTGATTTCCTCATGCCGCGCCAGGCGGCGAACCACAGAGGCCGGCGCCTGCGGGACGGGCGCAAGTTGGGCGCTCAACTCGGCGAGCGCGGCGCGGGCTGCGACCTCCGCAAGGGCCCGCAATTCGATGGTGTTGATCAGCCGCTCAAAGACGTCGCCAAACAGCTCGATCTGCGTCTCGTTGAAGCTGCCGGCGGATGCCAGAAACAACCCCGTGACGCGCTCGGCGGTCTTGGCGCATTTTTCCGTGGAACCGGTCGCAATCGCGGCTTCGACTTCGTCGGCGATCGATGAATTGGCATTCCGCATCGCTCATCCCGAGCGCTTTTGTCTTGCTGTCCTGATCTGGTTAATCAAACCTATCGTTCAGGGTTAAACGTTTCGTAAAGTTGTGATGACGGGCTTAACCGGGTCCGCGCTTGATGCGATCGTCCTCTGCACAAAACACGGGCTGCCGTCGGCGGTGAGGCCGCTGATGGTAAACGCACCACTTGACAGCACCTGCGCTTCGGCTGTATGGCCGCGTCCCATGATTTTCATTCGGACCCAACGCCGCGCCGCTTGCCGTCGTCACCGCCGTGACGATGACGGGTTGCGCCGTGTCCGACGACAACGCTGAACAAGCTTCAACAGCTCAAAATCAGCCAAGTTTTCGAGAAGGCCGCACCCTCAAAAGTGCGGCCTTCTCGCGTTTTGCCTGCCACCTGCCCCTGCCCTTCCCTTCACCCGACGTCCAGAGGAGTTAGATATGCCCAACACCAGCCATGCCTATGACGCGCTGATGGACATCACCGCGCGCCCGAAAACCGTGTTCGTCCGCGGCGAAGGCGCCTGGCTGTGGGACGATACCGGCAAGCGCTATCTCGATTTCATCCAGGGCTGGGCTGTGAACTGCCTCGGTCATGCGCCCGCCATCGTCGCCGACGCGGTCGCGGCGCAGGCCAGGCTTCTGATCACGCCGAGCCCGGCCTATTACAATGATGCGAGCCTGAAACTCGCCAAGGCGCTGGTCGATGTGAGCGCTTTCGATCAGCTATTCTTTGCCAATTCCGGCGCCGAAGCCAATGAAGGCGCGATCAAGCTTGCGCGCAAATACGGCGCGCTGCATCGGAATGGCGGGTTCGAAATCATCACCTTCGAGGGCGGCTTTCATGGCCGCACGCTCGCGACCATGTCGGCGTCCGGCAAGAAGGCGTTCGAGCCGCTGTTCGAGCCGAAAGTGCCGGGCTTTCGCAAGGCGCGGTTGAACGATCTTGCTTCCGTCGAGGCATTGATCAATCAAAACACCGTCGCCGTGATGCTGGAGCCGATCCAGGGCGAAGCCGGCGTGTGGCCCGCGACCGACCAGTTCCTGCGGGATTTGCGGGCGCTGACGAAAGAGCACGGCCTGCTGTTGATTGTCGATGAGATCCAGACCGGCATGGGCCGCACCGGAAAGCTCTTCCACTACGAGCACGCGGAGATCGAGCCCGACATCATGACGCTCGGCAAAGGCATCGGCGGCGGCGTGCCGCTCGCCGCCCTGCTCGCGACCGAGCGCGCGGCCTGCTTCGAGCACGGCGATCAGGGCGGCACCTTCAACGGCAATCCGCTGATGTGCGCGGCGGGCCTCGCCGTGCTTGAGGAGGTGTCGAAGCCGGCGTTCCTGAAATCGGCCGGCGATGCCGGGCTGCTGCTGGAGAGCGAACTGCAGAAGCTCTCCGCGCGTCACGGGCTCGGCGAAGTCCGCGGGCGGGGCCTGTTGCTCGCGCTGGATCTCAAGCTGCCGATCGGACCTGCGATCGTGGCACAGGCGTTCGAGGCCGGCGTGCTGCTCAACGCGCCGCAACCGGACGCGCTGCGCTTCATGCCGGCACTCAACGTCGCGCGGGAAGAGATCGCGCTGATGATCGAAAGCCTCGATGCGATCCTGACCAAGACAGGCGCCGCGCGGCGAGTTGCATGATCTAGCCACCCTTCACTGCGCCGGCGGTCAATCCGGCAACGATCTGGCGCTGGGCAAAGATCGTCAGCAGCAGGACCGGAAAGGTCACGATCAGGGCGGCCGCCGCAAGCGGCCCCCAGCTCAACTGATCGAACGAGATCATGTTGTAGACGGCGACCGGCAGCGTGCGCGTCTCGCGGCCGGCCAGCACGATGCCGAAGACGAAATTGTTCCAGGAGAAGATCACAGCGAGGATGAACGCGACCGCAAGGCCCGGCCGCGCGATCGGCAGGGCCACGTGGCGAAACACCTGCCAGCGCGTCGCGCCATCGATCAGCGCGGCCTCTTCGAGCTCCACAGGCGTCGTCTCGAAATAGCCGATCATGATCCAGATCACGATCGGCACCGTGACGACGAGATGAATGATGATCTGCGGCCAAAGCGTGCCGAGCAGGCCGAGCCACTGAAACAGCAGGAACAGCGGAATGAGATAGGACAGGCCCGGCGTGATGCGCGCGATCAGGATCACGACGGCCGATTTGCGCGCCGCCATCCGCGCGATGCCATAGCCCGCGGGCACGCCGACCAGCATCGCAAACAGCGTCGCCGCGCCAGTCACCAGCAGCGAATTCCTGAAGTAGACCAGGAAGCGGTTCGACGCGAGCACGTCCGTATAATTCTTCCAGGCGAAATGCTCGGGGATGAAGACCGGCGGATAGGCCGCATTGTCGACCTCGAATTTAACCGACAGCGACAACATCCAGAGAAAAAACAGGATTGCCGGCGACACGATGAGCAGCACCGAGCACCACAGCGCGATCCTGCCGGCCAAATCACGCAGGTTCATGCGCCGCCTCCGATCTCGGTCCACTGCGCGCGCTTGCGCAAATACAACAGCAGCGCCGCCAGCGCGACGATCAGCAGGAACAGCATCACGGCGATCGCTGAGCCGTAGCCGAGGTCGTAATAGGTGAAGGCGACGCTGTAGAGATAGAGATTGATGGTCTCCGACGCCGAGCCCGGCCCGCCTTGCGTGATCGCAAAGATGATGTCGAAGCTTTTCACTGCATCGATCATGCGGATCATGGCCGCGATGAACAGGAACGGCGCGATCAGCGGCAGCGTGATATAGCGAAACATCTGCCAAAGGCTCGCGCCGTCGAGCTGCGCGCTCTCATAGGGTTCGGTCGGTATCGCCGCGATGCCGCCGAGCACGATCAGCATCACCAGCGGCGTCCATTGCCAGGTCTCGACCAGCACCAGCGATGGGATGACGGTCGAGGGATGGAACACCCAGAGCTGCGGCGGCAGGCCGACCAGCGACAACAGATAGTTGAGCACGCCAAGCTGCGGATGGAACATCATGGTCCAGACCAGCGCGATCGCGACCGGCGTCGCCATCATCGGCATGATGAAGATCGCGCGCAGCACGCCCCGCCCGAGAAAGTTCATGTGGAAGACGACGGCTGCGAAGGTTCCGAACACAAGCGGCAGCAGTACCGACAGCGTGGTATAGACGAGCGTATGCGCCACCGCCTCGACGAAGCGGGGATCGTTCGGCAGCCTGAGGTAATTAGCGAAGCCGACAAAGGTCGTGGACGAGCCGACCTTCCACTCGTTCAGGCTCATCCAAATCGTGAACGCCCACGGAAAAACGATCACCGCAAGCACGACGACCAGGGCCGGGATTACAAACGGCCAGTAGGACGGCGGCCGCCATTCCCGCATTTGTGCGGCTCCCGCCTCGGCCGTCACCGGGCCGGCGTGAGGCAGCGCGGTCACGTCTTCTCACTGCGCTCCAGGACGGGCCGGAACTGCTCGTGCGCCTTCTTCAACTCGGTCGCTGGATCGGCGCCCGACAGCGTCGCCGTCAGCGCCGCGCCGACGATGTCGCGGAACTCGGCAACGGGAATGATGACGGGAAGACCGAGCTTGCTGATCTTGGCGGAATCGATCGCCGACTGCAGCCATTCCTGCGGCAGCTTGACGCCCTTGCGGGTGTCGGAATCGTCGAGCACGGAATTGCGGAAGGGCACGCCGCCGCCCGCCTGCAACAGCCGCGCGCCTTGTGTCTTCGAGACCAGCCACTGGCACAAGAGATACGCGGCCTCCTTGTTCGGACAGGCCTGTGCGACGCCGATGCCGTCGCCATAGGTCGCGGAATATTGTCCCTTCGGGCCGGCCGGCACGATTGTGTAGCCGACCTTGCCGACGATGCGCGAGGCCGCCGGGTCTTCCAAGGGCGGCGCCCAGCCGACGCCGTCGATCCACATCGCGGCGCGGCCTTGCGTGAACGCCGCCATCGATTCCATCCAGTTGAAGCCGGCGACGCCTGGCGGTGCAACCTTGGTCAACAGCCGCTGATAGAGCTTGGTCGCTTCGATCGCTTCCGGACCATCGGTCAGGATATTGCCCTTGGCGTCGAGAAATTCGCCGCCATAGTTCAAGAAGAAGTTGGTCCACAGCGTCATATTGGCGTTGCGCAGGCCGCGCCCGACAAAACCGAATGTCCCCTCTTTCGGATCGGTCAGCTTTTCGGCGGCCAGCACCATCTCATCGAGCGTTTTCGGTATCTCGATGCCCTTCTTCCGGAACATCTCCTTATTGTAGTAGAGGATGAAATAGTCGACCGACCATGGCAGCGAGAGCATCTGCCCCTTGTCGTTGCGGGCATATTGCAGGCCGGCGGCCGAGAAATCGCTTTCGACGAGATCGGGGGCGGTGAGGTTCGGGTCCTTCATATAGCCGGAGAGATCGGCGAGCCAACCGCCCTTCTCGAACTGTCGCTTCTGCACATGATAGCTGAGATGGATGACGTCGAAGCTCGGCTTGCCCGAGGCGAGCTCGATCACGACCTTCTGGCGCTGCTGCTGTTCGGGAATCTGCTCGGATTCGACCTGGACGCCGGTCAGCTCGGTGAATTCCTTGGCGTATTTTTGCAGATTGTCGCCGCGTGGTCCCTTCGCCAGGATCACCTCGAGCTTTGTGCCGGCGAATTTCTTCCATTGCGGCTCGGCGGCCCGCGCCGGAAACGGCGCAAGTCCCATCGCTCCGGCCGCCGCCGTGCCCGCGAGCACGGCACGCCGCGAAATGCCACTCTTTTCCATGGCTGTTTCTCCCTGCAGTCTTGTTCTTTATCGAATCTACGTAGCAGAGCGCGATGTCCGCCGCAAAGGCGGATGCTGGCCATCATCATGCGCGCGCGATGATGGGGCGAAGCCGCGGCCCGCGGTAACGGAAGGCTCAAAGTGGCTCAGGGCTTCAGGATCGAGGCGCCCGTCGTGCTGCGGCTTTCAAGATCGATATGCGCCTTCGCCGCGTCTTTCAGCGCATAGGCGTGATTGATCGGCACATGCAGCTTGCCGGAAATGACCGCGGCAAACAGCGTGTCGGCACCTTCCAAAAGTTCCTTGCGCGTACCGATATAGTCGTTGAGCTTCGGCCGCGTCGCGAACAGCGAGCCGTGGTTGTTGAGCTCGGCGATCGCAAATGGCGGCACGGGGCCCGAGGCATTGCCGAAACTGACGAACAGGCCGCGCGGCTTCAGGCAGGAGAGCGAGCCGGGGAAAGTCGCCTTGCCCACGCCGTCATAGACGACGTCGCAGAGCTCGTTGCGGCTGATCTGCTTGACGCGGGTGACGAAGTCTTCCTCGTTGTAGAGGATCACGTGATCGCAGCCATTGGCGAGCGCGAGATCGGCCTTCGCCTTCGAGCCGACAGTGCCGATGACATGCGCGCCAAGCGCCCTCGCCCATTGGCATGCGAGCAGCCCGATGCCGCCGGCCGCGGCATGGATCAGCACGCGATGATGCGGCTCGATCTTGAAGGTCTTGTGCAACAGATACCAGACGGTGAGCCCCTTCAGCATCAACACCGCACCCTGCTCATAGGTGATGTGGTCCGGCAGCTTGACGAGCTTCTCCCAAGGAATGTTACGTTCGGTCGCATAGGCGCCGAGATTGTGATAGTAGGCGACGCGATCGCCCGGATGGAAATGGGTCACGCCGGAGCCGACCGCGACGACTTCGCCGGAGGCTTCGTTGCCGGCGATGAATGGAAGCCCCGGCGCCTTGTAGAGTCCGTTGCGGTAATAGACGTCGATGAAGTTCAGCCCGACGGCGTGCTGGCGGATGCGAACCTCGCCCGGTCCCGGCGCCGGTAGATCCACGGCCTCATAGACCAGGGCATGCGGACCTCCCACCTTGTGCACGCGCACGGCCTTGGTCATTGTGAGAATCTCCCAGGTTTGGTTCCGCATGACAACGAGATGGCAACGAAGGCCATCGAGGCCGCCTTGTCAACTCGGCGCCTGCGCGCACCCCGCTATCAGCGCTTCCTCCGATTGCGCCGCGCGAGCACGTTGAAGAACTCGACCGCCACCGAGAACACGATTGCAAAATAGATGTAGCCGCGCGGGATGTGGAAGCTGAACCCGTCCGCGACCAGAGCCACGCCGATCAGGACCAGAAACGCCAGCGCCAGCATCTTTGTGGTGGGATGCTCGGCAACGAAGCGCGCGACGGGGCCTGATGATATGTACATGACGAGGCAGGCGATCATGACGGCGGCGATCATGATCGCGAGGTCCTGCGCCATGCCGATCGCGGTGACGATGGAGTCGAGCGAGAATACGATGTCGATGACGACGATCTGCGCGATCACCCAGAAGAACGCGCTGGTGCCGGACGAGCGCCCGTCGCCACTGTCCGCGCCCTCCACCTCGCCATGAATCTCGTGGGTTGCCTTTGCGATCAGGAAAAGACCGCCGCCGATCAGGATAATGTCGCGCCACGAGAACGGCTGGTCGTGGACGGTGAGGACCGGCTGCGTCAGGCCGATCAGCCAGACCAGCAGGCTGAGCAGGACGATGCGGAATACCAGGGCCAGCGCCAGGCCAATCTGCCGCGCGCGTCTGGCCTGCGGCTCGGGGATGCGTGAGACGATCACCGAAATGAAGATGACGTTGTCGATGCCGAGCACGATTTCGAGCGCGGTCAGAGTCAACAGCGCGGCCCACGCCTCGGGACTGGTGAGCAGCTCGATCATGCCTTGAACGATCGCAACAGCCGGATCGCGGAATCGCTTGCCGCCACATAGAGCGCGATCAGGCACAACGCGACGGTGACAGGCAGGCCGACGTCGAAATCATTCAGCAAGGTGTAGATCATCAGCACCGTCCCCAGCCCGATCAGTGTCAGAGTGAGCCGGCGCAGCCGCACCACGCGGACCGGATGCAGCACGTGAAATGGAAGAAAGGTCGCGACAATCAGCAGCGCGACGGCAAGGCTTGCAAGTGCGGGAGGCAGGTGCAACAGGAACAGATAGAATGCCACGACATTCCACAGGCCCGGAAAACCGCGGAAATGATTGTCCGCGCTCTTCATGCGGCGATCCGCGAAATAGAGCGCGCCGGAGACCACGACTCCGACGCCCAGCAGGGGCGCGGCGAGCGGCAGCAGGAGGCCGCCGGCGGTGATGGCATAGGCCGGCACGAACACATAGGTGACGAAATCGACCACGAGGTCGAGCACTTCGCCCGACCAGTTCGGCTGCAGGCGGACCACATCGAGCCGCCGCGCGATAGGGCCGTCGAGCGCGTCGATGACGAGCGCCGCCCCGAGCCAGCCGAACACCATCGCCCAATGTTCGCGCACCGCCTCGAGCAGCGCGAGCAAGGCGACCCCTGCCCCGAGCGCCGTGAAAACGTGAACGAAAAAGGCGGCGGCGCGGGCCTTCGGCGTCGCCCCAACGATGTTTTGCTGATTGACCTGTTCCATTGTCGCGGCAGTGCTATCAGGAATTCGCGGGGTTTGCACAGGGGCGCTTGCGGCGTTCCGCCGCGCAAACGGCATGGAACGAGTCCCGTCGTGCAAGCGGGCTTGAAAATGCCCCAGGTAACGACAAATGTCGCGCTATGAATGATGCCTTGAACGCCGTTTCGGAGCCCTTCGACGTTGCCGTGGTCGGCGGCGGCCCCGCTGGCCTTTCCGCAGGCATTGCGGCGGCGCACGCCGGGGCGCGCACGGCGCTGGTCGCGCGACGGGCCCCTTATGCCGACAATCGCACCACCGCGCTATTGGGCACCTCCGTCGATTTCCTACAGGATTTGGGCGTCTGGCCGCGCTGCGAAAACGAGGCCGCGGCGCTGAAAGCGATGCGGCTGGTCGACGATACGGGCCGCCTGATCCGCGCGCCGGAGGTCAAGTTTTCGTGCGAGGAGATCGGGCTCGACGCCTTCGGCTACAACATCGAGAACCGCACGCTGGTCAGGGCGCTGGAGGAACGTGCCACCGAACTCGCCGCCTTGCAGCGCTTCGACGACGAGGCCGAAACCGTCACGCCGCAGGAGGCGGCTGTCGCGATCCACCTCGCCGGCGGACAGACGATCTCCGCCCGACTCGTGATCGGCGCGGATGGCCGGCACTCGATGTGCCGAGAGGCCGCCTCGATTGCGGTCAGGCGGCGCGACCTCGACCAGGCAGCCCTCACATTCAACATCGCACATGCGCGGCCGCACCATCATGTCTCGACCGAGTTTCATACCGCACAGGGACCTTGCGTTTTCGTGCCATTGCCGGGCAATCGATGCAGCGTGGTGTGGGTCGCTTCGCCAAAGGAAGCCGAGCGGCTTTCGAAGCTCAGCGACGATGAGCTGTCGCAGGCTGCCGAGAAACGGTCCCATTCCATTCTCGGCCGCGTCCGTGTCGAGGCCGGACGCCATGTGTTTCCGCTCGCGATCGAGCAACCCGGTCAATTCGCGCGTCATCGCATTGCATTGGTCGGCGAAGCCGCGCATGTCATTCCACCGATCGGCGCGCAGGGCTTGAACCTGGGCTTGCGCGATGCGGCCGATATCACCGAGCTGGTCCGGAAGGCGATTGCGGCGGGCGAAGATCCCGGCGCCGCGCATGCACTTCGGCGCTACGACTGGGCGCGCCGCCCCGACATCGCAAGCCGCACCTTCGTGATCGATGTTGCAAACCGGTCGTTGCTCAGCGATCTCCTGCCGATGCAGGGCCTGCGCGCTGCGGGGCTGCATCTGATCGGTTCGATCGGCCCGCTGCGGCGGCTTGCCATGCGCGAGGGATTGGCGCCATCATGGCGCCGTGCACCCGGTAAAGTTCAGGGAAAACCGGCCGCTCGGCCCCAATGAGCCATGTGCTGCGAGAGGATCAATCGACAGATTGATCGCGATGACAAACGCGATCACGCGGCAGCGATATGGCCTTCCCGCACACAAAACCGATGAAGTTCGGCCCGAAATATGGCAGGGCCGGATTGAGGATATCGACCATTCTGCAAGCGCTTTGTGAGGAAACGTGGTGTTCCCGCGGCGCGTCGCGTGGATTAATTCAACGGACGGGCACTAGCATCCGCAGCCATCCTGGTCTATTCGGGAAGTCATGATCAAAGCGCGAACCGCAAAATTCCAGATCGGGCAGATTGTCCGCCACCGGATCTTTTCGTTCCGCGGCGTGATCTTCGACATCGATCCCGAATTCAACAACACCGAGGAATGGTGGCTGTCGATCCCGGAGGACGTGCGTCCTCACAAGGATCAGCCGTTCTATCACCTGCTCGCGGAGAATTCGGAAACCGAGTACGTCGCCTATGTGTCCGAGCAGAATCTCCTGCCCGACGATTCCGGAGAACCGATCCGGCATTCGCAGGTCGCCGAGATTTTTGTGAAGGACAAATCGGGCGGCTATCGTCCGCGCAATCCGTCGCTGAATTAGAGCGGCCTGTTCAAGCGCCGGATGTTCCGGCAAACAGCGAGCAATACTCGCTCAGAAAAATTCGGCTCAACAAAAAAGGCGCTCTTTCGAGCGCCTTTTTTGTTGTTCAGATCTTTGTTGTTCAGATCTTTGTTGTTCGGATCGAATCAGACCGCAGTTATTTTGCGGCTGCATTGGGTTGAGCGCTTTCGAGCTTCTTGCGCTGCTCTTCGGCGCGCTTCTGCAGCTCTTCCTGCAGCTTCTTCTGGGTTTCCTCGAACACTTTCGGATCAGTCGGCGGGCCGTCGTAGGCCTTGGAAAAACCGCTGCCGCCGGTTTCCTGCAGCGGCAGTGGCAGCGTCAGCGGCGCGCCGTTGGCGTTGATCGCCTGGATGATCAGGTTCTGGCCTTTCTTCAAGTTGGCGAGCATTTCCGGTGTCGCCTCATAGTCGGACATGCAGCCATTGGCGAAGCAGATCACATAGGGGGACTGCACCGGCGGATTGTTGTCGACGATGATGCGCGTTCCATGCTGGAGCTGCATGCCAAGCGGCAGCGTGATGCGCAGCAACTTCTTCGGCTCGCCTTCCGGCTCGATGATGACGGCGGCCACCACCGGCTGTCCGGATTCGATGCGGCCGTCCTTGCCGGTGAAGCAGACCTGCTTGGCGTTGGCGTCCTGGCCCTTCAGGCAGAACTTCGTCCACGGCGCATAGATCAGCTGAACCTGCTGTTCCTGAGCCGGTGGTTGTCCTGCCTGAGCTGGGGCGCCGGGAGCAGGCGCCTGCGCGGTCGGCGCAGGCGCAGCCGGAGCCTTCGGCGCTGCCTTCGGTGGCGCCTTTGGCGCGCCGGGGGCCGGAGCCTGGGCGTGCGCGTCGAAGGCGAAAGGAACCGCCAGAGCGGTTGCCGCCAACAAGGCGAGAACCCGCCCACGCGGCCCGGCCGACGTGGCCAAAATACGGAAATTCATTGCGGAAAACCCTTTCTGAAGCGTCCGAAACCCGCTCGAGACGCCACACCCTGCCATTGCGGGCGGCTGTCTCTTTGGCAATTGAGGCGGATACGTGACAAGTCGCGGCGCCCTCCTCAATTGCCCGCTTTCATACCGTTAACGACAGAAAGATCAATGCCGGCGCGCGCCTTTGAGAGAGCAATCCGCCGAACATCTTAAGCCTATGCTAGAACGCAACAAGTGAGCCGTTTCGAATCAAATCTGCAGCTTCCGGTCTCAGCCTTTAGACGCACCCGCATGGGCGCGGCGATCTTTTCGGCGGCGGTGTTGCTTTTTTCACAGTTCACGAGCGGCGGCGGATGTTCGGCTACGGAAAGTTACGCCATCGCCATGCACGGCGTCCCGGCACAGCCGGCCGATTTCACCCAAATGCCTTACGCCAATCCGGACGCGCCCAAAGGCGGCCGGCTTGACTGGGGAATTATCGGCACCTTCGATAGCCTCAATCCCCTGATCGTTCGCGGCCTCGCAGTGCAGCAAATCCGCGGTTATGTCGTCGAAAGCCTGATGGCGCGCGGCAACGACGAAGCCTTCACGCTCTACGGTCTTCTTGCGAGGAGCGTGGAGACCGACGACGAGCGCAGCTACGTCACCTTTTATCTCGACCCCCGCGCGCGATTTTCCGATGGAACCGAGGTGCACGCGGAGGATGTGCTGTTCTCCTGGGCACTATTGCGTGACCATGGCCGGCCCAACCACCGCAACTACTATTCCAAAGTCGCCAAGGCCGAAGCGCTCGATCCCCTGACGGTGCGCTTTGACCTTTCCGGGGCCAATGACCGGGAACTGCCGCTGATCCTTGGCCTGATGCCGGTGTTGCCCCGCCACGCCGTCGATGTCGCCACGTTCGAGCAGACGTCGCTGTCCGCGCCGGTCGGTTCCGGCCCCTACCGTGTCACCGCCGTGAAACCCGGCGCGAGCGTCACGCTGACGCGCAACCCTGATTATTGGGGGCGCGACCTGCCGATCAATCGCGGCTTGTGGAATTTCGACGAGATCAGGCTGGATTTTTACCGGGAATCCAACGGCCAGTTCGAAGCCTTCAGGCGCGGCCTCTACGATTTTCGGGTGGAGACCGAGCCGCTGCGCTGGCACGAGGGCTATGATTTTCCTGCAGTCAGGGACGGCCTGGTGATCCGCGACACCATCAAGACCGGAATGCCACACCCATCAGAATTTTTGGTGTTCAACACCCGCCGTCCGGTTTTCTCCGACATCCGCGTTCGCCAGGCCCTGGCGCTGCTGTTCGATTTCGAATGGATCAACCGCAACTATTTCTTCGGACTTTACTCGCGCAGCGCGAGCTATTTCGCCGGCTCCGAACTCTCAGCCTATGCGAGGCCAGCCGATGCGCGCGAGCAGGACCTGCTCAAACCCTTCGCGTCGCAGATCGTGCCGGGCATTCTGGATGGCAGTTACCGCATTCCCGTCTCCGACGGATCGGGGCGCGATCGCACGACACTGCGCAGCGCGCTCAGCCTGCTCGCTGAGGCGGGCTACGATCTCGACGGCACGGTGCTGCGGCAGCGATCGACCAGGACGCCGCTTGGCTTCGAGATTCTGGCGACCACCCGCGACCAGGAGCGGATTGCGCTGGCCTATTCGCGCGATCTGAAGCGGGCCGGCATCGACGCCACCGTGCGTGTGGTCGATCCCGTGCAATTCGATCAGCGCCGGCTCGCCTATGATTTCGACATGATCCAGAACCGCTGGGACCAGTCGCTGTCGCCGGGCAACGAGCAGTCGTTCTACTGGGGCAGCGAGGCCGCGGACGCCCAAGGGACGCGCAATTATATGGGCGCCAAGAACCCCGCCATCGACGCCATGATCGCCGCGCTGCTGCGTGCACGCGACCGGGCGGACTTCGTCTCGGCGGTTCGCGCGCTGGACCGGGCCCTGATGTCGGGCTTCTATTCTATCCCCGTGTTCGACGCTGGCGAGCAATGGATTGCCCGCTGGAATCGGATAGAACGGCCTGATGCGACCGCTTTAGTGGGATACCTCCCGGAGACGTGGTGGCAAAGGCCAAAGTCCAAGACGAAGTAATCGCGGCGCTTCGATGGATTACCGACTTGAAGGCGGGCTTGGAATGCGGATTTGGAATAGGGACTTGGAATAGGGACTTGGATGACGGGCTGGAGAGCCGACTTTCAAAGCAAGCTTGGGAAGCTAAGTTGACTTTGGAAGTTGGCTTTAAAAGTTGACCTTAAAAGTTGACTTGGGGAGATGGGGTACAAGGTGAATCAGACGAATGCATCGCCGACGCTCGATGCCTTGTTTCAGCGGCTCCTGGCGCGCCAACCCGACGCGGTCGCGCTGATCGATCCGCTCAACAAGCCGCGCGTCACCGGGCAAGCGCCGATGCGGCTGACCTTTGCGCAGGCCGATCGCGCGATCTCGGCGTTGGCGTCGCATTTCATCGAAGCCGGCCTGCCGACCCATTCGGTGGTCGCCGTTCAGATGCCGAACACGGTGGAGTTCATGCTGACCGTGCTTGCCGCGCATCGCGCGGGGCTGGTGGTGGCCTTGTTTCCGCTGTTGTGGCGGCAGGCCGAGCTGGTGGCTGCGCTCAACCGCACCAGCGCGCGGGCCATCGTCACCACGAGCAAGATCGACGGCGTCATCTATTCCGATCTCGCCATGAATGCCGCCGCCGAAGCCTTTTCGATCCGCCATGTCTGCGGTTTCGGCAATGATCTACCGGAGGGCATGGCGTCGCTCGATCAGGCGATGGCCCGGCCGTCGAATATCGTGCGCAGCATCATTCAGGACGGACGGAAGGCCGCGATCATCTCCTTCGACGTCACCAGCGAAGGCTTTCGTGCCGTGCCGCGCACGCATCTCTCCGTCATCGCGGGCGGGCTTGCGCTGTCGCTCGAAAGCGACGTGTCGCAACCTGCGACCGTGATGTCGGCTTTCGCTCCCTCCTCCTTCGCCGGCCTCGCCTCTTCGCTCGCGATCTGGCTATTGTCGGGTGGAACGCTGGCGCTGCATCACCCCTTCGACGGCGATGCGCTGGAGCAGCAAATTCGCGAGCATGACTGCGATACGCTGGTCGCGCCCGCGCAACTCGTGCACAAGCTCGGCGAACTCGATCTCGCGGCACGGCTGCCAAGCCTGCGCAACGTGATCGGGTTGTGGCGCGCGCCGGAGCAGGTCGCATCGAGCCCGCCCTGGACCGCGCGGGAGGCGACGCTGACGGATGCCTATCTGTTCGGCGAGGCGGGACTGTTAGGCGCCCGCCGCGCGGATGATGGCGCGCCCGCGCTGGTCAAGCCCGGCCTACAGGGCGTGCCGCGCGAGACGCCGGGCTCGTCGATTTCGGGCGAAATCCTGCTGACGCCGAAGGGAACCTTGGGCCTGCGCGGTCCCATGGTCGCGGTCGCGGCCTACGCGCCTCCGCTGCCGCCGAGTGACTCCCTGATGCCGCAACCGCCGCGCGACTACGTCGATACCGAATATGCCGCACGGCTCGACCGCACAACCGGCGCAATCACCATCACGGCACCGCCCTCCGGCGTCATGTCGGTCGGCGGCTATCGCTTCCTCGCCTCCGACCTGCAGGAATGGGGCAGACGGCTGGGACAGGGTGCGCTGCTCACCGCTCTGCCCGATCGCCTCGGCGGCCACCGCCTTGCGGGCCGCGCCCAGGACAATGCCCGCGCCCGCGAAGCCCTCCTCGAACTGGGACTCAACCCGCTGATGGTGGAAGCCTTTCGCGACCGCGCCGGCACCGCCTGAGCCCGCTCATCCCCTTGGGATTTGCCTTGGGATTTGTTGACGCGGCGTTAACGCCGGCACACTAGGATTTTCGTTCCGAACGTTGTCCGAGTTTGTCATATGTCGCAGCAAGGCCCGATCCTCGTCGTCTCCAGCGATGGGTGGCCTCCTTTCGTGACAGCGCTCGACCAAGCGCAGATGTTTCCGGTGATCGAAACCGGCTGGGCCGACGCCGCTCGTGCCATCACGCAGGTGCAACCCACGGCCGTGCTCACCGCGACGTCCGGTTCAACGGAGACGCGCCTGGCAGCGCTCGCCAAGCAGATCGCCGCGCGAAAGCCCTATTTGCCGCTGATCGCCGTCGGGCCGGAGAGCGTGACCACCGATAACGCCATCCCCTTCACGGATGGCAGCGGCAATTTCGATCGGCTGATCGCGCGGCTGCGCGCGGCGCTGCGGATCAGAGCACTGCATGCGACCGTGCTGCGCCGGCTTGAAGACAAGGCGGCCGCGCAAGTCAGATTGCCCGACACCGATCCCGCGCGCGATGCCACGGTACTCCTGCTCGGACGCGGAACTGCCTTCCCTGCGCTCTCAGTCGCGCTTGGCGAGCGTACCGGAATCGTCGGCACGTTCAGCATCGAGGCGGCGGCAAGCCATCTCAATAGCCGCGACATTGACGGCATCGTGGTCGGCGAAGGTTTCACCGCGCGCGTTGTGGACGCCTTCCTGACCGTGCTGTCGGAAGACGCCCGCTTCCGCAACCTCCCGGCGATCGTTACGTCCGTCGCGCTTGCGCCCGCCTATGATTTGCCTAATCTCGAAATCATCTCGGGCGAACCCGCCCATGTTGCGTCAGTTGCGCTGCCGCTGATCCGCCAGCGCGCCTTCGAAGCGCAGCTCAGCCGCACGCTGCGCGCGATCGATGCGGGCGGCCTGCTCGATCCGCAAACCGGCCTTCTGACAAAAGCCGCGTTCGACCGTGATTTCGCGATCGCGGTCGCGCAGACCAAGTCGCATGGCGGTGGCCTGTCGGTCGCACGCTTTGCCTTCGATCCCGCGCATCCTCGCGCGCAGTTCGACGGCGCACGCATCGTGAGCCGGCTGATGCGGCGGATGGATTTCGGCGTGCTTCGCGACGACGGTTCGGTGCTGGTCGTGCTGGCCGAAACGGACCTGCGCACGGCGCACGCGGTCGCGCGGCGGCTGTCCGCGGTGATGCGTCACACCACGCACGGCAAGCGCGGTCCGCGATCTGACCCCGCCGTCTCCGTCGCAACGCTCCAGCCGCCCGATTCGCCGGCATCGCTGCTCACGCGGCTTTACGGCAACTCCCACCGCGTCGCGTCCTGACGCATTTCGACTGATCGCGTGGAACAATCGTTTCCTCCTCGCATTGACCGGACACGATGCGCACTGGAGGAGCCTATGAGAAGAATTGCATTGGTCGCCGCTTCGCTTGCCGTTCTCGCAAGCCCGGCGTTCGCCGAGGAGTCAAAGACCACCGGCAATGCGCCGGCTGAAGCCAAGTTCTCCACCGTCGGTAAGGACGAGATGTTCTCTTCGAAACTGAAGGGCCTCACCGTCACCAACCAGAAGGATGAGACGGTCGGCGAGATCACCGATCTCGCGATCAAGAACCATCAGCTCGATGCGCTGATCCTTTCGGTCGGCGGCTTCCTCGGCGTGGGCGAGCACTATGTCGCGGTCTCGCCATCGTCGGTCAATGTTCGCTATGACCAGAAGAACGACAAGTGGCTGGCCTCGATGAACACCAGCAAGGAAGCGCTGAAGGCGGCGCCCGAGTTCAAATATCCGAAGTAAGCGTTGCGTTTGTGTGGGGTCAGCAGCCGCCGGCGGGAATGCCGGCGGCTGCTTTGCTGTACCGTCGCGAGGAACCACCGTTGTCGGGCGCGCGTTCGCGCGATCCGGTGGCTGACCATGACGGAACGGTGGCGACACCTTACGCCGCCTTCTTGCTCTCCGCGAGATTGGCGAGCTGCCGCAGGATCTCGGTCGTGCCGGTCAGCCGCTCCTCCGGCGTCTCCCAGTCCTGAAAGAACACGACCCTCATGTCGGGCCGCACCTTCGCCGCCTGGCCGTGCTGCCTGATGAAATAGACCAGCCGGTCGGGCTGCGCGAAGCTGTTGTCGCGGAAGGCGATGACGGCGCCCTTCGGCCCCGCATCGACCTTCTCGACATTGGCTCGCCGGCAATAGCCCTTGATTGCGGCGACCTTGAACAAATAGCGCACCTCGTCCGGCAGCACACCGAAGCGGTCGCGCAACTCGGCGCCGAAATTCTCGATCTCCTCCTCGGTGTCGAGATCGGCAAGCCGCCGATACAGTGACAGCCGCACGGCGAGATCCGAGACGTAATCCTCCGGGATCAGCACCGGCATTCCGATCGTGATCTGCGGCGACCAGCGGTCGGCGGCGGGCTCGGCCACGCCTGCCTTGAGATTGACGATCGCCTCCTCCAGCATCGATTGGTAGAGCTCGAAGCCGACCTCCTTGATGTGGCCGGACTGCTCCTCACCAAGCAGATTTCCTGCGCCGCGGATGTCGAGATCATGCGAGGCGAGCTGGAAGCCGGCGCCAAGCGTCTCCAGGGACTGCAGCACAGTCAGCCGCTTCTCCGCCTGCGCCGTGATCTTCTGCTGCGCCGGCAGCGTGAACAGCGCATAGGCCCGCAGCTTCGAACGCCCGACCCGGCCGCGGAGCTGATAGAGCTGCGCGAGCCCGAACATGTCGGCGCGATGCACGATCAGCGTGTTGGCGTTCGGGATGTCGAGGCCGGACTCGACGATCGTGGTCGAGAGCAGGATATCGAACTTGCCGTCATAGAACGCCGACATGATGTCCTCGATCATCGTCGGCGCCATCTGGCCATGCGCGACCGCAACCTTCATCTCCGGCACGTTCTTGTCGAGGAAGTCCTTCACCGTTGCGAGATCCTCGATGCGCGGCGCGACATAGAACGCCTGCCCGCCGCGATAACGCTCGCGGAGCAGCGCCTCGCGGATCATCAGCGGATCGTGCGGCGCGACGAAGGTGCGGACCGCCAGCCGATCGACCGGCGGCGAGGCGATGATCGAGAGCTCGCGCACGCCGGTCAGCGCCAGTTGCAGCGTGCGCGGGATCGGCGTCGCGCTCAAGGTCAGCACATGGACCTCGGCGCGCAACTGTTTCAGCCGCTCCTTGTGGCTGACCCCGAAATGCTGCTCCTCGTCGACAATCAGCAGGCCAAGATCGCGGAACTTGATCGATTTGCCGAGCAGCGCGTGGGTGCCGATAACGATATCGATCGAGCCGTCGGCGAGCCCTTTCTTGACTTGCGTCAGCTCCTTCGGCGCGATCAGGCGCGAGGCCTGGGCCACCTGCACCGGAAAACCGCGGAAGCGTTCGCTGAACGTCTTGGCGTGTTGGCGCGCGAGCAGCGTGGTCGGCACGACGACCGCGACCTGCTTGCCGTCGAGTGCCACCGCGAACGCCGCGCGCAGCGCGACCTCCGTCTTGCCGAAACCGACGTCGCCGCAGATCAGCCGGTCCATCGGCCGGCCGATCTCGAGATCTTTCAAGGTCGCCTGGATCGCGCCGAGCTGGTCCTCGGTCTCGTCGTAAGGGAAGCGCGCGCAGAACTCGTCGTAGACGCCGGCCTGCACCGGCATCTTCGGCGCTTCGTGCAATTGCCGCTCGGCGGCGATCTTGATCAGCTCGCCCGCGATCTCGCGGATGCGGTTCTTCAGTTTCGCTTTTCGCGTCTGCCAGCCGGTGCCGCCGAGCCGGTCGAGCTCGACATTGGTCTGATCGGAGCCGTACCGCGATAGCAGCTCGATATTCTCGACCGGCAGGAACAGCTTGGTCTCGGCGGCGTAATGCAGTTCGAGGCAATCATGCGGCGCGCCCGCGACATCAAGCGTCTGCAGCCCGATGAAGCGGCCGATGCCATGCTCGACGTGAACGACAAGGTCGCCCGACGTCAGGCTCGTCACCTCCGAGATGAAATTGTCGAGCTTGCGGCTCGCCTTGCGCGGCCGCACCAGGCGGTCGCCGAGAATGTCCTGCTCGCTGATGACGGCGACGTCGCCGGTCTCGAAACCGGATTCCATGCCGAGCACGGCAAGCATGGTCTCGTTGCGCGGTGTCGCCTGCACCGTGCGCCAGGTGTTGACGCTGGTGAGATGCACGAGCTTGTGGTCGCTCAGCATGCTGCGCATGCGGTCCCGCGAGCCCTCGCTCCACAATGCGACCACGACTTTCTTGCGCTGCGCCTGCAAGGCGAGCACATGGGCGACGACCGCTTCGAACACGTTCACCGAGCTGTCGTTGCGTTCCGGCGCGAAGTCGCGGCCCCGACGCGCGCCGACGTCGATCACGCCGCCATCTTCCGGCACCGAAAATTGAGTCAACCGCGCCAGCGCGGCCTCGCCGAGGCGCTTGCCCCACTCGTCTTCCGTCAAATAGAGCCGATCCGGCGGCAGCGGCTTATAGATCGCGCCGCCGCCGGGGTGCTCCTTCGCCTCGCGCCGCGCCTCATAGTAATCGGTGATCTGCTTGAAGCGCTCGCGCGCGGCGTCTTCGCCCTGTGGTTCGATCGCGATCGGCGCGTCGCCGAGATAATCGAACAGCGTGTCCATCTTCTCCTGGAACAGCGGCAGCCAGTGCTCCATGCCGGGATGCCGGCGGCCTTCGCTGACGGCCTCATAGAGCGGATCGTCGCGCTCGGGCGCGCCGAAGGCCGCGACATAGCCCATGCGGAAGCGACGGATGGTCTCGGTGACGAGCTGGAATTCCGAGATGGGCACCAGATCGAGCGAGCGCATGTCGAGCAATGTGCGCTGCGTCTCGGCGTCGAAGGAGCGGATCGACTCCAGGGAATCGCCGAAGAAGTCGAACCGTACCGGCTGCTCGAGCCCGGCCGGAAACAGATCGAGGATGCCGCCGCGCACGGCATATTCTCCGGGCTCACGCACCGTGGAGGAGCGGCCGTAGCCGTTATGCTCCAGCCAGGCCACGATGGAATCCATCAGCACGACATTGCCCGGCGCGACCGACAGCGCCTGCGCAGCGACGGCCTCCCTCGCGGGCACCCGTTGCACGATCGCATTCACCGTGGTGAGCACGATCAGCGGCTTGTCGGTCCCCTCAAGCCGCGCGAGCCGCGCCAGCGTGGTCAGCCGCTGCGCCAGGACTGCGCCATGCGGCGACACCCGGTCATAGGGCTGGCAGTCCCAGGCGGGAAACTGCATGACCGCAAGATCGGGCGCGAAGAATTCCAGCGCGCGGGCAAGCTGCTGCATGCGTGGCCCGTCGCGGCACACCACCGCAAGGCTGATCGCGGGCGCGCTGATTGCGGGCGCCTTGGGCCGCGCGGCGATGGCGCGCGCGAGGTCGGATGTGACAAGGCCCTCGGCGCCCTCGGCGACATTGGCGAGGGTCAGCGCGCGGCCGGGGGTCAGCCGGGCGGCGGGCGATTTGGCGGGAGATTTCATGCGTCGCGATCCTCGGCGCGAAACGCCTTGATGCGCGCGAAAAGCGGAACCGCATCTTCAGCCGCAAGCGGCCTGTCGCCGGTCAGCGCGGCATAGAGATCGGGATCGGGGATTTCGAGCAGGTGTTCGAGCTGGCCCAGCTCGTCATCGGCCAGCGTGCCGATCTCGGCATCCGCGAAGCGGCCGAGCAGAAGATCCATCTCGCGGGTGCCGCGATGCCAACAGCGAAACAACAGCCGCTTGCGGCGGTCAGTGAGGCCATCGCTCGATCGTGTCGATCCAGTCATTGATAAATCCAGTCCAACGCCAAAAGCCCGGACGGGCCGGGCGAGCGTCATATAGCGACCGGCACGGCGGATGTCAGCCCTTTCCCGCTCCAATTATCAACCGTCATGCATTATTGGCGGACTTGACTGATCAGGCTTGCCTGTGACCGATGTGACAGCATGCGCCCCCCTCTGCTCAATCCGCTGTTTGCGCCGGTGACGAGCCTTGCCGGCGTCGGGCCGAAACAGGACAGGCTGTTCCGCTACCTGCTGTCGCGCGATGAGACGCCGCGGCTGGTCGACCTGCTGCTGCATCTGCCGAGCAGCGTGATCGACCGCCGGGCGCGGCCGAAAATCCGCGACGCCGCGGTCGGAACCGTGGTGACACTGGAAGTCACGGTCGACCGGCATCGTCCGCCGCCGCGCAACTCGCGCGCGCCCTATCTGGTCTATGCCAGCGACGAGACCGGCGACGTGGTGCTGACCTATTTCCGCAGCCCGCCCGGCTTTGTCGAGAAGCTGCTGCCGGTTGGCGCCAAGCGCTACGTCTCTGGCACGCTGCAGATGTATGACGGCATGCCCCAGATGGTGCATCCGGATCGCGTGGTGGATGAGGCGGCGTTTGCGAAACTCTCCGGCATCGATCCCGTCTATCCCCTGACCGAGGGGCTCGCGCTCGGCGCGCTTCGCCGCGCGATCGCGCAGGCGCTGACCAAGCTGCCGGAGCTTCCCGAATGGATCAGTCCGGAGGTGATCCGCCGCTGCCAGTTTCCGCCGATCAGGGAAGCGCTGACGCGCGTCCATGTCCCGGTCGAGCCGACCGACATCCTGCCCGACCGGCCGTTCTGGTCGCGGCTTGCCTTCGACGAGCTCTTGGCCGGTCAATTGGCGCTGGCGCTGGTGCGGGCGCAGCTCAAGCGGCCGGCCGGCAATCGCCATGCCGGCGACGGGCATCTGCGCAGCAGGATCATCGACGCGCTGCCCTATGCGCTGACGGCGTCGCAGCGGCAGGCCATGGCCGCGATCGCCGACGACCTTCGCCAGCCTGTGCGCATGCTGCGGCTGCTGCAGGGCGATGTCGGGTCGGGCAAGACCGTGGTAGCGCTCTTGGCCGCGGCGGCGGTGATCGAGGCCGGCAAGCAGGCTGCGCTGATGGCGCCAACCGAAATCCTCGCACGCCAACACATCAAGACCATCGCGCCGCTCGCCGAACGCGCCGGCCTAAATGTCGCGATCCTCACGGGCCGCGAAAAGGGCAAGGAGCGGCGCGACCTTCTGGCCCGGCTCGAAGCCGGCGAGATCGATCTTCTGGTCGGCACGCATGCGCTGATCCAGGACGATGTCGCGTTCAAGGCGCTTGCGCTCGCTGTTGTCGATGAGCAGCATCGCTTCGGCGTGCGGGAGCGGCTGGCGCTGACCGAGAAAGGCGAGGCGGTCGACGTGCTGGTGCTGAGCGCGACGCCTATTCCACGCACGCTGGTCCTGACCTATTTCGGCGACATGGACATCTCGGAATTGCGTGACAAGCCGGCCGGACGCCAGCCGATCGACACGCGCGCGGTGCCGGACAGCCGTCTGGACGAGGTGACGGACGCGGTCGGCCGCGCGCTATCTGCCGGCAAGCTCGTCTACTGGATCTGTCCGCTGGTCGAGGAATCCGAGGCCGAAGGGTCCGGCCATCTGACCAATGCCACCGAGCGCTTCGAAAGCCTGCAGAAGCGGTTCGGCGCTCGCGTCGGCCTCGTGCATGGACAGATGAAGGGCGCCGAGAAGGACCGCGTGATGGCGCAATTCGCAGCCCACGAGATCGGGCTTTTGGTCGCGACGACCGTGGTCGAGGTCGGCGTCGATGTTCCCGCGGCCACCATCATGGTGATCGAAAATGCCGAGCGCTTCGGCCTGGCGCAACTGCACCAGTTGCGCGGACGGATCGGCCGTGGCGCGGAAGCCTCGACCTGCCTCCTGCTCTACCGCGAGCCGCTCGGCGAAATGTCCAAAGCGCGGCTGAAGGTGATCCGCGAGACCACCGACGGTTTCCGGATCGCGGAAGAGGATCTCAAGCTGCGCGGCGAAGGCGACGTACTCGGCGTGCGGCAGAGCGGCCTGCCCGGCTACCGCGTCGCGCGCTCCGATGTCCATGCGCAGCTCATCGCGCAGGCCCGCGACGAGGCGCTGCGCATCATGAAGGACAATCCGAAGCTGCAAGGCGAGCGCGGCCAGGCGCTGCGCTGCCTGCTTTATCTGTTCGAGCGCGACGAGGCCGTGCCACTGATGGGGGCGGGGTAAGGTTCGAGCGCAAGGCCGGCCTTCTGCCAGCCACGGCATCCACCCTGAATAACAGAAACATCGGTGAAGCCCATCTCCAGCAAGGCGCCGGCCGAAAGCGTCGCTTCTCGCCGCCGCCGCAAGTGAGGATGATGGTCCGATGACGATCCTCCAGCGCCGGGTCGCGGCGCTCCTCCTCGGTATCGGCCTTGATCTCGAGCTCACCGCGCGTGATGTTGCGGGCGCCCCGAATGGTGCCGCGCTCGCGAAGCTGCCACTCTTCGCCGACATCGATCAGCAACACGCCGCCGGCATCGAGCCGCCGCTTCGCCGCTTCCGGCGTCAGCATCGTGATGTCCTTGCGCACGTCGTGCACGCGTTGGCGAAAAGTCTTGGCTTCTCTTTTGGCGCTTTGGCCTGTGCTTTGGCCTCGCGCTTCTCCTCACGCTCCACGCTATTCCACCTTCGCGGGCGCCGGCTGCAGCGTCGCGTTGGCAACCCTGGCGGCATTCGCCATGCCGGCGAGCGCTGCGGCTTTCTTCTGCGGATCGAGGCCGGGCTGCACGACGCCGCAGGACATGATCAACGTGGCGGCATCCTCGGTGCTCATGTCGACTTCGATGATCTTGCTCTTGGGAACATAGAAGAAGAACCCGGTCGTGGGGTTTGGCGCGCAAGGCAGAAACACCGAGATGTGGTCCTCCTGCCCCGGCAGGCTGCGTGCGACTTCGTTGCTCGGCGCCTGCGAGATCAGGACGATCGACCACATGCCGGGCGAAGGAAATTCGACGAGGCCGACGCGGCGGAAGCTCGACCCCTGCCCCGAGAACAATGTCTCGAACACTTGCTTCAGACCGCGATAGATCGCGCGCACCGCGGGGATGCGCCCGAGCAGGCTCTCGCCGAGATCGACCAGCGTCCGTCCGATCAGGTTGGCGGTCAGGAAGCCGAGCAGCGTCAGCGCGACGACCGCGACAATCAGCCCGGAGCCGGGCAAACCGAACGGCAGATAGGTTTCTGGCCGATAGGCGGTCGGCACGAACGGGCGCACCAGACCATCGACCCAGGTGACGAACCACCAGGTCAGATAAAGCGTGATCGCAAGCGGACCGGCAACGATGAGGCCGGTGAGAAAATAGTTCCGGAACCGCGCCATCATGCCGTGATGGCTCTCCGGCACGGGCGCGGCAGCAGGTTCGGTCGGGGGCAATTGGTCGCGGGAGCTCATTCGGGTTCCAGGCAGGCGTCGAACATCAAGCTAGGTATTCTAGCAGATTTTTGAAGGTGGCAGCCCGCCGAAGCAAGTCCCTGCCCGCCTATTCGACAGTCACCGATTTCGCGAGATTACGAGGCTGATCGACGTCCGTGCCCATCACGACGGCAGTATGATACGCCAGAAGCTGCACCGGGATGGCGTAGACCATTGGCGCAAATGTCGCGCCCATATCGGGAAGCACGATCGTCACAAGCGAGTCGACCGTCGCCTCGGCCGCGCCCTTGGCGTCCGTCATGAGAATGATGTTGCCGCCGCGCGCGGCGACTTCCTGCATATTCGAGACGGTTTTCTCGAAAACCTTGTCATAGGGTGCGATCACCACGACCGGCATGGTCTCGTCGATCAGCGCGATCGGGCCGTGCTTGAGCTCGCCCGCGGCGTAGCCTTCGGCGTGGATGTAGGAGATTTCCTTCAGCTTCAGCGCGCCTTCCAGCGCCAGCGGGTACGAGGTGCCGCGGCCGAGATAGAGCACGTCGCGGCATTTCGCGATGTCGCGCGCCAGTTTCTCGATCTGCGGCTCGATCGCGAGCGCCGCGGCCATGAGCCGCGGAATCTCGACCAGACCATGCACGAGCTTCGCCTCGTCGGCATCGGACAATTCGCCGCGGGCCTTGCCTGCGGCGACCGCGAGCGCGGCAAGCACCATCAATTGGCAGGTGAATGCCTTTGTCGAGGCGACGCCGATTTCGGGACCGGCCAGCGTCGGCAGCACGATCTCGCTTTCGCGCGCGATCGTCGAGGTCGGCACGTTGACAACTGACAGCGTGTGCGCGCCTTGCGCCTTGGCGTAGCGCAGGGCGGCCAGAGTGTCGGCGGTCTCGCCGGATTGCGAGATGAAGATTGCAAGGTCGCCCTTGCGCAGCGGCGCCTCGCGATAGCGGAACTCCGAGGCCACATCGAGCTCGACCGGCAGGCGCGCGAAACGCTCCAGCCAGTATTTCGCGACAAAGCCGGCATAGCTCGCGGTGCCGCAGGCCGTGATCGAAATCCGCTGGATGTCGCTGAAGTCGAACGGCAGCCCGGTCGGCAGCGTGACGCATTCCGCCGCCATGTCGACATAGCGCGCCAGCGTGTGGCCGACCACTTCGGGCTGCTCGTGGATCTCCTTCGCCATGAAGTGGCGATAGTTCGCCTTGTCGACCAGCGAGCTTGACATCGTGTGCTTGATCGCATCACGCCGCACGATCGCATTGGTCTTGTCGTAGATGGTGGCGCCGGCATGCGTCAGCACGACCCAATCGCCGTCTTCGAGATAGGCGATGCTGTCGGTGAACGGCCCGAGCGCGATCGCGTCCGAGCCGAGATACATCTCGCCATCGCCGAAACCAACCGCGAGCGGCGGGCCGTTGCGGGCGCCGATCATCAGATCGTCATCGCCGGAGAAGATGAATCCGAGCGCGAACGCACCGCGGAGCTGCGTCAGCGCCGCCCTCACCGCCTCGACCGGCTTGATGCCTTGCTTCAAGAGGTCGTCGACGAGATGCACGACGATCTCGGTATCGGTCTCAGTCTTGAAGACGACGCCCTTCTTCTCGAGCGCTTCGCGCAATTCACGGAAATTCTCGATGATGCCGTTGTGGACGACGGCGACCCGCTCGGTCGCGTGCGGATGCGCGTTGTTTTCGGTCGGCTTGCCGTGGGTGGCCCAGCGCGTGTGCCCGATGCCGGTATGTCCCGACAGCGGCTCGGCCCTCAGACGCGCTTCGAGATTCTTCAGCTTGCCTTCGGCGCGGCGCCGCGCGAGGTGGTCGCCTTCCAGCGTCGCGATGCCGGCGGAATCGTAGCCGCGATACTCGAGCCGCTTCAGCGAATCGACCAACTGCTCCGCGACGGGAGCACGTCCCAAGATTCCGACAATGCCGCACATGCGGACTAATCCCCAAATGGCCAAAAGATTCAAAACATCGGCGAACCTCTTAACGAAACTTGCCGGTGTCGAGATACTCAATAATTATTGCGGATTGCGACAGCGTTAAGTGCAAAACTTAAGTGAAGGCTTAAGTGAAGGCTTAACTTCGCATCGATCAGCTTTCCTTTTCCCGCAGCCACGCATGGGGACCGACGGACGCATTGTTGCCGACCGATGTCCGCGCGATATGCGAGAAGGAATGGATCACCGCGCCGTCACCGATCGACACGCCGGGGCCGATCACCACGAAGGGCTCGATGGTGACATCCTTGCCGAACGTGGTGTCGGCGGCGAGATAGACGGTCTCGGGCGCGATCAGCGTGACGCCGGCCTCCATCGCCGCCTTCCGCAGCCGCGCCTGCATGACGGCTTCGGCTTCGGCAAGCTGCGCCTTGGTGTTGATGCCGCGCACTTCGTCCTCGCTGGTCTCGATCACGGCGGCCTCCCATCCCTTCTCTCTCACAATTGCGACGGCATCGACGAGATAATACTCGCCCTTGCTGTTGGCGTTGCCGATCCTGTCGAGAATGCCGAGCGCCTTGCGGCCGTCGAACGCCATCACGCCGGCATTGCAGAGCGTGATCGTCTGTTCTTCGACGGTCGCATCGGCCTGTTCGCGGATGGCGTTGAGGCTGTCGCCGGCGAGCACAAGCCGGCCATAGCCGGTCGGGTCCGCGGCGCGAAAGCCGAGCACGGTCAACGCCGCACCGTCCCTCAATGGCGCACGCAGGCGCGCGAAGGTCGCACCCGATATCAACGGCGTATCACCGAAGGCGACCAGCAGATCGTCGGCGCCGCGAGTAATCGCCTCGCGCGCCGCCAACACCGCATGCGCGGTGCCAAGCCGCTCACGCTGGATGAAGGTCGCGGCATCGGGGCGGATGCGCCTCACCTCCTCCGCGACAGCCGCATGGTCGGGCCCGATCACGACAGCCAACGCCGCGCCGGGACCCCTGGGGGCGGCATCCAGCACATGCGCCAAGAGCGATTGTCCGGCCACGGGATGCAACACCTTGGGCAGGTTTGAGCGCATCCGCGTGCCCTCGCCGGCCGCGAGCACCACTGTCAGGCAGGAGCGTGTGCCCATGCGAATCCCTTAGAAATCCCGGACCATCCCGGGCGATCGTGCGATGACTTCACGATGGATCGTCGTCCAGTTTTGCCTTATTCTCTGATCCGTTGCGTTGCGCGTCTGTCGCGAGCCGAACCGGATCTCAAACCGCGGGTTGGCCATGCTTTCCGGTGCTCTCTCGCCTGTGCTGTTCGGTCATTAGGCGTTTTCTGTCCACCACAATCTCCGACAACTCAAGACCGGTACCTAAATCCTGCTACAGTTCCGCCATGATTCGGCATGGGACTTGAGGACGATACTAAAGTGACAAGGGATTCCGACCAATCGGCCGGCACCTTCGAGGCTGAGAAAGCCGGCGGGGGGCTGGCTGGAATTTTGGCCGAGGAGAATGTGTTCGACCGCCGCGCCTTGTGGCGGGTCGGGACGTGGGGCGTGGCCGGTGTCGCGGCCGTAGTCGTCGCGGTCATGGCCAACCAGGCATCGATGGGTTCGCGGCGCGACCGGCTTGCCGCCGGCGACCTATCTCGCCAGGCGCAGCAACTTCAGGCGATTGCCCGGGAAAGCCAGAACGAGACCCGCCGGCTCGCCGCGGCGATCGATACGCTGAACAGTGACCGCGACCGGCTGTTCTCACGTGTCACGGTGCTGGAGCAGGGCCTAGATTCGGCGACCGGCACGATCGCCCGGCAAGCCACGGCAGGCGCGGCCGGCGCGCCAACGCCGCTTCCTGCCTTGCCCAAGGTCTCATCCGCGGCAGTGGCACCGCCAAATCCGGGCAATTCCGCTGATTTGCAGCCCGTGTCCGCCACTCAGAGCCCGCATCCGGCGATCGCGCTGGTTATGGGACTAGCTCCAGCGCCAGCGCCACCGCCCCCGGCCGTTTCGGACAGGCCGCGCGCGGATCTCACCAAGCCCGAGCCGAGGCCCGCCAAGGCGGAGGTCAAATCCGAGCCCAAAGCGGAAACCAAGTCTGAAGGCAAGCCGGAAGCCAAGTTGGACGCCAAGCCCGAGCAGGCCATCGCCCTTGCTCCGTCACCATCTCCAGCCGCGTCCAAAGAAAATACGCCCACCGCAGTCGGGACTGCCGCGTCCGCGGGCTCGCACCCCCTGACAATGGCGGCTGGTTCGCTGTCGATGATCGGGCCACCCGACCCCGCCGCGGCTAAACTCGTCGAGCCCCCGAAAGCGACCAATCCGGCAAGTCATGCCGGCATATCGCCGGCCCCCGTTACTGAGGCGATGGCTTCGGCTTCGCCCAAGGAATCGACCAGGAACAGCGATGCCTCGGAGGCTGCCAGACTGCCCGCGCAGCGAACCGAGTTCGCGGTCGATCTCGGCACCGCCAATTCTGTCAATGGCTTGCGTGCCCTTTGGCGGGGGCTCTTGAAGTCAAATGCCGAGCTTTCCGAGTTGCGCCCGATCATCATCGTCCGGGAAGGCAATACCGGGCTCGGCATGCAACTCAGACTTGCCGCCGGTCCGCTGCTCGACGCCGCTTCCGCCGCAAAGATTTGCGCTGCGCTGATCGAGAGCCAGCGACCCTGCGAAACGACGGTATTCGATGGCCAGCGCCTGGCGATGTCGGCCGACGATGTTGCGCCGCGGCTGGCCAAAGGCGCCGCCCCCAGTATTGTCCCCACGACTGTCCCCGCTCCTGGCGTCAAGCCATACCCCTACAGACGGAACGCGCCAAAGCACGCCGTCGCCAATACCGTGCCCCCCATCAAGCGAGAGGAGCCGCCTCCGCCGCCGAAGCCCGAGTCGTCATCATCGATTTCTGGCCTGTTCGGCAATAAGCACTGAAATCCGTCCGCCTTTCCCTTTCAACGGTTTGCAATGGCTTGAGGCCGATTGCTTTGACTCTAGAGCCTTTTCCGTTCCGATTGAATCGGAACGGAAGCTCTAGTCTTTTGTTTTGACGCGTTTTCTTTACGCGAACCGGTACCCACCCCGCATCAAGTGCGGGGCAGGCTTTCGCTCGAAAACGCTCTAGTGACGAACAAGCCGAAGGCTTGTCCGTTTCGCCATTCCCAAGCATAGTCGCCGCATGAAAAAGGTTCCGTTTCGACTGACGCCCTATCAGGTGCAATGGCTGCTTGTGGTCGGCTTCGTCACTGTCGGCTACGCGCTCTACCTGCGCTATCTCGCCATTGAGTATTCGCCGGTGTCGCTGGCGTGCGATGCCGGGCTGCAGACCGTGCTGTGCAAATCCCGCACGGTGGCAACCGCACTGTTCAAGAACTCGGTGTTCGGCGCGGTCGCGCTGGTGATCGCGATCTTGCACTTTATCCGGCCGTCGATCGTCCTTCTGACCGGCGGGCTGATCGCCGCAGGCCTTGGGATCGTGCTCTATAATATCGCGCTGTCCGGCCTTGCGATCGGCCTGCTCATTTTGGGATTTGCACGGCCCGCGCCCGCCACAGCGTGACCGCAAACAGCAGATAGATCGCGCAGGTCCATAAGGCCTGCCAGTTATCCCTGCCTTCGTTGAACAGGATGTAGGCCGAGGACATCGCCAGCACGCCTGCAAAGACGGCTTCCGCGATCGGACGGACGCCGGTCTGCGGACGGTTCAACGCAAGGGTCACGAACGGCACGACCGCCATGCTGAGGGCGGCATAGGGAAAATCGCGGTAGCGCGGGTCGAACACGAAGCCGAGCGCGGTCCCGGCGCCGATCAACGTCGTGACGACCAGCGTCGCGCCCAAGAGATAGGTCAGGGCCGGACGGCGGCTGCCGTCGGCGGGACCGAACAAGTCCAGAAAGGTCGGCAGCGACCGGCCGGCCATCAGCGCATTTGCGCCGAGAAGCGGCGCGGCGACACCGGCTGCGAGCAGCGCGCCCCACTGCAGCCAGCCGCCTGCGCCGTAGCTTTCATAGTACATCTTGTCGACGGCGATGCCGAGCAAGGTTCCGGCCGTGGTGGCGGACATGGCGACCGCGATCCAGGAGGCGAGCCGTGGCTTCCAGGGCCGGCGGCGCAGCGTCAGCCAGGCCGCGGCGAAGACGAGCGCGCTCAAGCCCATGCCGAGCCCCATCTGCCATTTCCAGAGCGGGAAATTGCTGATGGGCTGGCCGGGCGGGTATTTCACCTCGCGCCGGCGCGAATCGAACATGCCCCAATAACCACCGACTGTGCCTTCGAGCTGGCGCTTCCACGGCTGGTCATAGGCCTCGATCAGGTTGACGCGAAAATTCTCCTGCTTGGCGAGCAAAAGGATTTCCGAGACGACGCGGGCCTGATTGGTCCGCGACGGCAGCGCGCCCTCGCGCATCCGACCCTCGCTCGGCCATCCGGTCTCGCCGATCAGGATCTCCTTGCCCGGAAAGGCCAGCGCCATGCGCTGGCGGATGGAATCGACATGGGTCGCAGCGAACTTGGCGCGGATCGGAAAGTCTTCCCAATAAGGGAGGATGTGAATGGTGATGAAATCGACCACATCATGGATTTCCCGGTTCTTCAGCCAGAACTCCCAGACATCGGCATAAGTCACGGGAACGGCGACCTGCGCCTTGACGGAGCGGATGGTCGAAGCCAGATCGGCGGTCGTCATTTCTCCGCGCAGCAACACTTCGTTGCCGACCACCACGGCAGTGATGACGTCCGGATACTGCTGGTGGAGACCGATCACCGTCGAAATCTGGTTCAGGTTTTTCAAGCGGTTGCTGCCGAGCCAGATCCCCTGAATGACCTTCAGCCCCACCTTGGCGGCGACCCCGGGCACCTGGTCGAGGCCATTCTCGATTGAATAAGTGCGCACGCATTCCGTGATCTTGGCGAGCTGTGTCAGATCCTCCTCGATCTGCCCGGCCGAGACATGCGTGCTCTCGACCAGCGGCGACTGCCCGTTGCGGAACGGCGCATAGGAAACGCATTGAAGCTTGGCATCGGGATCGATCGGGGCCCGCGCCAGATTGATCGGCGTCTCAAGCCACCACCACACGGCGGCAATCGCCCCAAGCGACACGAGCAGGAGCGCCAGTGGTGCACGAAAAGAAATGGGACCAATCCTCCGGGATCGTCGATTAGCCGGTCGCCGTCCGTCTGCCAAGAGGTGGATTGGAGCGGGATGGGCGCAATTCCTCCCCGCGGTCTGCTTTGCGGCATTTTACCACGTGGCGATAAAGTTGTGACTTTGCTGGACAAAATTCGAAATTCCGGTCATGGGATTCAGCGAGGTCTCCGGTCGTTTCCGCCGCATTGGGGACCCATTTGGACGGCATCAGCATTGTGTCCGCGGCTGGACGGCCGGCAGGCAAAATATCGGGGAATTTATGCGTCGACGGGTGCTTCAGTTAAGAACAACAATCTTGCGCCATCTCGCACTTCGCCACCTCGCGATTCGTCTCCTCGCGATTTCTGGGCTCGCGTTCCTGCCAGCGATCGGGCCGAGCTTTGCCCAGAGCGGCGACAACCGCCCCCAGGACCAGTCGGGCAAGCCGGGCAGCGCGAACCAGAACGACGTGGCGAAGGACAATCAGCGCAAGGTGGATGAGTTTTCTGAAGCCGCGCAGGTCCTCAACGGCCCGGCGGGAAACCCGGAATGTGTCTGGCTTGGCCGCCGTGTGGTTTGGCTGATGTACCGTGACGACCTCGATACCGCTTTCCGCCACCTCGATCTCTATGATCGGTTCGGCTGCCCGGGCGGGCATGTGCAGGCGGCGTTCCGCTGCCTGACCCGTTTCTTCCCCGAGATCGACGACAAGGCTCCGAAAAGCCTTTCAGACCACGTTCATGTTTGCTGGATTAATCCAGCCGCGCAGCCGCAGGCGACGGCCGCCGCCGCAGCGCCGACCACTTCGGGCAATGCAGCGGCGGCATCGCCTGCCCCGCAACCATCCGCCTCGCCGCAACCTGCGGCGAAATGAAATAGCGTATGCCGCGTGGAACGGTTCGGCCTAGCCCGCGGTTGAAAGTGGAGTGTTCCGAATACAGATGAGCGCCCTGAAAACGCCACGGCATCGTACCAGTTGTTAAATGGCGTGGCAGGACTATCCTAACTCTGCCGTGTCGGTCGAACCTCGGGGTCAGGTTCGCGTTCCCCCATACGCCCCTCTTGTGGTCTTATCGCGATGCGCGCCATCGTAGCCGTTCTGCTGTTTGTCAGCGCTGCTCACGCGGCGCTTTGGGGCGTTCTTCAGGAGAAGCAGCAGGCGCCCGACTTCAACGGCATCCTGCCCAGCGTATCCTATACGCCATTTGAACCTGGTCACGTCGTCGACAAGGTCGTCGACGACGAGAAGATTCGCGCCGACCTGAAAAAACTCTCTACCGTCACGCGGGCGGTCCGCTCGTACTCCTCGACGGAAGGTAACGAGCTGGTCCCGCCGATCGCGGCCGAATTCGGCCTGAAGGTCACGGTCGGCGCCTGGATCGACAAGAACGACAAGCCTATCAATGCCGAGCGCAACAATCGCGAGATCGAGGCTGCGATCGGCCTTGCCCGGCGCAACAGCAATGTCATCGGCGTCGTGGTCGGCAACGAGACCATCTTCCGTGGTGACCAGAAGGTCGAGGACCTGATCGAGCTCATCAAGCGGGTCAAGAGGTCCGTCAATGTCCCGGTCACGACGGGCGAAATCTGGAACATCTGGCGCGATGATTCGGATGAGGCGGCACGCACTGGCAGACCTTCGCTCGCATCGACTGTCGATTTCATCGCCGCGCACGTCCTGCCTTATTGGGAAAACTTCTCTCATGGTCAGGCAGTGGACCAAGCGGTCGATCGCTACCAGCTCTTGCGCGAGAAGTTCCCGGGCAAGCGCATCGTGATCGCGGAATTCGGCTGGCCGAGCGCGGGCTATAATCTGCAGAATGCCGATCCCGGCCCGTTCGAGCAGGCCTCGGTGTTGCGCAACTTCGTCACCCGCGCCGAAGCCATCGGCATGGAATACAACATCGTCGAAGCCGTCGATCAGCCCTGGAAATTCTTCGAGGGCGGCGTCGGCCCCTATTGGGGCATCCTCAACGCGGCGCGCGAGCCGAAATTTTCCTGGACCGGCCCGATCGTGAACGAGGATTACTGGAAGCTCGCGGGGATCGCGCTCCTGGTCGGCGTGCTGCTGTCGCTGCCGATCTTGAGGCTTGCCGAGCCGACCGTGCTGCAGGCCTTGCTGCTCTCGGCCACCGCGAACGGCGTCGGCGCCTGGATGGCGACCGTGTTCTCCTTCTGGAACGGGCATTATTTCGTGTTCGGCTCGGCTTTCGCGCTGACCCTGGGCCTGATCCTGCTCGTGCCCTTAATCCTGATCGCGATGGCGCGAATCGACGAAATCGCAGCCGTTGCCTTTGGCCATGCGCCCCGCCGGCTCTGGGGCAAGGCCGGCGCGTTGGGCAAGGCCGCCACCTTGGGCAAAGCCGGCTCCTCGCCGGCGCCCGCCCCTGCCGACGACATAGGCGCCTTTCCGAAGGTCTCCATTCACATCCCCGCTTATTACGAGCCGCCGGAGATGCTGAAGCAGACGCTCGATGCGGTCGCGCGGCTGGATTATCCGAACTTCGAATGCGTCGTCATCATCAACAACACGCCCGATCCGGCGTTCTGGCAGCCGATCCAGGATCACTGCCGCTCCCTCGGCGAACGCTTCAAGTTCATCAATGCCGAGAAGGTCAAGGGCTTCAAGGCCGGCGCCTTGCGCATCGCGATGGACCGCACCGCCGTCGATGCCGAGATCATCGGCATCATCGATGCCGACTATGTGGTGCAGCCGGACTGGCTGAAGGATCTCGTTCCGGCCTTCGCCGATCAGCGCGTTGGCCTGGTGCAGGCGCCGCAGGATCATCGCGACCAGGACAGGTCGCTGATGCACTACATGATGAATGGCGAATATGCCGGCTTCTTCGATATCGGCATGGTCCAGCGCAACGAGGAGAACGCCATCATCGTCCACGGCACCATGTGCCTGATCCGCCGCGCGGCGATGGATATGGCTGGCGGCTGGGCGGGCGACACCATCTGCGAGGATACCGATCTTGGGCTTGCCATCATCGAACAGGGCTGGCTGACCCACTACACCAACCACCGCTACGGCCACGGCCTGTTGCCGGACACCTATGAAGCCTTCAAGAAGCAGCGCCACCGCTGGGCCTATGGCGGCTTCCAGATCGTGAAGAAGCACTGGCGGCGGTTCCTGCCCGGCGCAAGCCGCCTGACGCGTGATCAGAAGCGGGAATTTTCGCTGGGCTGGCTGAACTGGCTGGGCGCCGAGAGCCTCGGCGTGCTGGTCGCGCTGCTGAACCTGGTCTGGGTGCCGATCGTGGCCTTTGCCGATATCGCGATCCCCGACAGGATCCTGACGCTGCCGATCATGGCGGCCTTCGTCGTCTCGCTCCTGCATTTCCTGGTGATGTACCGGCTGCGCGTGCCGGTGAAATGGGGCCAGATGCTCGGCGCCATGATCGCGGCCATGTCGGTGCAATGGACGGTGTCGCGCGCGGTCGCGCAGGGGCTGATCACCGAGCATCTGCCCTTCGCGCGCACCTCCAAGGGCGGTCTGTCGCGGATGTCGATCGAGTTCCAGGCTTTCTGGGAGGCCGTGATCGGCGTGTTGCTGCTGATCGGCGCCGCCGTGCTGATCGTGACCAATGGCACCAAGCAGATCCGCGAGATCTACATTTTCGCGGCCGTCCTGGTGCTGGAAAGCCTGCCCTTCCTGTCCGCGGTCGCGATCGCCATACTGGAGAGTTCGCGGATCAATTCATTCGAGTTCTGGCGCAATACTGGCGTCCGGACAGCCGAGCTGATCGGCTTGCGGCCGGTCTCGCTGCCAACGGTCGTGACGCCGTCACAGCCGGTCACCTCGGAAGTCCGTCGGGAAGCGAGTTGAGTGCGGGGCGCTGGAGCCACCGACGAGGCCAGCGGAAAGTTCGGACCTTGGACCTTGCTCCTGTGAGACGCACTCGCGACTATTGACCGGGAAAGGCCCGCCCCCTACACAGCGCGGGCTCCTCGTGTGTTCATCATCGGAAATAAGCTGAAAAACCCGAGAAAACAAGCGAGTTTAGCAAAGGCCCCAAGAACATTCGTGACGCAAAAAGACGGAACGCAACGGCAACATCACCGGTCGCGACGGGGAATAGGCGGGGAATACGTTCCCTGCCCGTTCAGGGCGCTGTTTTCTCGCGTTTTTGATACTTGCGTAAAGTCGTCACGTTACCCGTCTTGGGGTCAACTCGCCTGCCAGGGCTCGCCGCTCCGACCGATTGCCAGCCGATGAGCCTGTGCCAGCGACGGCCCTTTAGGTGATGCCCGTCGCGGGTGACCCATGCTGTGGTCGGTTTCCATTTGAACTTCACGGGCTGGCGGCGGCCTAGCGGGCCTTGCAGCGATATTAAGAGAGCCGTTTGCTTTCCTTGTGCCGTTCGGGATTATCCCTTCGCCAGCGACGTGTGTTTTCGTTGTGCCGTTCGCGATTTTCCTTTTGCCATTGGAGTGTCACGACGGTGCTGCATGGTTTGCAGTACGCCATCAGATAGCCGTTCCGCTTTTCACTAAAGGCCTCGCGGCGTTTTCGTTTACCGCATTTCGGGCATACCTTCGTGCGGCAAGTCTTTGTGCTCATGGGCTGCCGTTCCTCACGGTCATTGGAAGACCACGACCTTTGTCGCCGGGCTCACCACGCGCGGCATCATCGCCCTTTTGTGGCTCGATGGCCCGATCAACCGGGACGCCTTAACCTACCTCAAGAAGGTCCTCACCCCCGAGCTTCGCCCAGGCGACATCGTGATCATGGACAATCTGTCCAGCCACAAGGGGGGCCACGGGTGCGGCAGATGATCGAGGCCGCGGGGCGCGTGCGTGCTCTACTTACCGCCCTACAGTCCCGACTTCAATCCAATCGAGAACGCCTTCGCCAAGGTCAAGGCTCTCCTGCGTAAAGCCGCCGAACGATCGGTCGATGGTCTCTGGAGCGCCATCGGCCGTATCATCGACTCACCCAAACCGAATGCAAAAACTTCTTCACCGCCGCAGGATACGCTGCAACGTGATCGGCGGATGCTCTAAGGCGCGATAGGGTTGGGGACATTGTGCATAGCTCCTGACTCCGACTTGATCTGCCACACCCGTGGGTCAAACTTGAATCGCTAAAGCCGGGAGCAAAGCCATGAGGTTTGTTCTGTTGGTCGGATGCCTGAGCTTATGTGCCTGTGCGGCTGTAGTGACCATGAGGCTGCGGAGTACCCTGAGTCAAAAGCTAGCTGGTTTTCCACCGATCCATGGAAATACAATGCGGCTTGAGCAGCGGACTCATTCAGCGACAAACATAGGTGGTCATCGCCAAAAGTTCTTGAACCGATCCGGCGACAACTCGGTATAGCGAACCGTGTGCTGGATGTTGCGATGACCCAGGTAGGCTTGCAGGGCCATTCTTGCGCATTGTGGCGTTCTACCCAATCGTCGCTCGTGCATCGCCGACGCGCGGCACCGACCCGTACGCGCTGGTCTGTCATCATGGCTCCGGTCACGACCGCGCCATCAAACCCCTCCTGCGCGATCCTAGAAAATACTGGTTCGATTGCATTCGGTGTTGGCACTTCGACGAGTTGGAGATCAAGGCCGGGCGACAATTCCAGCGGCTTTTGTGGGCAGCTGCGCCTCGTCGTCGAAAGTGCAACCTGTCAATCAAGGCCCAAACCTTGGCGCAAGGCAGGATAGACGATGCATGATTCAGGCGTGCAGTTCTTCCAGCAGCGCCTTAGCTTCCTTCAAGTCGGCCACATCGAATCCTTCGGTGAACCAGCCGTAGATCGGCGCGAGAAGGTCTCGGGCTTCGCCCCGCCTTTTCTGTGCGCGCTGGAGCCGCGCCAGGCTGATCGATGCCTTCAATTCCAGCAGCTTTGCGCTCTTGAGCCTCGATTCCGCGAGTGCCTGATGATAACTCTGCTCGGCCTCGGATAGGTTTCCCGTTGCATTCAGCAAGTCACCCCGGCAGCGGTGCATCTCGGCCTCGTAGCATCGTTCACCGGTCATCTCGATGATCCGTGCGGCCTCGGTCAAGCAATTTAGTCCCTCGACGGGTTGACCGAGCTTGCCATAGGCACGGGCTGACTCCACGAGCAGCGTCGGGGTGCCCGTAACAGCTCCGGTGGCACGTATTCCCGCAATGCCCCCTCTGATCAAGGAAAGCCCTTCCTGTCCCCGCCCGACGGAGGTCAACGACAATCCGCGCAGCACCGTTGCCCAACCCAAATAGAACGGTAAGCCGTACTCGGTCGAGAGAGCCGAAAGTTCCTCGGCGTGCCGTTCCACCTCGGGCGAGCCGATGACCAGTTCAACCCCGCTCGCCATGACGAGCACGTCAGCCAGCGTTTGGGCATGCCTGAGCCCGCGGGCTCCCAACAATGCCTCGTTCAGCCGTGATCGTGCTTGATCGACGTAGCCGAGGAACTCCAGGGCCCATGCGAGGTCCGCCAGCACCAGGGCGTAAACGCGATGCGACGGGTCAGCGAGCTGATGGCATCGCTCCAGCAGCGCACGGGCTCCCACGAAGTCCCCGAGATAGAGACGTGTTCGTCCGTTTGCACGGTGACCCCGCCATTGCGCCTTGACGTCGTCCCACGCCTCACCGATCTTTTCCACCCGTTCGGCCAGCGACAGCGCAAGCTTGTGTTCGCCTCGGACCGAATGAAACACCCATTGGCCCAACAACAGTCGCCAGAGATATTCCGGTCGATCAATCTGCTCTGTCAGTATGCGTGCCCGGGCGAAGGTCTCGTCCACCTCGGGCGCCGAAAAGCCCTTCGTGGCCATCAGCGACCATCCAAGCGCGAGCTGCAGGTCAAGCTCATGCTGACGGCGCTCGGGCCCGTCCGGCAGGTCGTCCAGTGCGTCCAGCCCCTTGCGCAATTGGGCGGCCGCTTCGGTCGTCGCCGAACGTGCGGATGACTGCCGGCCAGCTTTGAGCCAATAAACGACCGCCTTCTCGACCAGCCCGGCCTCCATACAATGCTGGGCAAGCAGCGCAGGTTGGGCCGCGACGATATCCGCGTACTGGTCTTCGAGCGTTGCAACAATGCGGGCGTGGATCTGCCGCCGGCGGCCGCGCAGCAACGTGCCGTAGGCAGTCTCCTGAACCAGCGCGTGCTTGAAGGCGTATTCCGCATCGGGCGGCGTCCCGCGCCGGAAGATCAATCCGGCGTTCACGAGCTGCGCCAGCGCGTCATTCAGCTCCTGCTGCGGGACCGCCGCCACGGCGCTGATCAACTCGTGCGAGAAGTGGCGTCCGAGAGCGGCAGCGATCTGCACCACGTCGCTTATCGGCGCGAGGCGATCGAGGCGCGCGAGCAGCGAAGCCTGCAGCGATGTTGGGATCGCCAGCGGAGTAATCGGCGCCGTTGCCAAATAGCGATCGTCGGCTTCCACGAGCAGTCGCT
>Ga0210406_10000463_pt1 | contig 55113 bp, 52 predicted proteins | sample IncBWC30MmetaG_FD_155454 | JGI IMG/M metagenome (GOLD analysis project Ga0210406, IMG submission 155454) | Forest soil microbial communities from Barre Woods Harvard Forest LTER site, Petersham, Massachusetts, United States - Inc-BW-C-30-M | ecosystem: Environmental > Terrestrial > Soil >...
TGCCGATTTCGATTTCAACAGGATCACCGAGACCTCGGACAAGTTCGATCCCGAAGGCCGCGTGCTGCGCTCGACCCAGACGCGCGAAGAATCCTCGGCGACGACGGACAATAACGGCCAGGTCACCGTCAACAACGAACTGCCCGGCAATCAGCAGGGCAACAACGCAGCCGTCGCGCGCGACCAGAGCAAGAAGACCGAGGAAACCAACAATTACGAGATTTCGCGCACCACCAAGACCGAGGTGACCGAAGCCGGCCGTGTCAACCGCATCTCCGTCGCCGTGCTGGTCGACGGCAGCTATGCCAAGAACGAGAAGGGCGAGCTGGTCTACAAGGAGCGCGGCAAGGAAGAGCTCGACCGCATCGCGGCGCTGGTGCGCTCGGCGATCGGCTTCGACCAGAAGCGCGGCGATCAGGTCGAGGTCGTGAACCTGAAATTCGCCGAAGCGCCCGCGGTGCCGCAGATCGCCGAGCCGTCCGGCCTGCTCGGCATGGTGCAGTTCACCAAGGACGACGTCATGTACATCATCGAGCTCGGCGTCATGATGCTGCTCGGCCTCGTCGTGATGTTCATGGTAGTGCGGCCGATGGTCAAGAAGATCCTCGCCTCGGAGGAGGTCGCCGCCTTGACCGGCGCTGCGGTGCCCGCGCTCGAAGACGCCAGCGCGAAACCCGCGGCCTCCGGCCAGGCGCTGGTGCCCGGCACCAACGCCGCGCAATGGCTCGACGTCGCCCAGGTCCAGGGCCAGGTCCACGCCCAGTCGGTGCATCGGGTGGGCGAACTGGCCGAGCGTAACCCCAACGAAACCGTCGCCATTGTCCGTCAATGGCTGAGCGAGACTGCAGCTTCGTGATCCGACCTCGTGACCTGACACTGTGAATTGAGATGGCATCGCAAAACGCGAATTCGAACGACATCACCCAGGTCCTTGCGAGCCTCGCGCCCCGCCAGGCCGGCCGGCCGAAATCGGACATCCCCGGCCCGCAGCGCGCCGCGATGCTGATGCTGGCGCTCGGCGAACAATATGGCGGCAAGGTCTGGTCGCTGCTCGATGACGACGAGGTGCGCGAGCTGTCGCTTCAGATGTCCACGCTCGGCACCGTCGAAGCCAACAGGGTGGAGGACATGCTGCTGGAATTCGTCTCGCGCATGTCGGCCTCCGGCGCGCTGATGGGCAATTTCGACGCCACCGAGCGGCTCCTGCAGCAATATCTGCCGCCCGACCGCGTCACCGGCATCATGGACGAAATCCGCGGCCCCGCCGGCCGCAACATGTGGGAGAAGCTCTCCAACGTCCAGGAAGAGGTGCTCGCCAATTATCTGAAGAACGAATATCCGCAGACGATTGCGGTCGTGCTCTCGAAGCTGAAGCCGGAGCATGCCGCGCGCGTGCTCGCGATCCTGCCGGAGGACATGGCGCTCGACGTCGTCGGGCGCATGCTGAAGATGGAGGCCGTGCAGAAGGAGGTGATCGAGCGGGTCGAGCAGACGCTGCGCGTCGAGTTCATGTCGAACCTGTCGCAGACCCGACGCCGCGACGCCCACGAGGTGATGGCCGAAATCTTCAACAATTTCGACCGCCAGACCGAGACGCGCTTCATCACCGCACTGGAAGAGGAAAACCGCGAATCCGCCGAGCGCATCAAGGCGCTGATGTTCACCTTCGATGATCTCATCAAGCTGGATTCCGGCTCCGCCCAGACCCTGATGCGTCATGTCGACAAAGACAAGCTCGGCGTTGCGCTGAAGAGCGCCAATGAGGAGGTCAAGGGCTTCTTCCTCGGCAACATGTCCTCGCGCGCCGGCAAGATGCTGATGGACGACATGGCGGCGATGGGACCTGTCCGGTTGCGCGACGTCGACGAGGCGCAGGCGCTGCTCGTCAACCTCGCCAAGGATCTCGCCGGCAAGGGCGAAATCACCCTCACCAAGAACCGCGCCGACGACGAGCTGGTGTACTGATGGCGGCTCCGGCGAAATTCCTATTCGATAACGACTTCTCCGCACCCGACAGGTCGCGCGAGAAGGCCGCGACCGCGGCCGAAGTCGCCCAGAAGGTCGCCGCCGCGGAAGCACGCGCCTATCGCGACGGCTTCGACGCGGGCCAGCGCGAGGCGAAGGCCGAAAGCGATCGCCGCACGGCGCTGGCGCTGGAAGAGATCAAGATCGCGCTACAGGGCATCGCGGCGCGCTTTGCCGGCATCGAGACCAGGATGGAAACCGAGGCCGTCGACGTCGCGGTCGCGGTCGCGCGCAAGCTCTGCAGCGAGCTGATCGCCGCCGAGCCGCTCGGCGAGATTTCCGGGCTGGTCACCGAGTGCTTCTCCCATCTCGTCGCCACCCCGCATCTCGTCGTCCGCATCAACGAGCAGCTTTATGACTTCGCGCACCAGCGGATCGATCAGCTCGCCAAGGCCAGCGGTTTTCAGGGACGCCTCGTGATCCTGGCCGAGCCCGAGATCGCGACCGGCGATTGCAGGATCGAGTGGGCCGATGGCGGCGTCGTGCTGGAGCGCGCCGCGATCGAAAGCAAGATCAACGAACTGGTCGGGCGCTACATGGCGTCCAGGAAGGGAGCAATTGAATCATGAGCGACACCGACTCTCAGGTTCCACTTCCCGATCTCAATTCGGCCGACGCGCCGCCGATCAATGACGTGTCCTATAACGAGGACGAGCAGGCGGCCCGCATCGCCGCCGATCTCGAAGCGGTGTTCGACGTGCCCGTGCAGGTCTCGGCCGTGCTCGGCCGCTCGAAGATGGATGTCGGCGAACTGTTGAAGCTCGGTCCCGGCACCGTGCTCGAACTCGACCGCCGCGTCGGCGAGGCCATCGACATCTATGTCAATAATCGCCTGGTCGCGCGCGGCGAGGTGGTGCTGGTGGAAGACAAGCTTGGCGTAACGATGACGGAAATTATCAAGGCAGAACGTACCTGAAGGTGAATTTATCCGCGCGCTCAGAGCATGATGATCCGGAAAAGCCTGCCCCGCACGCGTTGCGTGGTGGACACCGGTTTTCCCTCGCGACAAACGCAGAACGCGTTTGCGCGGAGATCATGCTCCAACAAGACCCGCGCGCACAGCTATTGGGAGATTGACATGCGACTTCTCATTGTCGGCACCTTGAAGGGGCAGCTCACCGCGGCCACCAAGATCGCGATGGCCAACGGCGCGACTGTGACCCATGCCGAGGACAACGAGCAGGCGATGCGGGTGCTGCGCGGCGGCAGAGGTGCCGACCTGCTCCTGGTCGACGTTGCGCTCGACATTCGCGACCTCGTGATGCGGCTGGAGGCCGAGCACATTCACGTGCCGATCGTCGCCTGCGGCATCTCCAACGACGCCCGCGCAGCGGTCGCCGCGATCCATGCCGGCGCCAAGGAATATATCCCGCTGCCGCCCGAGCCGGAATTGATCGCGGCCGTGCTCGCCGCGGTCGCCAACGATTCCCGCGATCTGGTCTATCGCGATGACGCGATGGCCAAGGTCATCAAGCTCGCGCAGCAGATCGCAAACTCGGAAGCCTCCGTGATGATCACGGGCGAGTCCGGCACCGGCAAGGAGGTGCTGGCGCGTTACGTGCACTCCCGCTCCGCGCGCTCCAGAAAGCCGTTCATCTCGATCAACTGCGCCGCGATCCCCGAACATCTGCTGGAGTCGGAGCTTTTCGGCCACGAGAAAGGCGCGTTCACGGGCGCCGTGGCGCGCCGGATCGGAAAATTCGAGGAGGCGAACGGCGGCACGCTGCTGCTCGACGAAATCTCGGAAATGGATGTGCGGCTGCAATCGAAGCTGTTGCGCGCCATCCAGGAGCGCGTGATCGATCGCGTCGGCGGCACCCGCCCGGTGCCGGTCGACATCCGCATCATCGCGACCTCGAACCGCAACCTCGCCGACGCGGTGCGCGAGGGCACTTTCCGCGAGGACTTGCTGTTCCGCCTCAATGTCGTGAACCTGAAGATCCCGCCACTTCGCGAACGCCCCGCCGATGTTCTCGAACTAGCGCAGCATTTTGCCAAGAAATATTCCGAGGCCAATGGCGTGCCGCTGCGCCCGATCTCGGCGGACGCCCGGCGCGTGCTGACCACCAATCGCTGGCCGGGCAATGTCCGCGAACTGGAGAACACCATCCATCGCGCAGTCCTGATGGCGCAGGGCGATGAGATTGGCGCCGAGGCCATCCTGACGCCGGACGGCGACCGGCTCGACATCACCAAGACCCAGCCGGCGGTCGCGCATGCAACCCTCGCGGCGGAGCAGATAACACGCGCCCTCGTCGGCCGCACGGTCGCCGATGTCGAGCGCGACCTGATCCTCGAAACGCTCAAGCATTGCCTGGGCAACCGGACCCATGCCGCCAACATTCTCGGCATCTCGATCCGCACGCTGCGCAACAAGCTCAACGAATACGCCGATGGCGGCGTGCCGATCCCGCCCCCCGGCGCCGGCGAATATCAGCGCGCAGCGGTGTAGCGGCGATCCGCCGCCGTCATTCCGGGGCGCCTCGCAGAGGCGAACCCGGAATCTCGAGATTCCGGGTTCGCACTTCGTGCGCCCCGGAATGACAGCGCACCTGTTTACGAATAGCTCGGCGCGTCGGGCTTGCGGAAAATGTGGATGGGATCGCCGGGCACGAGATCAGGCCGCCTGAACGCCGCATAAGCGTAGAGCGCAAGATAGGCGATCGCCAGCGCGCTGACGGCGTAAAAGGCCCAGACCGCAATATTTTTCATCAGCGGGTTTTAGATCATCGGCCGGCCAAAGGCCAGCGCGCGATGCCTTCAGATGGAGCACGTGGCTCATCTTGCGCCTCACGCGGTCGATGCTTCGTCGGCCGACCGCAGCAGATGGCGCAGGATCGAACCTTCGAGCGCCGCCAGGTCGGCGGCGCCGCGGCGCCGGGGACGCGCAATGTCGACCGCGACATCATGCGCGATGCGGCCGTCCTCGATGACGAGAATGCGGTCGGCCAGCGCCACCGCTTCGGAAACATCGTGCGTCACCAGAATCGCGGTGAATCCCTGCTCGCGCCAGACCTGTTCCAACAGCCGCTGCATCGAGATCCGCGTCAACGCGTCGAGCGCGCCCAGCGGCTCGTCGAATGCCAGCACCCGCGGGCCGCCGACCAGCGCGCGTGCCAGCGCCACCCGCTGCTTCTGCCCGCCGGAGAGAACCGATGGCCATTGCGCGCGCTTGTCGGCGAGGCCGACTTCGGCCAGCGCCCTCCCGGCGCGGGCTTTGGCATCGGGAGATGTTCGATCGCGGCCGAGACCGACCTCGACATTCGAAAGAACGCGTGCCCACGGCAACAGCCGCGGCTCCTGAAACATCACCCGCACGTCCTCAGGCTTCGCCGGCCCGCCAAGGCTGATGGTGCCTGAATCGATCGTCTCCAGCCCCGCGATCAGGCGCAGCAGCGTGCTTTTGCCGCAGCCGCTGCGGCCGACGATCGCAACGAACTGACCGGCGGGAATATGCAGGTCGATGCCGCGCAGCACCTGATGATCGGCGAACGACTTCCGCAGCCCGCGAATTGTCAGCGCAAGTCCGTGCGACGCGGCGTCCGGATCGTAGGGCAACGACCGCGCCTGCCCGACGAAGTCCGGGCCATCCACGATTGCAGCATCCGGCTGAACGAAACGAAGCGCTTCTTGCATGTCGTCCTCAATGGTTCTGGAAGGCCGGATGCCAGGACAGCGTCAGCCGCTCCAGCGCGCGCGAGGCGCTGTCGGCGAGCTTTCCGAGCAGGGCGTAGATCAGGATCGAGAGCACGACGACGTCGATCTGCATGAATTCGCGCGCCTGCATCGCCATGTAGCCGAGGCCCGAGGAAGCTGCGATGGTCTCGGCCACGATCAGCGTCAGCCACATGATGCCGAGCGCAAAGCGCAGGCCGACGAAGATCGAGGGCAGCGCGCCCGGAAAGATCACCCGGCGGAACAATTCGCGCTCCGACATGCCATAGATGCGGCCCATCTCGATCAGTTGCGGATCGACAGTGCGGATGCCATGCAGCGTGTTGATGTAGATCGGGAAGAACACGCCGAGCGCGACCAGAAACAGCTTCGCTGTCTCGTCGATGCCGAACCAGAGGATCACCAGCGGGATCAGTGCCAGATGGGGGATGTTGCGTACCATCTGCAGCGTCGTATCGGTCAGCTTGTTCGACAGCTCCGACAGCCCATTGGCGAGGCCAAAGCCGAAGCCGATGCCGCCGCCGATCAGGAAGCCGATTCCGGCCCGCCAGAAGCTGACCCAGATGTTGCGCGCTAACTCGCCGGATTTCACCAGCTTCCAGCCTGCGATCGCCACGTCGCTCGGCGCCGGCAGCACGCGCGCAGGCACAAGTCCGCCGAGACAGGCGGCCTGCCAAACCAGGACAACGGCAAGCGGCACGATCCAGGGAATCAGGCGATCAGGCCGCGGTGCGCGCAACGCGCGCAGCCGCGGCAGGCTCTCGATGACGCTCACGATTGCGACGCCCTTACCAGCGGCCGGTGCTCGTTGGCGATCGTCTCGCCGAACGGCCCGGTATTCACCCGCACCGGCTTCGCCTCACCGGCTTGCCCGAGCGACAGCAGCGGAAACACCAGCTCGGCAAAACGATAGGCTTCCTCCAGATGCGGGTAGCCCGACATGATGAAGGTGTCGATGCCGATCGCCTGATATTCCCTGATCCGCTCAGCGACCGTCTCGGGATCGCCGACCAGCGCCGTTCCGGCGCCGCCGCGCACGAGCCCGACGCCCGCCCAGAGGTTCGGGCTGATCTCCAGCTTGTCGCGGCGGCCGCCATGCAGCCGCATCATGCGCTGCTGTCCGACCGAATCCATCCGCGCAAAGATCGTCTGCGCGGATGCGATCGTGTCATCGGTGACATGCTTGATCAGGTCATCCGCGGCTTTCCAGGCATCTGCATTGGTCTCGCGCACGATGACATGCAGACGGATGCCAAAGGAGAGCGTGCGTCCGCGCGTGGCGGCGATCGCTTTGACCCGGTTGATCTTGTCGGCGACCTGCGCCGGCGGCTCACCCCAGGTCAGATATTTGTCCACCGTATCGACGGCGACATCGATGCCGGCATCCGACGAGCCGCCGAAATAGAGCGGCGGACGTGGCGATTGCAGCGGCTCGAACAACAGCCGCCCGTCCTCGATGCGAATATGATCGCCCTCGAAATTGACGGCCTTGCCGGCAAGCAGATCGCCATAGACCTTGAGGAATTCACGCGTCACCGCATAGCGCGTGCCGTGATCGAGAAACACGCCGTCGCCTCTGTTCTCGACGGGATCGCCGCCGGTCACGACATTGATCAGAAGCCGCCGGTTCGACAGCCGGTCGAGCGTCGCCGTCATTCGCGCCGCAACGCTCGGCGATTGCAGGCCCGGACGCACCGCGACGAGATAACGAAGCCGCTCGGTCCAGGGCGCGACCGCGGACGCGACGACCCAGGAATCCTCGCAGCTTCGCCCGGTCGGCAGCAGCACGCCGAAATAGCCGAGCTGATCGGCGGCCTGTGCGATCTGGCGCAAATAGTTGAAGTTCACCTCGCGTCCGCCGACGGATGTGCCGAGATAATGCCCGTCGCCATGGGTCGGCAAGAACCAGAGGATATTGGCGTTGGTTGATGGAATAATGCTCATGATGCAGTGACGTGCTTTCCTTGCTGCGACCGGCTCTCACGAGCCGTTTCTTAGGAGCCTGTCTTAGGAGCCCGGCGTCCATTTCCAGACGATGTCGGAGACATTGATCGGCTTCGGGATCAGAGCGAGCCGCGCAAAGCGATCGGCGATCGCCTGCTGGCTCCTGATCACCTCGTCATCGACCGGGACGACGTGGTAGTTCGAGCGGTCCACGAAGCGCCTGACCGCTTCGAGATCGACGCCCGTCGCCTCGGCCTGCGCCTTGGCGACCTCCTCGTGATGCTGATCCGCCCACACGCCTTCCGACGCGAACACCGTATTGAGGCGGGCGACCAGCGCCGGGTATTTCTCGACGAAGTCCGCGCCTGCGATATAGAACGCATTGGGCTTGTGCACGTCCTTGTCGAAGACGATCACGCGCGCGTGCTCTTTCAGCTCAGCGAGCGCCAGATATGGGTCCCAGATCGACCAGGCATCGACCGAGCCTTTCACAAAGGCCGCGGTTGCGTCGGCGGGCGCGAGCGGCGCGGGCGTGATGTCGCTCCAGGCGACGCCGGCCTTCTCCAGCGCGGCGACCAGGAGATTATGCGCGCTCGATCCCTTGCCGAAAGCGATGCGCTTGCCCTTGAGATCTTCCAGCGTCTTGATCGGCGAATCCTGCGGCACGATGATCGCCTGCGTGTTGCCGTTCTGCTTGACGGCCGCGGCATAGCGAATCCTGGCACTGGCGGCCTGCGCGAAGATTGGCGGCGCATCGCCGACATAGCCGAAATCGACGCTGCCGACATTGATGGCTTCGAGCAGCGGCGGACCGAACTGGAAGTCGACCCATTTGATCTCGATGCCAAGCGGCTTGAACACGTCGTCCAGCGTGTGCCGCGCCTTGACCGCTGGAAAGAAGCCGCCTTTCTGCGTGCCGATCCGGATCTCCTTCGGCGCGGCTTCGGCGTGCGCATGCGGCGACAGTGCCGCGAGCCCTGCAGTGCCAAGCGACAGTTTGAGAAATTCGCGGCGTCTCATTGCAATCTCCTGGCAGGCATGGGGCATGGCGCGATGACGAGCGATCTTGCACTGCCGCGATGATGGTGACGCGCGCCGCGGGTGTCGAGTGCTCCGCAAAAATAGCAATGCCAGCACTGTCGATGCGACAGCCGCGACGGGTTTATTGCGCGATCGCGATCAGTCACGGCGCAAATCTTTCGCGGCGCCGTGATGGTTTGATGAGAGGAAATTCGGCCGAACCGAAGCACAGCGCTCGCAGGGCGGCGCGGCGTCATCATGCTCAATCATGATGATCTTTCGCGGACACAGTGCTTGCGGCCAAGGCGCGAGATCACCGCAAACCGCAGAGACGTGAACTTTGCAAACACTAAAGCTTGATCGGAACGAAATGATTGATCGCGATCAGAGCGATTAGCAGCGTAATCCCGATGCCGAGGCTCCAGCCGATCAGCTTCTTCTCGACCGGCAGCAACGGCTCCGCCGGGCTCACGGCTCCGATGTCGTTCTTGATATCTGGCTGCGACATGCATCAACCTCTTGGAACATCAGCTTGCGAGCGGCGGCTTGAAGCCGCTGAAGAACAGCCAGGAGATCAGGAGCCCGACCCAGATCACGAAACCGAACAGGCTGACGAAATAGACTGCGGCCAGCTTGCCGAAGCCCTGTTGCCAGAGCTTGCGGAAGTCGGAGAGCACGCCGATCGAGAAGAAAGTCAGGATGAAGAAGATCACCCGGAACACGTTGGCCTCTCCGGCCGCGGTGGGAAGCGCCTTGGCGATCTCGGGCGTCGAGCCGACTGCAAGCCACAGCGACACCGCAAAGACGAGGATGAACCCCAGGATGAACTTTGGAAAGCGCTGCCAGATTTCGATCGGCTTGGCGCGATCCGGTCCCCTGTCGATATGGTTGGTCCAGATATAGCCGAGGATGAACGCCCAGACGCCGATGAAAATGTCGATGAAGATCTTCACCGTCGTCGTGGTCGCGATGATCCAGCCCGGTTGATAACGGATGCCCTCCGCCGCAGCCTTTGCCATCACCAGCGACTCCGTGATGCCGCCGCCGGCGACCGCGGCGCCATCGGTCTTGATCGCAAGCCCGATCCAAGCGCCTGCAACAAGCGGCTCCTGCCACAGGAAGGTCTGGGCCAGGAATGGCAGGATGAGCACCTCGACGACTGCGAACACCACCACCAGCGAGGAAACCAGCACCGGCACAGCCGGCCGCGCGCGGATCGCGCCGCCGGTCGCAATCGCCGCTGCGACGCCGCAGATCGAAATGCCCGAGGCCAGCGGCACCGACCATTCGCGGCTGAAGCCGAACCATTTGCGCGCGACGTAGTAGACCACCGCCCAGTAGATCAGATAGGCCTCGACGATCGCCGCCGCGCCACGCAGCAGCAAAGATGACGCGAGATTGAGCCGTCCCGCGGCCGTGACCGCAACGGTCGCGCCGAGGATGACGATCGCGACCTTGATATAGAGCTCCGGACGGATCGCCTCCTTCAGCCACGCGGCAAAGCGCGGGAAGACATTGGCGATGACAAGCCCCGACAGCAGCGCAACAATGAAGCCGCCTTCGTTCGTGAGCTTGAGCGACCAGCCGATGCCGAATTTCTGCTGCTCGGCCGGCGTCACCGCCGCGACATAGGCGTAGCTTCCCGCGATCCAGCTCGCATAGGCGATCGCAAACACCACGGTGAATGCGACGGCGAACTTCCGGACGCCAGCGCCCAGCGCCGCGACGCCCGCGCTCAGCAGGACGAGCAGCGCGGCATAGGTCGCAAGCAGCGCACCGCCGCCGCCGAGCCAGGCATAAGCCTTGGCGACCGGCGCCAGCGCCTTTGCAAGATCGGTGTAGACCGATGTCATGACCGCCCAGCCGAGCAAATCGGTCCCGCTGATCGAGACCAGCGCGGCGGCGTAGACCAGAAGGCCGATCACGACCGCGAGCCAGTCTTCATTCAACCGCGCCTTCAGCGCGATCGGTTCCGACGCCTTGATCGCAATATCAGACATTCGCTGTCCCCGGCCTGTTAGTCCGCTTCACCCTCCGATCTTGCAGGCGAAAGCAGGATGGCGGCAATCTCACAGAATTCTTTTGTTTGCGGCGGGTCGACAACGGCGTTCTATGAAAACGCTCTGAAAGAGAAAGAACGAGTGCCTGGCCTGACAAGGCGCTTTCTTTTGAACGCGCCTACCCGATCAACAGTCTGCCAACAGAATAGGCCCGCCGATCGCGCGGCGGGCGCTTGAATGATCGAGGCCTTCCTCTCGCAGTTATCCAGCCGCGGCCCTGGCGGGTGCGACATTGACCGCGAGCTTGCCATAGCGATCGATGAATGCCGCAGTGTCGATCTCCTCAAGCTGTATCGCGCCGCTCATCACGCCCTGCTTCCAGGCATCGTGCTCGGGATCGTGCTGGAATTCCGGCATCACCTCGCGGCCGAACAGTTCGAGCGACTCGCAGATATGCTCGTGGGTGTTCTTGCCGGCCTGGTTGAGCAGGATGACCTGATCGATATGCGAGGTGCGGAAGCGGCGCAGCTTTTTCCTGATGGTTTCCGGCGAGCCGATCAGGCCGCCGCGCAGCGCCTGCTCCTGCGCCTCCGGATTCTCGCGCTTCCATTTGTTGTACTCGTCCCACATGTTGACGGTGCCCGGCGCCGGCCGCTGCCGGTTCTGGGAGGCGCCGTAATAGCGCAGCGCAAACTGGAAGAAGGTCGCGCCATCGGCACGCGCGCGGGCCTCCTCATCCGTCTTCGCACACATGAAGAACGAGACCAGCGCCATGTTCGGATTGATCTCGTAGTCGGTGAGCTTCTTCAGCCGCTTGGTGATCGCGTTGTAATAGGCATGCACCCAGGCGTGCGCGGCATCCGCGCTGACGAATTGGAAGCCGAGCGCGCCAAAGCCGTTCTGCCCTGCGCGCTCGATGGTCGGCAGTTGCGAGCAGGCCATCCACAGCGGAGGATGCGGTTTCTGCACCGGCTTCGGCACCACATTGCGCAAGGGGATGTCGAAATATTTGCCATGATGCTCGGTGCCGACCTTGGTGAACATCGGAAATATCGCCCGCACGGCTTCCTCGAACACTTCGCGCTTGGTCTCCATGTCGCGGCCGAACGGCGTGAGTTCCGTGATCGAGGCGCTCTCGCCCATGCCGAACTCGCAGCGGCCGCGGCTCAACAGATCGAGCACCGCGACGCGCTCGGCGACGCGCGCCGGATGATTAGTGGTGAGCTGGAAGATGCCGTGGCCGAGCCGGATGTTCCGGGTGCGCTGGCTGGCGGCGGCGAGAAAGCTTTCGGGCGCGGGAGAGTGGGAATATTCCTCCAGGAAGTGATGCTCGACCACCCAGGCATAGTCGTAAGCAAGCCGATCGGCGGTCTCGAGCTGCGTCAGCGCATCCTGGTAGAGCCTGAGCTCGTCGCCGTCCTGCCAGGGACGCGGCAACTGCAGCTCGTAGAAGATTCCGAATTTCATGAACGTCTCTCCCGCGGTTCTTGTTGTTGGTGGCATTGTAGTGGCGAGGATTGCGGTGTCTACCGGCCGTCAATTCCGCGCGGCGGGATGGCGCGGCGCACAGCGCTCCTCTTCATCCTTAACTGCCGCGCCGGTTCGGCTGCGGCTCCAAGGCCTTGCAGCCGTTTGATTTATATCAACGCTAACGATTGCGCGGCTGCCTAGTGTGCAGGCAGGTGACGGCCCGGATGCCGTCCGATTCCCGAAAATTCTGAAAAAGAGACCGAGTATGTCGGCCGTGGGTGACGACACGCGTGGACGTCCGCGCCGCAAGCGCATGGAAATCTTCGCGTTCCTGTTCCTGACAGCAATCCTGATGCCGGCGATCGCGGTCGCGACGGTGGGAAGCTATGGGCTCGCCGTCTGGATCTACCAGATGGTCGCGGGCCCGCCCGGCCCGCCGTCGGCGCATTGAACTCAACAGCATCAGGGACAACTGACTTGACCCGACAACAGACAATCGACCGTCGCGCCCTCATCACAGGACGCTTGCTGACCGCCGACCGCGTGGTGGCGCCGCCCGGCGGCGAGATCGCGAGCATTCTCGTGCAGGCCCGCCCGGAGCGCCTCGCCGAGGTCGAAGCCGCCATTCTCGCGCTCTCCGGCTGCGAGGTGCATGGCCGCGACCCGCGCGGCAAGCTCGTCGTCGTGGTGGATGCGCCGGATGCGGGCGCGCTTGGCGCGACGCTGGGCACCATCTCGCAGCTCCCTCATGTGCACGCAGCTTCCCTTGTCTTTCACGCCGTCGATGCCGGCTAGCGCATGATGCCGGGAGAACGCTCATGACCATGCCAGAACTCGATCGCCGCCAGATGCTGAAGCTTGAGGCCGCCGCGATTGCCGCCGCGGCCGCCGGCATGCCCGTGCCGGCGCAAGCGGCCAATCTCGTCACCGAGCGCGAGGCCAGCGAATTGAAATGGGACAAGGCCGCCTGCCGCTTCTGCGGCACCGGCTGCAGCGTGATGGTCGCGACCAAGGACAATCGCGTGGTGGCGACCCATGGCGACATCAAGGCCGAGGTCAATCGCGGGCTGAATTGCGTGAAAGGCTATTTCCTCTCCAAGATCATGTACGGCCACGATCGGCTGACCCAGCCGATGCTGCGCAAGACAAACGGCAAATACGACAAGGACGGCGAGTTCACGCCGGTGTCGTGGGACGAAGCCTTCGACGTCATGGCCGGGAAGTTCAAGGATGCGCTGAAAAAACGCGGGCCCTCCGGCGTCGGCATGTTCGGCTCGGGCCAGTGGACAATCTGGGAAGGCTACGCCGCCTTGAAACTGTTCAAGGGCGGCCTCCGCTCCAATAACATCGACCCCAATGCGCGCCACTGCATGGCGTCAGCGGTCGCCGGGATGATGCGCACCTTCGGCATCGACGAGCCCGCGGGCTGCTATGATGACATAGAGGCGACCGACGCTTTCGTGCTGTGGGGCTCCAACATGGCGGAGATGCATCCGATCCTGTGGACCCGAGTGGCCGATCGCCGTCTTTCCGCGCCGCATGTCCGCGTCGCGGTGCTCTCGACGTTCGAGCACCGATCGTTCGACCTCGCCGATATCGGCATTGTCTTCAATCCGCATGCCGATCTCTTCATCCTCAACGCCATCGCCAACCACATCATCAGGACAAACCGGGTCAACAAGGAGTTCGTCGCAGCCCACGCGGTGTTCAAGCGCGGCCAGACCGACATTGGCTATGGGCTGCGCCCCGAACATCCCTTGCAGAAGAAGGCGGCGGGCGCCTCGAAAGCCAACGACTCGACTGATATGAGCTTCGACGAATACGCCAGGTTCGTCTCCGACTACACGCTGGAGAAGGCGGCGAAAATGTCCGGCGTGCCGCTCAATCGGCTGGAGGCGCTCGCCGAGCTCTATGCCGATCCGAAGACCAAGGTCGTCAGCTTCTGGACCATGGGTTTCAACCAGCACACCCGCGGCGTCTGGTGCAACAACCTCGTCTACAACATCCATCTTCTGACCGGAAAGATCTCCGAGCCGGGCAACAGCCCGTTCTCACTCACAGGTCAGCCGTCGGCCTGCGGCACCGCGCGCGAGGTCGGCACCTTCTCGCATCGCCTGCCCGCCGACATGGTGGTGACCAACAAGGAGCACCGCGACAAGACCGAGCACATCTGGAAGCTTCCCGAAGGCACCATTCCCGACAAGCCCGGCTATCACGCCGTGCTGCAGAGCCGGATGCTGAAGGACGGCCTGCTCAACGCCTATTGGGTTCAGGTCAACAACAATTTGCAGGCCGGCCCCAACATCAATGAGGAAACCTATCCGGGCTTCCGTAACCCCGACAATTTCATCGTGGTCAGCGACGCCTACCCCACGGTCACCGCGCTCGCCTCCGATCTCATTCTGCCGACCGCGATGTGGGTCGAGAAGGAAGGCGCCTACGGCAATGCGGAGCGGCGCACGCAGTTCTGGCACCAGCTCGTCACCGCGCCGGGCGAGGCGCGCTCCGACCTCTGGCAACTGATGGAGTTCTCCAAGCGCTTCAAGATCGAGGAAGTCTGGCCGGAGGAACTGATCGCCAAGACGCCGGACTATCGCGGCAAGACACTGTTCGACGTGCTGTTCAGGAACGGCCAGGTCGACAAATTCCCGCTGGAGCAGATCGAGGAAGGTTACGCCAACGACGAATCCAGAGTATTTGGCTTCTACGTCCAGAAGGGCCTGTTCGAGGAATACGCATCCTTCGGCCGCGGCCATGGTCATGACCTCGCGCCGTTCGAATCCTATCACCACGAGCGCGGGCTGCGCTGGCCCGTCGTCAACGGCCAGGAAACGCGCTGGCGTTTTCGCGAGGGCTCCGATCCCTACGTCAAGCAGGGCGCGGGCGTGCAATTCTATGGCTATCCGGACGGCAAGGCGCGCATCTTCGCCCTTCCCTACGAGCCGCCGGCGGAATCGCCCGACCAGGAATATCCATTCTGGCTCTCGACCGGCCGCGTGCTGGAGCACTGGCATTCCGGCACGATGACGCGCCGCGTGCCTGAACTCTATCGGGCGTTCCCGGAGGCCGTCTGCTTCATGCATCCCGATGACGCGCAGGATGCCAAGCTGCGCCGCGGCGACGAGGTGAAGGTGGTCTCGCGCCGTGGCTTCATCCGCGCCCGCATCGAGACGCGTGGACGCGATCGGCCGCCGCGCGGCCTCGTGTTCGTCCCGTGGTTCGATGAATCCAAGCTGATCAACAAGGGTGACGCTCGACGCGACCGATCCGATCTCGTTGCAGACCGACTTCAAGAAATGCGCTGTGCGCATCGAGCGGGTGTGACCATGACGAGAAAGCTTGCGTTTCTTCTGCTCGCCGCGGCGCTCGCAGCCGGAACCAGCTCGCTGCTCGCCGATCCGCTTGGCTCCGCCCTGCGCGGGCCGACCCCGCTCAACGACGAAGGGCCGGCGGCGCCGATGACGCCGACGCGCAACACAGCGGAAAGAGAGGCGCGCAACTATCCCGAACAGCCGCCGGTGATCCCGCATTCGATCGACGGCTATCAGATCGACATCAACGGCAACAAATGCCTGTCCTGCCATGCGCGCGCCCGCACCGCGGAGTCGCAGGCGCCGATGGTCTCGATCACCCATTTCATGGACCGCGACGGACAGTTCCTCGCATCCGTGTCGCCGCGGCGCTTCTTCTGCACCGAATGCCACGTGCCGCAGAACGTGAGCAATCCGCCGGTGAGCAATGATTTCGTCGATATCGACACCATGCTCTCCCGCGCCGCGCCGGGTGGACGGCGATGAGCACGCTCGACCGGCCGGCGCCAAAGGCAGGGATGATCAAGCGGGCGTGGAATTTCATCCTTGAACTGTGGGACGTGCTGATCCGGCCGAGTTCGGTGTTCGGGCTTGGTGTCCTGGTGCTCGCAGGCTTTGTCGCCGGCGTGATCTTCTGGGGCGGCTTCAACACGGCGCTGGAGCTGACCAACACGGAAAAATTCTGCACCTCCTGCCATGAGATGCGCGACAACGTGTTCGCGGAGCTGAAATCGACCATCCATTTCACCAACCGCTCCGGCGTGCGTGCAAGCTGCCCGGATTGTCACGTGCCGCACAATTGGACCGACAAGATCGCGCGCAAGATGCAGGCGTCCAAGGAGGTCTGGGGCCATCTATTCGGCTATATCGACACCCGCGACAAATTCGTCGACAAGCGGCTGGAGCTCGCGCTGCATGAATGGGCGCGGTTCAAGGCCAATGATTCGCTGGAATGCCGCAACTGCCACAGCGCGGAATCGATGGACATTACCAAACAGTCGCCGCGCGCCTCCGACGCGCATCAGCGCTTCCTGTTCACCGGCGAGAAGACCTGCATCGACTGCCACAAGGGCATCGCCCACCGCCTGCCCGACATGCGCGGCGTGCCCGGCTGGCAATAGCTGAGAATCACCTCGCCCGCTATTCGATTTGGTCCCGGCGATGCGCAGCATCGTCCGGTACAAATCGGATGAGGGGGTATAGATCTCGGCTGAATCAAATGGCAGCGAATTCGCGGAGACCACCCCTCACCCCAGCCCTCTCCCCGTAAGAACGGGGAGGGGGAGGACGAGCACCGTCTCCGTGCGGCGCAGGCGGCGCGCTCCCTCGGCCCGCTTGCGGGGAGAGGGAGCGGACGCGCCAGTCAGCTTGATCTATTTGAATCAGCCCTTAGGTTCTGCGGGTCCCTGAGTCGCCCGTTGGCGGCGTTCCCGCAAGCCTCATGACCACATTCACACCGCATCAGGACTCCGCGCTGAAGGCCGTTGCCGACTGGCTGAAGGCCAAACCGGGCCGGAACGGCACGCCGCCTGTGTTCCGCCTGTTCGGCTTTGCCGGCACCGGCAAGACGACGCTGGCGCGGTACATCGCCGAGGGCGTCGATGGCGAGGTGAAATTCGCCGCCTTCACTGGCAAGGCCGCGCTTGTGATGCGCAACAAGGGTTGCGACAACGCCTCCACCATCCACTCGCTGATCTACCGTGCGCGGGAGTCCGGCGTCGAGCAGCCGAGCTTCGAGCTCTGGGACGACGCGCCGGCCTCGAAGGCCAAGCTGATCGTGATCGACGAATGCTCGATGGTCGATGCCGAGATGGGCCGCGACCTGATGTCGTTCGACTGTCCGCTCCTGGTGCTCGGCGACCCCGCGCAATTGCCGCCAATCCAGGGCGGCGGCTTCTTCACCGATTGCGAGCCGGACGCGATGCTGACCGAGGTGCATCGTCAGGCGCAGGACGATCCGATCGTGCGCATGTCGATGGATGTACGCGAGGGCCGCGCGCTCGAGATCGGCCGCTATGGCGAAAGCGAGGTGGTCGCGCGCGCCGAGCTTGACCCGGACCGCGTGATGCGCGCAGACCAGGTGCTGGTCGGGCGCAACAACACCCGCCGCGCCTACAACATGCGAATGCGCCAGCGCCAGAGCATCGAGGACGCATTGCCGGTCGCCGGCGACAAGCTCGTCTGCCTGCGCAACAACCGCAAGAAGGGCCTGTTCAATGGCGGCCTGTGGCGCGTGAAATCGCGCAACGCCTCGCGGTCGAAATCATCGCGCATCATCAGCATGCGCCTGTCACCGGACGAGGAGTTCGCTCACAAGGTGACGAAAGTTTCCGTGCGCTGCGACTGTTTCGAGGGCGGGATCGAGCAGATCCCCTGGGAGCAGCGCAAGCCCTATGACGAGTTCGATTACGGCTACGTGCTGACCGTGCACAAGTCGCAAGGCTCGCAATGGGAGGACGTCGTGCTGTTCGACGAAAGCTTCGCCTTCCAGGACAGCCGCGCGCGCTGGCTCTATACCGGCATCACGCGGGCCGCGCGGCGGCTGAGCGTGATCGTGTAGTATTCGACGCGATATCAGGCGCCTCCCCAACCGGCCGAAAGCAGGATCGCCGCGGTCAGCGTCACGGCACTTCCGACCGTGCTCACGATCAAGATCGTCCCGATCTGAACGGATGGCACATTGTAGCGGATCGCGAACAGCACGCCGAACGCGCCGGACGGGATCGCCATCAGCATGACCGCAACGCGGGCTTCCACGGCATCCAGCATCGGCAAGGCAAGCAGCATCGTCAGCATCGGCTGCAGGACATTCTTGATCGTGGCAACCAGCCTGACATTCATGGTGAACCGAATGGGTTGCGCCGATAGAACCAGTCCCGTGAGAAACAGCGCCGTCCCGGATGCGCCCTGACCGACCAGAGTGAGCGTGGCATCGAGCAGAGGCGGCAGCGGCAATCCCGAAAACGACGCCAGGCAGCCAAGGACCGGCGCGATCACGATCGGCTTGAGCAGCGCGCCCTTGATGATCGCGAGCGGCTTTCGCTTGGTGTGGTCGGCTCCTTCCAGCAGCAGCAGCGTGAGCGGTGTCAGCACGATCGCAGCCAGCGCGACGGCGACCGCGACTGAAATGGAGGCCGACTTGCTGAACAGCGCGGCGACGATCGGAAGGCCCGCCGATCCCACATTCGGGCCGGACGCGGTCAGCGCGATCAGCGCGCGCTCTTTCGGCTCGCTTCGGAACAAGCGGATCTGCAGAAGATATGTCAGGGCGAACGCGGCCAGCATCGCGACCAGCAGGACCAGCGCGAGACGCGCCTGATCGATCATGGCCTGACGCGGCGCCTGCGCCATTGCGGTGAACAGCGCCGCGGGCAATGCGAAATCCATCACCAGCGCGTTCAGGGAATCGATGTTGCGGTTGTCGAATTCCTTGGTTCTGCCGGCGAGATAGCCGAGCGCCATGACGAGAAAGACCGGGGCGAGGCTGGCAAGGATGGCATTGGTCATGGTTCGACGCGCCTCCAAATCGGAAAAGTGAACATGGAGGCCGCGGCGACCAGCGCCGCGGCGATTGCTGCTGATGGCGATGACGGACGCGAGCGGACGCTTCTTTGTCCCGCGCGATCAGGCGACGTTGCGTTTCGCCGGGCGTTCCGCCGGTTCAGCCTGCGCCGCGCTCCCGGCCGACTGGACGGCGCGAATGCTCGGGTAGAAACGAGCGAGCCAATTGACGATCTCCTCGCGCGCCACGGCGGAATTGCCCACCTGGCAATGCTGCTCCGCGCCTTCCCGCGCGGTGAAGATGCGCGCCGTCACCGACCTCGCGCAGACCAGCTCCCGCATCGTCCGATGGATCCAGTCGACGTCGAACAGATGATCCTGCTCGCCTTCGGTGAGCAATATGTCCTGCTTGACATGGTGCAGGATTCCCTCCAGCGAATGCTGCGAGATCGCCGTCAGGAAATCGAACGGAGTCTTCGTCCCGGTGATATGCATGCCTTGCGTGATGCACCATTCGAAGACGGAGCTGGGCACCCGTTCCTCGGCAATCAGCGCCTCGCATCCCCTGCGATCGCCGGCCTTGAACAGCGAGACAAGCTGCTGCGCCTTGCCGGGCCGCATCTGCTTCAGCGTCATGTCGAGCCCCCAATAGCTGGTGGGCATCGAGATGACGTGCTTGATGCGCGGCTCGAACGCGGCGGCGCGGATCGAGAGATAGCCGCCACAGGAGGCTCCGAGCCAGTCGACATCGTGCAGCCCGAAATAGTCGATCACCGCCTTGGCAGGCTTCTCCCAGGCATGCTCGAAAAAGATGCCCTGGCGGACGGCGCCGCCCTGCCCCGGTCCGTCGAAGCCGATGACGGTGAAGCCGAGCTCGGTCAGCGGCAGGAGGAACGCGTAGAACTCTTCCACGAATGAATCATAGCCGCCGTTGAAGATGAAGGTGCTGATCTCCCTGCCCTTGGCCTGCAGGCGAAATCCAGGCAGGTGTCCGCCTGGATAGGGCACCGCGATCGGCTCGTAGCCGGCGACGCCCTGCATGGCGAGCGTCCAGTTGCGCTTGAAGTCATCGTAGAGCTTGTTGCGGGCATCGCCGGCCGGCAGATAGAACTCGGCACCGTGGTAATAGGAGGCGGCGTCGGCCCATCTCTTCTCGGCTTCGGCGCGCGTGGCGAGCTCCAGCCAGACCGTGTGCCAAGACTCGTAGTCCCTGATGCGGTGCGCCACCGCGCCGATTTCCTTCAACCGCGTCGCCGACGTCCCATCGAGGAGCGGCCGATTGAGGGTATAGTTCATTCCGGGATCGGGAATCATGTGAATATACGGCATCTCGGATTCTCCGTTGGGGGGTCAAGTCGCGGGCCGAACAATTGACCCGGCCGGGTGTTGATGCCATATCAATCTGATCACCGTTCTGTTGCCGAAGATGCAACGCCCGGCGTGGGGGTTCGCGACGATGGACTTCACGGCCCTTCGTTACTTCAGCGCCACCGCGCATTCCCGTTCGATCCGCGCCGCATCGGATCGGCTTCACGTCTCGCCATCCGCCATCAGCCGCCAGATCGCAAAGCTCGAGCACGAGCTTCGTGCCCCGATCTTCGATCGCCGCGCGCAGGGCATGAAATTGACGGCGGCCGGAGAAATACTGCTGTCGAAGATCGACGCAGTGATGCGCGAGTTCTCGCGTATCAAGTCGCACATCGCAGCACTGCAGGACCTGCAGGCCGGCAATGTCGACGTCTATTGTTTCCAGACCGCGATCGAGAGCTTCGTGGCGCCGGTGCTGAACCGCTTCCACGCGCAATACCCACAAGTGACGTTCAATGTGAGAATGAGCAGCACCGACGAGGCGATCGAGGCGCTGATCACGGGCGCCGCCGAGATCGGGCTGATCCTCAATGCGCCGGATCGCGACAACATCACCCGGATGGAGGTGTTTCGCGACCGGATGGTCGCGGCATTCTCGCCCGCGCATCCTTTGGCCGGCCGCAAGATCCTGTCACTGCGCGACCTCGAAGGCTTTCCGTTTTCCCTGACCGAGCCGTCATTCGGCCTTCGCCAGCAGCTCGACCGCGTCTTCGCCAAGCATCGTTTTGAACCGACAACCTTCTGCGTGACGAATTCGCTGGCCCTGCTCAAGCAGGTCGCGAGCTTCGGCCAGAACTGCACTCTGCTGCCGCGATTTGCGGTGGAGCAGGAATTGACCGATGGCACGCTCAAGGCGGCAGCCGTGAAGGAATTTGCTTCCGACCCTCTCGTGTTCTGTATCTGCTCGCTCAGCGACCGATCATTGTCACCCGCGGCGAAGGTCTTTCTGGATACGGTCGTGGCTTATTGCCGGCGCTACCGGCATTGAGATAGCATGAGCGCGGCCAGGCCATAACCGGAACTCGCGTCACCTCTCGATCATCGGTTGCCAACTGCCATACATCAGTGACCGCCACAGCCACTCGACCGGACCATACCGATACCGGCCCAACCACCAAGCGCTGACAGCGGCCTGCATCGCGTACACGACGACGCCGATCGTGAAAGCCGTTGACACACTCAACTTGCCGAACAGTCCGAAACCGTAGCCATAGAAAATCCACCCCAAGATAAGGGATTGGCCGAGATAGTTCGTGAATGCCATTCGGCCGACCGGCGCGGCCCACGCAAGCATCCTTTGCCCAGCGGGAACGCTTGTAAGGCCGACGATGCTCGCAGCATAGCCGGCCGCCAGAACGATCGCGCCGAGCCGCGCCATCTCCTCGTGAGCACGTCCAAGCCACGGCCGACCGAATAAGTCTCGCCATTGCGCCGCGACGGTGAGCGCACCGCCGAACAACACTCCACCTATTGCGATGCCAAGCAGAAGGCCTTTGTGTTCCGAAGCGCGCTGCAAAATCCCGGAGCGCCACGCGAGAACACCGAAAAGAAAAAGGGCAATGGTCCGAGGAAATATCAGAACGAGAAAGGAAGAGATAGCCGGTATTTCCCGAACTCGAAAAGCAAGCACGTCCAAGAACCCGCCGTCGCCATATGCCATTATAGCCTCCGCGATATGTTCGCGAATCCGAAAATGTGAAGGAAACTGCACTGGCATGATGAGAAAAAGCATCAGAGATGCCGCCGCGACAAGGAGGGTAAGCCACCTCGGGGCCAACAAAAACGGCAGAACGACCAGACCCGCCACGGCGTACTCGACAAGGATATCGCCATTAAAGAGCAAGAACAAATGCGCCGCACCGATCGCCAAGAGAACCACTAGCCGTCGTATCAGCAAAGTGAGGCGGCGAGGATTGTTGGTCAGTCTATCAAATTGAATGGCGAGCCCGACGCCGAAGAGAAAAGAAAACAGCGCGAGCGCTTTTAGCTCGACGGCTGCCACCAGGACGTCTCTCAGCGCTCCATCGATGGCATGGATTGTGCCAGCGGGTGGCAGAAGCTGCTCGAAGATGGAAACGCGAAACTCGAACACGATGTTGATCGCGAGCACGCCGAACAAAGCCAATCCACGCAGCACATCAATACGCTCGATCCGGTTCGATGGCACGACGGGGCCTTGTGCGGACAGCGCTGGGTCAGCGTCGGAAGCCCAGTCGATTTGGGTGGAGACCATCGCATGCTGCCCCGGTTAGCGAACGTCGAGGCATAGCCGCATTTTCGGTTCACTAGCAATGCAAAAGCCGCTCCAATGTCTCAAACGGGTCAAACCGGGAAGAACTCATCACGAGTATATGCTTTCCGGTTCGGCCTCGAACTCGGACATTGCTTGGACGCCGGCGGCAGACTGCTCCGATAAAGTCGCCGGCTGGGGCAGCGACGGGCCGTCGATCGAACTGGTCATCTATCCCGGCGCGTACCACGGATTTTATTACCTGCACCTCCAGCCCGGCAGGACGATGTTTGATCACTGGCTGGAATACAACGGCGAGGCAGCGGACAATGCACGTCACCGCCTGCACCAGTTTCTCGATCGTCACCTCAACTGAAGGCATGCCGATAGCGGCAACAGAAATTGAATTCTTGCGGGTCACCAATACGCCTGGAGTCTGTCAGGCGACGTTGCGCTTCGCCGCTTCGGCCTGCGCTGCGCTCGGCGCAAATTCGGCTGCGCGCAGGCTCGGGTCAAAACGAGCGAGCCGATTGACGATCTCCTCGCGTATTCCGTTGGGGATTCCGCGCGCGGATGGTACGCCGTTGCGGTCATTGTTTGCCGCCAAATGAGATCGGCTTCACACAACCTTACCGAGCGCTGTAATTTAATAACCCGTGCTTTTGAAACCCAAGCATGGGAGGTTTTCATGTCGGCGTTAGTCAGACAGGTGGCACTCGTTTCCCTCAGCCCTCAGGTCCCCGCTGCAGCGGTCATGCAGATATCTGCCGCACTGCAAAAGCAGGCAACGCGGGATCTGGCTCCAATCTGGGATATTTCGGCGACCGTTGACCCATTTCCGCAATTGGGTCAGGTGCCCGTCGGAACATGGCCTATCATCATCGGCGGAAAGGTTCCCCCCGGTGCGGGCGGATATCACACCACCAAGAGGGGCCAGCCGTTGGCGCTGGTACGAGTGTCCGGTGATATCAACGTGGTGTGCCAGACGTGCAGCCATGAAATGATCGAGATGCTTGTCGATCCATTCGGAAGCCGCTTCTTGCCAGGCGATTCACCCATGCCGGACCAGGGTCGCGTCAATTTCCTTGTGGAGGCTTGCGATCCTTCGGAAGCAGCCGAGTTCGGCTATAGCATCAACAATCTGCTGGTTTCCGATTTCTACACTCCCAACTATTTTGACCCGGTGCAATCGGACGGCGTAAGATATTCGTTCACCGGAGCCATTACCGAGCCGAGGGAGGTTCTGCGGGGCGGCTATCTGTCGTGGCAGGACCCGATTTCGAAGCATTACTTTCAGGAGCGAAAATTCACAAGTGACGACCCGGAATTCGTAGACCTGGGCGCGCCGACCGACGCCAGTCTGGCGCCGCGTGAATTCATCGACCGCGTGACCGACGAATTCACGCAAGCCGCGGTCCAGCCGGGACGAAAGGCTGCCATGACGGCTTCGAACCTGTCTTACGACAAGCTCGATCGCGCCATGGCCGCCCAAGCCAAGGAGTGGGAAGAACTGCTGGAAAAGGTGCTGAGTGGCGCTTCAGCCGAAGGGCGCAAAGACAAAGACGAGGCGCAAAGAACGATCCGCCGGGCTCCGCGCGCCTCGAAGCCGGAATAATGCGCTGCGGCTGCTTCGCCAATCAGGGAATTGGATGACGCGAGTTGACTCACGGTGAGATCACCCGATGACAAAATCCAAGACTGGGAAGAGCAAAAGCTCTGGGAAGAGCGAAGGCTCTGGGAAGAGCGAAGCCGAGATAAAGAAGGACGCACAAGCAGCTCGCGAGCGTGAATTGCGCGAGCTGATAGAGGGAGCCGAGCGAGAACAAGGCGGCAGCAAGCCACCCTCGCATGAAAGCCCTCACGACTTTATCGAGAGGAAAATGCGTGAAAAATCCAAGAAGTGAAACGTGGGGAAGAACCGGGGCGCGGACCGCTTGAGTCCGAGTGCCGGTCTTCCCCGCTTTCGATTGGACATCAGCCACGCCGGTCTCACTGGCGTTGATGTGGATCAACACGACTGCGGGCGGCGGATGATTGGCTTGCCAAAAATATCCGGGAGGCGCGCTCATGAGTGAGATCACTCATTTTGTCGCAATGCCATTTGATTTGACGGAGCAAGGTCTGATTGCCGGCGAGCCCTACAAATGCGCGAGCCCTTCCAGTGCGATCGAGCGCGCCAAAGGGTATTGGCAATTGTTCGGCCATGCGGGCGCCGTCGCCTTTGCCCGCACCGGTTACCCCGATGCTCAAACCACCGTGCTCAGGATCTTTGGCAACGTGCCGGATGACTTGACGTTGTAGACGTTTGGCGTTGTAGACATCTCGAATTTAGCGGCGCTTGCACGATCCGGACGACCAGAGCGTAGGGTGGGCCCGCGTGGCCCACCACTCCAAAGCGCGGATCAAATGGTGGGCACGGCGCAAATGCGCCTTTGCCCACCCTAGGCAATCGATCATACCCTACCGTCAGGAATTGAGACCTACTTCCCGGCGACGAAATAGAAATCCTCGCGTCCCGAAGGCGAGCCGTAGGTGAAGGGTTGCTGCGCGTGCCTGGTCGCAGTCCAGACGTCGTCGCGGACGATGTCGAACAATTTTCTCACCTCGACATGCGGCTCCTTCAGGTCGCGCGCCAGCGCCAGCGCAAACGGGCTGTCGGCGCCCTCGCCGTCGAGTGCCGTCTCGCCATGCTTGGCGGCATAGACCACCATGAAGCCGGCCGAGGGCTCGATATTGGAAAAACCCTTGTCGACCAGCTTCAGCGCGATGGTCCGCTGCATGGTCGGCGCGAACGGATTGTTGCGGCAGGCGTCCAGCATCACCAGCCGCAGGCTGCGCGCGCCGCCGACCGCGGCGAGCACCTGTTCGAGCGCCACCGCCTCCGTCTCGGCATCCTTGTCGACCGCCAATCTCGCATCGACCGGCACCAGATAGTTGACGCCGCCGACCTCGAAGCCATGACCGGCGTAGTAGATCACGGCCCAGTCCGCCTTTTCCGCATCGCTTGCGAAGGCGCGCAGCGCCTCGAAGAACTTGTCGCGGGTGAGATCGTTGGAGATCGTCACGGTCTGAAAGCCGACGTCGCGCAAGGCGGCGGCGATCAGCCTGGCGTCGTTCGGCGGGTTGTCGAGCGGGTGGACGTTCCTGTAGGCGCCGTTGCCGATCACCAGCGCGACGCGGCGTCCCGAGTTGACCGCTCCCGGGCTTTGCGCCGAAAGCAGGGCGAGCCGCTCCTGCGCCTCCTTTCGCGCCATTGCGACGTCCAGTTCGTCGAATTTCGTCAGCGCGAACGCAGCCGAGCGATAATCGGCGCGCGCCTGCGCGAGGTCGCCACGCCGCTCGAACAATTTGCCGCGGTCCATATGCGCGCGCACGTTGTTGGGATTGCGCGCAAGCACGGCGTTGAGGTCCTTCAGCGCGGCGTCGAGATTGCCCTTGCCGACATAGGCCTCAGCGCGTCTGGCCATCGCGGACTGGCTATTCTGCACCTTGTCGATCACGGTGTTGCAGTCGGCAATGGCGTCATCGAACCGGCCCATGTCGATATAGGCAACGCAACGCAGCATGAGGGCGAGCGTCGCGTTGCCATCGATCCTGATCGCCTCGGCGAAATCCGCGAGCGCTGCGTCGAACTCCTTGTTCAGCGCCAGCACGCGTCCGCGATTGGCGTGGCCCAGATACATGGTGGGTGCGTATTTGAGCGCGGCGTTGAAATCGTCCAGCGCGCTTTGCAGCGCCCCCTTGCGCAGGAAAAGCGTGCCGCGGTTGTTGTAGGCGAACGCGTAATTTGGCCGCTTCTGCAGCGCAAGCTCATAGTCTGCCATGGCCAGGTCGTCCTGGCCCTTGTGCTCATAGGCGACGCCGCGATTATTGATGATTCTGAAATTCTCGGGATCGGCCGCGATCGCCGCGCTGAAGGCCGCGATCGCCTTGTCGTAGTCGCGCTTCTGCCCAAGCCCCTCGCCTCGCACGTCGAGCGCGGCGGCGAGGTCCTTGGGCGCCGCCTGCCCCGAGGCGATCAGCCGTTCGCAGGCATCGAGCCGTACCTGAGCATCGTGCTGCCGCTCACGGCAGGTCGCGACATCGTCGCCCAGCAGCGGACCGGCAACCGCCTCAGTCAGCACCGGCGCCGACGCGATGGCCAAAAACAGCAAGATACGCAACAACACGGTGCAGAATGCTCCGGCGAACATGGGTTGGTCGTGCGAGGGCATCAGCGGTTCACTAGGCGAGAGCACGCGAATCCGCCAATAGTTCGTCGGGGCGAAGGGAGCGGCCCGTGACCTGTGGACGGCGAAGCCATGAAAAGAAGCCATGAAAAGAAGTTATGAAAAAGCGGCACGGCGCGGCGGTATTGCTCACGTACTCGTGTCCATCCGACTGTAACAGGGGCGCGCTCGCCGCGTATCTTGGGTTCGAGGGCATCGCGCGCAATTGCTCCGCGCGTGCCGGACGCCTTAAACTACCGTTAACGCCTTCAACCGAACTCGGAACGAGGACATTGCCATGCGCCAAAGCCAACTCAGCCGCCTCTCGCTCAGCGCCGCCGCGATTGGCGCACTGGTGATCGCCGCCTTCATGGCCGCGCCGTTGCGCGCCGCCGAGGATGCCGTGATCATTCCCCCGCCCGCTGCCGACATTGCGCCGTCGGACGGCCTGCAGACCGTGGTGGTCGCGGGCGGCTGCTTCTGGGGTGTCCAGGGCGTGTTCCAGCACACCGCGGGCGTCGCGAGCGCCGTGTCGGGCTATGCCGGCGGCAGCAAGATGACGGCAAGCTACGAAATGGTCTCGACCGGCACCACCGGCCACGCGGAGTCGGTGCAGATCAAGTACGATCCGAAGAAGATCAGCTACGGCAAGATCTTGCAGATCTTCTTTTCCGTCGGGCATGATCCGACCCAGATGAACCGCCAAGGCCCTGACAGCGGAACGCAGTACCGCTCGGCGATCTTCACAACCTCGGACGAGCAGAAAAGGGTGGCCGAGGCCTATATCGCCCAGCTGAACGCCGCCAAGGTTTTTTCCGGGCCGATCGTGACCAAGGTCGGACCGCTGGACGGGTTCTTTCAGGCGGAGGCCTATCATCAGGACTATCTGACGCTGCACCCGAACCAACCCTATATTGCCTATAACGACCTGCCGAAGATCGAGAACCTGAAGAAGATTTTTGCGGAGAACTATATCGATAAGCCGACGCTGGTGCGGAGCGTGACCAACTAGGGCGTTTTCGAGCGAAAGCCTGCCCGGCACGCATCAAATAATAGGCCAGAGCGTGATGATGGTTCATCCTGAGCCTCATCACGCTCGCCGGCTTGCGAAGGGAGTATTAGGGAGTATTCATGTCGGACGCCAAGACATCAGACACGAAGACATCAGACAAAGTGACACCAAATAAAATCACCAAAAGCGACGCCGAGTGGCGGGCCGAGCTGACGCCGATGCAATATGCCGTGTTACGCGAAAAGGCCACCGAGCGGCCCTTCTCCGGTGAATATGAGCATGAGCACCGGTTAGGCACTTACGTTTGCGCCGGCTGCGGGCAGACGCTGTTCGAGTCCGACGCCAAGTTCGATTCCGGCTGCGGCTGGCCGAGCTTCACTCAGCCGGCGGCGGAGAGCCATGTCGACGAGGAGCAGGATTTGAGCCACGGCATGATCCGCACCGAGGTCCTGTGCGCGACGTGCAGCGGCCATCTCGGCCACGTCTTCAACGACGGTCCCGGACCGACCGGCCTACGCTACTGCATCAACTCCGCGGCGCTGAAGCTCAAACCGAAATAACCGATGGCCGGATGCCTTCGCCCTCTCCCGTAACGCGAGAGCTGAGCGAAATACACCGTACTGACGCCATTCGTGGCAGGCCGGCGCGGAATATGCTTTCCTCAGCGGGTTGAAGCGCGGGGGCGCGGCCTGTCGGCCGCCTGCTGAGGAGGGTGCCATGTCGCTCGGGATAATCCTGATTATTCTCGTGATCATCTACCTGATGGGTGGCTTGAGCGGCCGCTTTGGGGGGTATGGCTACGGGATGGGTCATTCCGGAATGGGGATTGGCGGCGTCATTTTGGTAGTGCTGATTGTCCTGTTGCTACTTGGCAAGCTATAGTCAATCTAAGTTATTGAAACAAAAGACAGATTCTGGTCGACCCGGATTGGTTCCAGATTCATGATCTGAGCCCGGCGGATTCGCAATTCTGTCAAATAGGCCTATATTAAGGGCCGCACAGGCTAGTACCGGCGCGCCGCGGATGGCGGTGCACCCATCAACGAAATTCCCTATTCGCTCTCGTCAGCGCCAAGAAGATAAGAGGTCCTCGACCATGCGTCCCATGCGTCCGTTCAACTTCAACACCGCCGCCGAACTTTTCCCCGCCGCGATTCGCAAGAAGAAGCGGGCGGGTTTCGCCTATCGGCGATTTGGCACTGCGGCGGAAGCTGTTCGCTTTGCCATGGAAGAGTTGCCGGCGGATTCCCTGAACGGCGCCTATTTGCAGGTTGAGGAGGCCCGTTTCGACCAGAGCGGCATCCGCTCACTTTATGAGAGCGACGCCTTCCCACTGCCGCGCCGCCCGCGTGCGCCCGCCGCGCCGACCGCCAGCGACAAGGACGCGGCATAGGTTGGCCGCTTGCGCGGGGTTGCCGCGCACACGATGTCACGCCCTTGGCCAGTCCGGGGGCGTTTTTGTTTGGCTGGAGCATGATCCGGAAAAGCATGCCCTCGGGCTTGACCGGAGGGATCATGGTCAAACAAAGAGCTAGAGCATGACGGCGCTTCCATCCAATCACACCATGCCCTCGCGGTGACGCGTCAGCGCTGCCGCTCCAACCAGCGCCGGAGAATCCGCGCATTGCGCATATTGGCCCGAAACAGGACGTCGAACGCATCGCCCGCGACGGGCACCGAGCCGAACACACCCTGGACCGCGACATTGCCGAGCATTCGCGCCGTGACGTGCCAGGGCGCGCCGAGCGCACGCGCCTCCCGCACCACCCACAGCGAGAACGCGGTCGCGATCAAGTCGCCGACCACGGGGATCAGGCCAATGATGCCGTCGATACCATAGCGGATCTTGGTGCCTGGCAGGATGAATGCAACGTCCAGCAATTTGGCCACCGCTTCCAGCCGCGCCAGCCGCTCGCCGCGGCTCAGATTGCCGAAGGGATTGGCGCTGGCGAAATCGAAGCGAAACTCGCGAGATCCGTTGCGCAGAAATTCCGGCGGGATCTCGCGGCCGTCCTGGTCGATGATCCGCCCACGCGCCTCCCTGGCGCTGAAATTGGCGCTAGAGGTGCGCCGCGACTGCGGCTTGCGGTATAGGGAAATACGGGCGTTGTTCACGGTCATCAGCTAGTAACGCCCAAGCAAAGCGCAAGTTGCGTCATTTGCCCTGCGCCGCCGGCGCCGGATGGGCCTCCTCGACGAATTTGTGCACGAGCCATGACGACACCGTGCCGGGGATGAAGCCGACCAAACCATACATGACCAATTGAAACAGGCCGCTGTCGGACCCGCGCGAACTATAGGTCATCGCCGCCGCGACAAAGGCCCCCGCTCCGACCAGCAGCATGCGCAGCACCGGACCGATCCGCCTGACATGAAAGAGGATGTCGTCGACCGCACCGATCATCAGCGCGGGCAGAATTCCGAACAGATAGCTGTATTGCACCGTCGTGACGAAGACCGTGACCAGCTTTCCGACCTGCGCGGCGTTCGGCGGACCGCTCCAATAGCCCGACGTGATCGTGCTGGTCAGTAGCAGCCAGAAACCGCCGAGCAATGGCCCGATTGCCGCGAAAATCAGGTAGCGTTTCATGCTCCGCCCCACTCCCGCCTGCCATTATTTATAGCAGCGGCGTGCGAGGCCGGAACAGGTATTTCGGCGAGTGGCTCGCCGGATGGACCGGAGCGTGCGGTGCAACCGCGGCCTCACAGCCGCGGTCTTGCGATCGCTAGAGCGTTTTCCAGCGAAAGCCTGCCCCGCACTTGATGCGGGGTGGGTACCGGTTCGCGTGAAGAAAATGCGTCAAAACAAGAGACTGGAGGCTCCGTTCCGATTCAATCGGAACGGAAAAGTCTCTAGTCGCCCCACACCGAGAACGCATCATTGAACGCGCGTTCGCCCGGCGCGCCCTTTTCGATCGCGACGATGGCGCGGCGCTGATTGCTATAGACCAGCGGCACGTCGAACCAGGAACGCTCCTTCAGAAGCTGGACGTTGCGCTGGCGGTCGGCATCGACGTTCGACAGTCCGACCAGGAAGAAGCCATCGGTGACCTTGACCGCAAGACCTGCGAGCGGCGTGCCCCGCGCCTGCTCGTTGGACTTCATCAGAATGCCCGGCACATTGGCGACGCCGCCGCCCGCGAAGTCCTGCGGCAGGATGAAGGTCAGCTCCGCGGTATGGCTCGCCGGCAGCGACGTATCCATGTTGCGGCGGAACGACATCGTCATCTTGAACTTGCGCTCGGGAATCTCGATGTCGGCACGCACCGCAATGTCGGCCTTCTGGCTGCCGGATGCCTTGACCTGTTCGGTGCGCCACACCACCGAGCCGACATATTGCTTGCCCTTGGGATCGGAGGGGTCCTCATCATAGAGCATGACGCGCTGCGCCACCGGCGCGACCTGATCGGAGGACGAGGACTGACCGACCCGATCCGCGATCTTCGGCTTCGACAGCGGCGTCGAACCGTCCTTCGGCGCTTCCACCACGGCTGACTGCTTGAACAATCCGCTCACGGCGTTCAGAGCCGTCTTGCCCCAGAGGATCGCGGCGCCAACCAGAATGAGCACGATGCCGACGGCGATGGCGCTCTTGAACGGAAACACGGCCGCCGAGCGCGAGCGCTTCTGCTCGCCTCCGGCACGCGCCCGCGCCGGTGCGTAGCGCTCGTCCTCATCGAACGACTCGTCATAGGAATAGGGCGTCTCCAGATCGCCGCTGCGGTCCTCCAGGCTCGGCTCGATCCGGTCGAACTCCGGCGATGGCGACGGCACGTTGGCATAGGTCTTCCGCGCGGCGCGATTGGCCTGCGCCGCGGCGCGGCCGAGATCGTCGACATCGGCCGTGATGTCGCGGAAGCCGCGCACGCCCGGCGGCTGCCCCGCACCGTTGTTATCCGCGCCGCGGCGCCCGCGAGCCGGCGGCATTTGCGGGTCCTGCATCGCGACCGGCGGCTGGGACAATGACGGCGGCTGCGCGCGCCCGTTTCGGGACGGACGCTGCTGATCCTGTCTCTCCTGCTGCTCGTCCTGACCAAGCGGCGGGCGATCATTGCGCGACAATGGCGATGAAGCCCCACGCGAACGCGGCGCTGAAGCTCCCGGCTGCGGCTGCGGCGTGGGAATGGGCGGAGGTGCGGGCGCCGGCTCGACACTGCGCGCGTTGGCGCGACGCATGGCTTCGCCTGAACGGGCTGCTCCACCACTGGCACGCGATGCCTCGCGGGCGCGCTGGGCGGCCTCGGATTCGACCTTGCGCACCGCCTCTTCGAGAGCCAGGCGTTCGCGGGTAATTTCCGACTCGCTCAGGGGAGGCTGGACGCTGCGCAATTGCGCGATCAGCGCCGCGCGCGCCCGCTCATAGAGCGCACGGCGGCTCTCGCCGGGGGCGCTGGGGTCCAGTCCGGCAATGGCGCGAGCGATCAGCGGGTAGTAATCGGCCATTTCAACTCAACTATGCGCGCTATAAACCAATCTCTTAAGCCTCAAACCAATCTCTTAAGCCTCGAATGGATTCTGAACCAGGATAGTATCCTCGCGTTCCGGGCTCGTGGAAAGCAGGGCGATCGGACAGCCCACCAGTTCTTCAACCCTGCGAACATATTTGATCGCCTGCGCCGGCAAGTCCGCCCAGGAACGCGCGTTGGCGGTCGGCAGCTTCCATCCCTCGATCGTCTCATAGATCGGAACCACCCTGGCCTGGGCGCCCTCCCCGGCCGGCAGGTGATCAATATCCTTACCATCCAGTCGATAACCGGTGCAGACCTTGATCGTATCGAAGCCGTCGAGAATATCGAGCTTGGTCAGCGCCAGCCCGTGGATGCCGCAGGTTCGCACGGTCTGGCGCACCAGCATCGCATCGAACCAGCCGCAACGGCGTTTGCGACCGGTATTGACACCGAATTCCCGGCCGCGGCGGCCGATTTCCTCGCCGATCTCGTCATGAAGCTCAGTCGGGAACGGCCCCTGCCCGACCCTGGTCGTGTAGGCCTTGCAGATGCCTAAAACATAGCCAACCCCGCCCGGCCCGACGCCGGTCCCGGTCGCCGCTTGCGCCGCGACCGTGTTGGATGAGGTCACATAGGGGTAGGTGCCGTGATCGACATCGAGCAGCGCGCCTTGCGCACCCTCGAACAGGATGCGCTTGCCCTCGCGGCGCTTGGCATCCAAGAGCCGCCACACCGTTTCGGCGTAAGGCAAAAGCTTTGGCGCAAGTCTCGTCAGCTCGCGCAGAATTTCACCGCCATCGATCTCTTCCAAACGCAACCCACGCCGCAGCGCATTGTGATGCGCCAGCAGCCGCTCGATCTTGTGCGGCAGCGTATCGAGATCGGCCAGATCCATCAGGCGGATCGCGCGGCGGCCCACCTTGTCCTCATAGGCCGGTCCGATACCCCGGCGCGTGGTGCCGATGGCGGTGACCGCGCTGGCCGATTCCCGCAGCGCATCCAGCTCGCGGTGCAGCGGCAGGATCAGCGTAACGTTCTCGGCAATCCGCAGATTTTTTGGGCTGACGTCGACGCCCTGCCCCTTCAGCCGCTCCACCTCGTCGAGAAACGCCTGCGGATCGAACACGACGCCATTCCCGATCACAGCCAGCTTGGACGGCCGCAGCACGCCGGAGGGCAACAGCGCCAGTTTGTAGGTCTCGCCATTGATCACAAGCGTGTGTCCGGCATTATGGCCGCCCTGGAACCGCACGACGATGTCGGCCTGCTCCGACAACCAGTCGACGATCTTGCCCTTCCCTTCGTCGCCCCACTGGGCGCCGACGACGACAACATTGGCCATCCGCGGGTATTCCCTCTGCAACTATCGCGTCATACGAGCATGATCTACGCCAAAAACCATCTGCGCTCTCGGATCGCATCCGAGGACGACGTTTTCGGGGACCATGTGCCCATCCCACCACATCACGGCCGGAGCCGCTCGCACATGCGAGGCAGCTAACCGGATAAAGGAAGCGGCTCATCTAGGCAAGCAAGAAGGGGGTTTAAGGCCCGTCGGAAGATGGCTCCAAGCCTTTGATATCCCCTAAAAATTCATGCCGGGCCAGCCTTGCTTAAGGGTAATGTTGAAGAGTGAGGCCCGAAGCATCGGGAGCTGGCGCCCCTCAAGCTTTGCCGATCGACCACTGCCGATCGCGAGACCGCTCGGCCGTGCGGCTCAGCTCTGGATGCGGCCGCCCACCACCTCGGTGATGTGGTTGCGCAAAAATACTATCTCAGGGTTGTGCGCTGCCAGCGACGCAATACGCCCTCCGGACGGCTCCGCCACGGAGCTTGATGTGGCTCAAATTCGAGCGGCCGAAGCTCCTGCAAATGAGGGCGCCGAACGGGCTGCTCTCGGGTTCATGTTTGCAATTCAATGCCCTGACACAGGCGCCGGATAGTTGGGTCGCATCGAGATCGCTGGAGTGGACCGTGGCGGATGACGTGAAGCTTGCAGCGACCCGCTTCTGGACTCTGTCGCCGCAACGGGTCGGCGATGTGCTCGGCTGCGGCCTGCAGGGTCTCAGCGAGGACGAGGCCGCACGGCGCCTTGCGCGCTACGGCCCCAACAGCGACGCTCCGGCCAGGACGATCGGCCCGCTGCGCGCGGTGCTGCGCCGGCTGCTGGAGCCGCTGTCGCTGATCCTGCTGGTCGCGGGCATCATCTCGATTCTGACCGGCGACAGCATCGGCGGCTCGATCATCGTCCTGATCCTGACGATCTCGATCGGCCTCGACACGCTGCAGGAGGGGCACGCGGTGAGAACCGCGGAGATCCTGCGCCGCTCGGTCGCGCTCAAGGCCGAGGTGAAGCGCGACGGCGTATTCCGCGAGATCGAGGTCGAGGCGGTGGTCCCCGGCGATCTCCTGCGTATCCGTGCTGGAGACATCGTTCCGGCCGATGCGCTGATCCTGCAATCGGCCGCCTTCACCGCCGGCGAAGCGGCGCTGACCGGCGAACCCTACCCGGTCGCCAAACATCCCGGCGCTTCCGCCGATCCCGACGACCAGTCCAGCGCGCTGTTTCGCGGCTCGGTCGCGCAGACCGGCGAGGCGATCGCGCTTGCGGTGAAGACCGGGCCCGCGACGATGTTCGGCGCCGCGGCCTCGGCGCTCGCGCAGGCGCAGGCGCGCACGCCGTTCGAGCGCGACCTGCATGAATTCGGCCTGGTGATCGCGCGGCTGACGCTTGCGCTGGTCGTCGTGGTGCTGGCGGTGCGCGTGGTGTTCGGCCGGCCGGTGCTGGACTCGCTGCTCTTTGCGGTCGCGCTTGCGGTCGGGCTGACGCCCGAGCTGCTGCCGATGATCACGACCGTGACGCTCTCGCGCGGTGCGCTGCGCATGGCGGCGCGCAAGGTGATCGTCAAGCGGCTCGCCTCCATCCACGATCTCGGCGCCATGTCGGTGCTGTGCACCGACAAGACCGGCACGCTGACCTCGGCGCAGATCACGCTGGCGCGCAGCCTCGATGCCGGCGGCGCCGACGACGCGCGCGCGTCACGGCTCGGCGCCATCGCCGCGGCGCTCGGCGGCGACCGCGGCACGCTTGATGCCGCGCTGGTCGCCTGCGCGAACGACGCCGCGGCAGGCTGGACGCTGGCGGGCCGGCAGGCGTTCGATTTCTCCCGCCGGCTCGGATCGGTGCTTGCCACGGGGCCCGAGGGCGCGCTGCTGATCGTCAAGGGCGCGCCCGAGGCCGTGCTCGCGCTCTGCACGCAGGCGCGGCACGGCAATGATACGCGCATCATGGACGAGGCGGCACGGCAGGAAGCGGCGGATCGCGTGCATGCGCTTGCCAAGGACGGGCTGCGGACCGTCGCCATCGCATCACGCAAATGGGCCGGACCAGCCCGCGAGGTGGAAGGTGACGACGAGAGCGATCTGATCTTCGAAGGTCTATGCGCCTTCGCCGATCCGCCCAAGCCGACCGCGGCGGCGGCCATTGCGCGGCTCGCAGCCGCCGGCGTCGGGCTGAAGGTCCTGTCGGGCGATGATCCCGTCGTCGTGAGACGGCTTGCGGGCCTGGTGGGCCTCAATGCCGAGCGGATGCTGTCCGGCAGCGACATCGCCGAGCTCAGTGACGAGGCGCTCGCCGTTCAGGTGCGCTCCGCTGATGCCTTCGGTCGCCTTTCGCCCGACCAGAAATCCCGCATCGTCAAGGCGCTGCAACACAGCGGCGAGGTCGTCGGCTTCCTCGGCGACGGCATCAACGACGCACCGGCGCTGAAAGCCGCCGATATCGGGCTGTCGGTCGAAGGCGCAACCGGCGTCGTGCAGGCCGCCGCCGACATGATCCTGCTCGCCTCCGATCTGGAGGTGGTCGCCGACGGCGTCGAGGAGGGACGGCGCACCTTCGCCAACATCCTGAAATATGTGCGCATGGGCGCCAGCTCGAATTTCGGCAACATGCTCTCGATGGCGGCGGCGTCGATCGCGCTGCCCTTCCTGCCGATGCTGCCGACTCAGATCCTGCTCAACAATCTGCTTTATGATCTCTCGGAGCTCGGCATTCCCTTCGACCGCGTCAGTCCGCAGGCCACCGCCCGGCCGCAGCTCTGGAGCATGCCGAGCCTCATTCGTTTCGCGGCGATCATGGGACCGCTGTCGTCGATCTTCGACTTTCTGACCTTTGCCGCGCTGCTCTTCATCTTCAAGGCCTCGCCGGACGAATTCCGTACCGCGTGGTTTCTGGAATCGATGGCGACGCAGATTCTGGTGATCTTCATCATTCGCACCAACGGGCGCCCCTGGAGCAACCGTCCCGATCCGGTGCTCACCTCATCGTCGTTGATTGCGCTCGCGGTCGCGCTGCTGTTGCCCTTGTCGCCGATCGGAAGCTGGTTCGGCTTCGTCGTGCCGCCGCTGCCCGTGCTCGGCGGAATCGCCGTCCTGGTCGCGATCTATCTCGTCTGCGCCGAGCTCGTGAAACCCTTTGCGGTACGCTCCCGCGACCGGCGGAAAGCGGCTGGCTAGAGCATGATCCGGCTCAGTCGATGGGATCGCTTCCGGGGGGATCGCTTGCGAAATGATCGCAAAGTCCCGACAGCTCCTCCTCGGAGATATTATTGACGGTCACGCGCAGCTCCATGATCGCAAGCCCGATCAAGTGACCAGCAAAGGACGCCCCTTGTGCGATCACAGCCTTCTGCTGTTCTCTCAGCACCGCGATGACGTCACGCAGACTCCGGACGCTCGCCCCATTCATGTCAATTCTCCGAATCATCAACGCGCTGTTGCCGTTCATGACATTACCCCTGCGCACATTGTGTCGGCACGGCCATGCAGTCCGCCGCGGCCATTCCCATTCGCCCCGCGAACGGCGAAGCTGTGCGATCATCATCATGGCCGGCGCGCCGCCTTTCCTGTCGCAATTCGATCTGAATATTCATACTCGGCGGAATCAGCGTAACCGATGCTTTGGGCCATGGCGCGGGGTTCGGCGTCACGGCGGTGAAGCGATAGGCCGCGGCGATCTCCAGTGCAAGAAGCTGCAGCTCGAGCATCGCAACACCCATGCCGGCACAAGCGCGCGGGCCTGCACCGAATGGCACATAGGCATCGCCGGTGTAGCGCCGGTCCATTAGGAATTGGTCGGGCTTGTCCCAGTGCCGCGGATCGCGCTGCAACTGCCACGGGCATATCAACAGAGATGCACCTGATTTAAGATGTTGTCCTGCGATCGTGACCGGCCGCATGACCTCGCGAGAAAACCACCACGCGCCGGGATAGAGCCGGCAGACCTCCCTGACCAGCGCCGCGCTCAACTCGGCGCGCCTGACTGCGTCGACGCGCAGCTCGCCGCTGTCATCCAGGCATTCGTCCGCCTCGCCCGCGATCGCATCCATCAGCGCGGGGTCGGCGGCCATGTGATAAAGCACCCAGGCGGCGGCCGTGCCCGTGGTGTGATGCCCCGCGAGCAGCAAGGTCAGGATTTCGTCATGCAGATCCTGGTCGGACAATCCGAGCAACTCGAAATCCTTCAGCGCGCTTGTCGATCGCGCTCTGTCGCGCAGCCTTTCGACGACGGTCGACATCGCAAGCTTGGCAAAGCTCCTGCGCCTCTTCCGACGCAGCCATCCGACCGGCCCGACCGGCACCACGCGAAACATGTCATCGGCAAGATCATCCTCGATCATGCCAACCGCCTCCACTAGCGCGGCCTCGTCGCCCGCCGAAATCACCTGCGTCCCGAACACTGCAATACAGATCGTGCGAAGCGCAAGCGCTGCCGTGAAGCCGTGGGGATCGAACGATCCAAGACGCGCCAGACGGGCACCGACCGCGCGGATCTCCGCGCACATCTGCGGCAGGAATCTTTCGACACTTCCTTTCGCCATGTGCTTGTGCAGCACCGCGCGCCGGCGCTTGTGCTCATCACCGTGAAGCATCAGTGAACTGCGACCGAACACTGGTGTCAGTTTTTTGATCAGCCTGCCTTTGCCGATCTCGGTCTCCGGCGCCTTGAGGATCGGCCGGATCAGATCCGGATCGGTGACCAGGAAGACCGGGCTCGGGCCGAGATGCAGCCGCTCCAGTCCGAGTGCAGCGCTGTTTCCTCTCGCGAGCAGGAAATTCAGCGGATCACGCCGGAATGCTCGCACGTCCGAGAACATATGGGGCATCTGTTACCTCCAGTTTTCGTCCAAGATCGAGGAAGCCGCCCAGGTCGGGATTGTCGGCCTTGTTGAGCGGGATCTCGCCGGCCACCGCCGTCAGCGCCGCGCCGCTTCTGTCGACCCCGATCACTTGCGGCGGTCCGAAGCGGCGCGTGCGGATATTCATCCGCTGCAGAAAGCGCTCGTAGGTCAGATCGGCGATCGCCACCAATGCCTCGGCGCCGCGCAACTCGGCGAAGCGAAACATCAGCGCGTAGTTGAGTCGCGCCGAGCGCGCCTCGGTCGCCGCCGGCAGCACACCGAATCTGCTGATTTCCCAGATGGTTCGACGGTTCGGGAACCGTCGAACCGCGAGTTGGGGAAAGACCGATTGGGTCAGATAGGGATAGTCGGTCCGGATCGCGCGAAAGCCGCCCACCAGATCGGGGCCGCGAAACAGCAGGCAGTGTTCGGTGTACCAGGCATCGAACTGATCGCGCTCCAGGTCGCCGATCGTCTTCAGCATCCAGCCGCACTGATCAACAAACAGGCGCTTGCGCAGACGAAACATCGCCCTCACTTGAGCGGGATCAATCTCCTCCGTTGTCACCAAAGCATGGTAAAGTTCGACTGGCTGGGGCATGGCCTGCCTCCAAATGACGCATCATCTGGAACAGAATCCGGGATTTATGATACCCCCTGAAACCGGGGGTTTTTGAAGATGAGCCTGGACGAAGCGATCTCCGCGATCGAGGCTTCGGGCACGATGGATGAGCTTCGTTGTTGCCTGCACCGTATCGTGCAGAACTACGGATTTTCCGGCTTCACGTTCATCGATGCGGGACGTCCCGAGCTCGATGTGCCCTACTACACCGGCACACATCCGCCGGCCTGGGAGCGCGCCTATCTGCAGAACGATTTCGTGCACATCGATCCGGCGCTGGCGCGGGTGCGGCGCACGAATACGCCTTTTCACTGGGGCGAATTGAAGCTGCCTGAAAAAATCGGGCGCAAGCGGCCGCCCGAAGTGAAGATGATGGACGCCGCCAGGGAGCATGGCTTCAGGCAAGGCTTTGTCGTGCCCCTTCACTATCGCGATCGCCGGGGCGCCATGCACTCAAGCTCCACCGTCTTCTTCTGGGAAGACGAAGCTCGCTGGTTTCACAAGCTCTTCTCTCATCACCGCCACGAGCTGCACCTGATCATGATCTACTGGGTGCAGCGCGCGATGGAAGTGGTCGATCGCGATCAGCGCAACGCGCCACCCGTCCTCAGCCTGACCAACGGATGCGCCCATGTTCAGCTCACCGCGCGGGAGAAGGAGGTGCTGGCATGGGCCGCCCGCGGCAAGACGGTTGCGGATACCGCGCAGATCCTCGGCATCTCGCCGGAGACGGTCGAGGGTTTCGTCAAGCAGGCATTGCGGAAGCTCGATGCCGTGAACAAGACGCATGGCGTGGCGAAGAGCATCGCGCTCGGCTTGATCGACCTCTGAGCAAGCCGCTTGCGCGACTGCCGCGACGCAATATCCGCGGGCCACAGGCTGTTTCCCATGGATTTGCGCGCCGGCCGCCAATCGAGCAAATCCAGGTTGGACGCTCACCGGCAATCGTCTCTTGATTGCGCGACGGCGCTTTCTCTGGCTAGAATGGATCGGGGGGCAGGATCATTGGAATGATGCGGTCGTTCATGAACATGATTGCGCATTCGGGGCTGTTGATCAGCGTGTTCGCCGGCTTTGTGACGACGTCACACCAATGCGTTGTTCGGACCCCTGCCGGTCGCGCCAACAGGACGGGCCGATGACGGGCAACACGTCCGATGGACATATCGACAGGCTCGTGAAGGCAGGATGGCTCAAGATCGGGCTGTCGCAAAGCGACCTCGCCGAAGTGCTCGACGCCGCGCTTCAGCAGCAGCCGAAACAGAACGACGGTCACGTCGATGCCGATCGCCTGCTGGAAGTCGGACAGGCGCTCGGCATGCCCGTCGACGCCTTCTACGATCGGGACGGCGCCGCCGATCGGCCGGACCCAGAACGCGTATCCGCCGAACCCGCGCATTCGATGCTGTCGTTGCTGGAGCTGCGCCTGCTGCGCGCCTTCTGCCAGTTGCGCGATCATCGCACCAAGCGGTTGCTCATCCATCTGGCCGAGCAGATCGTCAAGCGCCAGACCGATGGTCACGGCGGCAATATCGCCTAGTCACCTGTTACCTTAGTAGCAAGCGCATCGCGCGGGTTCACCACCGGCGGCGCCGGCTGGCGTGCCCAATCAAAAGCCCGTGGCGATATCGCCCGTGCATGGACGGGATGCATCTGCGCCATTGTTGAGCGGCGGGAATCCGTGTCTGTGAGTGGGCCGGGGAATCCGGCCCGGCCGCGCGCCGGGCCTGGGCCGCGGCGTCATGACCCGGGCCCTGATCGATGTCTGCCTCCGACCAAACCTCCCGCACCGCCTCCCCCGGCCACTGGCTGGCGAACCAGCCTTATCTCCTGCTCAGCATCACCGCGATGTGCTGGGCCGGCAACGCCATCGTCGGCCGGCTTGCGGCCGGTCATATCCCGCCGGTGACGCTGTCATTCCTGCGCTGGTCGCTCGCGTTCCTGCTCCTTCTTCCCCTTGCCTGGAAGCATCTCGTCCGGGACTGGCCGGCGATCCGCAGCAAGCTCGGCGTCATGGTCACGCTGTCCGTCACCGGCATCGGCTGCTTCAACACGCTGCAATATTGGGCGCTCGAACATACCCAGGCGCTGAACACGTTGCTGCTGCAATCGGCCGGGCCGCTGATCGTCGCGGTGTGGTCGCTGATTCTGCTCGGCGTCCGGCTGACGCTGACGCAGGCGGTCGGCATCCTGGTGTCGCTCATGGGCGTGCTGTTGATCCTTCTGCACGGCGATCTCACCGCGCTTTTGAGCATTCAGTTCAACAAGGGCGACCTCATCTTCATCGTCGCAATGGTGATTTTCGGCCTCTATTCGGTGCTGACGCTGAAGCGCCCGGCCATTCACAGCCTGTCATTCGTCGCCTTCACCTTCGGCTGCGGCGCGGCATGCCTCATTCCGCTCTGGATCTGGGAGTTGATCTCGCGTCCGGTCATGAGGCTCGACGCGAACAACCTGCTCTCGCTGGTCTATGTCGCCGTGTTCCCCTCGACGCTGGCCTATCTCTGTTTCAATCGCGGCGTGCAGATGATCGGCGCCAACCGCGCGGCGCCGTTCTTTCATCTGGTGCCCGTGTTCGGCGCCGCGATGGCCATCGCGTTTCTCGGCGAGCACCCCCAGCTTTTTCACATCGTCGGCTTCGCGCTGGTGCTGACCGGCGTCTATGTCGCCTCGCGCAAACAGCGCGGCTAGCGCCGGCCCCGATTCATCGACGTCAAACGCGGTTGCCTCGCATGGCACCAATTCGTTTTGCCGCCTTGTCATGGTGGCCCTGTCAGGCACAAGGTTGCGGACGACTGAAAGTCCGAACTCAGCGCATTGCCCGCCGAACACTCCTCTCACTCCCTACTGCGCTGGCTCAGCAACCAGCCTTATCTGCTGCTCTGCCTGACCTCGCTTTTCTGGGCCGGCAACATCGTGCTCGGGCGTTATGTTGCGGGCCATGTGCCGCCGATGACGCTGTCCTGCGTGCGCTGGATCGGCGCTTTCCTGATGCTGTGGCCGTTCGCGCGCTCGCATGTCAAGCGCGACTGGCCGGCGTTGCGCGCCCGATGGCCCTTGATGCTGCTGCTGTCGGCGAACGGCTTTGCGATCAACAATGCGCTGTCCTATTGGGCGCTTCAGTACACACAGGCATTGAATGCGCTGTTGATCCAGTCCTCCGGACCACTGTTCGTCGCCGTGTGGTCACTTGTGCTGTTCGGCGTGCGGCTGACCTGGGCGCAGCTCGCCGGCATCACGATCTCGCTGGCAGGCGTCCTGACCATCATCCTGCGCGGCGATTTCGCAGCACTTGCGGCTATCCGCCTCAACAGAGGAGACGTGATGCTGGCAGGCGCGCTGGTCGCGTTCGGACTCTATTCGGCACTGATGCCGCGACGGCCGGTGACGCATCCATTGTCGCTGATTGCCTTCACGACACTCTGCGGCGCGGCGCTGCTCTTGCCGGTCTCGATGTGGGAGCTCTCGACCGGCTTCACGCTCAATTATGACCTGCTGACGCTTGCGACACTCGCCTATGTCGTGATCTTTCCGTCCACGCTGGCCTATCTGTTCTTCAACCGCGGCATCACGCTGATCGGGCCGAATCGCGCCGCGCCGTTCCTCCACCTGGTGCCGGTGTTCGGCTCGGCGATGGCGATCCTGCTGCTCGGCGAACAGCCGCGGCTGTTTCACGTGGTCGGCTATGCGCTGGTGCTCGCGGGCGTGGTGATCGCCTCGCGACAGGGCTAAGCCAAGCCATAGACCTCAGGCCGCGCGGACCTTGGCGAGGAAGCCATCGACCGCGTTGCGCAGCATGCCGGACTGGGTATCGAGCTCGCGCGCATTGGCGAGCACTTCCGAGGCCGCTGCGCCGGTCGCGGTCGCCGCCGTCGTCACGCCGCCGATATGCGCGCTGATCTCGTTCGATCCCGCCGCGACCGACTGGATGTTGCGTGCGATCTCCCGCGTCGCATCGCCCTGCTGCTCAATCGCGGTGGAAATGTTCACCGTGATCTCGCTCATCTGCGCTATCGTCTGGGTGATGCCGCTGATCGCGGCGACCGCATCGTTGGTCGACTGCTGCATCGCTGCGACCTGTCCGGAGATCTCCTCCGTGGCCTTGGCGGTCTGGTTGGCGAGCGCCTTCACTTCGGAGGCGACCACGGCAAAGCCGCGGCCGGATTCACCGGCACGCGCCGCTTCGATGGTCGCATTCAGCGCGAGCAGGTTGGTTTGCGCCGCGATTGAGTGAATCAGCTTGACGACCTCGCCAATCTTCTCGGCGCCGGTGGAGAGCACCTGCACGGTGGCATTGGTGCGCTCGGCGTCGCTGACCGCCTTGCTGGCGATTTCGCTCGAACGCATCACCTGCCGCAGGATCTCGGTGACGGAGCTCGACAGCTCTTCGGCTGCGGCGGCAACGGTGGAGACATTGCCCGAGGCGCTTTGCGACGCCGAGCTGACGGTCGCAGCGCGCGCGCTGGCATCGCTCGCGGTCGACGTCATCGATTGCGCGGTGGTCTGCATGCCCGTCGCCGCCGTCGAGACCGAACGGACGATGCCGTTGACGCTGCGTTCGAAATCGGTCGCGAGGCTTTCCATCGCCGAGCGCCGCTCGGAGGCGGCGCGCGCCTGCGTGGCGGCCTCCGCCCTTTCCAACTCGCGCATGCGCAACGCGTTGTCCTTGAAGATCTGCACCGTCGCGGCCATCGCGCCGACCTCATCGCCACGGCCGACGCCGGGAATGTCGCCGTCCAGCGCACCATTGGCCAGCGCATGCATCCGCGTGCCGAGCGCACCGAGCGGCCGGCTGATGCTGCGGCCGATCACCCAGGCGGCGCCGCCGGCGATGACAGCGATGCCGAGGATCGACAGACCGAGCGTCCAGAGGATCGGCTGCATCTTCGCGTCGATATCGTCGATATAGGCCCCGGTGCCGAGATACATGTCGAAGCCGGGGACCGCGACGGCGTAGCCGATCTTGCGGACCGGCGTTTCCTGGCCGGGCTTCACATATTCATAAGTGAGGAGGATTTCGCCCTTGCTGCGGACGCCATCCATCAGCTCATGGGACAGTTTCCGGCCGTTGGTCACCACTTCCATGCGATTGGTCCCGATCTGCTTGGGATCGGGCGACATCACGGTGATGCCGTCATAACTCGTGCCGAACAGATAGCCGGAACCATTGTCATAAGTCATGGAATTTGCGCGACGGCCGAATTCGGCGAGAGCAGCTTCCTTGGTCAGCTTGCCGGCCTCGACCTCCTTCATCAGCCCGCCGGCCATGTTCCGCGCCATGTCGACGATGGCCTTGGTCTGGTCGATGCGCGCGTTGAGCATCTCGCGCTGCATCAGATGGCCCGCGAGAAGGCCGGCCGTACAGAGACCCAACATGGCCAACCCCACCACAATGCCGAGCTTTGGCGCAATCGTCAGATTGTTCAACTTCACGTCGTTTCTCCGGGGAATTGGCATCAAGGGGTGATGCGGCAGTGGGCTGCGACTTAGGATAGTGAACAATTCCTAGTGGTGCGTTACGCTGCTGCTCCGTAGAAATGCGGAGATGGTCCACGTTTCGGAACGCACGCCGCGCGCCGCGGAATATCGACCGATACGGATGGTCAGGTCTGCATTGACGGCGCCTAGCGGAACGACAGTTTGGCATGCTTTGATGGCGCCATCGAAGAACAAGGCCCGGCGCGCGGGCCGAAATCGGGAGCGATGAATGTCCAAATTCAAGGTGGTCACGCCGAAGGGCGCAAGTTTCACGGTGGCGGGCGGCGGCTATGCCTATGAGAAGGAGGCGCTCGACCCGATCGGCGCGGAGATCATCGAGGCCCCCGCCAACGAGGCGGAGTTCATCGCCGCCGCGAAATCGGCCGATGCGATCTATGCCAAGGGCATGCGGATCACCAAGACCATCATCGATGCGCTGGAGACCTGCAGGGTCATCACGCTCGGCAGCGTCGGCGTCGACAGCGTGGACGTCAAGGCCGCGACCGCCCGCGGCATTCCCGTCACCAATATTCCCGACACGTTCATCGAGGAAGTCGCCGATCACGCGATGATGCTGCTGCTGGCCGGTTTCCGCCGGCTGGTCGAGCAGGACAAGATGGTGCGCGAAGGCCGCTGGGCCGAGGGCCGGCCGGCGCTGTTGAAGCTGCCGCGCCTGATGGGACAGACGCTCGGCTTCATCTCCTTCGGACGCGTTGCGCGCGCGGTCGCCAAACGCGCCGCGCCCTTCGGCCTGCGCCTGATGGCCTATGATCCCTTCATCCAGGAAACGCTGATGTCCGACCACGGCGTGATGCCGGCGACGCTGTCGGAGGTGTTGTCGCAATCGGATTTCGTCTCGATGCACGCCCCGGCGCGGCCGGAAGTGCATCACATGCTGGGCGAGACCCATTTCAGGCAGATGAAGAAGAGCGCGATCTTCATCAATACTGGCCGCGGCGCGACCGTGAACGAGGAAGCGTTGATCAAGGCCTTGCAGGAAGGCTGGATCGCGCATGCCGCGCTCGACGTGCTCGAAAAGGAGCCGCCCTCCCACAACAATCCGATGCTGCGCATGGAGAACGTCACGCTGACCGCCCATGTCGCGTCGGCGTCGGCACGATTCGACGAAGCGCGCAAGCGGCGCGTCGGCTATGAATTGTCACTGGTGCTGTCGGGCCTGTGGCCGGTGAGCTGCGTCAACCCGTCCGTATTGCAAAATACCTCGCTCAGGCGCTGGCAACCCGTCGGCATGGACCGCGGCCCGAACAGCTAGACTGGCGCGCTGTGTAGCAACAATTAAGCACGACGTCATTCCGGGCGACGCGTGAGCATCGAACCCGGAATCTCGAGATTCCCCGATGCGCAATTGCGCGAGTGCGCCCGCCGCATAGCGTCCGTTCCGCTACCAATCAGCCGGCGGGCAGCATCACGACGCTCTTATCCTTCGGCCAGCGCACGCGCCAGGCAAACGCGATATCCCTGACCTCGCCCGGCTTCGCCTCGAACGCCCATTCCAGCACGCCGCGCTTGTCGCGCAGATTGGTCGCGGTCGGAGGCGTCGTCTGTGGCAGCATCTCGACCTGAATGTCCTCGTTCTCGCTGACCGGAAGCTGGTCTGTGATCGCGATCTTGATCGGGACGTCATGACCATTGCGTATCGTGGTCTTGAACGCGCGCTCGTCGGTCTTCGCGGTGGTCACGATCAGGCCGGCCGAGCCCTCGTTCCGCTTCACCACCGCGCGCTCGATCTTGACCTTGTCGTCGGCGCCGAAGCCAAGCCGTACCGTTTCGTCCTTGCCAGCCGCGGCCATTCTCGCGGAGCCGATAAACATCCCGTCGCGATAGATCGAAATGCGGCCCGGCAGCAGCGGCGCATCCTCGCTCTGCGTGAAGCTGGCTTCGAGGAACGCCGTCGGGTCGAGCACCGGAGCAGCACGGATGGCAAGATCGGGCGCGATGATCGCCGTGGAGATGCGCAGGCTCTTGGCGCCCTCGTTGGCGCCGACACTGACGCGCCCCGGAATCCTGAACGCGGTCTGAAACGCGCTGACTTCGACGTCGGCCTGCTGCTCCTCGGCGCGCTTGGCCCTCACTTCCGACGAGGCCGCAGGCGCTGGCATGGAGCGCGGCTTGGCGGTATCCATCGCCGCGCCCAAGGGCTGCACAGTCGGCGGATACTGCACGATCAGCGGATTGAGATCGGGCGCGCTGCCGCCGCGCGCGGTCCTGACGGTCGAGACCGAAAGCGCGACGTTCGACCAATCCTCTCCCGTCGTCTGGAGAATTTCGGCGCGGCGCACCAGCTCGAGCGCCGGCTTGCGGTCCTTTGCGCCTGTGTCGAGACGCGCGTCATAGAGCGGCACCCAGCGCGCATGGCGCACCGCATATGTCACCTTCAGCGTCGCCCTGCTCGGCGCGGCGGCAGCAAGATCGATTCGGATCTCGAGCTTGCTTGGCGGCTTGGTTGCACGATCCTGCTCCAGCCGCGCGATCTCGCGGTCGATGTCGCGCTGCTTGCGTTCGGCCTCGCGGATCGCGGCGTCCGCTGCCGCGACCTCTTCGGCGACCGCAGCAAACGCCGTGCGCCACTCCGCGATCGGCCGCGCCTCGCCCTTCTCGCCGAGCCCCGCCGGAGAAGCCTCTGCAAAACGCTCGGCGAATTTGCGGCGCGCAGTGGCAGCCGCCATCGCGTCCTCAAGATTGACGCGCTCGTCCTTCAGCGCCTCGATATGCTTGTCGATCTCGGGCAAATTGACCGGCGGCGCCGCGCGCGGCGGCTTGACGTCGATCGCACCGATGACCAGCCTTTCAGACGCCTCACCCTCCACCCGCAGCGACGCGACATCGAGGCCCATCGGGAAGTCCTTCGCCACCAGCGTGTTGTCGCCAGCAGGCAGATCGAGCGTGATGACCCGCGTGACGCTTGCGCCATCGGGATAGACCGTCACCGCATCCACCGTTGAGGCAGCCTCGACGTCCGCCGCCCGTGCCCACGCACCGGCAAACGCCGTGACAAGAACGAGGCTGGTCGTGAGCAGGCTCTTCGTAATCATTCGCATGACATCTTTTCTCCGCAATCCCTGCGCCCCCAGACGCGCGACACGTGGTATCCATTCGGCATTAGACGCAGCGGCGAATGAACCGGTTCGAATGAGGCCGCCGAAAGTCCGCGAGTTGGTGCGAAGACGCGCCGGACGGCTGAAGGTCCCGCCAAAAATGCCCCGTCACGGTTTGCTCCGGCGACGGGGCGATGAAATGGTATTGACCCGCCCTCTCCGTCTACGGAAAGGGGCAATAGACCAGCTTCCGGAAAAGCATGCCACTTGAGAGCGTGATAACGACTCACCTAAACGCATCGCAATGTAGCCGCAAGCCATTTGCTCGATCTGAACCTTGCCGCTGTTGATCCGGGGCGGATCTCGTGCAATGTCGGCTTCTGTGCCGCTGTTGGGGGATATGGTATAGGCTCTAGAGATGATCGACCGCGTCTTCGAGCGCTTCTAGAGAACGATCACACCGCGTTTTGGCCAACCGAGTGTGTTCCGTCATATGTAGGCCCGCCGTAGCCAACGCACGAGCCTTCCTGCTCGGCAGTTCACACAGGAGAGTGTGACATGTCTTTTATTCTCAACAAGGCCACCTTCCAAAATAGTCTCGCTACGCTTCCGCTCGTCACCTACCAGTCCGGCGAGACTGTGATCGCCGATGGTTCGAGGACCGGTCGGCTGCTTATCCTCAGCAAGGGAACTGTCGCTATTGTCAAAGAGGGCACAGAGATTGCGAAGGTGGCCGAACCCGGCGCAGTGTTTGGTGAACTTTCTGTCCTGCTAGACCAACCGCACGCTGCGGACGTGCGCGCCTTGGAAACCTCAGAGTTTCACGTAGCCGACGCGACCGCGCTTCTTACGCAAGATCCGATCGCGGTACTTTATATTGCGACGATGCTGGCCCAGCGACTCAACGGCGCGAATCGCGCTCTTATTCAACTAAAGCACCAACTTTTGACGGGAGAGCCGCCCGACGTGGTCGCCAAAACGGTCAGTAAGATGGAAGGACTTCTGGTCGCCAGCGCCAGCCTTATGTATGCGGGCTATCCACACGATCCGTACGCATAATCAAATAAGCGCCGTTGCCATCGGCGCGACGTATCTCGGCACTCCTCACCCCTGGGGTTAATCCGAAAATTCGGTATCCTTCGACGTGGTTGGCGAGCGACGATACGTCGCGAAAGTATTTTGCAAATCGGGGGAACGATGAGCGACTGGTTCCATGAACTGCCAGTGCTGTGGATGGCAGTGCTAGTTTTCGGCTTTACCTACTTGCTTGCACTAGCGATCCATGCCGGCGTTGCGGCGCTGGCGAGGAGCGGACACGCCAAATCGTTCAAAGCCGTTTCTCCGGGGATGCTGTCCCCGCTCGGTGTAATTTTCGGCCTGTTTGTCGCGTTCACCGCCGCGCAGGTTTGGAGCGACAATGACCGCGCTGGCGCGGCAGTGATCCACGAGGCCAGCGCGTTGAGAACCGCGCTCGTCCTCGCAGCGGATTTTCCAGGCGAGCCGGAAGCCAAACTGCACGATCTCATTAAAACTTACGCTCATGAAACCGCGACGGTTGAATGGCCCATGATGGCGCACCGGACCGCATCGCTCAACGTGACCCCACGCTCCATTCAGGAGGCGTTGCAGCTCATCCTCACGCTCCCCGCCATCAACCCGGGGCAGCAAGCGGCGCAGCGTCAGATCACGAGCGCGATCGAGGCCGCGCTCGATGCGCGCAGACAACGGATCATCGTGAGCAGGGCGGAAGTCAACGCTGTGAAATGGTCTTGCCTCTGTTTGCAGGCTATCTGTGCCTTGTTGGCGATCGCGCTGGTTCACTGCGATGATCGGCTTTCATCGTTGCTTGCGATGGGGCTTTTTGCGACCGGCATGTCCGCCTCGGTATTGCTTATCGCCGCACATGATCGGCCGTTTATCGGACAGATCGCGGTCACGCCGGAGCCGCTGCTGCAGATCATATCGGATCCGGTAACAAAGCGCTGAGCGGAAGAACGTGTCTCTAGAACACCAGTGCCTTGGCCTGCTTCACCTGCGGCAGGGCCTGCACCTTCGCGAGCACATTGGCCGGCACTGCGCCGTCGATCTCGACCAGCGCGATCGCATCGCCGCCCTGCTTGACACGGCCGAGATGGAAGGTCGCGATGTTGATCTTGGCATCGCCCAGCAGGCTTGCGAACCTGCCGATGAAGCCCGGCTTGTCCTCGTTGGTCACATAGATCATCGACTTGCCGAATTCGGCATCGACCCGGATGCCCTTGATGTCGACCAGCCGCGGCTTGCCGTCGTGATAGACCGTGCCCGATACCGAGCGCTCCTGCCGCTCGGTGGCAACGTTGACCGTGATCAGGCTTTCATAGTCGCTCTGCGCCGCGCGCACGACCTCCTCGACCACCATGCCGCGCTCCTTGGCAACCACCGGCGCGGAGACGACGTTGACCTCGCCCAGCATCGGCCGCAGCAGGCCCGACAGCACGGCCGACGTCAGCGCCTTGATCTTCATCTCGGCGACATGTCCCTCATAGGTGATCTGCACCTTCGCGATGCCAGTCTCGGTCAACTGGCCGGCAAAGGAGCCGAGCTTCTCGGCGAGATCGATGAACGGCCTGAGCTTGGGCGCCTCTTCGGCCGTGATCGAGGGGAAGTTGACCGCGTTGGAGATCGCGCCGTTCAAGAGATAGTCCGACATCTGCTCGGCGACCTGGAGCGCGACATTCTCCTGCGCTTCGGTGGTGGAGGCGCCGAGATGTGGCGTGCAGATCACGTTGGGATGGCCGAACAGCACGTTCTTGGTGGCCGGCTCCTCGACAAAGACGTCAAACGCCGCGCCCGCGACATGCTTGGAGTTGAGCGCATCCAACAGCGCCTGCTCGTCGACCAGCCCGCCGCGCGCGCAATTGATGATGCGCACGCCCTTCTTCATCTTGGCGAGTGACGCCGCATCGATGATGTTCTTGGTCTTCTCCGTCAGCGGCGTGTGCAGCGTAATGAAATCGGCGCGCTTGAGCAGATCGTCGAGATCGACCTTCTCCACCCCGATATCCTTGGCACGCTCCGGCGACAGGAACGGATCATAGGCGATCACGCGCATGCGCAGGCCGAGCGCGCGATCGGCGACGATCGAGCCGATATTGCCGCAGCCGATCACGCCGAGCACCTTGGCGGTGATCTCGACGCCCATGAAGCGGTTCTTTTCCCATTTTCCCGCCTGGGTCGAGGCGTCGGCCTGCGGGATTTCGCGCGCCAAGGCCAGCATCAAGGTAATTGCGTGTTCGGCGGTCGTGATCGAATTGCCGAACGGCGTGTTCATCACGATGATGCCCTTGGCGGTGGCGGCGGGAATCTCGACATTGTCGACGCCGATACCGGCGCGTCCGATCACTTTCAGCCGCGATGCACGCTCGATGATCTTGGCGGTCGCCTTGGTAGCAGAGCGGATCGCAAGGCCGTCATAGTCGCCGATGATCTCGGCCAGCTTGTCCTTGTCCTTGCCGAGATTGGGCTGGAAATCGACTTCGACACCGCGCTCCCTGAAGATCTCCACGGCGGCGGGCGACAACGCGTCGGAAATGAGAACTTTGGGTTTGGACATGGATTTGGTCCGTCAATGGATGAGAAGGTTTCTATATCGTCACCCGCGGGCAAAAGCGCGAAGCGCGTCTTCGTGCCGGAGACCTCGCGGGTCCATCTTCTTGATGGATGGCCGGGTCAAGCCCGGCCATGACGATCAAGGGATGAACGCGACTACGCGGCCTTCGGAAGCTGTGCCTTGACTTCGGCGAATGCCCAATCGATCCATTGCGTCAGCAGCGCGACATCCTTGGCGTCAACCGTGGCGCCGCACCAGATGCGCAGGCCGGCCGGCGCGTCGCGATAATGCGCGAAGTCGAAGCCGGCGTTCTCCTTCTCGACCAGCGCCACGAGCTTTTTGGCGAAGTCGGATTGCGCGTCCGCGGACAGCGACGTGATCGCGGGATCGACCACCTTCAGGCACACCGAGGTATTGGAGCGGATCGCGGGCTCTTTCGCCAGGAAATCGACCCACGGCGTCCGCGCCTGCCAGTCGGCCAGCACCTTGGTGTTGGCATCGGCGCGCGCCATCAACGCCTTGAGGCCGCCGATCGATTTGCCCCAGTTCAGCGCGTCGAGATAATCCTCCACACACAGCATCGACGGCGTGTTGATGGTCTCGCCCTCGAAGATGCCGGCATTGAGCTTGCCGCCCTTGGTCATGCGGAAGATCTTCGGCAAGGGCCAGGCCGGCTTGTAGGTTTCGAGCCGCTCGACGGCGCGCGGCGATAGCACCAGCATGCCATGCGCGGCCTCGCCGCCCAGCGCCTTCTGCCAGGAGAAGGTCACGACGTCGAGCTTCGGCCAGTCGAGCGTCTGCGCGAACGCCGCCGAGGTCGCGTCACAGATCGTGAGCCCATCGCGGGTCGCGCTGATCCAGTCGGCATTGGGAACGCGCACGCCGGAGGTGGTCCCGTTCCAGGTGAAGACGATGTCGGTCGCGGGATCGACCTTGCTCAGGTCGGGAATTTCGCCATAGCCGGCATGCAGCTTGGTGACGTCCTTGAGCTTCAATTCCTTGACGATATCGGAAACCCAGCCTTCGCCGAAGGATTCCCACGCGATCGTGGTGACGGAGCGCGCGCCGAGCAGCGACCACAGCGCCATTTCCACCGCGCCCGTGTCGGAGGCCGGCACAATGCCGATCTTGTAATCGGCTGGCACTTCAAGCACTTCGCGCGTCAGCTCGATCGCCTGCTTGAGCTTGGCTTTGCCGATCTTCGCGCGATGCGAACGGCCGAGAGCGGCGTCCTTGAGATTTTGGGGATTCCAGCCGGGGCGCTTGGCGCAGGGGCCGGACGAAAAATGCGGCATAGAAGGCCGCTGAGCGGGCTTCGCGACAGTCATGATCTACCCTTCCAGATAGTAAGCCTCCCGTTGGGGGGAGGTGTCCCGCCGCTGCACATATGGGAATCGCCGCGCTCCGTCAAGGCGTCACGGCCGATTGAAGTGACCGAAGAATTACCGCTCTCTCGTTTTACTCGGGCGCCGCGCCGACAGGCGGGCCGCCGGGCGGCCGGTGCAGAAACGTCATCGTCGCATAGGCGCCGATCCACGAACCGATCGCTGCGAAGGCGACATAGACCCAGTTTTCGGTGTAGCTGATCACCGCGAAGGAGGACAGCAGATACCAGATGCTGCTCCAGGTCGCCGCCGGCACGCGCTTCCGCGCCACGACGGCGGAGGTAAACATCACGTAAACGGCGTCGGTCGCCGCGGTCGCAAGCACGACGGCCAGCGCCGTCACAGGATTGATAGCCGACATCATGCTCTCCCCGCAGTGCCATTCCATTCAATCGGAATTGAGGCTCCAGTTTTTTTGACGCGCTTTCTTCACGCGGACCGCTTCCCACCCCGCATCAAGTGCAGGGCGGCTTTCGCTCGAAAACGCTCTATCGCTGAAGCCCAAGCCGCCTTTCGACCTCGCCGATCCAGCGTTTGAGCGAAGCGTGGCGGGTGAGATCGAAGCCGCCCTCATGCGCAACGCGCGTATAGGCGAGGAGCGCAATGTCGGCGAGCGAGCAACGATCGCCCACCAAGAACCGCGATGCGACGAGATGACGCTCCATCCGATCGAGCGCGGCGTAGCCGCGCGCCACGAGATTGGGGTCGAGCTCGCCTGCCGCCTTGCCGAGATAAACCATGTGAAAGCGGCAGACCGCAACATAGGGCTCATGACTGTTCTGCTCCCAGAACATCCAGGCATCCATCTGCGCGGCCGCAAACGGATCGTCGGGAATGAGCTCGCTACCGCGGGCGAGATAGCGGATGACCGCATTGGATTGCGCGAGCGTGCGGCCATCGTCGAGCTCGACGGTCGGCACCTGCCCCCACGGATTGAGCTTGAGAAAGTCCGCCGTGCGGCTCTCGCCCTTCATGATATCGACGTCGATCCACGCATAGCGCAGCGCCAGCGCGTCGCAGACCCATTTCACCTTCAGGCAATTGCCCGAATTGCGGTCGCCATAGATTTTCATGTGCATGTCGCCGTTGTCACGGCGACAGTGCAACAGCCCGGCTTCTGCCTGTCAACGGCTTCCCGGCCGACATGACATGCGGCAGGATCAGAATTTGTAGCCGAGGCCGATGCGTGCGGTGTTCACATTGGATTCGATGTCCGCCGTGACACGCCGATATTCGTATTCGAGCCGCGCGAACAGGCCGCCGGTCAAGAGCACGTCAAAACCGACACCTGCGGTGTATCCGTACACCAGCCTGCTCTTGCTGTCGGTCGTCCATGCCGGGCGCAAAGGCGCAGGCGTCACGACGACAGCGCGATCGACCTGCTCGCCACCGAGGCCGGCACCAAAGAACAGGTATGGCAGAAAGCATCCGATGACATAGCCGCCGCGCAACCGCAGTGAACCGAAATCGGACAGCCTCACGACCGCGCTCGAGCTCGCAATGCTCAGAGCCGTCACGTTGTTGGCGGGATCGAATTGCACCCCGGTCGAACTCGTGCCGGCGCGAAAACCGTCGTGAATATAGTTGGCCTCGATGCCGACGATCACGTCGTCCCATTGGGAGTTGTATCCGACAAACCCGCCAAAGCCATTGCCGATTTTATGGGCTTGTCCCAGCGGCAGGAATTGATAGCCGATGTTGCCGTTCGGCGCGATGAAGGTCGCCTGCATGTCGCTGTTGAGGCCGCCGGGCACGTTCGACGTCACCGAGCCCCAATCGGCCTGGCCGCCGAAATAGACGCCCTGCCAGTTGGCGTTCGCGGTGGTCAATCCGTCGGTGAAGCTTCCGCGCAGATACGGAAGATCCGGCATGTCGGCTGCTTGCGCGCCCGACACCGCCGCCAACATCGCCACCGCCACCACAGCCCCACGCATTGCCACGCTCCAATCAGCCCCAACTTCGCGCTGATCATCGCCTGTTAACCTTAATCATTCGTTGTCACGCATTACAGATCGGAAAACAAAACGGCGCGGGATGATCCCGCGCCGTTCATAACAATTAAGAGATCAGGCTTCGATCAGCCCTTGCGGATCGGTGGCGGCGCATAGACCGGCGGCGTCGCGTCGATATTCCAGCGCACGCCGAGCTTGAGGTCGTGCGAGGTGAGGCTCCTGAACGTGGTCGGATTGACGATGTTGTTGGTGCCATCGAACGTGCGGAGATCGCCGGTCAAACCGTCGCCCATGTCGAGGTAGCGGTAGGCGAGCTCGACGGCGAAGCTTGGCGAGACGTGATAGGCGACGCCGGCGTGGACCGCCCAGGCGAAATTCCACTTCGAGACATTGTCGGCGAGCGCGAGCGACGGCAGCGCGCCGCCGCCAAGATTGACGATGCCCTGGTCGGCGAAGTTTGCGATCGAGACTCGCGCGCCGCCGACACCGGCGCCGACGAACGGCGTGATGCCCCACCAGGTGCCGAGATCGACATAGGCATTGGCCATCACGAGCCATTCCGATTTGGTCGCGTGATAAGTATCGGTGCCGACGCCGCCCGGAAAGGTGTTCTGGTCGGTGCAGAAGAACTGCGAATTAC